>Ga0209648_10000214_pt1 | contig 42850 bp, 33 predicted proteins | sample GraSoi2013_115cm_FD_185830 | JGI IMG/M metagenome (GOLD analysis project Ga0209648, IMG submission 185830) | Grasslands soil microbial communities from the Angelo Coastal Reserve, California, USA - Sample 9_17_2013_115cm (SPAdes) (version 2) | ecosystem: Environmental > Terrestrial > Soil >... | reverse complement strand
AGAATTCCGCCAACTTGGATTCATTCAAGAAATTCGTACGGCAAAAAACCGAGCAGCTGAAAAAAGAATATGGCTGCAAAGCGGTCGAGTACTCGGTGGAGATGCTGAAGGGACAGGTCAAGCTGAAGGCTAAGCCGAAGACTTGAAATCAGGTGATCGGGAGATCGGATCATCGGATCATCGGGCGATCGGACCCAAGTCAAATGTCTAGTGCAGAGCCGGTAGCAAAATGCAAGTCGGGTGGCAAGACAAGTATCAGGGCATGACTTTAGTCGTGCCGTAAGGACCAAAGAAAAATCGGGCTTTCAGTTCCAACCTAACCTCGATCAACTCGACGCAGTGATTCGATCGCTGAAACTCAAGCGGTGACCGGTTTTCAGATCACCCGATCACCAGATCTCCATCACCAGATCTCCCGATCACCCGATCTTTCTGTTACCTTATTCATTAATCGATCTACCCCTCCGAGGAACAATCGTGGCCAAAATTCAGCGTGCGATTTTGAGCGTCACCGACAAGACGGGCCTTGCGGAGTTTGCCAAGCACCTGACGACCCTGAAAATTGAGCTGATTTCGACCGGTGGCACCGCCAAGCTGCTGCGTGACTCCGGCATCCGCGTGCGAGACATTTCCGAGCTCACCGGGTTTCCAGAGATGATGGATGGCCGGGTCAAGACTCTGCATCCCAAAGTCCACGGCGGTATCCTGCACGTGCGCGGCAATCCCGGCCACGTGGCGTCGGCGCGCGAGCACGGCATTCAGCCCATCGACATGGTGGTGGTCAACCTGTACGCTTTCGAGAAGACGGCTTCGAAGACCGGCGTGCATTTCGATGAGGTGATAGAGAACATCGACATCGGCGGACCATCCATGGTCCGCTCGGCGGCCAAGAATTTTCGCGATGTGGCCATTGTCACTTCACCTGACGACTACGCTGCCATTGCCACGGAAATGGCTTCTTCCGGGGGCGAGCTGAGCTTGGCCACGCGTTGGCGTCTGGCACAGAAGGCGTTCGCGACCACCGCGGCGTATGACGGCGCTATCGCGTCGACGCTGGCCCAGACTTCGCTCAACGAAGCCGACCAGCAATTCCATCTTCCCGAGGCGAGCGCAATGCCGAGCTCGCTCCATATCTTTCTGGATAAAGCGATGGACCTGCGCTATGGCGAAAATCCGCATCAGCACGCTGCCATGTACTCGGACCACTCGGGGGAAGGCGTGGCCAACGGCCAGCAGTTGCAAGGCAAGGAGCTCTCGTTCAACAACATTGTCGACTTGCAGGCGGCCTGGGACCTGGCCCAAGAATTCGAAGAGACGGTGTGCGCCATCATCAAGCACACCAACCCCTCCGGCACGGCCACGGGCGCCAATCTTCGCGAAGCCTATCTTCGCGCGCTCGAAGCCGATCCGGTTTCGGCGTTCGGTGGGGTAATTGGTGTCAACCGCGTCATCGATGGCGCGGCAGCCGAGGAGATGGCCAAGCTGTTCGTCGAGGCGATTGCCGCGCCGGGATTTGATGCCGGAGCACGCGAAAAATTCGCTGCCAAGAAAAACCTGCGTCTGGTGGTCATCAAACCCAGCCGCAGCCCGTGGACGCTTAAACATGTTTCCGGGGGAATGCTGATGCAGAACGTGGACAGCCGGCCGCTGACGCCTGCCGATTTGAAGGTTGTGACCAAGCGGCAGCCGACGGAAGAGGAGATGCGCTCACTTTTGTTCGCCTGGAAAGTCTGTAAGCACGTCAAGTCCAACGCCATCGTTTACGCCCGCGACGGCCAAAGTGTCGGCGTGGGAGCAGGACAAATGTCGCGTGTAGATTCGTGCAAGATCGGGGCTATGAAAGCGATCTTACCTTTGCAGGGCACGGTGGCGGCTTCGGATGCGTTTTTTCCTTTCCCCGACGGCGTGGAAGAGATCGCGCGGGCCGGAGCCACGGCTATCATCCAGCCGGGCGGCTCCGTGCGTGACGCGGAAGTAATCGAAGCCGCAGATCGATTGGGGCTGGCGATGGTGCTGACAGGCGTACGTCACTTCCGTCACTAGTTAAGAATTGTTCGTGGGGCGCTAAACCGCGGCTGCAAGGGCTAAAATTAGAAATGGCAAAAACCGGCTCCCGGAAGTCGTTCCCTAGCATCCAATAAAAAAGGGGATTTGTTCTCGGTTCGCTTTATGAATTTCATCAAACCAGGTTCTGTTATGCTCGCGCTGGCGCTTAGTTCTGCGGCTTTCGCCCAGGACAAACCGCCGGTACCTCAGTCCACGCCGACTCAAGAAAAGCCCTCTGGGCAGACCACTCAGGCCCGCAAACCCGACCATGCGGCTTCGTACTATCACTTTTCGATGGCGCACATGTATGAAGAGATGATGGCCATGTATGGCCGCGCCGAATACGCCAACAAGGCGATCGAAGAGTACAAGCTGGCCATCGCCGCCGATCCTTCTTCGGAGTACCTGAACGCCGCCCTGGCCGAACTCTACAACCGGACGGGGCGCATCCGCGATGCGGTACTAGAGGCGCAGCAGATCATCCAGCGCGATCCCAACAACCTGGAAGCTCACAAGCTCTTGGGGCGTGTCTATCTGCGGTCGCTGGGTGACATGCAATCGGGAACGCAGTCCCAGGAAGTCCTGAAGCTGGCCATCGAGCAATATGAGGCAACAATAAGGATCGAGCCCGGCAACCCCGACAATTTCTTGCTGCTGGGCCGTCTCTATCTCCTCAATAAAGAGACGCAAAAGGCAGAGAGCGCGTTTAGACAAGCGTTGAAGCTCGACTCCGGTTCCGAGGAAGCGGTCATCAATCTGGCTTATCTCTACAATGACACGGACGAAACTGGCAAAGCTCTCGAAACCCTGAATTCCATTCCGGAATCCGGCCGGAGCAGCAAGATTTATTCCGCGCTCGGTGCGACCTACGAAAAAGCCAAGGATTACAAAAAAGCTGTGAGCGCCTACCAGAGTGCCGTTCGCCTGGACAAAGAGAACCTCGACGCGATGCGCGGTCTGGCCCAGAACCTGGCCAACGACAATCAGCTGGAGGCTGCGCTCAACCAGTACAAGGCGCTGCAGGCCGCCGATCCTCAGGACCCGCAGGCTTCGCTTGAGATGTCCAAGATCTACCGGCGCATGGGCAAGCTTGATCTGGCCATGGAAAGCTTGAAGAAAGCCGAACCCATGTCTCAGGACTCGCTGGAGGTGTCGTACAACGAGGCTCTGATATTAGAAGCGCAGGGGAAATACGACGAAGCCGCCGCGACGCTGCAAAAGCTAATCACCCGCACCACCTCGCCCGACGGCAACTACAGCCCCAGTGAACGCAGCAACCGCGCCTTGTTCCTGGCCCGGCTGGGGACTATTTATCGCGAGTCCAACCGGCCCCAGCAGGCTCTCGAAGCTTTCCACAAAATGGTCGATCTGGGTGGGGAAGAGGCTGCTCATGGCTACCAGGAAATCGTCGACACCTATCGTGACCAGAAGGATTGGGCAGAGGCAAGCCGAAGCGCTCAGGAAGCGGTCAAGAAGCTGCCTGACGACAGAAATCTGAAGATGACCCTGGCCCAGCAGCTGGCCGATGACGGCAAAGCCGACGAGAGTATCCAGTTGGCGAAGTCGTTGATCAAGGGTGACGCCTCCGATCGCGAAGCTTATGTGGTCTTGTCGCAGATCTACATGAAGCTGCGGCGCTGGAAAGAATCCGAAGACGCTCTGGCGGAAGCCGGCAAGCAAGCCAGCAAGCCCGAGGACAAAGAATATGTTCTGTATTTCCAGGGCGCGTTGTACGAGCGCCAAAAGAAGTACGATCAGGCGGAACAGTCTTTCCGGCAAATTCTGCAAACTCATCCCGATAGCGCTCCAACGCTGAACTATCTGGGATACATGCTGGCCGATCACAACATGCGCCTGGAAGAGGCGCTCAACATGATCAAGCGTGCAGTCGAGCTGGAGCCGCAGAACGGCGCCTACCTCGATTCGCTGGGTTGGGTTTATTTCAAGCTCGGCAACTCTGAGCTGGCTGAAGACAATCTGCGTCGCGCCGCAGAAAAGACTCCCAACGACGCCACTATCCAGGACCACCTAGGTGAGCTCTACGCCAAGACCGGTAAGCTCAAGCTCGCAGCCATGCACTGGGAACGTGCTCTCGACGAGTGGAACAAGTCGATCGCGTCCGATGTTGACCAGCAGGATGTGGCGCGAGTTCAGAAGAAGCTCGAGAGCACGAAAGTCAAGATAGCGCAGCAGAAGCAATAGCACATAGCAATTAGCAAATAGCAATTGGCAAATAGCCCAGCTAAAGCCGGCGACAACGAAGTCTCTCGGGGACAGCTTTAGCTGGGCTAATTGCTAAATGCTAATTGCCATTTGCGAATCCTTGGCGCGTCGTTCCTGCATTTGCTATCGACACCGCCTCCAGCTCATTTAGACTGTCCCCATGCTCGCTCCCTATGCGTTGCGTGCGGAAGACAGCCGCGGACGTCGTTACTCGGAACCGGCTCATCCTTATCGCAACGACTTTCAGCGCGACCGCGACCGCGTTGTTCACTCCCGCGCCTTTCGTCGCCTGGAAAACAAAACCCAAGTCTTCACCCGGCGCTATTCCGATCACTTCCGCAACCGCCTGACCCACACCATTGAAGTCGCTCAGATCTCCCGCACCATAGCCGCCGCATTAGAACTGAATGAAGATCTTGTGGAAGCGCTGGCCTTAGTCCATGACGTTGGTCATCCTCCGTTCGGACATGCCGGAGAGCGCGCCTTGGATGCCATCATGCGCCGCCACGGCGATCGCTTTGACCATAACCTGCATGCTCTGCGCATCGTGGAGCAGTTCGAGCAGCGATACGCGGACTTTCCCGGTTTGAATTTGACCTTTGAAGTCCGCGAAGGCATCGTGAAACACTCCGGCAGCTACGACGCAAGGGTGATGCCGGAGCTGGCTCCGTACGAGCTCGAGCTGCGGGCTCCGCTCGAAGCCCAGCTCATCGATCTCACCGACGAAATCGCCTATAGCACGGCCGACGTCGATGACGGGGTGGAGGCCATGATCCTTACGCGGGCGCAGGTCCGCGAGCAAGTGCCGGTCTTCGCCCGGCTTCACGCCGAAGTCGAGAGGCTCTATCCCGAGGCAGCGGAGAAACTCCAATTCAACGAAACCCTCAAGCGCGTGCTGGACCACCTGGTGAGCGACCTGATCGCCAACACTAGAACGCTCATCGCCGCTTCCGGAGTCCAGTCTGTCCAGGACGTGCGCCGCCATTCCCGGCCGCTGATTGGTTTGAGCCCGCACGTAGAGGAAGAGCAAAGACAGCTGCGAGCGTTTCTGTACCAGAACCTCTATTTCAGCGCCGAACTGCAGCCTGAAAAAGAAATGGCGGAGCAAGTAATCTCCGAGCTCTTTGAGTTTTTCATGAGAGCGCCTGGGGAACTTCCTGCCAGTTATCAAGAGAAGACGCAACAGGAACCGCGTTATCGGATCGTGTGCGATTACATTGCCGGCATGACCGACAACTTTGTCCTGGAACAGCATCGACGCTTTTGCCTGGCGCCGCGAAGGGCCAAGGTTTCGCGTGGCTGAGGAGAATTGCCAGGATCGCCGGAATTGCTCCGGAAACGTGAGTGTAGGTCCAATACAGCGTGTCATCCCGAACCGCAGGTGAGGGATCTGCTCCGCCTGTCGCCGTGCGACAGCGAGAAGGTGGCCCCTTGAGACCAGCGGAGCCGATTCCGCGCTCCGCTCGGAATGACACAACTAGGTTGGACCAAAAAGACCGCAGCCGAACGAAGTTACCCGGAAAATTCCTCACAAAAACGGTAAAAAACAGGTATATTGTTCGGTGCTGGCGCACAACTCCGCAATAACGACCCGTCCATGACGCGCGAGCGTATAGAGCTCAACGGACACGGCGAGTCTAACCCGTCGCAGGATCCCAGCCGGCCCCGGCAGTGGTCCAACGGGCATGCGGAAGTTCGCACTCCTGCGTCGGTCCGTGGACAATTCCCGCCGTCCATTAGCCTCGAAGGTGACGAAGAAGTGCAGTTCCTGCGCACACAAAAGCGGGTCCCCGTCCGCCGCGGTCCCATCACTAAGAAGACCGCGAACCAGCTCAAGACCACCGTCATGCTAGCGGTGTTGGTTGCGCTCTTCGGATGCCTGGGTTGGGCAGCGCACGCGTATGGCACGCAAACCTCACGATTCCGTATTGAATCCAGCGACAGCATCGCGATCGCCGGAGTGCACAACGCATCCCGCGCCCAGGTGATGGATGTTGTCGGGTCTGATCTAGGCCGCAACGTTTTTCTTGTTCCCCTGCAGGAGCGGAAACAGAAGTTCGAGCAAATTCCTTGGGTGGAGTCAGCAACGGTGATGCGTCTACTACCCAATCGGATTGCGGTCTCTCTGATCGAGCGAGCGCCGGTCGCATTTATATTGATCGGTTCCAAGACCAGCTTAATCGATGGCAACGGCGTGATCATGGGACCGCCTGCCAGCCGGCAACGCACGTACAAATTTCCGGTGATTCGCGGCATTACCGAGAACGAAGCTCTCACCTCGCGAGCCGCGGTCATGAAGATCTACAACCGTTTGGTCAGTGAGCTGAATACCGGTGGTCCGGAAGGCGAGCACTTTACGGGTCAATTGAGCGAAGTCGATCTCTCCGACGCCGAAGACGTGAAGGCCACGGTGAGTGACGAGGCCGGTACCGTAGTGATCCATCTCGGGGCTTCGGACTTTCTGGATCGCTACAAACTCTATGCAGCGCACATCCGGGAATGGCGCCGGCAATATCACAACGTGCAGTCGGTCGATTTGCGCTATGAAGGGCAAATCATCGTCAACCCTGACGGCGAACGCGCGGCACAAGCGGAGCCGGCCATGCCCGTGGCGCCGGTGGCCCAGCCAAAACCGGCGGTCAGCCACCCGGCGCATGCACTCAATCGCCACAAAAGACAACACAAGAGGGGAAGTAAGAAGTGATGGGGACTTTAGGGAAGGTTGAGAACCATACGATCACGGTGCTCGATGCAGGAAGCGCGAAGACCGTCGCGCTAATCTGCGAAACGGCCGATTCGCGCCTGCGCTATCGAGGTCATGCGGTGGTTGAGAGCCGGGGCTCGCGCAAAGGAGTGATTGTCGAACTCGATAAAGCGGTGCAGAGCATTCAACGCGCCGTCGAAGAAGCGGAGAAGACTGCTGAATGCGCCGTAGGCAACGCTGTGATCGCCGTCGGTGGATGGCACGTGAAAGGCCTTACCAGCCGGGGCGGGGTCACGCTGGGCTCGCGCCCGCGCGATGTGGCCCGCGAAGATATCCGCGCGGCGATGGAAAAGGCGCGTGCGCTCAGTCTGCCCGCCGATCGTGAAGTGCTTCACCTTCTGCCGCAGGAGTTCATTCTCGACGACCAGGCCGGTCTGCGCGATCCTGCGGGGATGATGGGGCGACGGCTGGAAGTCAACCTGCATGTGGTGACGGCTTCTTCGAGCGCCACACAAAATGTCGTCTCGGCGGCGAATCGGGCGGGGCTTCATGTGGACAACGTAGTTTATGAGGGGCTGGTCTCGGCTGACGGCATCCTTCGTGCCGACGAGAAAGAGCTCGGCGTTTGTCTGGCTGACGTCGGCGCAGGTTCGACCGATTTGATCGTTTACACCGATGGCATGGTCGCGCACACCGGCGTCGTTCCCCTAGGCGGCGACCACTTTACCAACGATGTGGCGGTTGGCTTGCGTACGCCTCTGGCGGCCGCGGAACAGATCAAGAAGGCTTTTGGCCACACCATTCGGAGTCAGTTGCCGGAGGGCAATGAGATCGAAGTTCCTGCGGTAGGCGATCGCCCTTCGCGCCTCATGCCACAGAGGTTTCTAGCGGAAATCTTGGAGCCGCGCGCGGCCGAGCTGTGCGAGATGCTCCGCGACCATCTGCGTCAGGCTGGAGTGCTCGACCTCTGCAATGCCGGGCTGGTTCTCACTGGTGGGGGTTCGCGTCTCAACGGACTCGCGCAAATGTGCGAAGAGATTGTAAAGCGGCCGGTGCGGCTGGCTTCGCCGTCCTCGATCGCCGAGATGCCGCCGCAATTGGCGGAACCGGAATTTGCCACCGTCGTCGGGCTGGCCATGTACGCGCACCGCACTACCGTCAGCAAAGTCACGGAGTTGCAAGGCTTCGGCCACAAACTGCGCGCGTTGTTTGCGAAGCTAGGAGCTTGAGATGAGCAAGGTAAATCCTGGCGTTAATTGCGGACGGGTGTCGAGGCGCGAGACAAGTATCAGGGCACGAGTTTACTCGTGCCATAAGAGGCAGAGGAATTCGGGCTTTAGCCCCTGTTCTTTTTCTGTCGCTTCGCTGCGCTCCGCTCCGGGCTGCGGCAGCAAGGAAGTGCTGTCCTGGGCAAAGTTACGGCGCGGTTTCGCTTTGCTCACCCATGCCTGAAGGCATGGGCTGGGTCGTAGATACATGTCGGGTTGAAAAACTTATGTCAGACTCGCAAAAACTTAGAGGGTAACGTCATGAGCGACGAAAAGAAGAGACAGAATGCTGAGAGCGACATTCGCATCCACTTCAACGAGGATCCCAAAAACAACGCCAAGATCAAGGTGATTGGCGTGGGTGGTGGCGGCGGCAACGCTGTTAATCGCATGATCAGTGCTGGTGTGGAAGGCGTTGAGTTTGTTGCCGCGAACACCGACTTGCAGGCGTTGCAGATGTCGCGCGCGCCGGTGAAGATCCAGTTGGGCACCAAGCTTACTAACGGCCTCGGCGCGGGCGCTAACCCTGAAATCGGCCGCCGTGGCGCGCTCGAGGACGCCGACAAGATCATTGAGGCCCTCGAAGGCGCGGATATGGTATTCGTGACTGCGGGCCTTGGCGGCGGGACTGGCACCGGGGCGGCGCCGATCATCGCCTCGCTGGCGAGCGAGATGGGGGCGTTGACGGTGGCGGTAGTCACCAAGCCCTTCGCTTTCGAAGGAAGGCGGCGCCTGGGGCAAGCCGAGCGTGGGATGGCCGAACTGGTGGATAGTGTGGACACCATGATCACTATTCCCAACGAAAAACTGTTGGCTGTTGCCCACAACGCTGGATTTTTCGAATCATTCCGCATCGCCGATGACATCCTGCGCCAGGCGGTACAGGGCATTTCCGACATCATCACTATTCCCGGCATCATCAATCGCGATTTTGCCGACGTGAAGACCATCATGGCCGGTATGGGTTATGCCGTCATGGGAACCGCCGTTGCCCGCGGCGACAGGCGCGCGCTGGAAGCGGCGGAGGCAGCGATTTCGTCGCCACTGCTTGAATCCGGTGCCATCGATGGCGCCCGAGGCATCCTCATCAACATTACCGGCTCGGCCTCGCTCAAGCTGGCGGAGGTCAACGAGGCATCTACCATCATCCAGAGCGCAGCCCATGAGGATGCCAACATCATCTTCGGCGCGGTGCAGGATGAAAAGATGAAAGACGAGGTAAAGATTACCGTGATCGCTACCGGGTTCAGGAACGATCGCCCACAGCGCAAGGAACGCGGGGTGTCGGCGGTGCAAGCGGCGATTTCGTCGGCCCGTACGGTTTCTGCCTACCAGCCTCCCCAGGTGGCACAAGTGCAGCGCACGAATGGCCAGACCATGTCTTCGCTCCCGACGCGCAAAGAGATGCCTACGCGCGAGAATCCCAGCCTGGCTACCGTGACCGAGGCCATCAAGACCAACATCGAGCCCGACGATCTGGATGTGCCGGCCTTCATCCGCAAACGGGCCGAAGTGAACTAAGTATCGGCAGCAACCCCGGCCGGGTATTCGGGTTCTTATATGAGTGGCTAAACCGGCACCTGCGGGGCCGATGTTACATCGATATAAGCGCGCCAGCTTAAGGAATAGGACGAAGGTAACAGTGGCGCACCTAAAGGTGCTTAGTTCGGTACTGGGGCAGATCGCCGATTGCAGCTTCGCTCCACCTACCGTACGATTTGCTCTGTAATGTACGGGTTTTTCGGGCTGGACTGTTTTAGGAAGCCGGAATTTCCCAGGCGTAGACAAACGATCAAACTCCGGCATAAAACAGGTTCCACTGCCTCAATGACTCGATTTTGCAAATTGTCTCTGATCTTTTTCGGGCTTCTACTCAGCCCGTTCGGCTTTGCCGGCCCGCCCACCACGACCACCAAAGCGCCTAAGAAAGAAGGCAAAGTCGTCGAGAGCCCGCGCACGCGGCGCCGGCTGGCTCGTCTACATCACAAACGACCGGTAGTGCGTCACGCCCGCCGCCACTACGAGCGCTTCATGACCAGCTCCTTTGCTGGAGATATCACTGAAGGCGACCAGTATGCGGGTGAGGATGCCGTTGTCCGTCAAGCCGCGATCGACGCACTGGGCAACATGAACGGAACTATTGTTGCGATCGATCCTACCAGCGGCCGCATCGTCGCTATGGTGAACCAAAAACTGGCCCTCGCCGAGGGTGCGCAGCCGTGCTCGACCATCAAGTTGGCTGTGGCTCTGGCCGGACTTAGCGAGAACCTTATGACGCGGGACACCGAGGTGCGCCTGGGGCGCCGATCGGAAATGGACCTCACCCAAGCTTTGGCCAAGTCCAATAATGCGTACTTTGAGACTATAGGACGCCGGCTAGGTTTTCCCAAAGTCAACCAGTACGCCCGCCAGTTTGGGCTGGGCGAGTTGGCTGGCTACAACATTGAGGGCGAACATCTCGGCATATTTCCGACGCACGAAATTGACTCCCGGCTCGGGGGTGTCGGTAAGATGTGTTCGTTCGGCGAAGGCATCTCCATGACGCCGCTGCAGCTGGGCGCATTGGTCTCCGCCATCGCTAACGGAGGCACGCTGTACTATTTGCAGCATCCAGCTTCACCGGAAGAAGTCGTCAACTTTCAGCCCCAGGTGAAGCGCCATCTGGAGATTGCAGCGGTCATCCCGGACCTTACCCAAGGAATGAGCGGCGCCGTGGAGTACGGAACCGCGCGCAGCTTGCGCTTGAATTTCAGCGAGGAAAAGATTCTCGGTAAGACTGGAACCTGCTCCAAGGCAGGGACACGATTTGGCTGGTTTGCTTCCTACGCCAACACCCAGGTGGGGCGGATCGTGACGATTGTCTTCCTACAAGGGGGACGTCCTACCTACGGTCCCAAAGCCGCTGAGATCACGGGCAAGTTCTACCGAGGGCTGTACGATCACAACTTCTTCAGCCCACCGGCCACGTCGGCGGGACGCAGCGTTCCCCTCGAGACCGGACCGACTGTCCGGCAATAACGCGGACTGATCGGTTCTCCCGGACGAATTCAGACAGCCGCATTCCTGGGGCGCGCCTCGGACTAATGACGTGTCATTCCGATCCCGCGAGGCGGGAGAGGAATCTGCTCTGCGATAGCATCAGGCCGGCAACGCAGACTAGACCAGATTTCCTGACCCAGAGACTCTCGACCTGTAAGGTACACTTCACGCACGATCGGAGCCGATTCCTCGGCTGCGCCTCGGAATGACAAGACGAAAGTTTTCGGTGAAACGTTCGCCGGGCTTCCGTCGCATTCATTATTTCCATCCCCTGCAACTTGTCAACGGACGCGCTCATCCAATGCATTGACAATAACACACTCAAGTCTGATAATGGAGTTGCTGTTACTAGACTTGATGTTTGTTTTCAAGCACTTATAGAGTTTAGGAGGCATTTGCCATGGGAAAGATTATTGGAATCGACCTGGGAACCACGAACTCGGTGGTCGCGGTCATGGAAGGCGGAGAGCCAAAAGTCATTGAGAATGAAGAAGGTGGGCGGACCACGCCATCGGTCGTCGGCTTCACTGCAGCGGGCGAGCGTTTAGTAGGCCAGGTAGCCAAGCGCCAGGCCATCACCAATCCTGCCAACACGGTTTACTCGATCAAACGCTTTATGGGGCGCCGGTTTGACGAGGTCAATGAAGAAATGAAAATGGTGCCCTACAAAGTTGTCCGGCAGGGTGATCATGTGGCCATTGTCGCCCAGGGCAAAGAATACACTCCGCCCCAGATATCTGCGATGATCCTGCAAAAATTGAAGAAGGCCGCGGAAAACTATCTGGGCCAGACGGTGACCGAAGCTGTGATCACCGTACCCGCCTATTTCAATGACGCGCAACGCCAAGCCACGAAAGACGCCGGCAAGATCGCCGGGCTGGATGTGAAGCGTATCGTCAACGAGCCCACGGCTGCAGCTTTGGCTTACGGGCTGGACAAAAAGAAGGACGAGACTATCGCTGTGTACGACTTCGGCGGCGGCACTTTCGATATCTCCATTCTCGAAGTGGGCGAAGGCGTGATCGAGGTGAAGTCAACCAATGGCGACACGCATCTGGGCGGTGACAATATCGACCAGCGGATCGTCGACTGGTTGGTTGACGAGTTCAAGAAAGATGAAGGACTGGACCTTCGCAGCAAGGGCAACGAGATGGCTCTGCAGCGCCTGCGCGATGCCGCGGAGAAAGCCAAGATCGAGCTTTCCACGACCATGGAGACTGAGATCAACCTGCCTTTTATCACTGCCGACGCCAGCGGCCCCAAGCATCTGGTGAAGAAGCTGAGCCGGTCCAAGCTGGAACAGATGGTTGATGACATCATCCAGCGGTCGGTGAATCCGTGCAAGCAGGCGATGAAAGATGCCAGCGTCACCGCCGGCGATATCGACGAAGTCGTGCTGGTTGGCGGACAGACGCGCATGCCGCGCATCCAGTCCCTGGTAAAAGAGCTGTTCGGCAAAGAGCCGCACAAGGGTGTGAACCCGGATGAAGTTGTTGCCGTGGGCGCAGCGGTGCAAGCGGGCGTGCTGGCGGGAGACGTAAAAGACCTGCTCCTGCTCGATGTCACGCCGTTGACGCTGGCTATCGAAACCCTGGGGGGCGTGGCTACCCCGATGATTCCGCGCAACACCACCATCCCGACGCGCAAGACGGAGACGTTCTCGACCGCGGCCGATAGCCAGACCTCGGTTGAAGTCCACGTGCTACAAGGCGAGCGGCCCATGGCGAAAGACGATCGCACGCTGGGCAAGTTCCATCTCACCGGGATTCCGCCGGCGCCGCGCGGTGTGCCGCAGATCGAAGTCACGTTCGACATCGATGCCAACGGAATTCTCAACGTGACGGCGAAAGATCGCGCCACGAACAAAGACCAGAAGATCACGATTACGTCCTCTTCCGGTCTCAGCAAAGAGGAAGTCGAGCGCATGGCCAAGGAAGCCGACGCGCATTCGGCGGAAGACAAGACCAAGCGCGAGGAGATCGAGGCCCGTAATCAGCTCGACAGCATGGTCTACAACGTCGAGAAGATGCTGAAGGAGCACGGCGACAAGATCTCAGGCGATGAGAAGACCGCTGTGGAGTCCGCGCTGGCCGACGCTAAGAAGGCCATCGAGGGTTCTGATCCGGGCATCATGAACTCGGCTCGTGAGCGCCTGACCCAGGCTTCGCACAAGCTGGCCGAAGTCATGTACAAATCGGCCCAAGCCCAGCCGGGAACCCCCGGCGCCGAGGCTCAGCCAGGCGCCGGCGACGGCGAGAAGAAGAAGGACGAAGGCGTGATCGATGCGGAGTACGTCGACGTTGATGAGAAGAAGTGAACACGTCGAAATTGAGAAGGAGGCGGCCGCGAACCGCCTCCTTCTCGCTAAGCACAGAGGTGACAGGTGAAACAATACTTGGTAATGAAGATGGTCGAAGGGTTGGATAAAGTAGCGGGACTCATGGCGCTACCGGGTCTATATACTCTGGAGGCGGCGGAGCAGTTCGTCACCAGGGCCGTGGAGACCGAGCCCGAGTCGACCTATCTGATCCAGGAGGTCGGTGCGGCTTAACCCGCAAAGAAGTCTGCCGCAGATTCGCGCAGATGAACGCAGATCAGGGTATTAGGCCGCGAATCAACGCGAAAACCGCGAATGCTAGCGCAAGGAAACAGTGGCAGGAAGAGCAGAAGAGCCGATAGGTTGATACGCAACAGCGCCGGATAGGCGCGGAATAATGGTAGCCCAGGGCGTAAGCCCTGGGTAACCATGAAAAAGCAAAAGAGCCCCGTAGGGGCGGCACAGTTCCAAAAGCGAATCAGACGATGAAATATATGAAGCGACGTGGTCTCAAACTGTTCGCAGTGGCGGCGCTGCTGCCGATGATCAACGCCGGGGCTCCAGCTCAGACGACACCCAAGCCGCCAGCACAGCCGACCATGATCGTCACGAAGGACGCAGCCGTAATCGAGCAGCTGACGCAGTTGGTACGCGACTTTCTGGCTAACGTTCCCAAGGGCGACAAGAAAGTCTTCGATAACTTCTTTGCCGATGACGTCATCTACACTCGCTCTGCCGGCGTAACCGTCGACAAAGAGGAGATCCTGAACAATATCGATGTGCGCGCCGCCACTGAGCCTCAAGCGACGTTTGATGCCGACGGCTTCGTCGTGCACCCCTACGGCGATACCGCAGTCGTGAATTTTCGCCTGATCATGCACAGCCCGAATCAAAGCGGGGCGGCGACGATATATTTTCGCAATACCGGCACCTTCCTGAAGCGAAACGGCAAGTGGCAGGTCGTGGCTTGGCAGGCGACGCGGGTTCCGCTGGTCGAGGATAAGCAATGAAAATCAGCCGCTGGCTGGTGAGTTTCCTCTGACTGCAACGGTTGCCTCAGCGCAATCAACAAACGTCTGCTGGGGCTCGTCTCTAAATGCGTTGGCGCAGAGTGAATCGTTAAACCGGGGCTAAATGGCAACGACAACACAAAAAGACTATTACGGAATTCTCGGCGTGAAAAAGAATGCCACGCAGGAAGAGATCCGCAAGGCCTTTCGCAAGCTGGCTCGCAAACACCATCCTGACGTCAATCCCGGCGACAAGAAAGCCGAGGAGAAGTTCAAAGACCTGTCCGAAGCCAATGACGTTCTGAGCGATCCCAAAAAGCGGAAGATCTACGACCAGCTCGGCTTCTATTCTGACAACATCGACCCGGCAGCCGCCGAAGCTTACGCGAGGGGCGGTGGATTTGGCGCCGGCGGCTTCGGCGCAGGACCTTTCCCTGGTGGCGCTGCCCAAGACCAAGGCGTGCCATTCGATTTCGGTGGTTTTGACTTTTCCGACACATCTGGCGGCGGAGGGCGACAAGGCGGCGGTTTCCGAGACATCTTCTCCAGCATCTTCGGCGGCGGCACGGGCGCCGGCATGCGTCGCGAGGCTGAGCACGGCGCCGATTTGGAGTATCAAGTCAACATCGGTTTCTGGGACGCGATCCGTGGCACGGTCATGAAACTGAACATCACGCGCCTGGACACCTGCAGCAACTGCGGGGGCAAAGGCGCGGTTGGCTCAGTCACAACCTGTCCTGAATGTGGCGGCAAAGGCCAAGTGACTCAGACCAGCGGCCGGATGAAGTTCAACTCCACCTGTCCTCGATGTGGCGGTTCCGGCAAGACGCAGAGTGTTTGTCCCACCTGTCACGGCGAAGGTCTCGTACAACGCAGCGAGCCGCTGGAGGTTCGGGTGAAAGCCGGCACACGCGACGGGCAGCGCATCCGCATCGCAGGCAAAGGCAATGCCGGGCCGAACGGCGGTCCGCCTGGCGATCTCTACATCATCATCCGCATTGGAGAGCATCCGGTGTTTCGGCGCGATGGTGACGACATTTACGTGGTTGTCCCAGTCGCTGCCTGGGAGGCCGCATTGGGTGCGAAGATCGAAGTACCGACCATCGACGGCCGCTCGCAGCTGCGGATTCCGCCCGGCACGCAGAGCGGCCAGAAACTCCGTCTTCGCGACAAGGGCGTGCCTTCGGCGACGAAAGACGGTGCCCGCGGCGATCAGATCGTCGAGGTTAAGATTGCTGTGCCTGAAGCGCGAGATCTGAAAGTCCGCGAACTATGGCAAGAGTTGCAAAAGCTGAATCCCAGCGATCCGAGGCAGGAATTGTGGAACAAGGTGTGATCCTCGAAACCGAGCGCCTCTTTCTCCGGCTGCATGCGGCCGAAGATGCAGACGCGCTTGAGGCAATTCTGGGAGACGCCGTGGCCATGGAGTTCTATCCTGCTGCGCTCGACCGCCGCGGAGTGGAGGAGTGGATCACAAGAAATGTAGAGCGTTATCGGCGCGATGGTTTCGCCAAATGGGCCATGGTCGCAAAAGCCAGTGGAGATCTGGTCGGGAGCTGCGGTTGCGTTCTCCAGGATGTAGAAGGCCGGGACGAGATCGAGGTCGGCTACAACGTCCGCCGCGATCTTTGGGGCCGCGGCTATGCGACGGAAGCAGCCCGAGCCTGCATTGATTACGGCTTCGCAAGGCTGGGAGCGCGGCGTGTAGTCTCGATGATCCGGCCCGAGAATGTTCGCTCGATCCGCGTGGCGGAGAAGAACGGAATGGTCCGTGAGAAGATCGTCTTCTGGCGGGGCTACGATCATTGCATCTACGCCACAATGAAAGTTGACGCCACAACATGACAGCGAAGCGTAAATCTCGAGGCGCTTACATGATCTCCGCAGTGGCGGAGATGTACGGCATTCATCCGCAGACTTTGCGCCTCTACGAACGCGAAGGTTTGCTCAAGCCGTCCCGAACTGACGGCAATACCCGCCTTTACACCGAAGATGACTTGCAACGGCTGGACTTCATCTTGAATCTGGCACGTGATCTGGGGGTGAACATAGCCGGCATCGCCATCATTTTGCAAATGCGCGAGCGCATGGAAGTGATGAACAAGCATATGCAGGATTTTGTGCGGTTTGTGCAACAGGAAGTCGCTTTCCGCGCCGGTCACGCCCACGCCGACCCTCGCCAAGGCGCGATTATTCCCATTCGCAAGACTACGCGGAAGTAGCAGCCAGCACTCAGCTTTTTCTGAAATCCCGAACGAAGTGAGGGATCCCTATCAGATCGGGTGATCGGATGATCGGGAGATCGGGTGATCGGAAACCTCGAAGACTCGCAATGCGCTCGGGGGAACCGTACAAAGAATGCTCGACTTACACCGATGGCCGGATCACCCGATCTACTGATCTCATAGGGATCCCTCCCCTTCGGCAAGCTCAGGGTCGGGATTTCAGAAAAAGCTGACTGCTATTTCCCAGAATTCTGACGTGCGAGCCAATCGAGAAACAGTTGCTCGAAAGGCTTGTCTCTGGCTCGCATGAGATGACGTAGAGTGTGACCGGTAGCCAGGTGACAGAGTTCTTCGGCCATGTTCTTGATGTGGTCGCCGGCGCGCTCCAAAGTGTTGGCCATGGAGAGCACGTGGAGACTCTCCTGCCCCTTCAGCCGTTCAGCATTCTCGGTGTGACGCACGACCACCAGATTGCGCAGACGATCAATTTCGGCGTCGGTGCGAAGAACTCGAATCGCCTGTTCTACGTCGCGCGCCGTAAAGGCGGTCACAATCTGCGTCAGCATGTTCTCCACCAGGCAGGCCATGCGCGTCAGCTGTTCTACGTCTTCCATGTCGATGCGGTTGCGCACGATGGCGGCGCGCTCGGCGAAACTGACCACCAAGTCGCCCACACGTTCCAGATCCACCATCAGTTTCATACAAGCCAGCAGCTCGCGGGCCTGAGCCGGCGCGACCTGGGTAATGGTGCTGGCCAACTGCTCATCGAGCTCGCGGTCCAGATCGTCCAGCTTTTCTTCGCACCTTCGGGCCGCTTGTAATGCAGCGGAAGAACCGTTGATCAACGTATCCAGAGCGTGGGATACGGCTTCCTTGGCCAGCAGACACGCTTGCCGGGTCAGGTTAACAAGGTTGGAACTCGCTGAGGAAGGTTGCCCAGCTAGGGCGGATGCAGGGAAATTCATAAAACACCGTTTTGGCGGCCATCGAAGTGGCGGAGCGCTCGAAAGCGGCCGTCATACCGACTGCTGCGATTTATGTTCACATCTATATCTTGCGGATATGAATGGCGTGTTAAAAAAGGAATAAAAATCCAAAGAACCAGTGGCTCCGTTTTGTTGTCGCGTTAAGTTGGATGACTGCGGACAGGCTTGGGTTACTTCGGTACTTCGAAGCGATAGCCAGTTCCGCGCACGGTCTTGAGATAGCGCGGGCGCTCGGGATCGTCCTCAATCTTCTCGCGCAGCTTGCGAACGTACACGTCGACCGAGCGCGGGCTCACGAAGGTGGTTTCCTTCCAAACCGCGTCAAGAATCTGATCGCGCGTGAAGACGCGGCCCGAATGCTGGGCCAGGTAATGCAGTAAGCGAAACTCGGTGGCAGTGGTGGTTACGGTCTCACCGCGGACGCTCAGCGTCATCGCTGCGGCATCGATCTCCAACTCGCCGGCCGAGATTGAAGCCGGCGCTAGTGGTCCTTCGCATCGCCGCAGCACGGCTTTGATCCGCGCCAGCAACTCACGGGGGCTGAAGGGCTTGGTGATGTAATCGTCGGCGCCTGATTCCAGGCCCAGAACGCGATCCGCTTCAGCGGTCTTTGCGGTCAGGAAGACAATGGGCGTCGCGGCCAACGGCGATCCCGACCCTCTCACCTGGCGGCACAACTCCAAACCGTCTCCACCGGGAATCATGATGTCCAGCAACAGGAGCGAGGGCCGCTCCTTTTGCGCGTCGGGAAGCACATTCGCAGTGCCGGTGTAGCTGCGCACTCGAAACCCCGCGCTCTCCAGGTTATGCCGAATCAAACGGGCGATGTCCAGATCGTCTTCCACAACGTAGATCTTTGGGTTGCCGTTCATCGCCAAGTCATGGGACAGCTCTCGACCTCTCGCTTCGCCCAACGATCCTCGAGAAACTCCGCCCATGATCGAAATCAGATTACACAAGCGATGTTAAAAGAGTGTGAAATACACAGTGGCAAATCGCGCGACGTTCGACAACTCAGGATTCAAGAGTTTTTAACATGCTGCACACGCTCCTTCAACATTGCGCCTCTACAGTGCCGCTTGCACTTTCAAAACTGTTAAGGAGGAGTTCATGCTGTTCCCCCAGCGATTCAAGCGATTCGTCTTACCGGCGATTGCCGCTACCTTTTGCACGCTCTTGTTTTTCGCAAGCCAGGCTTACGGAGAAGAAAAAGAGCACCCGACGTCTACTCCCATCAAGCATGTGGTTGTGATCTTTCAGGAGAATGTTTCTTTTGATCACTACTTCGCTACATATCCGGTGGCGCTGAATCCTGCGGGCGAACCGCACTTCCATGCGCGTCCCGGCACGCCGACGGTCAACGGGCTGAGCGGCGCCCTGCTGACTCGTAATCCGAATCTGTCAATCCGTTCCGCTTCAGCCGTTCGCAAGCCGCCACCTGCGATCAGGACCACGGTTACACCAATGAGCAGAAGGCCTTCGACGGCGGCAACATGGACCTGTTCGTGCAGACTCTGGGCGCCGGGCCAGGCACGGATGGAATCCTGACCTGCAACAAGTCCGACGTGATGGGTTACTTTGACGGCAACACCGTGACCGCAATATGGAACTACGCTCAGCACTTCGCTATGAATGACAATTCCTTCGGAACGACATTCGGTCCATCTACCCCGGGTGCGCTCAACCTCATCGCTGGTCAAACCAACGGCGCCACCCCCACCGACCTTTCCGGCAACACCATTGGCGGCACGGTAATTGGCGATCCACGTCCTGCCCTGGACGACTGCTCTCCTGGAGGCGGCGGTAAGCCCAACCAGATCATCGTGTCCGGAAAGAACATTGGCGACCTGCTCAATGTGCGCGGTGTCACGTGGGGCTTCTTTCAAGGAGGCTTCAAGCCGACTTCGCGCAACGCTCTCAACCACGCCACTTGCGGCACGTCGCATACCGGCTCCGATGGCATTCCCAAGGGCGACTACATTCCCCACCACGAGCCGTTCCAATACTTTCAATCGACAGTCAACCCGCACCACCTGCCCCCTGCGTCGATCGCGAACATCGGCAAGACCGACCAAGCTAATCATCAGTACGACCTCAGCGATTTTCTTGATGCCCTCAACGCGGACAACCTCCCCGAAGTCACCTTCCTGAAGGCTCGGGGTTTCGAAGACGGCCACGCCGGCTACTCCGATCCTCTGGCCGAACAGCGGTTTCTCGTAGACATCATCAACCGGTTGCAGCAAAGCCCGGAATGGGGAGACACCGCGGTCATCATCTCCTATGACGACTCCGACGGCTGGTACGACCAGGTCATGTCGCCGATCGTCTCGCCCTCCAACACGGCTGCCGATGCCCTCAACGGCCCCGGCAACTGCGGCACCAGCGCTCCGGGAAGCCAGCAAGGAAAATGCGGCTATGGTCCGCGCCTGCCGCTGATGATCATTTCGCCGTTCGCAAAGGCGAACTTTGTGGATGGCACTCTCACCGATCAATCTTCGATTCTGCGTTTCATCGAAGACAATTGGGGGACCGGCCGGATTGGCGGGGGATCCTCGGATGCCACGGCAGGAACGCTGCTGAACATGTTTGACTTCAGCCATCGCCGCGACGATCTCTTGATTCTCGATCCGGCGACTGGCCAGACCACGGGCGGCGACCAGGACGCCGAGTAAAGGACCCTTTTTGACTCTTGTGGCACAGCCGCCCTCGGCTGTGCCAGTTTTCAAAGGCGGGGGCACCTCCAGCCCAGCAAGCCAAAAACCGGGCTTGCCGGGCCCCGGCGCCTGTGCCACATGTTTTCCGAATGAATCGACCCACTGCCAAAGCGGGCCTGGGTTTGCATCTTCTAAGGCTTCAGGCGTAGGCTAGTAAAGTCGCGCACACGCGAAAAAACAGGTAAATCTCTGAAAGTGTCTTTGTTAGCCACGGTGCTTCTGGCCACGCCGTACCCACCGGTCAACCCACAACCACGCCAATTGTCCCGGCGCCCGTATTTCATCGCAAGATTCCAACGAAGAAGGATCGCATGAAGAATATCTACGTAGGCAATTTGGATTTCAATGTTTCTGAGGACGAACTTCGGCAAGCCTTTGCCAATTATGGGCAGGTCGACAACGTTACGATTTTGAAGGACCGTGATACAGGCCAGCCGCGAGGCTTTGGCTTTGTTGAAATGGCCAATGACGAAGAAGCCGAAAAGGCGATCAACGGAATCAACGGAACGCAGTTAGGCTCGCGCGTGCTGAACGTCAACGAAGCTCGTCCCAAGGTGAACAAAGGTGGCGGGTTCGGCGGTGGGCGTGGAGGCGGTTTTGGCGGCGGCAGAGGTGGAAACCGCCAAGGCGGCCGTGGTGGTGGCGGCGGATTCCGCAACCGGTACTAGATCCATCGGGGATAAAGGGTAGAGACGTGGCATACCACGTCTCTACAGAAATTGCTAACATCCACTCTCAGACAAACTCCACTTTCGGTGGGTTCGGAATAATTCCGGCCTGATGTCCCATCTGCAGTAAACGGACCACAGCCTCTCGTCCATCGGCGCCGTAGTCGAGTGTGCGCTCGTTCACGTACATGCCCACGAAGCGATCCGCTTTTTGCGGATCGAGGTCGCGCGCGAACTGCATGGCATACGCCAATGCTTCTTCGCGATGGTCCAATCCATACTGAATGCTGTCGCGCAGCGCCTGCGTCACGGTTGCGATCAGCTCTTTTCCCAGGCTGCGGCGAATGGCGTTTCCGCCTAGGGGAAGCGGCAATCCTGTTTGCTCGTGCCACCATTTGCCCAGATCCAGAATCTTGCACAGACCGGAGCTCTCATAAGTCAGCTGGCCCTCGTGGATGATCAAACCGGCTTCGTACTTTCCAGCCCCCAGCTCAGGGATGATCTGATCGAAAGGCACCACTTCGGTTTCGATCGCCGGCGAAAACAGCTTCAGCGCAAGATAGGCGGTGGTTAGGGTCCCCGGAACAGCCACTTTGAGCTTTTTCAACTCGTCGAGCGTGATCGAACGCGTAGCCACGATCATGGGGCCATATTGCTCGCCCACGCTTCCGCCGCAGGGCATCAGAGCGTACTGGTCCTGAAGATAGGGATAGGCGTGAAAGGAAATGGCGGTAACGTCATAGATTCCCTGCATCGCTTTGCGGTTCAGGGTCTCAATGTCGCAAAGTGTGTGCTTGAATCGCAGGCCCGCGACTCGCACCTTGTTGGTGGCCAGACCGTAAAACATGAAAGCATCATCGGAGTCCGGGCTGTGAGCAATGGTAATTTCGCGAACCTGAGAAGCAACAGACGAGGTTGACATATTAAAGATTCTACAGTGGTTTTGAATTCTGCAGATTTCTTAACCACAAAGGACACGAAGGATCACGAAGGTCTTTCTTTAAGCCGATAAAGACCTCTTCCTGCCTTGCCAGTGCTGGTAGCGTGGCCGTTGCTCTCGTCCTCAAACACAATTCCTTCTGTGTCCCTACGTGTCCTCTTGGCGTCTGAGCCGAAGGTCAAGAAAATCAATGGTGGTTTGTCTTTTCAGCCGGTTCGATTTCAGTCAAGGCGTTTTTCAGCGCGTCGTCGGAGCGGGATCGGCGCAGGTGCCAGCGAAGGCGCCATAAGAGTGCGACCACAGTCACCAGGATCGCGACCAGTGAGACCGCCAGAATCGCGAACAATATTTTCATCAACATTGGTTAGCACCCGGTAGCATAACAGACTGCCATCACGCCTATACGCCGACCGGGAAAGGTTTGGTATGCGGTTCGCGCCGTGAGGATCGTTCCCAGCGCCCCTGCAACAACGACATCAGCCCCGTGTACCAGTAACCCAGAACAAACAACAGCAGGAAGGGAATCGTCCAGTAGTTTCCGCTACTGGACGCATACCAGCACATGGTAGCGAAGTAACAGCCGACCAGAAGCTCCAGCCACGGGATCAGACCCAGACGCCGGCGATACTTCCGCGTCATGGCTTTATCGTTCTTGGATTGCACGTTGTACTTGGGTGTGCGTTTAAATGACGATTTGATTCCGAACAGCGCTTCCAGCACCGCGCGAGTGTTGGTCAAGGTTAGGCCGATACCCAGGGACATCAGGAACGGCAAATACAAAAATGTGCGCGGCCATTTCCTGGGGAAGAGTTCCTTTTGCGACACCAGGTAAAAGCTGGAAATCGAAAAGGTCGAGGCGAGAAAGAGCGGCAGATCAATCACCAGCATCTGGAACCATCCGCCGAAGGACCGGATGATCATAGCCGGCATCAGCAGAGTGGAAAGAACGATCATGAGCGGGTAGCTAACATTGGCGCTCAAGTGGTACCACGCCTCCAGCTTCACACGAAACGGAGCGTTGCTGCGGAAGACCATCGGCAGCACTTTCTTGCCGGTCTGGATCAAACCCTTGGCCCAACGCGCCTGCTGGGTTTTGAAAGCCGTCATCTCGATGGGTAGCTCCGCCGGACATTCGATGTCCTGGACGTACTTGAATTGCCAGCCTTTGAGCTGCGACCGATAGGAGAGATCGGTATCTTCAGTCAGCGTGTCATGCTGCCAACCGCCGCCATCTTCGATAGTCTGGCGACGCCACATGCCGGCGGTGCCGTTGAAGTTGAAGAACACCCGGCTACGGGACCGCGCGCCATGCTCCAGGATGAAATGTCCGTCGAGCAGAATCGCTTCTACTTCCGTCAGGAAAGAATAATTGCGGTTGAGATGCGTCCAGCGGGTTTGCACCATGCCAACTTTAGGATCGCTGAAATGGTGGATCACGCGCAGCAACCAATCTTCCGGAGGAACGAAATCGGCGTCGAAGATGGCGATGAATTCACCTTGCGAACTCTGCATGCCGTTCTTGAGCGCGCCGGCTTTGAATCCTTGGCGGTTCGCGCGATGGATGTAAGTAATTGGGTGTCCCAGAGCCGCATAGCGCTCTACCACGGCGGACGCTATCTTCACGGTTTCGTCGGTCGAATCATCCAGCACTTGGATGTCGAGCTTGTCCTTGGGATATTCCAGCTTGCAGATCGATTCGACGAGGCGCTCGATCACGTACTGCTCGTTGAAGATCGGCAGCTGTACGGTCACGCGCGGCAGTTCGTCAAACTTCTGCGGCGGCTCCGTTGTACGATTCTTCTGGTTCTTGTAGTACATGTAGACCAGCGCGTAGCGATGCAGACCGTACGCCGCCAAAACCACCATGACGACGAAGTAGGGGACCAACAACATGAGGTCGAAGGCGTTTGGTGAATAGAGCCCTTTGAAGGTCTTATCCAGGAACTGATGCCTGAAATAGTTCACCAGCCCCTTCTGCGAGCTAAAGAGCAACAACGCGAAACTGAAACCCAAGGCGTTCAGCTGAGCACTCCAGGCTTGAAAGTGGATTTAAAGATTCTAACGTATGCGGGCTTGGGACAGTTAGCTACTACAGCGTGTTTTCTGCTTTTTCATGGTGCACCAAATTTGAGGCATTGGTGGTGGCGCTCCGGTCGGTGAAGACAGACGCAAGAGGTATTGGAGAAACAGATCCTAAACGTGGTCAAGTCCTTCCGCATTTCGTTGTGCATCGCTTCGCGCAGAGATCCCTCGCCGCGCTCGGGATTTCAGTTAATTCAGGAAATACTGCCGGTAGAGCGTATCGCGCCGCTTGGGGATGAAGCCGGCGTCGCGGATCATGCGGCGCAGCTCTTCTTCAGTCGTGCAGTTGGTCACGCCGGCCGACCGCACGACGTTCTCTTCGAGCATCACTGAGCCGACGTCGTTACCGCCGAAGCGCAGGCCCAGCTGGCAGACTTTCAGCCCCTGCGTTACCCAGCTCGATTGCACGTTAAGGAAGTTCGAAAGATAGAGCCGGGAGATGGCCAGAACTTTGAGATATTCGACCGCGGTGGCTTCGTCCCAGTGGCGTCCGCCGAGAGCAGTGTTCTTGGGCTGGAAACTCCAGGGGATGAACGCTGTGAAGCCGCCGGTCTCCTCTTGTAGATCGAAGATGCGCTGAAAGTGGTTGATGCGGTGCTCGTAAGTTTCGCCGACGCCGAACATCATGGTGGCGGTTGTGCGCATCCCCAGCTTGTGCGCCGTGCGATGGACGTTGATCCAATCCTCGGTCAAGCACTTGAGGCGGGCAATTTTGTAGCGAACCTCGTCGTCCAGAATTTCCGCGCCGCCGCCGGGGATCGAATCGAGACCGGCGTCGCGCAGGCGTTTGATGGTGTCTTGGATGGAGAGACCGCTGACCTCGGCAAAGTGGATGATCTCCGACGCCGAGAAGCAGTGCAGGTGAATCTGGGGAAAGCGCTCCTTGATGCCACGCAGCAGGGCCTCGTACCACTCGATCTTCAAATCCGGATGCAAGCCTCCCTGCATCAGCACGCCAGTGCCGCCCAATTCTACGGTTTCGCGAATCTTGTCGTAGATGGTCTCAAAGTCCAGAACGTAACCCTTGGCGCGGCCGGGACCCTTCACCGGCGCATAAAAAGCGCAGAAGGTGCAATACTCCGTGCAAAAGTTCGTGTAATTAATGTTGCGATCGATGATGTAGGTGGCCACGCCCTCAGGATGCAGCCGGCGGCGGAGCGCATTGGCCTCCATGCCGATCCCGATCAGATCGTCGGAGCGGAACATCTCGAGAGCTTGGGGTTTGGTCAGGGACATGGCAACCTACAATTCTACTGAAAATGTGGCCGACCAAGTCAACTCGGGCGGTTGCATATCGGAAGAAATGATCTTGCGGCCTTTTGTCCTGAAAACGACGTGCTGATGGTTCTTGGTGAAGGCGTGAGACAAGGTGCCGCCCCTCCGGAGCTGACTATTTATCCCGCTCTCCCAGCGCTCACGCGCTGGGCTACATAATTTCGCGCCTACGGCGCTGGCGCAATGCGGAAGGGTTAGCGAGCGCATCGACCCAGATCGAGGCTCAAAAGTTCCGCAAATCTTCCGAGGCGGAGCGCTGATCGCCGAGGGCTGGCGTCTGGCCCTCTTGGCTAAGAACGACACTCTCGCGCCGGCGGCGGTTGAAATAAATGGCGCCGGCCAACCCGCCCAGGATGCCGATCACCACGATCGTCCACAAGATCGGCTCGTAGTATCTCTGTAGGAAGCCGAAGATTTCTCTGCTGTAGGAGGATCCCAGGTAGCCCAGCAGACCATAGCGCAGGCCTCGAGCAAGGCCGACGATGGTGAAAAACCGCCTTTGTGGAAATCGGAGAGCGCCAGCAGCCAAAAGGAACGGCGTGTAAGGCATGGGAGGCGGCAGCAAAGCGGGAATGAGAAGGCTCCAAAATCCATGTTTCTTGAATTCGCGGTAAATCTGTTCCGCTCGTTTGTGGGATATTCTTTTTTCCAAGGCCTCTTTGCCGCCCTTGCGTCCTAATGTGTAGCTCACGTAGGCGCCGCTGAGCGCGCCGAGCGTAGCCATGGCCGCGTAATAGGGCCACCAGTTCCTTTGGTGGGCCGAGAGAACAAGAGTAAGCGCGTCCACGCTTCCCGGTATCGCCATGGAAGTATCGGCTACTCCTACCAGGATCAGGCCGAGGCCGCCCAGGCGCTCCAGCCAGTCCGGCAAGGCCAAAAATAAAGCTGAGATCACCATTAGTTGGATGCCGTGAATCTACAACAAAATAAAGAAGCCGAGGGCGTAGAGTTGTTAAGAACCGCCCGATTGACCGATTAAGACAGCACCATCTTCGGCTGATTCAGGAACTGGATTTCAGGCGCGGCTGGCAAAACCTCGCATTCCGCAGCATAGCGAAAGAACAACCGAAGCCCTTCCAGGTTCTCTTGATCGAGCGAATAATCGACGTTCTCGGCCAAGTAATCGCCCACGAGTTTCGCCGGTAATCCCAGCCGCGGCGCCCAGGCGGCGACGATCTCCGGGATGTGTTCGAGGCCGTGGTCGCGCGATTGCTGAAACACCTGAGCCAGGTTCACGTCCGGCGCCGAGCCGGCAAGCGCGGCTTTGCGCACTGCCCAGAAGGCAAACACAAATGGACGACCTGTCCATCGCCGCCACTGCTCGGCCAAGTCATAGACGTGATAACCCTCGATGTCGGCCTGCAGCGCCGGATCGCCGATAAGCAATGCCGCATCGTGCCACCTCAACATCTGGTTAAGCTCGGGCTTCTGCCGGCTGAACCCAGGCGCAATGCCTACAAACTTGCGCAGGAAAACCTCGACCAGTGCGGCCGAGGTGCGTGAAGAATCGTCCGTGGCCACGCTGCGGATCTTTTGCACCGGCACCTTGCTGATCAGCAGGATCGAGCGCACGGTGTTTTTGGCCGCGATCGAAACGCCGGGAATGACCACCAGGTCGGGAATCGTGGTGTAGGCTGCGACCGGAATGATGCCGATATCGGCCGCGCCGGTTTTGAGCTGTTCGGCGCACTGCGAAGGCACGGTGTAACCGACCTGAAAATGCCTGCTGAGCTCGCGGGCGGGCTCGCCCTGTTCGAAATCCCACATGAGCGGCGCAGTGTTGAGGAAATTGATTGCAGAGACGCGAAGCCGGACCATGATGATGCTTCATTCTAGCAGGCCGGGCTGAAGATCGCCGTAATCGCCGTGATCGCGCGTGATCGCCGTGATCGGGAACTACGGGAAGCGCAAGCGCTGAATCTGTCCCCAAAGGGGTTAAGCGTATCCCTCAAATTTCTCAAAGATGCTTGTGTCTTGAGTGCCCTTTCGACCGATTCCGGCGATCACGGCGATCACGGCGATTCCGGCGATCTGCCTTGACAGCCTGTTGCGCCTGCGTGTACAGTCCGGCGAGTTCATTTGGCTGAAGGAAGTTTTCCGCCATGGCTCAAGCGGCTTCGGGAATCTCGAATTCTCTCTATTGGCTGGCGTTGTCACTGACCCCGGGCCTTGGCCCCACTCGCGGCCGCAAGTTGGCGGAACACTTTCCAAAGATTGAGGACATATTCCACGCTTCGTTGACTGAACTCGAGGCGCTTCACCTGCCGGCGCAATCGGCGCAGTATATCGCGCTGGGCAAGTCTTTGGAGATGGCGCACGAAGAATACGCCAAGGCGGTTGCGTCTGGAGTGCAAATCCTCTCTCGCGACGATCCCGACTGGCCGGCGCGGCTGAGCGAAATCTATGATCCCCCGCTCGTGCTTTATGTTCGCGGCAATCCAGCGGTGCTGGCACGTGCCGGAATTGCCGTTATCGGCACGCGGCATCCCACGCCTTACGGTATCGGCATGGCGGAGCGGCTGGCCTGCGACCTCGCCGGCCGAGGGCTCATTATACTAAGTGGCATGGCGCGTGGCGTCGACACCGCCGGACATCGCGGCGCCATCAAGGCCAAGGGTAAAACGGTTGCAGTCTTCGGCACTGGCGTTGATGTTATTTATCCGCGCGAGAACCGAAAAATTGCCGAGGGCATTCTGGAACTCGGCGGAGCTTTGGTCACCGAATTCCCGTTGGCGACGTTCGCGGCGCCGCAGAATTTCCCGATCCGTAACCGCATCATCAGCGCCCTCGCGTTGGGCGTACTGGTGGTGGAGGCCGGAGAGTACAGCGGCACCCGCATCACCGCTCGCTGCGCCCTCGAGCAGAGCCGCGAACTGTTTGCCGTGCCCGGCAACGTGACCTCACGCAACTCCTGGGGGCCGAACACTCTGATCAAACAAGGAGCCAAGCTAACTGCAACATGGGAGGACGTTTGGGAGGAATTGCCGGCGACCGTCAAACAGGAGCTTGAATCCGAATGGGGGGCTCAAGCATCAGAGCATAGGCCGGAAGCATCGAGTCTATTTGGTAATGACGAGCAGCTTTCGCCCAAAGAGCGCAAAATTCTCTCGGTCCTTCGCCAGGACGAATCCATTCACATCGATGCCATCATGGAGCGGGTTGAGCCGGATTTGTCGTCTTCCGAGGTGTTCGCAATCCTCTTCGAACTGGAGCTGAATAACCGGATCAAACAGCTGCCGGGGAAGAATTTTGTAAAGAGCTTCTAGCTGCGGCGCGGGTATTTGGTAATTGGTACTTGGTGAGGCTCGTGAGGAATTACAGAGAACTCGAAGTTTGGGAGAAGTCGCACAAACTGACACTCGAGCTCTACAAGCTTAGCCGCAGCTTTCCGAGAGAGGAAGTCTACGGTCTTACCTCCCAAATGAGGAGGGCAGCGGTCTCGATCGGCGCAAACTTGGCTGAGGGCTGTGGTCGGAGAACGAGCGCTGAGCCAGCTCGCTTCGTGCGAATTGCGATGGGTTCCGCGAGCGAACTCGACTACCATCTTCTCTGCCGAGATTTCGAGTTCATCTCGAACGAGCAGTACGATCGCACGATGCGAGAATTGGTACGAATTCGCAAGATGCGTTCGGGCCTGTTGGCCAGCATTGAGAAGCAAATTAACGGGCATGCAAATGCTGCGGGAGCTTGAAACCAAGTACCAATTACCAAGAGCCAAATACCGCCGCTGTTTGTCGCGGCGGGCTGGTTCGTGTTAGCTTCAGACTCAATACGGGAACCAAATTTGTCTAAATCACTCGTCATCGTCGAATCGCCGGCCAAGGCGAAGACCATCAATAAGTACCTGGGCAAGGACTATGAAGTCGAAGCCTCGCTCGGCCACATCAAGGACCTGCCCAAGAGCCGGCTCGGCGTTGATATCGAGGGCGACTTCTCCACGGAATACGACGTAATTCCAGGCAAAGAGAAAGTCGTGGCCAAGCTCAAGAAGCTGGCCAAGAGTGCGTCTGCCATTTACCTGGCGCCCGACCCGGACCGCGAAGGCGAAGCCATCGCTGCCCACCTCGCCGAAGAACTGGTCGATGGCTTTGGCAAAAAGAAGAAGGGCGCGACGCCGGTTCACCGTGTCACTTTCAACGAAATCACCAAGAAGGCAGTGCAGGAAGCCTTCAAGCATCCACGAGACATCGATCGCAACTTGGTGGACGCGCAACAAACGCGCCGTGTGCTCGATCGCATCGTGGGCTACCAGGTGTCGCCGCTGCTGTGGGATAAAGTTCGGCGCGGCTTGTCGGCCGGCCGCGTTCAGACCGTGGCGCTGCGGCTGATCGTCGAGCGTGAGCGCGAGATCAAGGCCTTCGATAAAAAGGAATACTGGACGATCGACGCGCATCTGGCCGGGCCCAAGCCGCCCTCGTTCGATGCCCGCTTCGTGGGTCGTGGCGATGAAAAGACCGAGGTTCCCAACGAGGAAGAATCGAAGAAGATCGTTGCCGCCCTGGAGGCCGCACGCTGGTCGGTTCGCAACATCGAGAAGAAGGAGCGCCGTCGCAGCGCTGCGCCGCCCTTCACGACCAGCAAGCTGCAGCAAGATTCGTCGCGCAAGCTGCGTTTCAGCGTGAAGCGAACCATGATCATTGCCCAGCGTCTCTATGAAGGCGTGGAGCTGGGCGACGAAGGTTCGGTTGGCCTAATTACCTACATGCGTACGGATTCCGTTCAGGTATCCAATGACGCGGTGGTCGAAGTTCGAGAAATGATTGGATCGGCTTACGGCAAAGAGTTCCTGCCGGAATCGCCGAACGCTTACAAATCCAAAAAGGCGGCACAGGAGGCGCACGAGGCCATCCGGCCTACGTCGGTGGCGCGCCATCCCGATGAGATCAAGAAGTATCTTCAGGAAGACGAATACAAAGTTTATAAACTGATCTGGCAGCGCTTCGTGGCTTCGCAGATGAACCAGGCGATCTTCGACCAGACTGGAATAGATATCGAAGCCAAGACCGCGAACGAGTCCTTCACCTTCCGCGTGACAGGGTCGGTGCTGAAATTTGAAGGCTTCTTGAAAGTTTACGAAGAAGCCAAAGAGGGCAAAGACGAAGAGGACGAGGCGCTCAAGCATAAGCTGCCGCCGCTGGAAGTCGGCCAGGTATTGACGCTGAAAGAACTGAAACCGGAGCAGCATTTCACCGAGCCGCCGCCCCGGTACAACGAAGCCTCCCTGGTCAAGGAGCTCGAGGAACGTGGGATCGGCCGACCGTCCACTTACGCCACAATTCTTTCGACCATCCAGGAGCGCCAGTACGTGACCAAGCTGGGTGGAAAGTTTTCGCCGACCGAGATCGGGTTGGTGGTAACGGACTTGCTGGTCGCGAATTTCGCCGATATCTTCGATCCCGCCTACACCGCGCGCCTGGAAGAAGAGCTCGACGAGATAGAAGAAGGCAAGGAGAAATGGACCGACGCGCTCGCCGAGTTCTACAAAAAATTCGAGAAAGACCTCCGCTACGCCGAGAAGCACATGGAGAACATCAAGCGGATGGAGAAGCCCACCGAAGAGAAGTGCGAGCGGTGCGGCTCTCCGCTGGTGCTGAAGTGGGGCAAGCACGGATCGTTCTTCGCTTGCAGCTCCTACAAAAAAGACGATCCTACGAGCTGCACCTTCACAAAAGAAAATCCGGTCAACCTTCCCGACCTGGATACGGCGGAGATGCCGGAGACTTCGCGGGAAGAGTATTGTGAGAACTGCGGCCGGGTGATGGTTCTGAAGCGGGGACGGTTCGGGCAATTCATGGCTTGCACCGGCTATCCCGATTGCAAAACTACGCGACGACTAGATCAAGGCAAGCGGGTTCCCGACGTGTCTCTTGAAGAGATTTGCCCGCGATGCGGTCGCAACCTGGTGCTGCGCCACGGGCGCTACGGCGAGTTCGTTTCCTGCAGCGGCTATCCTGAGTGCAAGTACATCAAGCAAAATCTTATTGGCGTCAAGTGTCCCCAGTGCAAGGATGGGGATGTGGCGGAAAAGAAAGCCCGCCGTCGCGGCAATATCTTCTACGGTTGCACCAACTATCCGAAATGCGATTTCACCTCGGCCTACAAGCCGGTGGCAGAACCTTGTCCGAACTGTGGGAGCCCTTACCTGCTGGAGAAGAATTTGAAGTCGGGATCGGTGCTAGTGTGTCCCAATAACAAGGGCAAAGCCGTGGACGAAGAAGAACAGCCAAAGCCAAAGCGTCGCGGCAAAAAGGCCGATGCTACTGAAGAGGCTGCGGGCCCGGCAGTAAAGTGCGATTACTCAAGACCGATTCCTACGCCTGAGGCCGTGGCGTAAGATCCCTCCCAGCCTTCACCGTTCGGCCATCTCTCCATTCTCAGGTAGAATAATTCACACTCTTCAAGGAGAAGTCATGTCCAAAGACAAGAAAGCCGGCGCGAAAGATGCGCAAGTGTTGATGCAACTGTACGACCTTCGCCGGGAGCCGGTGATGCGCCTGGCGCGTAAGTTCATGGTTTCAGAGTTCTGGCCGCAGAGTTATGAAGAGTTCAAGGGGCTGATGCTCGATTTCGGCAGCGAAGGCAATGCCTTTGCCCGGCAATGCCTCACGTATTGGGATATGGCTGCCGCCATGGTTCTTCACGGCGCGGTCGACGAGGAACTTTTCCACGCCACCAACGGAGAGCCATATCTCCTGTTTGCCAAGTTCGGGCAATATCTGCCGCAGTTGCGAGGAGAATACGTCAGCTCTGATTTTCTGAAGAGTCTCGAAGCGCTAGCCAATCGTCCTAAGGGCAAGCAACGCGTGAAAGAGCTTCAGACGCGCGTAGAAGCCCGGCGCAAAGCTGCTGCCGCCAAAGCCGCCAATCCCAACGTGTAGAACTTGTGGTGGACTTTTTCTGAAGTCCGACCCTGGGGCTGTCATATCGACCGGAGCCCCAAGGAAATCTTGTCTCATCAAGAAATCTCTGGCGCGGAGTGGAGAGATCCCGAGGAAGATTCCTCTGCGATGTCGCCTCAGGGAGTTCTCGGGAAAATTTAGCCCTCAGCATTACCGAACAGCGATGGGAGCGGGACAATGCGTGGGGAGAACTCCTTTTGGCAGCATGGTCAGGGACGCTGCCTCGGGATCTCTCCACTCCGCGCAATACATTTCTTGAGGGAAACAGATCCTGGAGGCGCTCCGGTCGAGATGACAGCCCCACGGTTCGGGATTTCACAAGAGCCCCAGCCAGAGAGGCGGAGCCTACGAAATGTACTCCCGAATGTACGGATCCTGCACGCGTCCGAGCTCCAGGGCGGTGCCGTCGAAAATCACTTTCCCTCCGTGCAGGATCATGAAGCTGGTATGAACATCGCGCATGGGCCTGCCGTCCACAGCCTGCATGCGGTTTGTTTCCGTATCGTAGTAGTGGCTGGCCAGCATGAAACCATCTTGCAGACGATGACTCACCAATAGAGCACTCGTCTTGGAAACGTCTCGTTGTTTCATGATCAGTTCGATGATCGTGGTGGAGGTAATCGGGTCCAGGCCGCCGGTAGGCGAGTCGTACAGGAGCACCTCGGGATGAGTGATGATGGCGCGAGCGATGCCGACACGCCGGCGCATGCCGCCCGAAAGCTCCGAGGGGAACTTGTCGATCGCGTCTTCCAGCTCCACGAAACGCAAGACCTCGCGCACGCGGGCATCGACCTCCTGCTCAGGAAGTTTTTCCTCGGTCAGGCGGAACGCGACATTTTCGCGAACCGTCAAGGAATCGAACAACGCGCTTTCCTGGAAGACGATGCCCACTTGGCCGCGCAGATCAAACAGTTTCTCTTCGGGCATGGTGGTCACGTCATGGCCGAGCACGTAGATGTGTCCTGAGTCCGGTTTGATCAGGCCCAGGCACAGTTTGAGGACGGTGCTCTTACCGGACCCGGCGACGCCGAGCAGGACCTTGGTCTCGCCGCGCTTGAGCTCAAATGACACGCCGTTAAGTACCGTCAAGTCGCCGAACCCGAGGACGACGTTCTCGAAGATGACGGTTTTGTGGACTGTGTCGAGAATTTGGTCGTCGGGGGGCTGAGGCTGCGGCATGGCTGACTTAACGGAAAGATATGAGGAGCTGAGCCAGAACAACATCGACCGCAAGAATCAGCACGGACGCGGTCACCACGGCTTGCGTGGTCGAGCGTCCCACGCCCTGGGTTCCTCCATGCGTGCTGAGTCCGTAGTAGCATCCGACGGTAGCGACGATGAAACCAAAAAAGATGGGTTTAACCAGACCAGTAGCAACGTCGTTGAACGTCAGCGATTGGTAAGCGGTGTTCCAGTATTGGTAAGCGTCCAGACCCAGCCTGGCGACCGAATAAAGATATCCTCCAAACAGGCCCACCAGGTCCGAAATGATGGTCAGGAAGAACATCATGCACACCGTAGACACCACGCGCGGCGTCACCAGTTTTTTCAAGGGATCGGTGCCCAGGGCGCGCATGGCGTCGATCTGTTCCGTTACCTTCATCGAGCCGAGTTCGCTGGCCATGCCCGAAGCATTGCGCCCGGCGACCATCAGGCTGGTCAACACCGGGCCGAGTTCCCTTATCATCGACAGCGAGACCAACTGGCCGGTAAGTGACAGCGCTCCGAATCGCTCGAGCGACGGCGAGAAATTCAGCGCCAGCACGATTCCGGTGAAGAAACCGGTAAGCACAACGATGGGAAGTGAACCAAAACCGATGAGGTCAGCTTGTTGCATGGTGTCGGCGACATAGCGGGGCTGGCGGAAGACATTAACCAGCGAGCGAGCGGAAAGCTGCGAGTATTCCTGAACAGCGAGAACACCTCGCTTCGCGAATTGTGCGGGTGAAACCAGTTCCATCGCTCCGACAAATATAGCAGAGCCGGGATGGATCGCCGAAATCGCCGGAATCGCACGTGATCGGATTCGAAAGGGCGCTCAAGATAAGAGCATCTTCAATGTTTGAGGGACACACTTAAACCCTTTGACGAGATGTTCAGCGGATAGTTCAGCTCTATGCGCATCTGTTACCGATCGCGCGCGATTCCCACGATTCCGGCGATTCCGGCGATTCCGAGTGGTTCGAGCTACTGCTCGCGGCCGGCCAAAGCCTTCTTCCTGATCTCAACGTTCAGCCGCTTGATCTTCTGGTTGAGCGTGGAAAGCGGAACGTGAAAACGCTCGGCAGCCTCGGTCTGGTTCCAGTTGCACTTCTCCAGCATTTCTACAATCAAACGGCGCTCGTAGTCTTCCACTATCTCGAACAGGGAAGAGTTCGTGTGATGTTCGAACATCGCTCCGGGAGAGCCTCGGCCCACCAAGTAGTCGGGAAGCAAGTCAATTCCGACGGTTGAGCTGTTGGAGAGCACCACGGCGCGCTCCATCACGTTTTCCAGCTCGCGTACGTTGCCTGGCCAGGAGTAATCCATCAGCGGCCGCAGAGCTTCGGGTGTGATCTGGCGCGCCGTTTTGCCGTTCTCGACCGAGAACTTGTTCAAGAAATGCGTGACTAAAGAGGGGATGTCTTCGGGGCGGTTGCGCAAAGGAGGTAAGTCGACGGTGATCACGTTCAGGCGATAGAACAAGTCTTCGCGAAACTTTCCTTCGCGGGTGTGGACTTTGAGATCGATGTTGGTGGCTGCGATCACGCGGACATCCACCTGAATCTCTTGCACGCCGCCAAGATGCATGAACTTCTTGTCTTGAAGCACGCGCAGGATTTTGGATTGCGTCTCCAAGCTCATGGTGCCGATCTCGTCCAGGAAGATGGTGCCGCCGTCGGCGACCTCGAAGAGTCCCTTCTTCGAGGAGATGGCACTGGTAAACGCGCCTTTGACGTGACCGAACAACGTGGATTCGAGCAGATCGGTGGGCATCGACCCGGTGTTGACGGGGACGAAAGAATTGTTCTTGCGTGGAGAATTGGCATGGATTGCCTTGGCGATCAACTCTTTGCCCGTACCGCTCTCCCCTTGAATCAGCACCGTGGAGCGGCTGGAAGCAACCTGTCCGACCAGATCGAAAATACGCAGCATGGCTTCGCTCTTGCCCACGATGTTCTCGAAGTTATAGCGTTGTTTGAGGGCGCGCTTGAGCTGCTCGTTCTCTTCTTCGGCGCGGCGACGTGCGACTGCGGCGCGCACGTCCGCCAGAAGTTTCTCGTTGTCCCAGGGTTTCTGGATGAAGTTAGTGGCGCCGTTTTGCATGGCCCGCACGGCGTTGTCCACGGTGCCATAGGCGGTGATCATGATCACCGCGAGCCGGGGGTCTCGGCTGCGGATATCGGCAAGAATCTCCAGCCCATTGCGGTCGGGCAGAGCAAAGTCCAGCAGAACCAGGTCAAAAGGATGCTCGGCCAGCCGAGCCAATCCTTCCTCGCCGGTTTCAGCGGCCTCTACGGCGAAGCCTTCAAATTCCAGCAACGTTTCCAGAGATTCACGAATCGCGGCCTCGTCGTCGATAATGAGGACCGAACCTGCGCTGGCGCTGGAGGCGGATTGGCGGGATAGAACGGCTGCTTCAGACATTTACGGCCTTCCTGATCAGAGGGAATTCTAGGTGGAACGTGGTGCCCTTCCCGGGAAAACTTTCCACCCGGATTTTTCCTGCGTGTTCCTGAATGATCCCGTAGGTCACCGAGAGACCCAGGCCCGTGCCTCGCGATTGGCCTTCGCGCGGGGAGGTCTTCGTTGTGAAGAAGGGGTCGTAGATCTTGTTGATGTGTTCGGGAGCGATGCCCGCTCCGGTGTCGCTGATGCTCACCAGCACCCCGCTGCCATTGCTGGTATGGATGCGCAGCGTGCCGCCGCTACCCGCCATGGCATCCTTGGCGTTGACGAAGAGATTCAAAAACACCTGCTGCAATTTGCCGGCGTTGCCGTGAATCAGCGGCAGGTCTTCGTAGAGAACACTCTCGACCTTGATGCGCGAGGTCTTAAATTGATGCTCCAGCAACGTCAGTGTTTCCGCGATGATCTGGTTGACGTTGATGTCGCTGAACTCGGTGGCGCTGGTGCGCGAGAAGTTCAGCAGATTATTGACGATCTCCGAGGCGCGGAAACTCTGGCGCGTGATCTTGTCGGTTAGATCGGCCAGCTTGGCGTCCCCGTTGATGTGTTTCGATAGCAGCTGGGCGTAACTGGAGATGACGGCCAGCGGCGTATTGACCTCGTGGGCCACTCCCGCTGCCAGCAGGCCGATGGACGACATCTTCTCCGCTTGCGAGAGCTGCGATTCCAAGTCCATGCGCTCGGTGATATCGTCGACGATGATCAGCCGGCCGATCACGCTGAATTTTCTAGTTACCAAGGGTGCGATAGCAACGTTGGCGATGCGCCTATCGCCGGCCTGGGTGTTGAGACGGAACTTATACAAGTTGTGGATGCCGGGATTCTGGCGTACCCGGTAGAACTCTTCCATGAAGTTGGAAGGAAAGACTTCGCTGAGCTTCTGACCCAGGACCTGCGAGCGGGCCAGCGCGTACATGACTTCCATCTGCGAGTTCCAGGATTCGATTCGGTCTTCCAGATCGACCGCTAACACGCCAACGCTGATCGATTCCACAATGTTTTCATTGAAGTCTTTGAGTCGCTCGTACTCGCTGGCTTTTTCCTCCAGCGAGGCATACAGCCGGGCATTCTGAATCGCGATCCCGATGTAGCCGGCCAGCGTTTCCAAGAGCTCGACGTCCTCGCTGGAAAGGAAATCGCCGGCCACGGTTTTTCCCAGCCCCAGCACGGCCACGGTGCGTCCCTGCAGAACGCACGGAATGTAATAGTTCAGGTTCAGCTTGGCGATGGTCTCGCGCGCCGTGGCACTTTCCTGCAGCGCCTTGCGCGTGTTGTCGAAGAAAATATGCCCGGCATAGTGTTCAGGACGTTCCACGACCAGGAACCCTAAATCCAGCGGCCCGGCATAGGAGATGCCGAAGGACTTGATCATCGTGAACTGCTCGACCGGCCCCCCCGCGGCCATAAAGATGGCGATGCGATCCACCAACAGTGTGCGCGACAAGCGGTCGATCACAGAGGTGAGCATCGCGCCCAGGTCGACCTCCGAACTCAATTCGCGGCCGAACTCGATCAGCGTACGCCGGTAGTCGTAGCGGGTACGGTAAAACAGACGATCGACGCGCACCTGGAACCAGTTTCGCAGCGGCTGGAAGAGTAAAGCGGTAATGATGATGGCGCCGATCAGCCCAGCAGTTCCCGTGCCCGGGTATTTCGTCCGGAAGACGTCAGCCAGGCTACCGACCACGACAAAATAGGCGCCGACAATCGCTGCTGTGGCCAGCGTGTAGGAAACGCCGCGCTTGAAGATGATGTCCACGTCCATCAGCCGGTAACGCACAATGGCGTAGCCGAATGTCAGCGGCAAAAACACCAATGACAGGACGGAAGCGTTCATGGCGGGCGTGGGCAGGGCGCCAAAGATGAAGGGGATGCCGTAGAACAGCGTAAACGGAGCAATCGCCAGCACCGTCCCGCGTGAGATCCATTTCATTTGCTGCTGTTCGAGCGGTGTGTTGGCCTTGTTGTAGCTGTCCCAGAGCACGGCGGCGGCCACGGCGAAGAACAATGACTGGTACAACGTGTCCAGCTTATCCAGGTTCCACCACAAGCGGGCGCTAGCCTCCAGCTGGGTGTAAACAAAAATACGGACCGTCAATAGGACCGCACCGGGCAGGTACACCAAAGCCAGCAACCACGGGCGCTTGGCTAAAGCTTTCCGCATTTCCGGAAAAGTGTAGGCAAAATGCAGGAAGAGAGCGGGCTGCAGCAGACCAGCGGCGATATTGGCCCAGAAGATGATCGAGTCAAAGGCGTTCAGCTTGCCAGTGTAGTGAAACGAATAAAGGACAGAGGAGACCAGACAGAAGACGTAGAAGTGCGTGGATTTCGGTGCGGTCCAGCGCCGGAAGAGAACGTACAGTCCGATTCCGAGATAGATCAACGCGATCAACCGCTTGCCCTGGTTCAGGGTGTTGTCGGCGTCAATCAGAATGACCGAAGGCGCGTCAACCTCGATGCCGTGACGGTCAAGCTTGTATCTTGCTTTCGACCAGGCGCCGGCTCGGAACAGCTCGTGCTGAATGTCCGCCGCGCGTGCGATGGGCTGGTCATTGATCGCCAACAGATGGTCGCCCGGTTTGATCCCTGCATTGTCTCCAGGTCCGCCAGGTGCGACAGCGCTAGCGATGATAGAGCCTCGGTCCTCCAGCCAGCGTACTCCATCGACCGGTTTGGGGAACTGACGCTCTTTTTGGAAGTTGATGACGGCGAACACGATCGTCGCAGCCGTAAGAACGGCCAGCACCACCGCGGAAAACCGGATTAAGGCATCCCTACGCATCTCACGACCGACGATTGATTTCGAGGCTTCCCGAAAGCTAGGAGTCGATTGTTGCTGCGGTGTTTGAAGCAACTGAGGGGCCATGAGTCACGTCACGTGATGATAGATAAAGGTAATGTTTTCCTACGCTTAGGTAATTATAAACATTTTGCTTGCCTGAGATTACGAAAAATGGAATATCTATACCTTTTTTGGTATCTAGGTTTTTTGTCTTGAATATGTAAATCGGTTGGAAGGGGACCTAAAAAAGTGCGGGACGAAAGCGAAAAACGTCCCGCAAAACAGAAGCGACAGAGGCGATATCTTATTATTTGAATACCAAAAGCTGTAAACCAGTTGCCCCGGTTCCCAGTCGAGTTGATCGGTCGTGGTCGCTTGCGAGTGGCATCCTCAGGCAAATGGCTCGGATCGTTTTTTGGGACGACCGAGCTGTCACTTATGCCAAACTTAACGTTAAGAGATGCTCAAGACCTTCAAGTCGCTGGCAGCCCGAGTCGACGGCGAAGCTTGGGTGCGGTTTTTTCTGGCATTGGCTGGATTGGCCTTGGCTTTTGCGTCTGCAGTTTTTTCATCTGCCGCCAGCGAAGCCGGAAACGTGGTGGCCACCGCAGTATTTGCCTCCCTGGCACTTCTGCTGGCGGGCATCGTGGGCGTGTTGACCGTTCCCTATCTGGCCCGCCAGGTGGTGGCCGCGCGTGTGCGCGATCACTTTCATTACGAGCTTACGCGCGAGGGGATGGTCTACCTGGTGGCGGCGGTGTTGGTCGGCGTGGCGGCACTCAACACCGCGAACAATTTGCTCTTCATCATTCTCGCCACGATGTTGGCGGCAGTCTTTGTTTCTGGAATTGCGTCGGCGGCAATCCTGCGGCGGCTAGAGTTGGATATCGATGTTCCCAGCAACGCTTTTGCAGGGCGTCCTGTCGCGGTGCGGGTAAGGCTGCACAATCCACGCTTATGGATTCCGTCTTTCTCCGTGACCGTCGATGCGCCCAACGATAAGAAAAAGAAACGGCCCGGCTGGCAGTGGCAGAAATCGGAATTCATATTTCCCAAGCGACAGCGCTGGCTGCAGCTGCCGGATTATCAGCTACGCCGGAGACCTTCGCCGCTCAAACCGCCCAAAGTGCTGACGCGGCCGGTGTACTTCACCTTTATCCCGCCCAAGAGCGCAGGCGAAGCCCATGTCGAGTTGGTCTTCCCGCGCCGCGGCCACTACAGCCAGGAGAGCTTCACCCTCTCCACGCGTTTCCCCTTCTCGTTTCTTATTAAGAGCCGTAACGTGCAGCTGGAGAGCGAGCTGGTTGTCTATCCGGCGCTGATGGAGCCGGATGATCTTCTTGATATTTTGCCCTTAGTTACCGGCGAGTTCGTTTCCTTTGTGCGCGGCCGCGGCACCGAACTTTACCGTATCCGGGAACACGCGCCGGGCGACATGGCCCGCCACGTTGATTGGAAAGCCACGGCGAAGACCGGCTCGCTGAAAGTGCGGGAGTTTACCCGCGAAGATGAGCGCCGCCTGCGTGTTGTGTTCGACAACGCCGAACCCGGACATGTCTCGTCCTCAGCTTACGAGCACGCCGTGTCATTGGCGGCGACGCTGGCTTGCCATTTCTATAGCGAGAACGTCGACCTCTCGTTTGCCGGCTCGGATTACGACGGTCCTCAGGATCTGGATAACTTCTTGAGCTATCTCGCTCTGGTCGAGCCCAGCCGCAGCGATTGGATGCTGGAAATGCTTCCGGTTTCGTCGGACTTCAATCTGATCATCACCGCGCGCAAGCCGGGCAGTATCCCCGGCCCGCTGTGGGAGTGCTCGTATGTGATCTACATGTGACCACATCGGGTGATCGCGCGTGATCGGGTGATCTGGTGATCGGAAATCTGGTTGCCTTTTCGTTACCTCGACCGAGCCTGTGATGCTGAGGACGGGGGGCCCAAACGAATAAGAGCCGAATAAAGAGCCTCCGAAGCGAGAGACAGATCAGCCCTCACCACCCGGCGTTGCGCTCTCGGCGCAGCGACCCGGCAGAGTGCTGAATGCTCCACGAAGGCGTTACAATCATCCCATCGGACGAATCATGGACTCGAAGACCATTCGCCAGCTCAGGAAGATCGCCGGCCGCGACCATGTGCTGGATCGCCCCGAAGAGCTCATGCTCTACGAATACGACGGCGGGGTCGACCGCAGTCGTCCCGGCGCAGTCGTGTTTCCCGAGAGCACGCAGCAAGTGTCGGAGATCATGCGCCTGGCGCATGCCACCAAAACGCCGGTGGTGCCGCGCGGCGCGGGAACCGGTCTGAGTGGTGGCGCGATCGCCCGCAAAGAAGCCATCATGCTGGCTATGGCGCGCATGAACAAGATTCTCGAGATCGACGTGGAGAATCAGCGTGCCGTTGTGCAACCGGGCGTGGTGAATCTGGAAGTCTCGAACGCTGCCGCCAAATACGGCTATTACTACGCGCCCGATCCTTCGAGCCAGAAGGCCTGCACTATCGGCGGCAACGTCGCCGAGAACTCCGGCGGACCGCACACTCTGGCCTTGGGCGTAACCGTCAATCACATCACCGGGCTGGAGGTAGTTCTGCCCGACGGCCGCATCGTCGAATTCGGCGGAAAATCGCAGGATTCCTGCGGCCTCGATCTGACCGGATTCTTTGTCGGCTCAGAAGGCACCCTCGGTGTTTCTACCAAAATTACAGTCAAGCTCACCAAGCTGCCGGAGGCAGTGGCGACGCTGCTGGCGATCTACAACTCGGTTGAGGATGCAGCTAATACTGTCGTCGCGATCACGCAGAGCGGCGTGACGCCGGCGGCGCTTGAGATGCTCGATGGCTGGATGGTGCGCTGCGTCGAAGAGAATGTCCATGCGGGATATCCCATGGATGCCGGGGCAGTGCTGCTGATCGAGCTGGAAGGACTCAAAGAACAAGTGGACGAGCAGGCGGAAGCAGTCGGCGCCGTTTGCCGGCAACAAAAAGCTCGCGAGGTGCGCCGCGCTGTCGACGAAAAGCAACGCCAGCTTCTGTGGTTGGGTCGCAAGACGGCGTTCGGCGCCGTGGGCCGCGTGGCTTCGGGCTACTACACGCAAGACGGCGTGATCCCGCGCACCAAGGTGCCGGCCACCCTCGCCGAGATCGAACGCATCAGCCAGAAATACGGGCTGATTATCGGCAACGTCTTTCACGCCGGCGACGGCAACCTGCATCCGCTGATCCTGTTCGATGCGCGTGACGCTAAACAGGCAGAAGACAGCCACAAGGCAGCCAAGGAGATCATGGCCTGTTGTCTTGGATTCGGCGGCTCGATCACGGGGGAACACGGCGTCGGCCTGGAAAAGATGAACCTGATGCCCTACATGTTCTCGGAAGCAGATCTTGAAGTCATGATCCGCCTGCGCGACGCCTACAATCCGGAATCGATCTTGAATCCGCAGAAGATGATTCCCGATCTTCGGTTCTGCCGCGAGATCACCGGGCCGTTGCCGAAAGCCAAAGTCGAACCGGTGGAAGGCGTGCGCGTGTAACGAAAGGAAATTTGATTTGAGCTACGACGGAGTGTTCGTCACGGGGGAACGGCTTGTCGAGAGCGCAGGCAGAGTTGTATCAGCCATCAACAACCGGCAATGGTGCGTGGTTACATGAACCAGAAACTCTAGGTGATTCGGATACAGCGGACTACCAAGAACAGCGCCGGAGGCGCGTTAAGAAGGTAGCCCAGCGCGTAAGCGCTGGGAAAGGTTCGACAAATGATGACAGCGCCGGAGGCGTGGCACAAGTTTGTCCCGTCGCGCGAGGCCATTGAATTGTGTCGCCCCTCCGGGGCTGGAGCCGTTTTTGGCGGTTACCCAGGGCTGACGCCCTGAGGCTACCTTCTCAACGCGCCTTCGGCGCTGGGCTATTTGGTTCACGGCGATACGGATCGCCTGTTCTGCCACTAGGAAGGCACTACTTCATTGATTGCTGATGGAATGAGAAAGGAGTCGTCGGTTTGACTGTCGCC
>Ga0209648_10000213_pt1 | contig 42860 bp, 36 predicted proteins | sample GraSoi2013_115cm_FD_185830 | JGI IMG/M metagenome (GOLD analysis project Ga0209648, IMG submission 185830) | Grasslands soil microbial communities from the Angelo Coastal Reserve, California, USA - Sample 9_17_2013_115cm (SPAdes) (version 2) | ecosystem: Environmental > Terrestrial > Soil >... | reverse complement strand
TATGCAAATTTCTATATTGCCAACGGTCTCGTGCTCGTTCCGGTTTTCAATGATCCCAATGATCGCGTCGCGCTAGACATCTTCGCCGACATCTTTCCGGATCTTGAAATTGTTGGAATTTATTGCGGAGACTTGATCTGGGGATTCGGCGCGGTCCACTGCATGACCCAGCAGCAGCCGGCGATTGTGTAGCCCCGGACGCCCTCGTTCGGGGTGGGCGGCGGGTGAGGGCACTCGTCGCTACCCAATCCGTTTCAAATCACAACGTGATCAGCTGGTGATCCACACAATCCGGATGAATCGTACCCAGAAGGTCGTTCAGCAGCTTCCTCCCATGCTTAGCCAGGAAATATATGCCGGCAAACTCTCGTTCCTGCAAAGTTTTGTCCGGATAGAGAGAATTGCTGAGCGCTTCGGCATGACGGCCCACAACTTCACTGTGCCGCAACTCGGCGCGCGCCGCGCGTGATTGTAGATTCGTGATTTGGTAAAGCATCTTCGATTCGGCATGGTTCGCCGACTCGACCAAAGTCTTGTCCAGTTGCGTCAGTGACTCCCGTATAGCTGCCATCGAACGCTCGACCGCCGCGGTTGCCTGGTCAAAAGAAGTCTGTAAGTTCGCGGGCAGCATGTGGGCGCCGATTCCCTCCCGCAATGCTTCAGTGCCATGAAACACATCTGGAAATGCCAACTGATACTTTTCCAATAATGCCTGAGATTTCGGCTCGATGAGTGTGGCAGAAAATCGCGGAAGAATCGGAGTTACCCTGCCCAGAAGATCCTGGTAGACGACCCCGGCTTGCGCAAAATAGGCGACCTCGGCCGCACCTCCGACATAAGCCAGCGTCGGCAACACGTAATCCTGCACCACCGGTCGAAGCAGCACATTGGGACTGAAAGATTGCGGAACAGAGTTGACCATTTCCGCTAGCTGTTCTTGCGAACGCTTTTCATCGCCGATTAGGAATTGACCTGATACTTCGTGAACCGGAATCCGCGAACCCTCGCGCATTACAAAGAAGAGCGATGACGAGTTCGTTATCCGAACCTGCTGGTGATATCCGCCAGCTTGCAATTCCTGATCGCGCTGAAGCAAGAGCCGATTGAGTTCCGGAGCCCGCTCGATCGCTTGACGGTAGAGCGGAGCGGCAATCTCATCCAGCTCAGCATCCGAGCCGTCGAGCAGAATCACTCCCAAATCGCCGAATAGCCGCGCGAAGAGTTTTGCGAACGCAGTTCCGAAAGTCTCCCCTGGGCGATAACATTCCGCGAGCAATGCGGAGGTTTCGCATTCCCCCAGCAGATTTGCGGCGTGGCTGACCGCTTCCGAAATCTCTGCCCCGAAGGTGATGCTTCCGACGGGAGCATCAACCGTGGCATGGGTTTCGCTTGCGCTTACCAGCCGCTCCAACTGCCCGTCCAGGGCCGGGATTCGGACTTGGCTCACTTCTTCTAGGTCGTGATCTTCCGTTGCCAGCCAGAAAATAGGAACGCAACTGATGCCCAGTTTTCTCGCTTCGTCTGCCAACTTGACGGCGCTCAATGCCTTGTAAATCGAGAACACAGGGCCGCCGAACAGTCCAACTTGCTGGCCGGTGACCACCGCATAGGCTCCAGCGCGAAACTGCGCAATATTTTCCAACGTTTGCGAAGACGCTCCCAAAGCTCGGTTCTGCCGTTCCAGTATGCTTACGACCCTCTCTCTTCGTTCCGCCGGATACTGAACGAGGGAGCGTTCGTCTTTGGCCCAATCAAGAAAGTTCGTCGAGCGTGGGTAAAACCGTTGAATATTGGGAGTGAATTCGAGGTAATCGAGGAAAAGGCGAGTGGTATGCGGTATCTGGCGGAATGGAAGACATTGAGAATTCACCGCAGATCTCCCCGGCAGAGTTGGATTCGACATGTCATGGTGTCATTAGAAACGTCTCTCGGCGATTAGCCAAGCCTGACCCCCAATCAGAGGGTTCATGGCCTACTCCCAGTGCTCTAAAGGCTTAAAGATCAAAGGTTAACGACTTCTGCTCCTTCGATGAGATGACGAAACCTGCACCGGGATGCAAGATATAAAGATAATAGACGTGCGAAGTCCTCAGGAGTCACACCCTTGAGCGCAAATCCTGCTATCTCGCTCTTTTCACTAGAAGGCATTCATGTGCGCCTGGACCCGCTTCGTCCGGAACACGCTCCGCTGCTGTGGGAGATCGCGAAAGACCATCTTGAAGATCTCTTTCAATGGATTCCCTACCGGCTGTGTTCTCTCGAGGACTTCCAGGAATTCAACCACCAAGTCCTGGAAGAGCAGGAGCGCGGGATGACAATTCCCTTCGCAACCTTTGAACGCAACTCGAATCAGATAGTCGGTGCAACCCGTTTCATGACCATGGACCTGGCGAATCGTAGGGTGGAAATCGGCTCGACCTGGATCGCGCCGCGCTGGCAGCGCACGGTTGTCAACACCGAAGCCAAGTACCTGATGCTTTGTCAGGCATTCGAAACTTGGAAATGCATGCGCGTGGAATTAAAGACCGATGCACTGAACGAGCGTTCCCGGCAGGCGATTCTCCGGCTGGGCGCAAAAGAAGAAGGCACCTTGCGCAAGCACATGGTGGCCTGGAATGGCCGCCAGCGCGACTCAGTTTACTTCAGCATTCTGGATACGGAATGGCCGGAGGTGAAAGCCCGGCTGGAAGAGAGGCTCAAGCCATAAATTCAAGAGCGGCCACAGATTTCCGCGGATTTACACGGATAAACCAACAAGCATGAAAGAAACGATCTGATTTCTTTGTTCTTAATTTTCATTTGGTATATCCGTGGAGATCCGTTGGGAATCCGTGGCTGCTCTGGTTTGTGTCTTTTCTGCGGCGTGACATTGCACCATTATTTATTGCTACAATTTCTGATAATGACATCCAAGCCGCCATTTACGAGTGTTCCGACTGCCATCGAGGAAGTCCGATCCGGTTGCATGATCATCATCGTGGACGATGAAGACCGCGAGAACGAAGGTGACCTCATGCTTGCCGCGGAAAAAGTTACGCCCGAGGCAATCAACTTCATGGCGAAATATGGCCGAGGCCTGATCTGCCTCACGCTGACAGAGGAGCGCCTCGACCATCTGCGAATTGGCCCGATGAGCACCGAGAACACCTCCAATTACGGGACGGCGTTCTGCGAAGCCATCGATGCGCGTGAGGGTGTGACCACGGGAATTTCCGCCTTCGACCGTGCCCGGACGATTCGCGTGGCTATTGACCCGGCAACCCGGCCATCTGATCTGGCCCGTCCCGGACATGTGTTTCCGCTGCGCGCGCGCAAAGGCGGCGTGCTGGTGCGAGCAGGTCAGACTGAGGCTTCGGTGGATTTGGCACGTATGGCGGGACTAGTCCCCGCAGGAATCATCTGCGAGATCATGCGTGAAGACGGCACCATGGCCCGGGTTCCAGATCTGGTTGAGTTCTGCAACACTCACGGTCTGAAAATGCTGACTGTGGCGGAATTGATCCGCTACCGCATGCAACACGAGCGCTATGTACATAAAGTAGGTGAGGCATTGGTGGGTACGCGATATGGCGAATTCCGCGTGATTGCTTACGAGAGCGAAGTGGATGGCGGCGACTCCCATCTCGCCCTGGTGCATGGCGACATTGAGAGTGGCGACGACCCGGTGCTGGTGCGGATGCATTCTCATTGCCTGATCGGTGACGTGTTCGGCTCATCGGGGTGCGACTGCCGCGAAACCATTGAAGGATCGCTTGAGGCAATTGCGCAAGAAGGTCGTGGCGCGCTAATTTATTTGCACCAGTCATCCAAAGGATTTTCGGTCGAAACCATCGGCGACAAGACCGCGATTTCCTTCCACCGCGAGCGAACTTCGCCTTCGCTGCCGGAAAGCGAGCGCAAGACCCAGAGAGAGATTGGCATCGGCGCTCAGATCCTTTCGGATTTGAACCTGCGAAGGATTCGCTTGCTGACAAATCATCCGCGTAGGGTTGTCGCGCTCGAGGGGTTTGACATTGAGATTGTTGAGCAAGTTCCAGTGACCCTGGAACGGAAAAGAACATGACCGGCGGAGACTTCCAAAACTTACAAAGCAAGGACCCTTCAAAAAGGTTTGCGGATTTCGATCTCGCTGTCGCGAATGAAAAACTGCGCTGAACATTTTCCGGATCCGCAAATCACCGCGAGCAATCCGGCAATCTGTTTCCGTGTAATTAGGCCAAGCGTCCCGCAGTTCGGACAGGAAAGCACCGCCCAATAGGGATCTTCCTTTTCGCCGATGTGTCCGGCATTCTCCAGCACAAAGATCGTGCCCGGCTGCATATGTTCCGGGATCCACTCGCTCAGGATTTCGAGTTCTGCAACCATTTCACCCTCCTCTTGGGCAAATCTTCTGCTAAGAACTCAATCTGGCCTTGCCTACTGAACGAACGCCGAGAATGTTTTCTGGCCTACACCGCCCTGGCCGCTTGCGGCCACTGATAACCGCCTTCACCTGGCGGACGGTATCGCTCAGGCAAATGGCAAACATTGGCTGCCGTGAATTCTTCAGGATGTCCACAATCTGCTCCGGAGAGGTTTCTAGATAAAGCGTGCGCCCATCGGTCAAAAGGTGATAGCTGGATGAGCCGCCAACCGTTCCCGCAAGCCGCTTGCTGAACTCCTTTTGCAGAAAACGCACGACTTTGCGCATGCGCTGTAGCGAAAATCCCTTGCTGCGCAGTTCGCAGATGACGGCAACTTCAGTCAGATCCTCGAATGAATAGATTCGGCGATGCCCTTGACGCGCAGGGACGACGATGCCGCGCTCGTCCCACCACTGCAGTTGGCGAGCGGTGATGCCGGTCAGGCGGATGACGTCTTGCGATGTGAATGTTTCCTGCATTTCAGCCTGCAAATGTTAAAACATTAAACTTACAAAACGTTTGAAACATTTTAGGCCGAAGTTGTGGGAAATCAATCAGGTAAATGGTAGAAAAGGAGGTAACTAAGGGAGTTACAGGAGCGACGCCTGAACCATCTCATCCCGCGACAGGGATTCGTGCTCGGGTGCAAGAGCGGCCCTTTCAGGGCCGCGCAAGCCGCGTCCTGGAGCGTACGCGGCCCTGAAAGGGCCGCTCTCCACGACTCCCCTCTGCAGCATCAGCGTCCCCCACCGACGAAATGGACGATTTCCAGCTTGTCGCCCTCCGAAAGCTTCGTTTTGTCCCAGCGATCGCGCGACAGGAGATCACGGTTGAGTTCGACAGCGACGCGGTCGGGCTTCATACCAAGCTGAACGAGAAGAGCAGATACTGTGGAAATTGAGCTGAATTCTCGATCTTCGCCGTTGACGATCAGTTTCATTCAGCGATTGTCGCGCGCCAGGCTCGGAGAACGATGGGTCTTGGCAAACTGATCCAGCCATTTTCGCTGTTCAACAGTCTCGGGCACTGCCAAGCCTCTGGCCTTACTAACCGCTTGCAGTGCCTGCTCGATGTCCTCTCCTGTGGAGATAAGCAGAGCGGCCGAGACTAAAGAGGAGCGGCCAATTCCCTGCCGGCAGCGGATCGCCACGTTTTTGCGCTGTTGGATTTCTGAACCGAGTTGCGCCACCAACTGCTCCATCTTGGCGGACGATGGTGGAACGCCACGATCTTCAATTGGAAAAGAAACAAATCGAATGCCTTTTGCTTTAGAGAGGCTGGCTTCGTCTTTCAAATTTAATTCTTCATTCTCGGGCGGAGTCAGAAGCGAAACCACGACGTCGATGCCCTGTTTTTGCCAGCCTTCAATTTCATCTTCTAGCCAGTCGCCGCCTCTGGGACGCGCAGAAATTGCCATGCGGCCCGGCGACGAATTCGCAATCCAGTAAAGCTTAGGCTCCACGTAATTCACCCATATGCGCTACTCTTTTGAGATTATCTCACGCGGTAGAACATCAACATTCAGGCCCCTCGACCGCAAAATTGCGATTCGGTGATGACCATTCCAGAATTGTCCCATCGGATCGTGCTTTAAGCGAGTCTTTCTCGAAATCGCTCTTGAGCCGCGCGAGGAAAATGCTTCCTATATCGCCACCTGGCTGGAAGTCCTCAAGCACTGTCCAACTTGCAAAGAAAGCATCAGATCATCGGTGGAAAGACGGCTGAAATAATCAAGCTTGGAAGAGATGAGAGAGGTTTCGGGATGGAGCGGTCTCAGAAGTGGGTAAGTCATCTCAGACCTTAGGCATCACGCTCCAACTTTTCTCAACTGAAACTTCCTCGTCGCGGTTCGTCCGGCCGAATTCACCTGAACCAACACCGACGAATCCGACATCGAGGCTTCCTCGACCATAAATACCAATTCAGCATCGCCGGAAGCGTCGGTGGTGACCTGGGTGTAGAACGGGTCGGCATTGGCGCGGGCGAAGCGGACGGTCATCCGGGCGCCGGCAATTCCCTGCCCGGCTTCGGTGGCACGCAGCTTCATCGAGAGCTTGTCTTCAGCGTGTACGGACCCCGAGTTCAGCCACTGGATATCGAGTTCTTTCTCCGCGGCCAAAGTCTCGGGAGTTTCGCGTTTGTCGAAGACCTGATCAAGACGTCCGTCGCGAATCGCATCGAGCACCACGCGGTGCTGCTCGCGCAGGATTTGCTCTTTTTTCTGGTCGGTGAAATCTGGACTCTGCGCCCGCTCGGCGTATGGAGTGGCGCGTTTACCAATGCAGCGTCCGCGGACGAAGACCTGGGTCTGCAAGAGCATCTCGCCTTCGCGCGCCTCACTCTGCACGTGATAGACGGTGTCTTCGTGCTTGATGTCGGTATTGAAGCCAAAAATCATGGCGTTGTGAATAACCAGTGTCGTCGAAAATTGTGCCAGGCGCAATGATTACGGAAGTACGGATGGTCATCACGGAGGCACGGTTTGGATCGCCGAGTACCAGTGCCGCAGGCACGGTATGGGAAAGCCCAGCGGAAGTGCCGGGTGGGCGATCTACCACAACCTGAGTCCCGAAGGGGCGGCACTCGTGCCAGAACGCCATTGCAATTTTTAGAGCATTGTCACGAACGCCGCCCACACGATTCCATTTCGTGACCGTCCGTGCCGGATGTGGTGGGGGTGGGTGCCGTCCCAGAAGGGACTCGGGAATTCATGCTCGCTTACCCGGCCTTGCCATGCCGGGCTCACATGCCGTGCCTGCGGCACTGAGTCGGGTTGTGCGCATGGCGTATGCTGAACTTCTTCACGCGGTCAGTCCGAGCCAAACCAATGGACAAAAATCTCGACGGCCTCTGAAAGGTTCATTGGTCCACACGCAATCTGAAATTCCTGGTTTTCAACCCAATACTGAATCCAATCGTTATTGGCCCGATCTATCGCACCCTCTCCAAGAATGAACTCTCTTTCTTCGTATCGTGCGAACCGAGTCGAACCTGCCATCCCGGATTATCCAAAGTATCGATGCGCACTCCGTAACCGTGCTCCCAAACTCCGTTACATTGGCCTGCGTACCATCGCTCCAGCGTTGCTAGACTCATGTTGCCGCTCCCGATTGCAGTCTCTACTCGGATCTATTGCCCTCGATCTATTTTCGATCTATTGCCCTCGCTTGACACTACTTCCCTTGAACTCTAATCTAGAACGTTTAGTTGCTTGGCGCGAATCATATCTAGCTCTCCTATGCCCGACAATTATTTCGCCAATTATCTTCCGTTGTTGATCCATTTTCTGGTGGCAGGCGCTCTGGCCAGCGCGTTTGTGCTGCTTTCGTGGATCATTGGCTACCGCAAGCCGAGCCGGGCGAAATCGTCTCCCTATGAGTGCGGCATGACGCCGGTGGGAGACGCGCGCGAGCGCTTCTCGGTGAAGTTTTACCTGGTAGCGATGCTCTTTATTCTTTTCGACGTGGAAGCGGTCTTCCTTTATCCCTGGGCAATCATCCTAAGACAACTGAAAATGTTTGGGTTTTGGGAGATGCTGGTGTACATCGCAATCGTGCTCGTCGGCTTCTTCTACATTTGGAAAAAAGGCGCGCTCGACTGGGGACTCACAGTTTCCGGTAGGAGTCAGCTCTGATGGCGTTGGCTCCGGTAGTCACTGATCTCGAGCAGCTCAAAGGGCATCCGGCGATTTCGCGGCTCATTTCGTGGGATCCGCAATCCGTGCGAGGCGTGAAGTTTGATCGCGACGAGATGACGATTTACGTTGAACGCTCGGCGATCCGTGAGGCTTGCGCTCTGCTGAGAGATGATGCGAATTGTCCGTTCAATTATTTGTCCGACATCACCTGCGTGGATTGGTATCCTTCGGAGCCGCGGTTTGAAGTCATCTATCACTTGTTGTCCATTCCTAAGAAAGAACGTGTGCGGCTCAAAGTGCGGCTTAGCGGAGAAACGCCCGCGCTGGAGTCCGTGACCTCCGTGTGGCCGGGAGCCAATTATTTCGAGCGCGAAGTCTTTGATCTGTTTGGAGTGCGTTTCTCCGGGCATCCTTATCTGCGCCGCCTCCTGATGCCGGAAGATTGGGAAGGCCACCCGCTGAGGAAAGACTACCCGGTGGAGGGCTACCGGTAAGCTCTTCTTTGATTTTTATGGCCCACCTCACGCCCACGCCCGCGCTAGAACCCGGTCAGGACAAGACCATGATCCTGAACATGGGGCCGCAGCACCCGTCCACACACGGGGTGTTGCGATTGATTCTGGAAATTGATGGCGAAACCGTGGTGCGAATGCTGCCTGATATCGGCTACCTGCACACGGGGATTGAGAAGACTTGCGAAGCCAAGTTCTACCAGCAAGTGGTGCCGCTGACCGACCGTATTGATTACCTTTGTCCGATGACCAACAACCTGTGCTACGTGCTGGCGGTGGAAAAGCTGCTGGGGCTGGAGCTGCCTCCGAAAGCGCAATGGCTGCGGGTAATGATGAATGAGCTAACGCGCATCAACTCGCACCTGGTGTGGCTGGGCACACACGCCATGGACATTGGCGCGATGACGGTGTTTCTCTACTGCTTCCGCGAGCGCGAAGACATTCTGCGGCTGTTTGAAGCGGTCAGCGGACAGCGCATGATGACGTCGTATTTCCGAGTGGGAGGCGTGGCGCTGGAACCGCCGCTTGGATTCTTCGACCGAGTACGCGATTTTGCGAACCGCTTCCCGTCGAAGGTGGATGAATACGAAGGCCTGCTCACCGGAAATCCGATCTGGGTGATGCGGACTAAAGGCGTGGCGAAGCTTTCCGCGGAAGACGCGATTGCTCTCGGTGCCAGCGGACCGACCTTGCGCGGCAGCGGCGTAGACATCGATCTACGGCGCGATATGCCGTACTCCGGCTACGAGAATTTCAAATTCAAAGTGCCGATTAGCAAAGACGGCGACGTGTTTGCACGATATATGTGTCGAGTGCAGGAATTGCGCGAGTCGATCGGAATCGTGAAACAGGCGCTGGATGGCATGCCCGAAGGCCCAATCAAAGCCAATGCGCCGAAAGTCGTCCTGCCCGACCGCGAGAAGATGAAGACGGAGATGGAAGCGCTAATCTACCACTTTAAGATCATCACCGAAGGCTTTGCGGTTCCGGAAGGCGAGGTTTATCAGGCAGTCGAATCTCCGCGCGGCGAGATGGGCTACTACATTGTGAGCGACGGTTCCGCGAAGCCTTACCGCGTGCATATGCGCTCGGCGTGCCTGGCAAATATGCAGACCTTGCCGAGCATGTGCGAAGGCCACTTGATCGCGGATGTGGTGGCGGCGATTGGGAGCATTGATATTGTGTTGGGAGAAATAGACAGATAAAGCGTGTTTGGTCGTTTAGTCCTTGGTCGTTCGTCGTTGGCCAAGATCAAACCAGCCCCGAAGGGGCGGCATGTGAAAGCCCGGCACGGAAGTGCCGGGAAGTATAGAGGAAGAAAACGAGTCCCGAAGGGACGGCAGAAACGATGCGATTCTCAGATCAATTCGAATCGCGATTTGCGGAGATGCTGACGCACTATCCGACTAAGAGATCCGTGTTAGTACCAACTCTCCTCTATGCGCAAGATGAAGTCGGCTTCCTGTCTGACGAAGTGATTTCAGAACTGGCGGGGCGGCTGGAACTCACCGAACTCGATGTCCGCACCGTGATCAGCGTATTTTCCATGCTGACCACAAAGCCGCGTGGAAAATACAACGTCCAGGTGTGTACTAACATCGCTTGCCTGCTGCGTGGCGGCGAAGAACTTTTAGAACATTGTGAAAAGAAACTCAGCATCGGACACAAAGGCACAACCCGCGATGGTTTGTTTTCGCTCGAAGAAGTGGAATGCATTGGAGCATGCAGTTGGGCTCCGGCAGTGCAGGTAAACTACGATTTCCATGAGAACCTGACGCCGGAGAAGATGGACGAGGTACTAGCCAGGTACAAGAACAAAGGAATGCAATAATTTCAGATTGAGGATTTTGATTTCAGATTGAAAAGCTTGGCTTGAGAAAGTTCGACAATCTGCAATCTAGAATCTTCAGTCTGCAATCTCAGAATGGCTTCTCTCGTTTCCCATCCCGACGAGGTAAAGGTGGTCTCGAAGCGCTTTGGGCAAGGCGCGACGAACATTGACCGCTACCTCGAACTCGACGGCTACAAGGCCGCGCGGAAGGCGCTTGCCATGCAGCCTGACGCGATCATCAACGAGGTCAAGAACTCAGGATTGCGCGGACGCGGCGGCGCCGGATTCAACACCGGTATGAAATGGTCGTTCGTCCCCAAGCAGTCGGCCAAACCGAAATATATTCTGTGCAATGGTGACGAGAGTGAACCGGGCACGTGCAAAGACCGCTTGATCTTCGAACACGATCCCCATGCCGTGATCGAAGGCGTGATGATCGCGGGACTCGCGGTAGGAGCGCAGGCCGGATACATCTACGTTCGCGGCGAGTATCGGTACCTGCTCGAGATCACGCAGAAAGCAATCGCCGATGCTTACGCGAAAGGCTTCCTCGGCAAGAATATTTTCGGCAGCGGGCGTGATTTTGAAGTTTATTGGCACGGCGGAGCGGGCGCGTATGAAGTCGGCGAAGAGTCGGCGCTGATGGAATCGCTCGAAGGCAAGCGCGGTATTCCACGCATTCGACCTCCATTTCCAGCGGTTGTCGGACTGTGGGGCGGGCCGACTGTTATTAATAACGTTGAGACGCTGGCGAGTGTGCCTCACATTATTCTCGGCGGTGCTGAGTGGTTTGCAAATCTGGGCACACCAAAGAACGGCGGAACTCGCCTCTTCTGCCTGGGCGGACACTTGAACAAGCCGGGTGTATACGAACTGCCGATGGGATACAACTTAAAGAAGATGATTTATGACGTGGGCGGCGGAATTCCCAATGGGCGCAAGTTGAAAGCGGTCGTACCCGGCGGATCGAGCTGTCCATTGCTGGCCGCCGACGAAATTGATCTCCCCATGGATTTCGACTCCTTGATGAAGGCTGGGAGCATGCTTGGATCAGGCGGCCTGGTCGTCGCTGACGATACAACTTGCATGGTGAAGTTCGCGCTGCGCATCATGAAATTCTATCGGCACGAGAGTTGTGGATGGTGCATTCCCTGCCGTGAAGGCACCGACTGGTTGGAAAAGACACTAATTCGCTTCCACACGGGCGGCGGAATTAAGAAAGACATCGACAACATTCAGTATTTGTCGGAGAACATGCTCGGGCGAACGTTTTGTCCGCTAGGTGATGCCGCCGCCTTGCCGACGATTTCGATTGTGAAGAAGTTCAGAAAAGAATTTGAAGACCATTTAGAAGGTAAGCCGTGCCCGTTTGAAAAGGCGGGGACAGTGCAGCGGCTGCCGGTTTTCGCAAATTGATGACATTGACGAATGGTCGAATTTACGTATTGACGAAGTGGAACCGTCGGTGATTCGCGATTTTCAATTCGACAATTAGTAAATTCTGCAATCCGTAAATAGGTTTTTCATGGCTGACACAAACATCACCGTTGACGGTAAAAAGGTCACCGCTCCTGCCGGCACGCTCTTAATCGAGGCGTGCAAGACCGTCGGCATCGAAGTGCCGTCTTTTTGTTATTACCCGAATTTGTCGCTTCAGGGTGCTTGCCGCATGTGCCTGGTGAAGATCGAGAAGATGCCAAAGCTGCAGACGGCCTGCACTACGGTCATCGGCGAAGGCATGATCGTTACCACTGAGAGCGACGAGATCAAGCAAGCGCGCAAGAGCATGGTGGAGATGCTGCTTGGGAACCATCCGCTGGATTGCCCGGTGTGCGACGCAGGTGGCGAATGCGAACTGCAAGACATGACTTTCTCTTACGGCGCGGCTGAATCCAAGTACATCGACCTCAAAACCCATCGCGACGAGCAGCAGTGGTCGCCGGTGGTGTACTTCGACCGTCCGCGCTGCATTCTGTGTTATCGCTGCGTCCGTATCTGCGGTGAAGCGATGGATGTTTCGGCGCTGGGGATCCAGAACCGGGGCGTGGTCTCGACCATTGTGCCCAACAAAGAAGACCATCTTGAGTGCGAAGAGTGCGGCATGTGCATTGATATTTGCCCGGTGGGCGCTCTGACCTCGGGTGCGTACCGCTACAAGACGCGTCCCTGGGAAATGAAGCATGTCGGCACCACCTGCACGCATTGCGCCGATGGATGCAAGACAACTTTGGGCGTGCGGCGCTCCGACACTGGCACGGAGATCGTTCGCGGCGACAATCGCGACAAGAGCGGAATCAACGGCGACTTTCTCTGCATCAAGGGTCGATACGCATTCGACTTTGCGAACCATGAAGACCGTTTGACCCAGCCGCTCATCCGCAAGAATGGCCGGCTCGCGCCTTCCACCTGGGAGGAAGCCTTTGCTCTGATCGGGAAACGCTTCGCCGAAGTCCGCGATCGCGATGGCGGGCAAGCTATCGGCGTGATTGGCTCCACGCGCACCGCGAATGAAGAAAATTATCTGCTCCAAAAGTTCGCGCGCGTTGTGCTGAACACGAACAACATCGATCACCACCGCACAGCCGACTTCCCGGCTTTGGCTGCTGCGCTTCACGGAAAGGCCGGATCGACGGCCTCGATGCGCGATGTGTACGACGCGCCGGCAATTCTGCTGATTGGAAATGACCCGACGAATGAGCATCCGCTCCTGGCCTGGCAAATTCGCAATAACGTGCGCCTGCATCAGGCCAGACTCTACATTGTGAATTCGGGTGCGATTAAGCTGCGGCGTCAGGCGACGAATTTTCTTGAGGTACTCGCGCCGTCGCAAACTTTGTTCGCGTCGTTTCTGGCAGGCGATGAACAATTCCCGTACTCTCCAGAGGCCCGTGAAGCATGGACGGCGTTTCGAGACAAACTTCGTACCGAACAAAACCTGGTCATCATCTTTGGCTCAGAAATTTTCGGTAAGGGAGTTAGTGCTCTGGCGAAGTTTGCTTCCGGCATTGCCGGCGCAAAGCTACTCTGCCTCGGCGATTATGCCAATTCGCGCGGGGCAGCCGACATGGGCCTCTATCCCGATCTGCTGCCGGGCTACTTCCCTGTCTCCGGCACAAATAAATTCCGCGACGACTGGGGAGGCTTGCCGGACGCTCCGGGCCTGAACATTCCACAAATGTTTGATGCGGCAAAATCCAGCAAGCTCAAGGCACTCTATGTTGTTGGGGCGAATCCCGTTGGCCGCTTGAATGTAGGTCCTGCCACTTTGAAAGATACATTTGTGGTCGTTCAGGACATGTTCCTCACCGAAACAGCGACTTTGGCTGATGTCGTGCTTCCCGCGGCGAACGCCTACGAGAAATCCGGAACATTCACCAACACCTGTGGAGACGTGCAAATGCTGAAGAAGGCGGGCGAAGTAACCACGACCAAGCCTGACTTCGAGATGATCGTGCGTATTGCGGATGCGATGGGCTTCGAGGTTCGCAAGCTGGTTCCGTTCGGCCGCGGAGTTCACTCCGACATGGGCCAATCGCGAGGAGCGCAATCCGGCGAAGCCGACCAGCACAGTGTGTGGCTTGAAGCGAATGGCCTGGAGCCAAAGATGAGCCCATTTGATCCCATGGCAATGCTCGATGAAATCCAGCGACTGGTGCCGGGTTACGGGGTATCACGCATCGAGTTGATGGCTGGAAACGACCAGCACACTTCAATTTCGCAGATGGGAACCGGAATCGTTCACAGTCCAGAGCTGATTGTTCCGACAAATAATAGTCTTTTCAGTTCGGGGACTTTAGGGCGGTACTCCCGAGCTTTGAATTCAGTGATTGAGAACAAGAACCCTGAGTCTCAAGAAGTTCCGGCGGATTAAGAGCAGTGACTAGTGGTTAGTGGTGAGTGGCTAGTAAAACCTTGACCCTTTTGACTAGCAACTAGCCACTAGCGACTAACCACTCGCACTTAGAAGAAAGACGGACGCATTGCCCATCACAACTTTCATCATCGTTTCAGTCATCAAGATTGCGCTGGCGCTGTTCGTGCTTCTTACAGCGGTCGCCTACACGGTTTGGCTGGAGCGTAAAGTTGTAGGCCATATTCAGAATCGCTGGGGCCCGACCCGGGTAGGGCCATTCGGCCTGCTCCAGCCCATGGCCGACGGCATCAAGTTTCTGTTTAAGGAAGACCTGACGCCTCCGCACGTGTACCGGCCACTTTATATAGCCGCACCCATGATTGCCGTGACTTGCGCGCTGCTCTCGATCGCGGTCATTCCGCTGGGTAACTGGATCACAGTGGGCGGATTGCAGACGCCGCTACAAATCACCGACGTGAACATCGGCCTGCTGATAATTCTCGGCGTCACGTCGGTCGGGGTGTATGGAGTAGCGCTCTCCGGTTGGTCGTCGAACAGCAAGTACTCGCTGCTCGGTGGCCTGCGGGCCAGCGCGCAAATGGTCAGCTATGAAATCGCTTTAGGACTATCGCTGATCGGGGTTCTTATTATGGCGGAGAGCCTCAGTCTCCGCCAAATCGTGGACGCACAAGCCGGGCACTTCTGGGGATTTATTCCGCGCTGGTTCATCTTCCGCGGCCAGTTTGTGGCGTTCTTTATTTATCTGATGGCCGCTTACGCCGAGACCAACCGTATCCCGTTCGACTTACCCGAAGCCGAGACCGAACTGGTCGCGGGCTACCACACCGAATACAGCGCCATGAAGTTTGCCATGTTCTTCATGGCCGAGTACGCCAATATGATCACCGTAGCGTGCGTGGCGTCACTGCTTTTTCTCGGAGGATGGAGTGGCCCCGTGTTTGGTCCGGACTTGCTGCAGGAAATCCTGCCATTATTCTGGTTTGTACTGCGGGTTTTTGTCTTTCTCTTTATTTATATCTGGGTGCGTGGCACGCTGCCTCGCTTCCGTTATGACCAGCTCATGGCATTCGGATGGAAAGTCCTGCTGCCGTTGGCGATTGCAAATCTTGTGATCACGGCATTAGTCGTGGCCTGGAAGGCGTAAGTTGTTGTCCACAGTAATGGCGCACAGCTGATGGCAATTTCACTTCACCTGATCTTATTTTCGGCATTCGGTCTGGTCTGCGTCGCGGGCGCAGTCAACCTGCTGGTGCAGCGCCATCCCATCAACAGCGCTTTATCTCTTATCGTCGTGATGGGATCGCTAGCCGTGGAATATTTGCTGCTGGGGGCGGAGTTTGTCGCCGCTGTCCAGGTCATCGTCTATGCCGGCGCGATTATGGTTTTGTTTGTCTTTGTCATCATGTTGCTCAACGCAGGAGAAGAGGAGCGCACCGGCGGCAGTCGCGTGGCTTGGCTGATAGGCATCCCGGGAATGCTGGCTGGAGCGGTCATCATTTGCTGGGCGCTTCTGCGGCACTCGGATGCCGGGAGCGCCGTAATTGGAGCACTACCCGGAGCTCCGGCCGACATTGCGCAGTTGCTATTTCACCAATTCCTGCTGCCGTTTGAGGTCACGTCAATCCTGGTGCTGATTGCAATCATGGGCGCAGTGGTGCTGGCCGCGAGGCCTGAGTCCAAGCAGAAAACGAAGAAGGAGGGCTGATTGGTTCCGCTTTCGTATTATCTGGTGCTGAGCGGCATTTTGTTTGCCTGCGGAGTGACCGGGTTTTTGATCAAGCGCAATATCATCACCATTTTCATGTCGATTGAGCTGATGCTCAACGGCGTGAATCTTTCATTCGTTGCGTTTGCAGCCAAGTGGCATCAGCTGAGCGGTCAGGTATTCGTCTTCTTCGTGATGGTGGTGGCAGCAGCAGAAGCCGCGGTTGGCCTGGCCATCATCATTGCCGTGTTCCGCACTCGCGAGACTTTGAACATTGATCAGGTGAACCTGCTCAAACTATGACGCCGAACCTGCACCTCTGGCTGATTCCGATTCTGCCTCTCATTGGCGCCGCCATTAACGGCCTCTTTGGCAAGCGCTTCTCGCGCCAGACGGTGGCCGCGGTTGCGCTGACCTTTTGCGGCGCGGCATTTTTCATGGCGCTGTGGATCGCGGCGCAGTTCACTTCCCTCTCGCTTCCCCACGTCGAGACTGTCGCCACGTGGCTTCGCTCCGGCGATTTCACCGCGAATTTCTCCTTCTACCTCGATCAACTTTCGCTGGTAATGCTGCTGGTCGTAACTGGCGTCGGCTTCCTCATCCATATCTATTCGGTCGGCTACATGTGGGAAGAGGGCGGCTACTACCGCTTTTTCAGCTACCTGAACCTATTCATGTTTTTCATGCTGACGCTGGTGCTCGCCAGCAATTACCTGCTCATGTTTATCGGCTGGGAAGGCGTAGGCCTGGCTTCGTATCTGCTGATTGGGTTCTGGTTTACCAAGGATTCGGCGGCGGCCGCTGGCAAAAAAGCATTCATCGTCAACCGCATCGGCGATTTTGGATTCTTGATCGCGCTATTTCTGATCATCAAGCACTTCGGCTCCCTCGATTTTCAACGCGTATTCGACTTAGTAAAGCCCTACGGAGCTGAAACGGCTGGCGCTGGATTCCTCACAGCCATCGCGCTTCTGCTCATGCTCGGGGCCTGCGGAAAGTCGGCGCAGATTCCACTGTACGTCTGGCTTCCAGACGCCATGGAAGGTCCAACACCCGTCTCCGCATTGATCCACGCAGCAACCATGGTCACGGCAGGCGTGTACATGGTTGCGCGGTCGCATGTCATCTTCGAGCGCGCTCCGACCGCGCTAACGGTGGTTGCGATCATCGGAACGCTGACCGCGTTCTTTGCCGCGACGATTGGTATAGCCCAAACCGATATTAAGAAAGTGCTCGCCTATTCCACAATTTCTCAACTGGGATACATGTTCCTCGCCTGCGGGGTGGCTGCATTCTCGGCGGGAATTTTTCATTTGATGACTCACGCTTTCTTCAAAGGACTGCTGTTCCTGGCTGCGGGTTCGGTGATTCACGCAGTCGGTGGCGAACAGGACATGCGCAAGCTGGGCGGCTTACGCACCCACATTCCGTGGACCTTCTGGACAATGACGATTGCGACTTTTGCGATCGCCGGATTCCCCCCACTTGCCGGATTCTTTAGCAAAGACGAGATTTTGTGGCGTGCCTACCAGGCCAGTTGGTTGTACTGGCTCATTGGGGTGGCCACAGCATTCATCACTTCGTTTTACATGTTCCGGCTTTGGTTTATGACGTTTTTTGGGGAATACCGCGGCGGAACGGAGACTTCGCATGGACACGGGGATTCGCGGTCGGGGGCGTCCGCGCCACACGGGCACGCGCATGGCGGAATACACGAGAGTCCGAGAGTCATGCTGGCCCCCCTCATAGTTCTGGCCGTGCTTTCGTTTGCGGGCGGATGGATAGGAAGTGCCCGCTTCCAAAGATTTCTTTCTCCGGTGTTTTTTGGTCGCGCTGAAACCAAAGTCCTCCTTGCGCCGAGTTCAGAACTACAAGCAAAGATCATCGAGATGGAGCATATGGAATTCGCGCTCATGTTCATCTCGGTTGCGGCGGCAGGACTGGGTTTATTGTTGGCCTGGCTCCTTTACAAACGCCGGCCCGAACTGCCAGCCCAAATTGCTGCCTCTTTCGAAAGCCTCTATAGTGCGGTCGCCAACAAGTACTGGATTGACGAGCTCTACGCGTGGATTTTCGTCAAGCCTCTAATCGCGATCTCCGGCATCATTTTCTGGCGAGGAATTGACCAGGGCGTGATTGACGCGACCCTCGACGGCAGCGCTGACAGTGCTCGCGAGCTTTCCGACAACCTGCGGCACATGCAATCCGGCAATGTTCGCTCTTATGCCGCATGGATCGCAATTGGGGCGACCGCTGTGATCGCGTACATGGTTTGGGTGGGCATGCGATGAACGGACTGGACAACGCGATTCTGACCCTGGTGACGTTTGTCCCTGCTACGGGAGCATTGCTATTGCTTGTTTTCCCGCGGCGTGATCGCGACATCCGCCTGTTTTCGCTGGTCATTTCCCTTCTCACATTTGTGTTATCTCTTCACCTGCCGGCACACTTTCACCGCGATCAGACCGGCTTTCAGTATGTGAAAGATATCCCATGGATTCCAACGCCCAGTATCCGATACCACATGGGTATCGACGGAATCTCGCTTTGGCTGGTGGTGCTCACCACATTTCTTACTCCACTTTGCGTGTTGATTTCCTGGAAATCGATCCACGAGCGCGTCAAAGAATTTTTCATCCTGCTGCTGGTGCTGGAGACGGGACTGATCGGCGTCTTCGTATCGCTCGATTTGTTCCTGTTTTATTTCTTCTGGGAAGCCACGCTGATTCCCATGGCACTCTTGATCGGCATGTACGGTCACGGACGCCGCGTGTATGCCGCGATTAAGTTTTTTCTGTACACCATGATTGCATCGATGTTCATGCTGGCGGGGATTCTTTGGCTCTACGCGAAGGCCGGCAGCTTCGACTTTGTGATCATTCAGACTGCGATTCACAATCACGCCGTGCCGGATTTTTCTGGCGCGGCACAATGGCTGTTCCTAGGATTCTTCGTCGCCTTTGCGGTCAAAGTACCGCTCTTCCCCTTCCATACCTGGCTGCCTGACGCTCACGTTGAGGCCCCTACCGCAGGTTCCGTGCTGCTGGCGGGAGTGCTTCTCAAGATGGGCACTTACGGCATGTTGCGATTCAATCTCGGACTGTTCCCGGAACAATCACGAGCGAACGCCTCATGGATTGTAGTGCTGGCGCTGATTGGCATCGTTTATGGCGCACTGGTGGCGATGGTGCAGCCGAATATGAAGAAGCTGATCGCTTATTCCTCGATCAGCCATCTGGGTTTCGTGGTGCTGGGGATTTTCAGCTTCACGCAGGCGGGACTGAATGGCGCGATGTTCGTGATGCTGGCGCACGGAATTTCTACAGGCGCCTTGTTCATGCTCGCAGGAATTCTTTACGAACGCCGCCACACGTATGAGATCTCGGAGTTCGGCGGGCTGGCTACTCCTATGCCGGTCTACTCCACGTTCTTTCTATTTGTGGTTCTGGCGTCGGTTGGACTGCCTCTGCTAAACGGATTCATTGGCGAGTTCCTGGTTCTGAGTGGGGCCTTCCAGACCAAGATGTGGTGGGGGGTCGTCGGGGCCACCGGCGTGATCTGGAGCGCCTGCTATCTGCTCTGGATGTACCAGCGCGTGTTCTTCGGCATAGTCAAGCATAAAGAGAACAGTTCCCTACCCGATCTGAACCTCCGCGAGCGCGCCGCGCTTTGGCCGGCTGCAATTATGGCCCTGGCAATGGGAGTTGCGCCGCTGCTGTGGCTGAACGCGATTGATCCGGCAGTCCACAACGTGCTAGTGCCATTCACTCAATTTGCTGCCAAGGTGGTGGGGCAATAATGGCAGCTCTCGAGATCATGCAAGCGCTGCCCCAATCTGCTGATTACATTCGCATCCTGCCGGAGATCGTGTTGTCGGTCTTCGGCATGATCATCATGCTGCTCGATCCCATCATGGACGAGCGCAGCAGCCAGCGGACGCTCGGCGGAATTGCTTTGATCGGAGCGATCACCGCTCTGGCCGCAACCATCTACCAAGCGCAGCCTCAGTTCTGGGGACTCGGCTTCTGGGAAATGGTTAAAGTGGATGCCTTCAGCATCTTCTTCCATTTGGTCGTCGCTGGGGTCACCATCCTCGCGATCCTGAGCTCGTATGAATACATGGAAGTGCAGCAGATTCGAGCCGGCGAATACTACGGCCTCATACTCTTTGGCGCCGTTGGCATGGCCCTGATGTCTTCCGCGGTCGAGTTGGTGCTGATTTTTATCGCACTGGAAATTTCCTCGATTTCTACTTATATCCTTGCGGGATTCCGGCGTCGCTCGGCCATTAGCAGCGAAGCGTCGGTGAAGTATTTCCTGCTCGGTTCCTTTGCTACAGCATTTTTTCTGTATGGTGTTGCGTTGATGTTCGGGGCCACGGGTTCGACCAGCATTGAAATAATCAGCGCCTCACTCCGGCCCTACGTACAAACCGGCCACGGTCCCTTGTTGGCATATCTTGGCGTTGCGCTGATGTTTGTGGGCCTCGGGTTCAAGGTGGCCGCAGCTCCATTTCACATTTGGACGCCGGATGTCTACGAAGGCGCGCCGTCACCGGTCGTGGGATTCATGTCCACCGCTCCGAAAGCCGCAGTGTTCGCGGTCCTGCTTCGCATCATGTTTCAAACCCATGCACCGGGCCGCATCTGGTTGATCTGGGTTGCCGCCGCTCTCTCCATGACGATCGGGAATATCGCAGCGTTAGTGCAGGACAACATAAAGCGCCTACTGGCGTATTCATCCATCGCCCACGCGGGATATCTTCTGATCGCATTTGCCGCGCTGCCCGCGAACGGTATTCCGGCGGCCATGTTTTACACCGCTTCGTACGCAGCCATGAACGTCGGCGCCTTCGCCGTGATCGGGCACTTTGCCGGCGCAGGCGAGCGTCATGTCACGCTCGAAGACTATTCCGGCCTGGGACGGCGCTCTCCTCTGCTGGCCGCGATCCTCACCATTTTCCTGCTATCGCTGATCGGAATCCCCATCACAGGCGGCTTCTTTGCCAAGTTCTACGTCTTCAGCGCGGCGTTGCAGGCCAACTTGGTGGGACTGACGATCATTGGCGTGTTGAACAGCGCGGTTGCGGCCTACTACTACCTTCGCGTCATTATCTTCATGTATATGCGCGAGCCGCGCGAAGAGGCCACGGTTTCGCCGATCCCCGCCGGGCTTGGTGTTGCCCTGGCACTCAGTCTTGCCGCGACGATCTATTTGGGAGTCCTGCCCGGTCGAGTGCTAGAATATGCGGGTCGGTCTGTGGGTCTTTTGCGATAGCGGGACTCGCAGGGTTGCACCAAATTGGGTGCAAAATGATTTGACAACCGAGGCCGATCCGTTCATTATGGGCCTTCGGAACCGGTTCGAGGTGACCTATGCAACGCTTACTTCGCAGGCTGTGGGCTGACGAACAAGGCCAGGACATTGCAGAGTATGCGGTCATGCTCGCGGTAATCCTGTTGCTTGTAGTCGGCACCATCAAGCTGATCGGTACCAACGCCAACAGCACTTTCTCCAACGTCGCCAGCACCTTGCAATAGTTCTCGCTCCCCCCGCGGCGCCTAATCTCCTGCCTGGGCCGCCGGCATCTCCGCGCCGACCAGCTTTAATTTAGGTTCGCGACCGGCGGCGGCGATCAACTCTCGCATCAACTGGTCGTCCATTTCCGCGGCTTTGCCGAGTTCCACAGGAAAGCGCACCGTGGCCTCAATTCCGGACGAGGTGTATTTTAATCGCACCTTGGGCTGGAGGTCAGCAGCCGAAACTGAGGTCAAGTTGGTCTCCACAAGCTGGCGCTGGTTCTCCATATGTTCACGGTAACTGGCCAGCGCTGAATCGACGGCCTGGGTGATTCGCTCTCTGGCTATTTGGTAATCGGTTTCCGCAGCTAATGTAAGTTTCAGTTCGTGCCAAACAAAATTCGTGCCCGGAATCTGTTTAAACATGCCCGCGGTGGGCTGAAAAACAATAGAGTTGGAGAACGCGACGATCCGTCCGGTGGGCTGGGATTCACCCGGCCCACCCAGTTCCATCAGATGAATCCGCACCAAGCCGATTTCGACCACTTCGCCGGTGACTCCCGAGATCTGCACTCGGTCTCCAACCCGAATTCCGTATTTGCCGATGAGAAAGAAATATCCGACGACCGAGACGATCACATTCTGCAGCGCAACCGCGACCCCTGCCGTGAGCAGACCGGCAAAGGTGACCGCCGACCCCAGTTGCGTGGCAAACGCAAGCACAATGATCACAGCAATCGCGGTCCACATCGCTATTCGCCGCAGCAGGAGAAACTGATACCTCCTCCGCGCATCGTGGACATAGCGCAAGCTGGCTCTGCGCCAAATTTCCCCGATTCCGAATACGGCCGCGATCAGAACCGCTAACACGCCAATTCTCAACAACAGCTCACGCAGCTCATCATGGGCTTCATCACGAACCGATTCCCGCCAATTCTTGAGGGTCGTCTCATAGATTCCCAGCAGAACCGTTACTTTGTTCAACGGTAGTAATGCCGTAGAGGCCTGCTTGAACTGTGCGGTTAGAGCGTCTAGCTTCTGTTTCTGCAGGGCAAGCAAGGCGGGGCTGGCAGTGTCGGCCGCCGCGAAGAGCTGATCGCCTTGGCTGATCAAGCCACTGAGGTAATCGACGAGCGGCGCACGAAGCTGTTTAGCGGTATTTTCCAGCCCAGCGGTAGCTGCAAGCTCACCTTCCAGGGTGTGCCTCTTGCCTGACAAGCGAATCAGATCCGCCGCCAGGCCCCAAATACCCGAGGGTTGCTGCCTGCTGACAAATCCACTACTGCCCGACGAAGAAGGCTCGACTGTGGATTCGCCCCGGGTCGTACCCTGGCTCTGGCTCAACGCGGCAGGTACGGAGCGTGCCAGCTCTTCGATCTGCGCTCGGAGTCCTACTCCGCTGGTTCCTGCACTGCTGGTATTCACAAATTCGACCATGCTCTGAATGGCGTCTCTGCGGGCCTCGAGCAGGCCCAGTTCGCTCTGGAGTTCGCCACTCTGCGACTGCAACGCGTTTCGTCTCGCGGGAGCTGCGCTGGCAAGTTTCTCGCGAGTTGTGCGCAATTCGGCCTGCGTATCCTGGATTTCCAGTTCAATTTTCTGCGCGGCTTGCGAAAGCCCCTGATTTTGCTCCGAGTGGTCGCCCGCCTGCGATTGCTGCTGGCCAGTCTGCGGCTTTCCCTGGAGCAGTGCCTGACTTCTGGCATACTCGAACGCGAGCTGCACCACCTGGTCAGCAATGCGGCGGTCTTCCTGCACAAAGGTGAGATCGGACGGCTCGCTCGCCACCTTTTGTTCGACCGCAAGCTCGCGGTACCAAGAGATAGTTCTGCTGAGAAACTGAATAATCTGGGAGGGATCTTGAATTTTGGCTGGGTTCGCCGGAGGGTTGGTCTGGGTTCGTGCCGTCAGAGCGAAGCACAAGATTCCCAGTATTAGCACCGTCTTGCGCGAGCTTAGTCTCATTGCGATCTCAATCCTTATCCGGGGATGTCCGATCAAGACTCTAGTTTAAACGCTCACACGATTGCATACCGTGCTAGGACCGCGTCCGCGACACCTGGATCTCAGCCCATACATTTATCGACTATTAACACAACTGTAAACAGTTTTGGTCTTCAATGTCTGCAATGAAGATAGTTCGAAAGTCCTCTGAGGACATCCCATTTGCAGGTCAGCCAGTCGGCCTGTGCGGACGGTAGTAATGCCACAAAATAGTTCCTGCGCCAAAAAAGAAGAGGCAATCCAGAGCGAGGCTCTGATCGCGCTGACCGGCAGGGCTTACCAGCTGGCAATTGCCGCCGCCCAGAGCGCTGCGGACCTGATCCTGGGCGCCAGCTCGGCGCTGCCACGAGTGGTTGCGTATGAGCGGGAACTCGATGAGCTGGACCGCGAAATTGACGAACGCGTGGCCGTGGAACTCGTCAACACTGGGGTCGAGCAAGTCCGCGAGAAGCTTGCCTGCCTGAAGTGCATGATCGACCTTGAGCGCATCGGGGACTTGCTGCTTTCGTTCGCCACCCGAGCCGAAGCGGTGCGAGCCCGCCTCGACATGCAGGACCTGAGAGACCTGGGCGACATGCTTTCCGTACTCGCCAAGATGCTCGGTGACACAGAGTCCGCATTTTCCGCCCGCGACCATGCCCTGGCACTCCAAGTCCTACGGGCGGACCGGGAAGTGGACCGCCTACACAACCTGATCGTGATGCGTCATCTTGAGCCAGAGCTAGATTTCGGCGGGCCCGACAGTGTCCATGTAATCACCATGGCCCAGGCTATTGAGCGTGCGGCTGACCATGTAAAGAACACAGCAGAAGAGGTCTGCCACATGGTGAGCGGGCACACTGTCCGCCACCTGCTCCGTCTGCACGAGAAGTCCGCTGAACAGCTTTACCTGGAACATCTGCGACGCCAACACCTTACCGGTGGAACTCTCGCCGAATGATTAATTTTCCCAACTGTTAACGTCAGATTCATCGTCCTTTAATGATCTGCGCATTTTAATCGGGGGCAACCAAAGCTCTCAAAGGAGAAATAACTTGAGAAAGCTCTTCCCAGTGTTCGCGTTGCTCCTGGTAGTACTCCCATCGGCAGCGCAGACCAAGTTAAACGGAGCGGGCGCCACTTTCCCGTATCCAATCTATTCCAAATGGTTTAACGAATATCACAACCAACACCCTGACATTGAAATCAATTATCAGTCCATCGGCAGCGGCGGAGGTATTCGTCAGGTGACTGCGGGTACGGTGGATTTCGGGGCCAGTGACGGTCCAATGTCAGATGAGCAGCTGGCGGCAGCCAAGTTCAAGATCCTCCACTTGCCGACGGTGCTCGGGTCGGTGGTTCCGGCGTACAACATCCCTGGGTTTAAGGGAGAGTTGAAGTTTACGCCAGAAATTATTGCTGGCATTTACCTGGGAAAGATCACTTCCTGGAATGACTCCGCCATCGCCAAGGCCAATCCAGGCGTCTCGCTACCCGGCCAGACGATCATTGTCGTACATCGCTCGGACGGCAGTGGAACAACCTACATTTTTACTGACTATCTTTCCAAGGTCAGTTCTGAATGGAAGACCCAGGTTGGAAAAGGAACGTCGGTGAGCTGGCCACCGGGAGAGTTGGGCGCAAAGGGAAACGAAGGCGTCGCCGGCATGATTCGCCAGATGGACGGCGCGTTCGGCTATGTCGAGTTGATCTATGCGCTGCAAAACAACATCACTTACGGGTCCGTGAAGAATGCGGCGGGAAATTTCGTAAAAGCGAGCTTGGACTCGACCACCGCTGCCGCCGCATCGATGAAGACCATGCCCGCGGATTTTCGGGTTTCGATTACCAACGCGCCGGGCAAGGACGCCTATCCGATTTCGAGTTTCACCTGGCTCCTGGTTCCTGCGGACTGGAAGGACAAGAATAAACAAAAGGTGTTCGTCGATTTTCTGAACTGGATGCTCGATCAGGGCCAGAACCTGACGTCGCAACTGAATTATGCGCCGTTGCCCGACGCAGTGAAAGAAAAAGAGCGCCAAGCAATCAAGACAATCAGGTAACTACCCGACAACGGAGACGAAATGAAAGCACTACTTACGTGGATCACGATTTGTGTACTCGCAGGCAGCGCAGTGGCGCAGACTGCAACTACTTCAGCCCAGACGCCGCCTAAGAAGCGGGCGCGCCGGGCTGCCGTGGCAGCAACTCCGGCCCCTCCGGCAGTCACTGCTGATGATTTGAAGGCATTAAAAGACTCCCTGGCCCAACAGCAGCAACAAATCCAGGAACTACAAAGCAAGATGGCGGAGCGCGATGCCACCCTGCAGCAAACTCAGCAACAACTACAGCAGGCCCAGAGCCAGTTGCAGGACACGCAAACCAAGGCGACGAGCGCAGTTAGTACCGCCAGCCAAACCTCGGATTCCGTTATCAAGTTGCAATCCGACGTAGCTGACATTCGTACCAACACCACCAACGCGGCAGTGACTGCGCAGGAAGACCAGAAGAAGATCTCTGCTTTGTCTACCGCGATCGGCCGGTTTCGATTCAACGGCGACGTCCGCGTCCGCGGTGAATCGTTCGTACAGAATGGAACTCAGGACCGAAACCGAGCTCGAATTCGCATACGCCTGGGCCTGGAAGGCGCCCTTAATCAAGACTTCATCGGCGGAGTAGCGATCGCTACCGGAGCTCAGGGTGATCCCACCACTACCAATGAGACCCTTACCAACTTTTTCGACCGCAAAACGATTGCGTTGGACAAGGGATACATCACTTACAATCCGGTCGCCCACAATTGGTTTTCGGCAACTGGCGGTAAGTTTGCATATTTGTGGCAGCGCACCTCGGTGACCGGCGATCCCGACTTGAATCCAGAGGGTTTCGACGCCAAGCTCTCCTTCAACGTCAAGCATGGGTTTTTCACCAATTTCACGGTGCAAGGCATAACCCTACTCTACAACGAGAGCTCTGGAGGCCAGGATTCTTACGTTCTAGGCGCACAAGCCCAGACCAGCTTCAAGGCAGGCCCGTGGTCGGCTACCGCCTCCTTTTTGAACGAGCACTGGAATCGTCCTGACGCCATTCTTACCGCCAGCGCGTTCGCAGTGGGAGCCACCACAACCGGATTTCAGCCCACTGGGAGCCCCTTGCCATCGCCAGTGACCGGCATCCCTGTACCCGGCGAAGGCCCGGGGTGCGCGGGTGGGACCGTCAGCACCTTGGCTCCCAAATTCCCGCCTTGCATATTTGCGCCCAACGGAGAAACGAACGCAACCACTGTGGACGCGAAGGGGAAACCGCATTTCTACTCCGGATTCGACGAAGCCGACTTCATTCTCAACAACACCATCAAGACACCGGCAGCACGTCTACCCATCAACTTGCTGCTCGAGTTTGAAGATAACCTCGACGCCCAAGCCCACCCTCTCGACACAAACGCCCAGATAATCTCCAATATCGGCAGCCAGAACAAGGAGTATGGCGCTGACTTCAGCATTGGCCAAATCAAAAACAAGAACGACGTCCAGTTTGGCTATGCCTGGTTGCGGCAGGAGCAGGACTCGGTTCTCGCCTCGATCGCTGAAAGCGACCAGCGTTCGCCGACTAACATCATCCAGAATAGGATTTACGCCAATTGGAGGCTGCGGGCTAACACACTCGCACAGTTCACCTACTGGCGTGGAAGAGTGTTGAACAGCTTCCTGGAGAACAATGCGGCTTCGGTCCAGAAAACCATTAAAACACCCGGGCAGATTGAACCGTATTTGAACCGTTTGCAGTTCGATTTGGTTTATACGTACTGATCGAAAAATTGGAGGCCGGCGGTCAACCAGCCGCCGGCTGTTTATCCATCGTCCTTTAACGAAAGCGCTAACAGCTTTAGAATAGCCCGGCGAGCTGGCCGCTCCAAAGCAGCGCGGGAGAGATGGGAGCGTCAAGCCGATGGGAGCCGCACCTGACAGGCGTATTCCGGACGAGCGATCACATGGGCAAGCATTTGCCCGGACATCGACAAACCAGATGGGCAGCTCTGAATCACCTAAGATCTCTCTTGTGAACACCGCACACAAGGCGTCTGCCTGGAACCGGTCGCTGTTCAATCTCGATTCAGGCTTTAAAGGATTAATGCTGCTGGCAGCACTCACGGTGCTGGCGGTCGTTGGGCTCATCCTTGCTGAACTTCTGCAGCGCTCGGCACTTGCCTGGCAAAAATTCGGGTTCCACTTTTTCAGCGGCAGCTCCTGGGACCCAGTAGCGGGCGAATTCGGCGCCCTGCCGTTCATCTTTGGGACGATTGTTTCCTCTATTTTAGCTCTGGTCATCGCGGTCCCCCTCGCGCTAGCCGTGGCGATCTTCGTCACCGAAATGTGTCCGAAACCACTGCGCAAACCAATTTCCTTCGCTACCGAGCTGTTGGCGGCGATCCCGAGTGTGATTTACGGACTGTGGGCGATTTTCGTGCTGGTGCCGCTGCTGCGTGTGTACGTGGCACCCTGGCTGATGAAGTACTTGTCCTGGACGGGCCTTTTTAAAGGGCCGATGTATGGGTACAGCATGCTGGCTGCGGGAACGGTGGTGGCCATCATGATTATTCCCATCATTTCGTCCATCACGCGTGAGGTTTTGGCGGTCGTTCCTCAGCATCAGCGGGAAGCGGCGCTGGCACTGGGTGCGACGCGATGGGAGATGATCCGCGTTGGAGTTCTACGGAATGCGCGAGCAGGAATCATTGGCGCCATCATTCTGGGACTGGGCCGGGCCCTGGGCGAAACCATAGCCGTGACCTTGGTGATTGGCAACAGCCCTCAGATTGCGAAGTCTCTGTTGGCACCCGGCTACACCATGGCCAGTGTTATCGCGAATGAATTCAATGAGGCTACGGACGCCCTGTATGTCAGCGCATTGATAGAGATCGGGCTGGCGCTGTTCATCGTGACCGTCATCGTGAATATTCTGGCCCAGTTGCTGGTTTGGACTGCCACTCGCGGCATGCCTGCGAGGTCCAATGTCTAGCAGCTACTTACAGTTTCGCCGGCGCTTCACTGACTACCTGGCTACGTTTCTGGCGGCGGGTCTCTCGACCATCGTCGTTGGGGCGCTGGTAGCAATTTTCGCCTATCTCGTGATCAAGGGCGCCGGATCGGTGAATTGGGCCTTCTTGACGCATTCGCCGAAGCCCGTCGGAGAGGTCGGGGGCGGAATGGCTAACGCGATCGTTGGCTCGGCCATAATTCTTGGAATTGGCAGTGCGATCGGGATTCCGTTCGGAATTGGAGCTGGCATCTACCTGGCCGAATATGGCCGCAATCGCCTGGGAGCGTTAGTCCGGTTTACCGCCGACGTTTTGAATGGAGTGCCTTCCATTGTTATAGGGCTAGTAGCGTTCTCGCTGGTGGTGATGCGGGAGGGGCATTTCTCAGCTTTTGCAGGCGGAGTCGCTCTGGCCATTATGATGGTCCCAATGGTGGCGAGGACCACAGAAGAAATGTTGCTGCTGGTACCACAAGCCGTACGGGAAGCCGCATTCGGACTAGGGGTCCCGCAGTGGCGCACCACCGTCTCGATAACCCTGGCGACTGCGCGCGCCGGAATCCTCACTGGCATCATGCTGGCGTTCGCACGCGTTGCGGGCGAGACAGCACCGCTGATGTTCACCGCCCTGGGAAACCAGTTCTGGAGTTTCAGTCCGAACCAGCCGATCGCGGCCGTGCCGCTGCAGATTTATACCTACGCCCTCTCACCCTATGATGATTGGCACCGCCAGGCTTGGGCGGGAGCTCTGATTCTGGTCGCCATCATTGTGGGCACCATCGCGCTGGTACGATACTTATTCGGACGAAGTGTGCTGAGGGAGGTTAGCTAGTCTATGGCTACCGCGGTGGAGGTGCGCGATCTGAAGGCCTGGTTTGGCAAGACTGAGGCTCTGCACGGCATTAATATGGCTGTGGAGTCGAACCATGCCACCGCGGTCATTGGCCCGTCCGGTTGCGGCAAGTCCACATTCATTCGCTGCCTGAATCGCATGCACGAAACCAATCCCGTTGCTCGTGCCGAAGGCGAAGTCAAGGTCGGCGAGATGGACATCTATGCAATGCCGGCGGTTGATGTGCGCCGCAAAGTCGGAATGGTGTTTCAAAAGCCCAACCCGTTTCCCAGCATGTCCATTTACGACAATGTGGCCGCGGGACTGAAACTGAACGGTACCCGCAACCACAAAATGCTGGACGACGTGGTGGAGCGATCCCTGCAACAGGCAGCCCTTTGGGACGAAGTCAAAGACGCGCTGAAGAAAAAATCCGGAGCTAGCCTCTCAGGCGGCCAGCAGCAGCGCCTGTGCATCGCACGTGCTCTGGCAGTGAATCCGGAAGTGATGTTGATGGACGAACCCTGCTCCGCGCTCGATCCGATTTCGACTGCGAAAATCGAAGACCTGATTTTTGAGTTGAAGCAGAAGCTGACCATCGTTATCGTTACCCATAACATGCAGCAGGCATCGCGGGTGGCAGAATTCACCGGATTCTTCCTGATGGGCAACCTGGTCGAGTTTGACCGGACGGAAAAGATTTTCACTAACCCGTCCGACAAGAGGACCGAAGATTACATTACGGGCAGGTTCGGATGACACGCACTCGTTTTCATCAAGAGCTCGATGAGCTCAAGCACCGGATTCTGGCGATGGCGGGCATGGCAGAGCAGGCGATTGACCTCGCGGTCCAGGCTTACTCCCATCGCGACCCGGCTCTGTGCCAGCGAGTGTTGAACAACGAAGACGCCATTAACCGCGCCGAACGCGACGTGGACGAGTTTGCCATTGATCTGCTCGCCATGCAACAGCCCATGGCGGTTGACTTGCGTTTCATTCTCGCTGTCATCAAGATCAACGCCGACCTGGAGCGGGTCGGAGACCAAGCCGTGAATATTGTGCAGCGCGTGATGAACATGATCGACTTGCCGGCCTACGAGCTTCCGGTGGACATTCCGGCGATGGCTTCCCGGGTGCGAGCCATGGTGCGGGACGCTCTGCGATCATTCATCGAAGGAGACACTGAACTGGCCAGGCATGTGCTCGAAGCTGACGACGATGTTGACCGTATCAATAAAGAAGCCTTCGCAACTCTCGCCCTATTCATGCAGGCCAAGCCGGACGGGGCGGTGCAGGCCTTAGATGCTCTCTCAATCGCGCGGAATCTCGAGCGCGTGGCCGATCACGCCACCAACATTGCTGAAGATGTCATCTTCTGGGTGCGAGGCGCGGATGTGCGTCATGGCGCGGGGCAACGACTTGCGGGGAGCTGAGATCGGGATGCCTCAACCTCTGAACCCCACTATCTTTATTCTTGAGGACGACCCTGACATCGCTGGCTTGTTGAAGCATCATCTTCAGCCTGCCGGATACGGGGTCTCCTGGTTTCCCACCAGTGCGGGATTTTTGGACGAGATGCACGCGCGCCGTCCAGCCCTGGTGATCCTCGACATCATGGTGCCAGGCAACAGCGGCCTCGACGTTGCCAAGTCCATCCGTAGCAACTCGTCCCTAGCTGCGGTTCCCATGGTCTTCGTCACCGCGCGGACTGCAGAGTCGGACCGCCTGCGCGGGTTTGAGATTGGAGCGGACGATTACATCACCAAGCCGTTCAGCCCCAAAGAAGTAGTGGCCCGCGTGCGGGCTGTCCTGCGCCGCTTCGACCAGCCACTGAAAAAAGAAATTGTGCGCGCCGGCGACCTGGTCATTGACACTGCGGCCATGCGCATGACTGTCCGCAACGAACCCGCAGTGACGACCGCCACGGAATTCCGTTTGATCGAGTTTCTCGCCTCCCATCCTGGACGGGTCTTTACTCGTAAAAGTCTTCTGGATGCGGTGTGGCATGAGACCGCTTTTGTCACCCCACGAATCGTGGACGTGTATATTCGCCGTTTGCGGGAGAAAATAGAACGTGATCCGGAGAAGCCGCGCCACATACACACTGTGCGCGGGGCCGGATACATGTTCGAGGTCCGTAAGTGACGCAGCGGGTATTCTTAAAACTTCTTGTCTTGATTGTTCTAGTGGGCGGGGTTTCGGCCGCGACCCTGGATCTGCTGGTGCGGAGTAATTGGCAAGGTTCGCTCACATCTCAGGTCCTGGCGGCTGCGGGGATTTCGCTGGTCGTAGGCGTGGCTGTTGCCCTCATCGGCGCCGCCATCTTTGCCAGGCGGATAAAAAAGATAACGTCGTTCGCCCACCAGATCGCTGCTGGGAATCTCTCTGCGCGTTTGCAGGAGTCTGGCGGAGATGAGATCGCGTCGCTGGCCGCCACACTCGACAAGACCGCCAGTCAGCTCGAAACTACTTTCAGGAACCTCGATAGCAGTCGGCAGCAATTGGAAACTCTGCTGAACAGCATGGAGGACGCGGTGGTAGCGGTTTCGCCGCGGCGCGAAGTTACCTGGTTCAATGGCGCCATGAAACGCCTGGCCACCGGATCCATCTCGGTGGGAACACCGCTGATTCGCGCCGTACGCGATCCTGATCTGTTGCGGGTGGTGGCCGCCGTTCTCGATCACTCGAAAGTCCAGAATGCGACTCTGTTTTCTGTGGTGCCGGGCCGCACTTTCGGGATGACTTCGGCCCCGCTGCCCGACGGTGGCGCGGTCTGCGTGCTGCGCGACAGCACCGAAATCGCCCGGGTGGAGCGTACGCGGCGGGATTTTATTGCCAACGTCTCGCATGAACTCCGAACGCCTCTCACTTCGTTGCTGGGCTACACCGAAACGCTTTTGGATGAATCCGCCGACGGCAAGGCACGTGAGTTCCTTGAAATCATCCGCCGCAACGCCCTGCGTATGAGCCGGCTTACCGAAGACTTGCTGACTCTGGCGCGGGTAGAGTCGGGCGAGGAGCGGTTACAACAAGCCCCGGTTTCTGCTCACGAACTTCTGCGGGACGCGCAGGCGTCGCTCAACGAAGTTGCCAAGAACAGAGGCCTGGCGATCGAGATCGCTGAATCGCCGGAGATACAGGTCTTCGCGGACAAAGATGCTATCCATCAGGTCTTCGCAAACCTGATTGATAACGCTTTGAAATATGCCTCAGGAAGCAAGAAAATCGAAATCGGAGCAGTCGAAAGACACGGCAACCTGGAGTTCTACGTCCGAGACTTCGGCCCCGGTATTCCCTCAGAGCACTTGCCGCGATTGTTCGAGCGTTTCTATCGCGTCGATAAGGCGCGGTCGCGTGAAGCCGGCGGCACCGGGTTGGGGCTGGCAATTGTGAAGCACATCGTTCTGAATCACGGTGGACAAACCGGAGTAACCAGCGAACTCGGCCACGGTTCAGTTTTCTGGTTCCGGCTTCTGCTCTCAGACGTACGCGCCAGCGCTCCAGTCGATACTCCCGTCGCGCATTAGCGGCCTTGCACGGAGACTTCCCTGCCAGAATACTGCACCGTCTGGTCAGGACCTGGTGAGGTCTCGACTCCACCTCCGTGGTTGTTTTTCACAAATACCACATTGAAAGTCCGACTCCCCAACATGCCCGGAAACGATCCCTTGCGCTCGCCGATCGTTAAAGTGCGAGTGGCATCGCTCCACCTGAGCGGGATGGTTGCGTACTTCCCTTTTTCGTAGTTGTAGGTGTCATTCTCGTCCTCGTACAGAGTGAAACTTCCATCCGTGCCGGGATAGATTCGAAGCTCGATTGGATCTGCAGGCTTCTGGTTGGAATACTCTTCTTCCGGGCCAAAAGGAATGATGGAGCCAGCGCGCACATAAAGGGGCATGCGATCAATTGGGGCCGCTGCATCTACGAACTTCCCACCTTCGGATGCTGCGCCTGTCCAGAAGTCGTACCATTTCGTCTGCGGCAAGTACAAATGCCGCGCGGTGGCGCCCGGCTCTGTCACTGGGCTTACCAGAAAGGCCGGCCCGTACATGAACTGATCTCCGACGTTTTGCGCGTTCACGTCTTCACGGAAATCCATCACCAGCGGGCGCATCGGCGTGTAGCTTTCAGATGTGATCTTCCAAGCCAGCGAGTAAATATATGGGAGCAGGCGATAACGCAAAGTGTCGTATTGGACAAGAATTTTTTCTGCTTCAGGTCCGTAAGACCAGAGTTCATTCTCGTCTGGGTTACGTGTGCCGTGGACCCGGAAGACTGGGGAGAACGCGCCGAACTGAAACCAGCGGATGAACAGTTCGCGGAAGTTCGGGTCATTCAAATTCCCGCCGGAGATGAAGCCGCCGATGTCGGTCGTCCAATAAGGAATTCCGGAGACGGAAAAATTCAGGCCTGCAGGAATCTGCCGCTTGAAACTAAGCCAGTCTGAAAGGACATCGCCGGACCATGCGGTCACGCCATAGCGCTGCGATCCCGCAAATGCCGAACGCGACAGAATGAAGACACGCTTTTGGTCGGAAGCGCCGCGTTGCCCTTCATACACGGCACGAGTCGTCATCAAGGGGAAGAGGTTGGCATAGCGGTCGCCACTCCCAATGAAGAGTTTATGGCCCAACATCAGGCTCTCCTCCTGCCCTTCGGTCTCCGGCTCGGTGGTGTCCATCCACCATGCGTCCACGCCAATTTTGAAGAGCGCCTTGTCCATCAGCTCCCAATAGTATTTTCGCGCGTCCGGGTTCGTGGGATCATACGCGGCCATCGCCAGAGCATGGAATGGTGGCTTCGCAACCCTGGTGCGTTCGATGAAGAATCCACGCCGGTCCATCTCCTCGTATTCCTTCGAACCGGGTTCGAAAAAAGGCCAGACGGAGATCATCAAGTGAAAGTTGTTTTTGTGGAGTTGCTCTAGCATTCCCTTCGGATCAGGATAGTTCTTATTGAAGATGTGTTCGCCTTGGCGGTTCCACCAAAACCAGTCCTGGACGATGTTATCGGCCGGAAGGTGCAGGTCGCGGTACTTCTGCGCTACGCCGAGGATTTCTGCTTGCGATTTGTAGCGGTTCTTACATTGCCAAAAACCGTAGGCCCACCGGCCAAACAAAGGGGCGGAGCCAGTGAGTTCACGATAGGAGGCGATGATCTTATCGAATTCAGGCCCGTAAATGAAGTAGTAATCAACCGTGTCGGCAACTTCGGAGCTGATGTACATCACGTGTACAAACCGGTTGTTGAAGCGCGTACGCGAAGTATTGTTCCAAAAAATCCCGTAGCCATTGGATGAGAGCAGCATAGGTACAGCGATGTTTGTGTTCTCTTGCGATAGATCCACCGATTCGCCGTGATAGTTCCAGACGCCTGCCTGGTGCTGTCCAAGTCCGTAGAAACCCTCGTGGGTGCCGTACATTTCGACAACGGTTTCCGCACGATAAGTCTCTTCTCCGTTCACCGTTTCCGCGGTCATGATTCGTTTGGCATCGCGGAAGAGCTGTTTGTCTGCCATAGCAGAGAACGTGATCGCACCGCTGTCTTTTTCTATTGTGACCTTCAAGGCAGAGGTGGAAAGGGTGACATTCTTTTCCGACCATTCCAGCTTCCACGGCACTGCCGGCCACGACGCCTTGGTCACAACGTAGTCAGTACGCTTCGGAAAATTGCCGATTGGAGAATAGAGAACGTGAATGATGGAATTACTGCAGACTTGCAGCCTCAGTGTCCCGCCGGAGCGAACTCCTATGCTGACTCCATCCGTTTCTCGCTTGACCGTCGTTACCGGATCGAGCGGAGTCCATTGCCCAAAGACCGGCAATGTACACATAACTGCGGCGAGAATCCCGGCGGCGTGTCTATAGCGCATAGCAGCGCGTCCTCCTGTGGCGAGAGCAGGATATCGTCGAGGCATCGGGGAATGCAATCAGCTTAATCGCTTTAGATCACATGAAATCGATGGCTTCTTCGAGTGCTATATAGTATTGTAGGCATGGCTAACCTATGCTTCCCGGCCGTAAGACGGCTCCCGAAATCGGTCCGAAGCGAGTCACGCTGAAAGTCCTCGCCGAGTATCTGAATCTTTCTCCCACCACAGTTTCCGTCGTTCTGACCAACTCTCCGCTCGCCCACACAATTGCCAAACCGACCCAAGAGCGCATCTGGGAAGCGGTGCGTAAATTTCAATATCGTCCCAACCTGTTCGCGCGATACCTGCACACTAAGAGGACGTTCAGCATTGCCGTGCTGGTGCCTGATATTGGCGATGAATTTTCAGCCATGCTCATCAGCGGCGTTGAAACCAGTTTGGCAGTGGCAAAATTTAACTACTTCGTCGAGAGCCACCGCTTCGCCCCTGAGCAGATCGAGAACTCTCCGAACACCCTTATGGACCGGCAAGTTGAAGGAATGATCTTTATCAATACGCCGCTCAGGAAGCAGATGCCAGTCCCGGTGGTGGCCATTTCCGATATCACGAACGCGCCCGGGGTGACACGAATCGTGATCGACAACTATCAGGCAGTCCTTCTCGGTTTACGCCATCTGAAAGACCTGGGGCACCGCCGCATTTCCTTCATCAAGGGCCCCGAGCACAATGGAGACACCGAAGCCCGCTGGACTGCCATTCTAAGCGCAGCGGCTGAAATCGGCCTTGCCGTCAGACCTGAGCTAACCGCCAGCCTGGGTACATATTTCGAAGCCAGCGAACAATCCATGATGCAACGGGGCTATGAAGCGGCGATGATGCTGCTGGAGAGATCTCGAGATTTCACTGCACTCCTGGCCTTCAATGACGGCTCCGCGATCGGCGCCATAAGGGCCATCCAGGACATCGGCTTGTCAGTCCCTAATAATGTTTCCGTAGTCGGTATTGACGACATTCAAGCGTCTGCTTTTACCTGCCCGCGCCTGACTACCATACGCCAACCGCTCAAACTTATGGGATCCTTGGCTGCATCAACTCTCTTACAACGGATAAAGGGAGAGGAAGTTCCAAAAGAAACTGTCGTCCCGCCGGAACTCGTGGTGCGTGAATCCACTGCCTCTATACATATGTAAGAGCGCTGGAGATCAAAGTCGTCTTCAGTCTTTCCACGGTTCTGGCCCGCCTATCGCATCCTGTGTTGTAAAATTTCAATCATCTCTTTTTATGCAGATCAAGATCTTATGCAAACCAAGATCCCTGTAGGAATTCTCGGTGCCACCGGCATCGTCGGACAGCGCTTTATCCAGATGCTCGAACACCATCCCTGGTTCGAGGTCGCATGGCTTGCGGCGTCCGACCGCTCCGAAGGCCGCGAATACGCCGATGCCGCGCGCTGGCGTCTGAAAACGACCATTCCTACGCGTATAGCCAAAATGCGAGTTTCTCCCGCCAGGCCCGAAGGCGCACCCAGGGTGATCTTCGCCGCGCTTGACGCCTCCATCGCCGCCGAACTCGAACCCCGCTTCGCCGAAGCTGGTTGCGCGATCATTACCAATTCCAGCGCGCTTCGCATGGCGAAAGACGTCCCTCTGGTCATCCCTGAAGTCAACCCCGACCACCTCAAGCTGATCGAATGCCAGTCCTGGAAGCGCAAGTCAGGAGGCTTCGTCGTCACCAATTCAAACTGCTCAGCGATGGGACTCGTGCTCGCGCTGGCTCCGCTGCACAAGCTCTTCGGAATCGAAACTGTGATGGCTGTGACCATGCAGGCCGTCAGCGGTGCAGGATATCCCGGCGTTGCGTCGCTCGATATTCTCGGCAACGTGATCCCTTATATCGCCAAAGAAGAACAAAAAATGGAAGAAGAGACGCGCAAGCTTCTCGGCACGCTGAACGGCGCCGGCATTGTCCCTGCTCTATTCAAGATGAGCGCGCAGTGCAATCGCGTCGCCGTCGAGGACGGCCACACCGAATCGGTCTCAGTGAAACTGAAGAACAAAGCCGAGGCGGCAGAGATACTTGGCGCGTGGGCGGGATTCCGCGGCATTCCTCAGGAACAAACTTTCCCCAGCGCTCCTGAGATTCCAGTCCTGTACCTGGATTCGAGCGATCGCCCACAACCACGATTCGACGTGGATTGTGGTCACGGCATGACCACAACTGTAGGACAGCTGCGCCCCTGCGGCGTGCTTGACTGGAAATTCACCGTGCTCTCGCACAATACGATTCGCGGGGCGGCCGGAGCTGCGCTGCTCAACGCCGAATTGCTGAAAGTACAAGGATACCTGCCGTGATCTCGCTGGCACTCTTCTCGCCCTTGGGTGCCCCATCTTTCGCCGCTTTTGCGAAAGGTGGGAATTCCGACGACTGATGCCCATCGTCATGAAATTCGGCGGCACCTCGGTCGGTGACGCCAAAGCCATTGAGCGTGTCGCCGCCATCGTGCGTCAGCGACTGCCGCAGAGGCCGGTCGTCGTAGTCAGCGCGATGGCGCGAGTCACCGACCAATTGCTCCACATGGCGCGTGCGGCCGGCGCTGGCGACCGTAAAACCGCGCTCACGCTGGCTCGCGAGCTTCGCGAACGCCACTACAACACCGCCGGCGAGTTGCTGGGCACAGCTCTCTTCACCCAATTCCACAGCGATCTCGGAACTGAATTCGAAGAATTGGAGGAATTGCTCCGCGGCATCTCAGCGGTTGGTGAACTTACTCCTCGGACGACTGACCACGTCGCATCCTTTGGCGAAGTGCTTTCCAGCAAGCTGGTCACCGCCGCGCTTTCTGCCCATGGCGTGGAAGCGACGCTGGTAGACTCACGCGATTGCATCGTAACGGATGACGCCTTCACCCGTGCTGTCCCTTTGTTCGAGGACACGAATGCGCGTCTTTGCAAGGCCGTTCAGCCATTACTTGAGCATGGACGTGTCCCCGTGATGGGCGGATTTATCGGTTCAACGCGCGTCGGAATCACCACTACTATCGGACGGGGTGGGGGTGACTTTTCGGCTTCAATCATCGGCGCGGGCCTAGGCGCAGACAAAATCGAAATCTGGACTGACGTTGATGGCATGATGACCACCGACCCTAACCTCTGTCCCGACGCCCGTCGCATCAAAGTCATCAGTTTCGATGAAGCTGCCGAGCTTGCTTATTTCGGGGCCAAGGTCCTGCATCCCGCGACCGTACTGCCTGCCATCCAAAAAAATATTCCGGTATACATTCTGAACTCGCGCAACCCTTCATGCGAAGGCACCCGCATCGCTGCCCGTGCACCCCACTGCAAGAATTTCTTCAAGGCTATCGCAGCCAAGAAGCGAATCACCATCGTGGACGTCGCGGCCCCGCGCATGCTTCTCGCCCACGGATTCTTGAAAGCCATCTTCGAGGCCTTCGATCGTCATCGCATTCCTGTGGACGTAGTCTCGACCTCGGAAGTCAGCGTCTCCCTCACCGTCGATTCCAACGAATCCATTCCCGCTCTGGCCGCAGATTTGGCGCGTCTCGCGGACGTCAAATACGAGGGTCGCAAAGCGATCGTCTGCCTGGTCGGAGAAAACCTGCGCGAAATCCCCGGCATCGCCGGTCACGTTTTTGGCGAACTTTCTGACGTCAAAATCCGCATGATTTCCCAGGGCGCGTCGGAAATTAATTTGACGTTTGTGATTGACGAGGACCAGGTGCCGAGCGTGGTGCAGCGTCTGCACAAGAGATTTTTTGCTGACCTCGACCCCGAAGTCTTCGCGTGATTCGTGTGGCGCGGGCGCCCTCGCCAGCGAGTCAGTCGCGACCACCACGCTACGGGAGGGCACGACTTTCAGTCGTGCCGTTAAAATCGTTCTCAGCCGGCATCGGCACGGCTGAAAGCCGTGCCCTCCCATCGCGTCAGCCGTGCTGACTGCAAACAGCAGGTTCCTGAGCCCTGGAAAGGCTGCGGAATGACTACTTGAGAGAGACATTTTAGGGCGAGGTGGGTGTTCCCGATGGCGGCTCAAACCGTGAACAAGCTACACTAGGCGGCGATGAGAATTCTTCTTCTCGGCACCGGCAAGACGGGTTCCCTGGTCGCCGAAGTAGCCCGCCAACGCGGACACGCGGTCGAGACGCTGCGCTCGGCCGACAATCGGCAAGCCTCTGCCCTCACTAATGACCGCCTCTCTTCTATTGACACAATCATCGACTTCACCACGCCCCACTGCGTCCTCGAAAACATTCATGCCGCGATTGCCGCAGGCAAGAACATGGTCGTCGGCACGACGGGCTGGTACGGCGAGCTGGCAAGCGTACGCAAGATGGTCGAGCAGCGCGGCACGGGCTTCCTTTACGGTCCGAATTTTTCCATCGGGGTAAATTTGTTTTTCGATCTTGTCCGGCAAGCGCCTCCCGCCATCCAGCAGCAATATTTGGCTCACATCTACGAACGCCACCATGCCCAAAAAAAAGACGCTCCATCCGGCACCGCCGCCATCATGCAAACAATCCTGCAAAAGAACTCGAGCGCCGAAATCGAGATCACTTCCTTCCGTGAAGGCGACGTGGTTGGCATGCACGAGCTGGTGCTTGACTCGCCCCACGACACCATCTATCTCTGCCACGACGCCAAGTCCCGCCGTGGGTTTGCTGAAGGGGCGATGCGGGGGGCGGAGTGGCTAGCCGGGAAAAAGGGGTTCTTTGATTTCATGGAAGTTTGGCGGGAGATGTAGATAGGCCATCTAGTGCTTTTCCGCTATTGATCCCCCATGAGCCCTCGGCTACATTCCTCAACACTCGGGGTTGGGCTCTTGTCAGTCACCGGCTGAAAGCATTGCCAGGCGGCGCCAGTAAGCCCTGAAATTACACATTTCCAAGTTCCTGGGAGGCCGCTTTGCACCGTAGGCTCGCGATTCTCTGTGTGGATCGAGAATGCTACCGCTCAAGACCGCAGAGCAACTATGCGGTCTTGAGCGGTAGCATTCTCGATCCCCAGTCCCATGCCGTCGCAGGCGCAACCGTGGAAGTGAGTTCGCCTGCGACCGGCGCAGTCCGCCACGTCTCTACCAATGCGCAGGGACTCTATGAGATTCCCGGGCTCCAACCCGGTAGCTATGAACTTCGGGTCACCGCCGTGGGCTTTGGTGCGACGGTGCAGTCCATCCAGCTTGAAGTCGCCCAACGCCTCGCCATCGACATTAGCCTGAGAGTGGAGTCTCGCAATGAAGCCGTCGAGGTCAGCAGCGTGCCCGAAGCGATTCACACGAATGACGCGGCGCTGGGAGAAGTTGTTGAACCAACGTCCGTCGAAAACCTTCCGCTCAACGGCCGCATGTTGATTGATCTGGTGCTGACCGTTCCCGGAGCGCACGTCAGCCACGGCGCGCAAACCGGCGACATGAATCCGCTCTACTGGCGGCCAGGACAGCGTTCTGCGGTGAGCATTGGCGGCAACCGGCCCAACGCCAACTATTTCCTGCTCGATGGCACAACCAATACCGACCCTACCTTCAACACGTTGAACCTCAGCCCGTCTCCCGACACGGTGCAGGAATTCAAAGTGCAGACCGGCAGCTACTCGGCGGAAATGGGTGGAGCGGGTGGCGGGCAAATCAACATCGTGACCCGCGGCGGCACCAATCAGCTTTACGGGACGGTTTACGAATTCTTGCGCAACGATGCCATGGACGCGAATTCGTTCGAATCCATGGGGAACAATCACCTCGTCCAGAACAATTTTGGCGCGTCACTGGGTGGCCCGATCAGGCATAACAACACATTTTTCTTCGTGAACTATGAAGGCTTCCGCCACGCGATGGCCGACACGATGATTGACACGGTGCCGACCCTGGCGGAGATCAATGGCGATTTCACCAATAGCGGCGTGAATATTTACGATCCCACAAATCCCCTCGATCCGACCCAATCCGTCAGTGCCAGCAATCCGCGCGCGCAGTTTCAGGGTAACAATTCTAATAATGTCCTCACCGCCAATATCATCCCGCAGAATCGAATCAATCAGGCGGCACAACAATTCCTATTGAAATACGTGCCTCGCCCAAATCCAGAAATGATGATGAACATGGCGTCGATGCCGTGTGGATCAAGCATGATGGGCGCGCCCACCGTCGTCGGCGCCGGGGTGGACTGCGACAACTACCTCGACCTGCGCAACGAGGACCACACCAATAATCAAGGAACGGTCCGACTGGACCACGTTTTCGCGAGCGGCGACACCCTTACGGGACGCTACTCGCTGAGCGCTGAAAATGGATTCACGCCCATCAACCTTCCCGGTTTCGGCGCCTTTCACGATAACTTCTCGCAGCAAGGCTCGATTGCCTGGAACAAGATCGTCAGCTCTCATGTGGTGAATACTGCTGCCATTGCTGTGTCCCGCCTGTCCATGCGACGCGACACGGAAAACGCCAACAAGCATGACATTGTGAGCCAACTCGCGATCCAGGGTATCGGATTCGGCGGGCCAAACGCGTGGGGCGCGCCGTGGTTCAACGTGCAAGGTTACTCAGGCATGGGTGACACCTACGCCGCAACGCCTATGCACGCCTGGGACACGATTGCAGAAGGCCGCGACACCGTGAGCTGGCAAGCAGGACGCCACAGCCTGAAGTTCGGCGCGAGCTACCGACGCTTCATCTGGCCGATGTGGGGATTCTTCCAGAACCGTGGCTACTACCAGATGACAAATGGGTTCACCACCAAGACAGCGACCAATGACGGCACCGGTTTAGCACTCGCCAGTTTCCTGTTGGGACTTCCCGCGATTAAACAGCGCCAGGCCGGCATTCCGCAGATGCAGTTACGGCAGTGGTATGCCGACGGCTTTGCGCAAGACAGTTTCCGGCTTACTCGCACCACAACCATTGAAATGGGTCTGCGCTACGAGTTCATGGACCCGCTGGTGGACATCAGCTACACCAACACCAATCTGACCTTCAACAACGGCGTACCTTCGGCTTTCGTCGGCGGCCAGAACGGATATCCGCGCGGCCTGAAGTATCCCAACACTCACAATCTTGCTCCCCGTTTCGGTTTCTCTCAGGCGCTGCCGAATCACGGCCTGGTCTTCCATTCTGCTTTCGGAATCTTTTTCACGCCAGTGGACATGAACACCTGGTGCAACCAGCGCCACAACGTTCCATTCGTATTTCCGGAGACGCAGCAGAGCGACAATTTCACTCCGTCGCCTTCAGTTCTTGCGAGCAACTTCAACTTTGGCCAGGCGGTCCTTGGGAAAACCACGGTCAGCTTTACCGCCATGGATCCGCACGCGCCCTCGCAATACATCGAGCAGTGGAGCAGCTTAATCGAAAAGAGTCTCGGCAAGAGCACCAGCCTTGAGATTGGATATTTGGGATCGCACGGTGTTCACCTGCAGCGCTCGCACCTGATCAACAACGCACCTCCGGGTCCGGGGCCAATCGGGCCACGGCGTCCGTTCCCCAAAATTACATTTGTGCCAAACACCGTGCTGCCCAGCGGCGTCACCTATGTGGCCCCTGCGTCTGGCTGCCCCAACGGCACCATCTGTTTTCCGGTAAGCACCATCAACCTCTTGGAGGACACGGCGCAGAGGCCACATAGGTGACGCCGCTGGGCAGCACGGTGT
>Ga0209648_10000211_pt1 | contig 42948 bp, 29 predicted proteins | sample GraSoi2013_115cm_FD_185830 | JGI IMG/M metagenome (GOLD analysis project Ga0209648, IMG submission 185830) | Grasslands soil microbial communities from the Angelo Coastal Reserve, California, USA - Sample 9_17_2013_115cm (SPAdes) (version 2) | ecosystem: Environmental > Terrestrial > Soil >... | reverse complement strand
TCGTGGAGGCCAAGGAAGCGCACAATTATCAGGAATTGAAGAAAGTACGGATAAATTCGCCGGGCCTGACGCTCAACGACTATCAGATCATTCGAAAGAATATTCCCGACATTCAGGAAGGCACGCCCCGCAAAAGGTTTACACCTGGAAAGCTTCTCCCCAAACCGCAACAGGACACCCCCGTCGTTTACGGCGTTGAGCCGATTTATCTGGCAATCAGCCATCTCCGCGTAACAGAAGGCCGTTTCTTCGACGGCCGGGAGAATGCCGCGGCTGCGCCCGTGTGCGTCCTCGGGGCTGCCGCGAAAGACAGTCTGTTTGGCGCGGCCCCCGCGGTCGGCGAATACATCAAACTCAACGAACAATGGTGCCACGTGATCGGAATCGTCGCGCCGCAGCTGGCCCCGCAGACCGATGTTTCCGGCGTGCGCACCGAGGACATGAATAATCTCGTCTACGCACCCTTGAATGCGGTGCTTTATCGTCTCGAAGACTCGCAGAGTTTTTTGAAGGATGAGATCGACGGCCTCTACCTGCATCTTTCCTCGCCCGAGACGAGCAGCACCGATGCCGAAGTTGTCCGGGGCATCCTGAACTCCGCGCATCACGGCGCGGGCGACTTCAACGTCATAGTTCCCGCCGAGCTGCTCGCCCAGCAGAAACGCACCGAGCAGCTTTTTAACACCGTCATGGTGGCCATCGCTTCCATTTCTCTCCTCGTCGGGGGGATTGGCATCATGAACATCATGCTCGCCGCCATACTCGAGCGCACTCGCGAAATCGGTGTTCGCCGCGCTGTCGGCGCCAGGCGGTGGGACATCATCCGTCAATTTGTCATTGAAGCCGTGCTGATCTCTTTTGCCGGTGGTCTTTTGGGCGTTGTGCTCGGCTTCGCTATGTCTCAGCTCATTGCATGGCTTGCCGGATGGTCTACCATCGTGACCATCAGCTCCATTCTTCTGGCTTTCGTTGTCTCCATTTCGGTCGGCTTGATTTTCGGCATCTATCCTGCGGTCAAGGCGGCGCGGCTCGATCCGGTCGAGGCCATTCGTTACGAATAAGTTCAGATGGTCGCCGGACAATCCTTCGGGGGTGAGTGATGAGAGTGGTGCGTCTTCTTGTTGTGGCGGTTCTCTTTGCAGTGATCCTTGGCGTTCCCACGCTGGCACAAGACGCAACGCGGCTGGAGACGCTGCTAGGCATTAGCGGCCGCCAGAAGCCCGCAGCGCCGCTCCTCGGGCCGCAGGACCTGCAAGATCACACCGCGACCGGGAAGCTCGTGCTCTCTCTGGACGACACCATCCGCCTGGCCCTTTCGAATAACACCGATATCCGGATCGACCGTTCCCAGATTGAATTCGCGCAGAACAATCTCCATCGCGCCCACGGGCCATTCGATTCGCTGGTAACATCCAGCTTTGCCGACAACCGGAGCAAGTCGCCGACCATCACACAAACTCAAGGAGCGCCGGTTCTCAATAACCTGTTTCAAACAACGAGATTCGGCTTCGCAAAAACGTTTCAGACCGGCACGAACTTCCAAGGCTCCTTCAGCGCCGGCAAATTGTCGACAAACAACATCTTGAGTACTGTCAATCCCTCTATTGCGACCGCTCTTCAATTCACCGTCACCCAGCCTCTCCTTCGCAACTTCGGCCTTTTCCCCAATCGTGCACCCATCCTCATTGCGCAGCGAAACCTAAGGCAGGCTGGCGCCTTTTTTCAAGCCGAAGTAGATGACATCATCCTGCGCACCGTCGGGAATTATTGGAGTGTCGTCCTGGCCCGCGAATCCCTCGTTGTCCAGCGCAAGGCTCTCGACGAAGCCCAGAAAAGCTACGACCACGATAAGAAGGCCCTTAGCCTCGGCGCGCTCCCGCCACTCGATATTTACCGCTCGGAATCCCAGGTCGCTTCGCGCCGCGTTGGCGTTATCCAGGCGGAATACGCCCTCAAACAAGCCGAAGATCAATTCCGCCAGGTCGTTGGCGCCGACCTGGATCCAGCTATTCGTGTTCTCGACCTCGAACTTGTTGATCAGCCCGAGCCCTTCGGTGACCTGCCCAACACGGACATTGCCACTGCACTCGCTCGCGCCCTCGCCAACCGTCCCGAATTTGAAGCCGTGCGTCAGCAGTTGGCCAGCGATGAGCTGATCATTCGTCTCGCTCACAACGGCCTAAAACCTGACCTCGAACTCTCCGGCTTTTACTTGGGCAACGGTGTCGCCGGGAACGAGTTCAATAACGCTACTCCTCCCCAGCTAATTAATAAGACCGGCCTTGGCGATAGCCTAAGCCAGACGCTTCATTTCACCTACCCGGCTTACGGCGCTATTCTTTCGCTGAGTTTACCCATAAAGAATCACGGCGCGGAAGCCAACCTCGCCGATGCCGTTGTCAGCCGCCGCCGCGATCAGTACCAAGAGCGCCGCACCTATCAGAACATCACGCTGGAGGTTACGAATTCGGTGCACGCACTCGAGGAGGCCAAACTGACCATGGAGGCAGCCAAAGTCGCTGTGAACCTCGCCAGGGAAAGCCTCCATGCGGATGAACGAAAATACGAATTGGGCGCCGAGCCCGTCTTTTTTGTTCTCGACGCCCAAACTCAACTCGCCCAAGCGGAGCTGAATCTTATTCAGGCTCAGGCTAATTTTCAGATTGCCGTAGCTCGGTTAGACCACGCGACCGGGGATTTGCTGGAGCACCATCACGTCCAGATCATGGAGCCGGCGAGGTGATTGGCTCCGTTCGGGTCCGAAAACGCCGGTCATCCCAAACGGTTCGAGCAGGCACCCTCGCATGTGTTGCATCGGTTACCTCGGGATGCTGTCACTTTGGCAACCAGTACGCCGGTACGCTTGCTTCCTGAAAATTTCCTAATCCATAATCACAAGTACTTTGTCCTGTGTATAGGCGCGACCTGCGTGCGTCGCCGCATGATTGTCCTTCCGTGCGGGGAACGAGGTTGTGGATACACATCGCAGCACGAGGGATGTTTGTCCCATTGTGACTGGCGTACCGCTGTCCGCGATGCGGGCGGAGAATTGAATAAGTTCACGATGCATCAGAGTTTTATTTCACTGGCGCTGCTGATCGCCACCACTTTGGTGGCGGGCTTCTTCGCGTATATCTACAACATCAAGCGTCAGGTTTATCTGCTGCTGTGGACCGCGGCGTGGGCCGTTTTCGCGCTTCATTACGCAGCGCCGACACTGGCTCCGAGCGCGGCAGCGAGCCCGCTGCAGAGTGCGTTGAATCATTGGCTTTTCGCGCTCTCCGGCGTGCTCTTTTTTCTAGGAGCACAGCTCTACTCCCAGCGGAAGCCCTGGAAAATTCCCGGGTTGGCTGTGGGCGTGCTGCTCGGACTTTGGGCCTTAGCCAATGCCGCCAATGTCTTTCCCGTTTCCGCGCTCATTCCGGCTTCCTTGCTGTACATCGCGGTCGCGGTAGCGTTCTGGCAGGAAAGCCGGCGGCAAGAAACGCTCGCCGACAGGCTGCTGGGTGTTTCCTTCGCTTCGTGGGGAGTGCTGTGGATCGCTCTCCATTTTCTGAATGCGACCCCGGAGCTCCAAGGCGCAAGCATGAACGTGGTTGCAGCTGCTCCATGTGCGTTCGTGGCCATGCTCATGGTCATGGCCCTTTACGAAGAAGAAAAGCGCCGTATCGAGCGCAATATGCTGGCGCTTTCGAATCTCAATCTGGCGACTTCCAGCTTTGTCGGCGGCGAAATTCAGCGCATGCTTTCACAGGCCCTGGACCGCGTGCTGGGCGTTGTGCGGCTCCCGGCCGGAGCGCTCTTTCTGCATCACGGAGATCCGCAGGGCCCGACTTCCGTCGTGGCCGCGGGCTTGAGTGATGAGTTCTGCCGCGCCGCTCAGGACGAAGCTTTGGACGACTACCTCGTCAACCTCGTGTCGCGACTCGGCGGCCTGCTGGGATTTCGCGACCTTCGCGACGACTCCCTCTCGGCGCTCGAAAAAGAACCTTCCATCCGCCGATTCCGCGAGCTGGCGCTTGCGCAGGGCCTTCGCAGCGTGGTGGCCATCAGCCTTCAGGCCAAGGAGCACGCCTTTGGGGTACTGCTTCTGGGGACACCGGACAGCCGGCGTTTCACGCCCGCGGAACTGCGGCTTCTGCTGGCGCTCGGGCACCAGATCGGCATGGCTGTGGAAAACAGTTACTTGATTCAGCAGACCTCGCGACGCTCCGAAGAGCTTCACGTTTTGAACGAAATCGGCCGCGCGCTCAGCTCCACACTGAACAAGGAAGACCTGACGAGAAAAGTGTGGGAGGAGCTGCGGCGGCTCTTCGACGTAGAAAACTTCTACATCGCGGAACTCGATCCGCTGCGCGACGAAATTCAGTTCGATCTCGAGGTCGTGGATGGCGCGCGCATGCCGAAGCGCGCGCGTCCTGTCGGGAACCACATCACCGAGTACATCATTCGAACGCGACAGCCGGTGCTCATCCGCGAAAATTATGTGGGTGAGATGAAAAAACTGGGCGTCGAGGCGCTACGCGTAAAAGGGTGCTTCTGCGGCGTACCCCTGGTGGCCTACGATCACGCCATCGGCGCGATGGCCGTGTACTCCGACAGCGAGCGTGCGTTTGACGAAGGCCATCTGGAGCTTCTGCGCGTCCTTGCAAGCGAAGCGAGTATCGCCATCGAAAACGCCCGCCTTTTCAGCGAGGAGCGTACCAAGGCGCGGCACCTCTCCCTGTTGAACACGATTTCGCGGAACGCCATCGCCACTCTTAATCCTGACGAGATGCTCGCCAAAATCACCGAACAACTCGAAGCCGGCCTGACCTACGATCACATCGGCATCGGCGTGCTGGATTACGCGACCCGGGAAGTGGTGATCCAAGCCGAAGCGGGAAAGCGCCGCGGGACCCTCGGGCAGCGCATTTCCCTGGGAGCGGGCCTGATCGGCCACGTCGCGCGCAATGGCCACATGGCGGCGTATCGCGCAGTTGCTCCGGCCGATGGTGCGATGAAACCACTATTGCCGGATTCCGTGGCGGCCATCGCATTGCCGGTTTTTTATGCCGAACAACTCCACGGTATTCTGTACATCGAGTCTTCGACACCGGTGGATTTCTCCGAGGAAGAAGTTCTCCTGCTGCGCACACTTGCCGACCTCATCGCCGGCGCGCTGCACAATGCGCTTTCTTTCCAAAAGGCGCAGGAGCAGGCGATCACCGACGGACTCACGGGCGTGAAGACGCATCGTTTTTTCATGGAAGCGTTGTCCGCGGAGTGGAAGCGGTCCACTCGCGCCGGCCGCGCCTTTGCGCTGGCGCTCATGGACCTGGACCGCTTCAAATTTGTGAACGATTTCTACGGGCATCTTGAGGGTGACCTGGTTCTCCAGCGCGTCGGGCAGATCCTGGAGACCAATTGCCGGCGCTCCGACGTCGTGGCCCGCTACGGCGGAGATGAATTTGTCATTCTGATGCCGGAAACCAACATGGAGCATGCGCGCCAACTGGCCAGCAAGTTGCGCGGATGGGTATCCGCCGATCCGCTGTTGCGCGAGAAAAACATCAGCGCCAGCTTCGGCATCGCGTGCTATCCACTCCACGGCTCGTCGCCGCAAGAGCTGATCCAGGTTGCCGACGCTTCGATGTATCTTTCGAAGCATCAGGGCGGCAACGCCGTCTCAACCGCCGATCACTTCGATCCCAACGAAGCCAAGAAATGGAAGCGTGACGTCCTCGAAGCGTATCTGGGTGTGACTCTCAAGCGGCTTTTCTCGACGGGGCCCGAGGCGTTCGAAGAGATCTACCAGCGCTTGCGGCAATTCACTGAATCCCTCGCGGCCACCGAGCCAAATAACGGCAAGCCGCCTGCGGCCCCGGCGAAGGGCGCGCAAGCGCTGCCGCAGGCGGTGTTGGACACCGTCACTTCGCTGGCGTTTGCGATCGACGCCAAGGATCACTACACGCAAGGCCACTCGCAGAAAGTCTCCGCGTATGCGGCGCTGATCGCGGAAGCGATGGGAATGAAAGACGCCGAAATCGAAGAGATTCGCTTGGGTGCCGTGCTCCATGACATCGGCAAGGTGGCTATCCCGGAAAATATTCTGAATAAGAACGGCCCGCTCAATCCTGAAGAGTGGGAGACCATGAAATCACACGTTAAATTCGGCGCAAAAATCCTCGATCCGCTGACGCCGCTCGCGCATATCCGCGAAATGGTGCTGCACCACCACGAATTCTTCGACGGCTCGGGTTATCCAGACGCGGTAACCGGGGAGAAAATTCCGCTGGGGGCTCGCATCATTGCGATCGCCGACGCCTACGACACGATCACCAGCGACCGCACGTACAAGAAGGCTCGGAACGCGACGGACGCGCTCGCCGAGTTGGAGCGCTGTGCGAACGCACAATTTGACGGGGCTATTGTCGAGCTTTTCGTCCGCACCATGCGCGCCCTGCCCAACCCGATCATTGAAATTGCCGCGACCACCGGCCCGGTACGCGGCAACTGACTCCTCGTCCCTCTAAGTTAAATGATCACCGCGCATCGAGGTCCAAATCCTTGATGGGCAAATCCCAGTGCGCATCCAGGTCCTTCTGTTGTTTGTCAGTTCAATACTAAATCAGAGTCAGGATTTGAGCAGTGATAGCCCACCCTGGCTGCCAGTGTGCGCTTCGAGTCGTCAGTGAAATCGTCTAGCATCGTCTATCGCCCTGGAAGCAGTTTCCCGCATTTCTCACTTGTTCCCGCACAGCTAACCGAAAAAAACAAAAAGTACGGCTCTGCCGGCGTTGCGTCAGGTTTTTTCCTCTTCCTCCTTCAACTCTGTGGATTTAAAGTACTTATTATTTATTAAAATTTTACTTGACAACGGAGGTGCTAGGGTAGTAGGTTTACTCTCGTAAGGGACTGTGCCCCAACCGTCTGGTTGGGGCTTTTTGCTTTCGGGCGATCCGCTGGGGTTCGCCTCCTTCGCGTTTCCCAGATTTTAACTGTTCGCTGCTAGCTATCGGCTGGCAGCTCATTCTTATTCCCTCCTGAGGACAAAGCATGAAACCCAAAAAAACCGACGGTGTAGAAGTGTGGAAAGAATTCGAGGACTCGGCGACGCGTCTAGAGCTGAACGTGATCGAGCGCGCGGTGTATTCGCATTTGTTGCGGCACACGCGGCTCGAAGGAAAGCTGCGGCTGCACTTTTCGCTTCCCGAGCTGGCCCGCAAAGTCGCGATTAGCCGTGGACCGGTGCGAGACGCGCTCCACCGGCTTGCCGGTCATGGAGCGCTGCGGTTCATCGAACGCAGCTATAACGGCCACCTGATCGAGGTGCGGTTGCCGGCAGAGGTGCCCGCCCCGTGCCGCAAGACGGAAACCCGCGGCCGGAGGAAGCTGCCGGGCGAGGCGAACCTCGAGCAGATGGATTTCCTGCGCACCCGCGCCTTGCGGCAGGCCATCCACGCGCGCGAGGGCGGCAAGTGCTTTTATTGCCTGCGCCGGATTCCCCGCCGGTCCCGCTGCCTGGACCACGTGGTGCCGCGCGCCAAGTCTGGCCAAAATTCGTACCGCAACCTGGTTTCGTGCTGCGCGGCATGCAACTGGCAAAAAAGGGATCACCCAGCGGAAGATTTTTTGCGCCAGCTATACCGGGAGGGCCGCTTGTCGGCCAAGGACCTCCGCGGACGTCTGCGCGCCTCGCAGGATCTTAAGGGAGGCAAGCTCCGGCCACAGGTTTTCAGCGGTGAAAAGCAGGAAGCCGGGAACGCCATTCGCCTGAATGGCGGGGTTAGTGGCAGCAAAAAGCCGAGTCGCCCTTATTCTGGCTCAAGGCAATCTAGCCGTCTCTAGTCTCCTTACCTCTTCCAGCGCCGGAGGCGCGGCATGCTTTAGCCCAGCGCGTAAGCGCTGGGTGCGTGGTATATAAGAACGCGGAGCACCGGAGGTGCGGCACTCTCCGGCTGCGCCGCCGACGGAAAGACCTTCAAGGAAGCTCTCGCCAACCTGGAAATCATCATTCAGGAATGGATCGAAACCGCCAAAGAACTCGGCCGCCCCATCCCCGCTCCGCGCGGCCACCTCGCCTTCGCTTAAGAGCCAAAGACCGCACCCTTTGAAATACCAATGCCAAAGGGTGCGCCACCCAATTCAAAAGCCCGCCCCACCCGCCTCTGGAGAGGGTGTCCAGAGGCATTTCAAATGGAGACTAAACGGAGACTAATATCCTTAGCTTTGTTGACTTCACTGGTGAGTGAGGGTAGCTTCGTTGCGATGGGCATTCCCTTACAAATCTGGATTGCGATTGTCGCAATCATCACAGGCCCAACGTCCGCGCTGCTCATCGGGAAGTACATCGAAGAACGACGCGCAAAAAGAAACCGGAAAATACAAATCTTCCATTCGCTGATGTCGAACAGAGCGAGCCGGTTGTCTCCTGCTTGGGTGCAAGCTCTAAACGGTATCGAAACCGAGTTCTACGGTGATAAGAAGGTGATCGAAGCGTGGCGGCTTCTCGTTGACCACCTTAACGCAGCAGAGTCCAGTGATCCGAAGAAAGTGGAGCAATGGCAAAACACTCTAATGGATCATGTGAACGATATGCTCTATGAGATGGGCGAATCACTTGGCTACCATTTCGACAAGGTGACATTGAAACGAAACGCATATTATCCGAGGGGTTGGGGAGAAATAGAGGTAGAACAGCACGCCCTCCGTAAGAAGCTGCTCGAACTTCTAGACGGGCAACGAAAGTTACCGATTGCTACTTTTGAGGCGACATTTCCTGACATGACTGACGAAGGCAAAAAGCTCCTTTCTCCTTGAAAAATTGACTCTAGGGCAAGTCACCCTTCTTTGTCAGCTTAACGACAATCCCAGCTCCAGGCTGATTAGCAAGCGCGGCTTTCCCTTTGACGATATTCCCATCCACGGTGCCTGTCAGATTCAAGTCGAAGTCGCCTACAACGCCAAGAACATTGGGAATCCCGGGTAAGAAGTTCTTCACCGCCACACTTGCTTTCAAGTTATTTTGGTCAGTCTGATATGTCCCTGAGTAGGTATAGGCACTGTCGCCCCCGAATACCTTTCCCTTCGTCAAGACAGCAACGCCACCGCCGCCACCCTGAATGCCTTCAAACTGGACAATCCAGAAGCCATCAACCATTGGAGCCTCCCTCATTTGTACAGTAGCTTACTCGCCACAACAGTAAAATACAACGCAGCCGCAAGGGTGTTAGACTCGCCGGGCGCCCCATCGCACCGATCTTGCGTATGGGGCCTTCCCCTCTTCTTCCCCGTTATCCCTGTGTACTTGAAGCGCTTGTAATGTGGAGTGTGTTACCGCGCGTCGAGATCAACGTCTTTGATGGGCAGGTCCCAGTGCGCATCCAGGATTTCGAAGCGGCGTTGTTCTTCTTTCTTATAGGTTTCCTGATCGGGGTAGAGCTGCTTGATCACCGCGGAGCTGTCAAAATTATCGTTGGCGATCGCCGCGTTTTTGAAGACGATGGTAACCCGGTAATCCCAACGGCCGTCTTCCGTGGTGTGATAGCGCGGAACGGTCATGCTCACTTTCAGCATGCGTCCCAGTTCGACCTCTTTCTTCAAGACCGGATAATGGTTCTTTTTGAAGAGCGTCAGGAATTCTTCCGCGTGGCCCCACTTCGCTTTGTAGTAGTACTCAATTACGAAAGGTTGATCTTTTCCGTCGGCGGCAATGGCGCTCTGCTGCGCTCCAGCACCGGATATCGATGACCAAAGAAGCGCCGCGACCCCCAGCGCGGCGATTGCCAGCCCGCGCTTCGCCTTTGATAGTGGTATCTGCATTTGTTTTCTCCTCCTTGAATGCCATTCAGACTACCCGCCTCGCCGCGCGACGCAAAGCAAAAAGCGGGTGACATGCCGATTGGATTCTGTGTGGTTTCGTTTCGAGTTCTCCGCCCTGCTATGATTTCTCCGCAGGAGGCCGCATGCAGACTGGATCCGTGAAGTGGATTGGCGAACAGAAATTCGTCGCGACGAGCCCGTCCGGACACGCGATGACCATCGATTCCGACCGTGCATCGAACAAGGCGCCCGGCCCGATGGAGCTTTTGCTGCTGGCGCTGGGGGCCTGCACCGCCACCGACGTAGTCATCATCCTGGAAAAAAAACGGCAGAATCTCGACTCGCTGGAAGTGATTTGTTCGGGCGAACGCGCGGCGGAGCCGCCTACGGTCTGGACCAGGCTGGAAATGCTTTATCGTCTCCGCGGCCAACTCGACGACGCGGCCGTGAAGCACGCCATCCAGCTCAGCGAGGACAAATACTGCTCCGTTGCGGCCATGCTCAGGAAAACGGCGGCGCTTTCGTGGCGCTATGAAATTCTTCCGCCGGCCTCGTAGCGGCCAAACCGAAGCTTCCACGAGCCCTCGCCGTTGTACCGAACCAGACAATCTCTGTACCACTTTGTAGTTGCGCGAAGGCACTATACCCGCTATATAAAGCTAACCTAGATGGTGCCTGTCATCCGGAATTCTATTCTTGGGATTATTTTCGTTTTCACCGCGGCCCCACGTGTCTCCGCGCAGGCCCCGGCGGCACCACCTCCAAATGAGGCCAAGATTCCGCTGTCGAAGATCCCCCGCGTGCATCGCGCACCCAAACTTGAAGACTTCCTGGAAAACCATCCGCGAGAAGCGGAGCTGACGGTCACCGATTTCCGCCAAAACATTCCCGGCGACGGTACGCCAGCGACGGAGTCCACTACCGCCTACCTCTCCTACGACGACAAGAATCTTTACGCTGTCTTTATTTGCCGCGATGAAGCGGGCGAGGTCCGGGCGCATCTTTCCAAGCGCGAAGCCTCCGATCAGGACGACGGCGTGGGTGTGCTGCTGGACACCTATCGCGATTTTCACCGCGCGTATTTCTTTTATTCCAATCCGCTCGGCGTGCAGACCGATGCGATCTACACCGAAGGCCAAGGATACGACTTCAGCTTCGACACGCTCTGGGATAACGCGGGCCGCGTCACCAGCGACGGCTACATTGTCTTCTTTTCGATTCCGTTCAAGAGCCTGCGGTTCTCGAGCGATGCAGAGCAAACCTGGGGAGTGGCGCTTTATCGCGTGATACTTCGGAAAGGCGAATACGACTACTGGCCGTATGTGACCCAGAGGGTCGAAGGGTTGACGCAGCAATTTGCGCCGCTTAGTGGCCTGGACAATGTGTCTCCTGGGCGCAACATTCAGTTTATTCCTTACGGATTGCTGGCCAACGACCGCTTCCTGAATCAGCCAAATCCGCCGAGCCCTGCTACGCCTCCCGCATTCCTGGATAGATTCGAACACCGCGCGGGCCTCGATGCGAAATTTGTCGCCAAGGATTCCCTGGCGTTCGACGTCACGCTGAATCCGGATTTCAGCCAGGTGGAATCGGACGACCCGCAGCTCACCGTCAATCAGCGCTTCGCGGTTTTCTTCCCGGAAAAGCGGCCGTTCTTTATTGAAAATGCGGGGTTTTTTGCGACCCCGGTCAATTTGTTTTTTTCGCGCCGGATCGCGGATCCCCAGTTCGGCAGCCGCATGACCGAAAAGCTCGGCAAATGGACGCTGGCCACCCTGGTCATCGACGACCGGAGGCCGGGGCAGAGATTCAGCGTCGGCCCGTACAACACGCGTGCCGTGGACGGAGTGGTGCGCGTCACGCGCGAGTTTGGCAACCAGTCGTACATCGGCGGTTTTTTTTCGAGCCGCGATTTTGCGGACACAAGCAATCGCGTGGCTTCGCTGGATACACGGCTGAAATTCTCGAAGAACTGGGTCGTCGATTTCCAGGGAGTACACAGCTGGACGCGCCAGGATCTTAACGCGCAACGGAATTGCCTGTCGTTTGCCTCAAGTGATCCGATCATCGGATCGCAACAGGGCAATGCGCTGTGGGCCGACGCGTCATACAGCGGCCGCCATTTCCTCTTCCACGCCGACTACCAGGACTATTCTCCGAATTTCTGCACGGAAATGGGATTTGTCAATCGCATTGATATCCGACAGAACAACGCGAACGGCGGCTATTTCTGGAGGCCGGAGAAAAGCAAGATCGTCGATTTCGGCCCCACGGCCAGTGAGACGGTGAACTGGGATCACACTGGCGTTCTGCAGGACTGGGGCGCGGCGCTCGGCTTTCAGGTTGATTTCACCAAGCAGACGACCATCAGCATCAGCCGAGGAGAGGCATACGAACTTTTTTCCGCTATTCCTTTCCGCAAACACAGCACGGCGGTTGTATTTAGCACGGCGCCGAAAAAATGGTTGAGTTTCAATTCGCGGTTCGTTTCCGGCACCGGTGAGGACTACTTTCCCGCTCCACCGCTTCCGCCCTTTCTTGGGAACGTGAAGAAGGTGAGCGCGGGCTTCACTTTGCGCCCCTCCTCGCGCTTCCGCTTTGATGAAACGTATCTTTATTACCGGCTCGGCGCGCGCAATGGCAGCACGCCGCCGGGTTTCAAACCCGGGCAGAATATTTTCAACAACCATCTGATGCGCGCGAAGCTGAATTATCAGTTCACCAAGGAATTGTCGCTGCGCCTGATCCTGGACTACAACGCCACGATCGCGAATGCCAACCTCGTTGATCTGCAGACCATCCTCGGCGGCCGCGATGGCGGGCCGTTCGCTCCCACCAAACATTTTACGACCGATGTGCTGCTTACCTACTTGCTGCACCCCGGCACTGCGGTGTACGCCGGCTATAACAATGGCTTCACCGATTTGTCTTTAGTGAATGCGGCCAGCGGGATCGGACCGAGGGGCTCGCCGGCCAACTCCACGAATCGCCTGTTTTTTGTCAAGCTTAGCTATCTATTCCGCTACTAAGCTGCGGATGTCCCAACCTTGTAACGCCAAGGCGCTATCGCATAAAATTCAGGTTCTTTTGCTTCTGGTTGCCAATCGCAAGGAGCGACATGTCCCACCGCATCGCGGCAAAAATTACGGGTGTAGCCGGCTACGTTCCGCCGAAAGTGATGACCAACGCGGACCTGGAGAAAATCGTCGAGACCAACGACGAATGGATCCGCACGCGCACCGGCATCCGGGAGCGCCACGTCGTGGAGAAGGGCACCGCCACGTCGCACATGGCGACTGAAGCGGCGCGGGCGGTGCTGGCGCAAACCAAGACGGATCCCTCTGAGATCGACCTGATCGTGCTCGCCAGCGTTACTCCGGACATGTTTTTCCCCGCCACCGCCTGCCTGGTGCAGGAACGCATTGGCGCGAAGAAGGCGTGGGGCTTTGACCTGTCCGCGGCATGCTCGGGCTTTGCCTACGCACTGACCGTGGGAGCGCAATTTGTAGGCGCGGGCACGCATAAGAAAGTGCTGGTTATCGGAAGCGATACGATGACTTCCGTTCTGGACTACCAGGATCGCGCGACGTGTGTGCTGTTCGGTGATGGCGCGGGGACCGTGCTGCTTGAAGCGGCCGGATCGAACGAAGGGATTCTCGATTTCCAGCACGACGTGGACGGCTCAGGGGGAGCATTTCTCTATATGCCCGGAGGGGGCTCGCTGAATCCTTCGAGCCAGGAAACCGTCGAAAAGCGTATGCACTATGTCCACCAGGAAGGCTCGCAGGTGTTCAAGTACGCGGTGCGACGGATGGCGGAAATGGCGGCGCATCTGCTGGAAAGAAATGGTCTTACAAAAGACGATCTGAAGCTGCTGGTACCGCACCAAGCCAACCTGCGTATCATTCGAGCGACGCAGGAGCGGCTGGGCATCGACGATTCCAAGGTGATGGTGAACATCGACCGCTACGGGAACACGACCGCGGGGACCGTCCCACTTGGACTGCGGGATGCGGTGGAGCAAGGGCGCCTGCACAAGGGCGATCTGGTGCTGATCGTCACCGTTGGTGCGGGCTACACCACCGGCGGCGTGCTGTTGCGCTGGGCGTACTAAAGTTTATTGGAGGGATTGCAGCTAGTGAACTAGCACGAGCGCAGTGAGGCCGCGAGGTCGAGGTTGGCCTGCAGGCGGCGGTCGACTTGGACGGCGGCGTAACGGGCGCAGATAACGCGTTCGCGCTCGCTCCAGACTGCGAAAACAGGAATCTTCTTGCCGAAGAAGGCATCCAGGCCTTCGATAACCGAGTAATAGAGGCGTACCAGACCCAGTCCGCTGCCATTTAGATCGAGATCGGGAGTCAGCTTATGCAGGCCGGCAAAAGTCTGGAAATCCTCGGGCGTAAAGCGCCCATTTTCTACCTGGGCGGCAATCAGCACTCGGTCAGAAACCGGCTGTGCTGCAACGCCTGCCAAGACCGCCCGCCAATAGTACAGGGCGAACTGCGATAAAGCTACGATCGAGATTGTAAGTAGCATCGCGCTAAACATCCCTCGCCTCTAAAGGGATTCTGCCAGTCAGGAAAATAGATACCAATAGCCCCGAAGTACCACTGGGCTGGAACCATCGGATGTAACCCATTGGAATCATTTGGCTTACGCGAAGAGGCGGCATGGGGTGGGAAGGCTTGCCTGGGGGGCAGCCCGTCGCCTATCCTCCCTGCGTACAAGGGTTTACAAGGAGAGCAGCCATGCGAACAATTCGTCTCTGGGTAGGAGTGGCAGCTGCACTGGCAATGGGTGTTTTCCTATTTGTGCAGAGACAGGTGGTCGCCAAACTTGCCGATGGGCGCGAGGCCGACCGGGAAGGCATCAGCGCTGTTCTGAGCGCGCAGCAGACCGCGTGGAACCGCGGTGATGTGGACGCGTTCCTTGTGGGATATTGGCGTTCGCCGGAATTGACGTTTTCCGGGAGCAGCGGTGTGGCGCGTGGCTGGGATGCCGTGCTGGCGCGATACAAGAAAAACTATCCGGATCGCGCCGCGATGGGCCAGCTCAATTTTTCAGACTTGGAGTTTCGATTCTTAGGGCCCGACGCTGCTCTCGTTCTGGGAAAATGGCACTTGCAACGCGAAAAAGACGAACTCGGCGGTGTGTTTACGCTCGTCTTGCAACGCTTCCCCGAAGGATGGAAAATCATTCACGATCACACGAGCGCGGTGGCGCCATCGAAGTCAAGCCCGTAGCCGCGTCAGAGGATTTCGAGTATTTCTTCGTGGCGCTTAAAAGGTGGAATGAGATAGGCGCCGGCGAGTTCGGTGCGGGCCCAGGCGAGCATGTCGCGGGCAACTTCGAAGCCGCGATCGCGTGCGGCGGCTCCGGCGGCTTCCATCGACTTCAGCAGAGGCTCAGGAATCACGATGCCGGGCACTTCGTTGTTCAAGCGCAGCGCCTGCTTGTAGCTGTTGAGCGGCCAGATGCCGATCAATACGGGGATAGCGGGCTTGCCGCCGAGTTTTTTCAGGAAAGCGTGCCAGTGTTCGGGGTCGAAGAGCGGCTGAGTCATCGCGTAATGCGCCCCGGCTTCGACCTTGGCGTGGAAGCGCTCGATTTCGTTGTCCAGATCGTCGGCAACAGGATTCAGGGCCACGCCGATCGTAAAATTCGTCGCGCCTCCAAGAGTTTTTCCTGCCCAGTCGGTGCCCTGATTCAAGCGGTTGAGAACTTTGACGAGGCCGACGGAATCGACTTCGTAGACGCCGCTGGTTTCCGGGTAATCACCGACAGAAGGTGGATCACCGGTGATGGCAAGAACGTTGCGGACTCCGCCAACGGTCCACGCGCCGAGAAGCGCAGCTTGCAGGCCGATGATGTTCTGATCGCGCGTGGTGAGATGAGGAACGGTTTCGATGCCGCGGGCTTCCAGGGCGCCGGCCACAACCAGGGCGTCCATGCCGACGCGGGCCATGGCGCCGCTATTGATGTCGATGGCATCGACCTTTTTGGACGCCATCACCTTGTCGACCTGCTCGAAGATGCGGTCGAGAGAGAGTCCCTTGGGCGGATCGATTTCCACGCAGACGGTGAATTCGTTTTTCTGGAGTCTTTTCCAGAACCTGCTCTCCGGCTCGCGATGGGCAGCGGGCGCTGGTCTTAAGACTGTCTCGACGGACTGAGCGGCGGGATGGGATTTCGAGGGGCGAAGCGATTTGACTGCTTCGGCCATGGCGCGAATATGCGCCGGCGTCGTGCCGCAGCAGCCGCCGAGAATGCGCACGCCGAGTGCGGCGGCTTCGCGGGCGAAGAGCGCAAAGTATTCCGGGGAAGATTTCGGATAGACGATGCGATCGCCTTCGCGCTTGGGGAAGCCGGCGTTGGGCATGCCGCTGACGCGAAGATCATCGACGGCGGCAAGCTCCTGAAGAATCCGCAGAAGCGATTGAGGGCCAAGCGTGCAATTCGCGCCGATCACCTGGACGTTTTTGTTCTTCAATTGCGCCGCGGCATCGGCGGGGCGGACATCACCATACGTCGTGCCTTCTTCGGCGTAGGTGAGCTGCGCCACGATGGGCAAACCAGAGAACGAGCGAATGGCATCAATGGCGAGGAGCAATTCTTCGATATAGGCAAACGTTTCGAGGATGTAGAAGTCCACACCGCGCTCTTCGAGCGCGAGGGCCTGTTCGTGAAAAACATCCTGGATCTCTTCGGGGGACGGATGGCGCGACTGCACCCCGACGCCCAGCGGGCCGATGGAGCCGGCGATCAAGACTTCGCGCGAGGCCGACTCACGCGCCTCGCGGGCGATTTTCACGCCGCGGCTGTTGAGGCGCTGGACTTCTTCGCCCAGGCCGAGAGGCGCGAGCTTGAAGCGATTCGCGCCGAAGGTGTTGGTTTCGATGATCTGCGCACCGGCTTCGATGTAAGCCTGGTGGACGCGGAATACCGCTTCCGGCTCGGTAGAATTCACCTCATCGAAGCAGCGTTGCGAACCAACCGCTTCGTGCAACATCGAGCCCATCGCGCCATCGGCGACGAGAATCGCGTCTTTCAGCCGTTCATTAAAATCTTGAATTTTCATGAAATGTTTTTCGCTTGGACCTGGCCCATCAGCAAATCGTAATCTGGCCGGGGGAGACAAGGGCCAGTCCGTACCCCGGCAAGTCCAAAAGGCAGGACCAGACAGCGCCCACACCCGCATACCGCCATAACTGGGACCTGGGTATGCTCAGATCCTTCGTAAACAGAAAAATGACTAATGCCCAAACCAATAAGCGTACAGCGAACAAATACGCGTAGAGCAGGACAGTTGGAGTTGCCGAATTGGAATTCAGAATCAACTTTTCATTCGCGTAAATTGCGGCGAGCATGAGCGGCGGACCTAGAAGAACGCCCAAACCAGTTCTTGTGGCCGCTATTTTGACGGCACTGGCGGCGATTGCGGGTTGAACTTTCCTGAGGGTCAGGCCCGCAAGCACGTACCCGCCGAACTTGACGCTGGCAAATGCGGCAAAACCCACCGGTCCTGGAAAATATCCTCCCAATGATCGCTCCTTACCGTTTTTGTTCCATGAGGCTGGCGACGGTGCTCATGAGATCGTATTTGGTGAGAATCTCGAAATGCGCATTTCCCATATCGACAAAGACCGCCGGATTCTCATGACTGAGGATGTGGGTGATGCGCTCGACGGGCGCGGTCTTCGGAACCTGCGGCAAAGGCTTGCTCATCACTTCGCGGACGACGAGCTTGCGAAGGTCCTTGCCCTGCAAGGCGAGGGTGAGAATCTGGTCTTCGTAGATTGTGCCGATCGGAAGATTCTCCTCGAACACTGGAATCTGCGAAATGTCCTGCTCCTGCATGGTCTTCAGAGCGTGGAAAACAGTCTGGTAGGGCCGCGCGATGACGAGCTCGCGGACCTTGCCGGCGGCGTGTTTGGCGTTGACGACTTCCGCCGCGGTGATGGCGGTAGCCGCATCGACATAGCCGCGCTCGTGCATCCAAAGGTCGTTATAAACCTTGCTGAGGTAGCGCGTGCCGGTGTCCGGCAGCAACGCGACCACGAAATCATCCGGTCCCAGATCCTTGGCAAGGCGCAATGCACCGGAAATGCAGCCGCCGCCGGAGCCGCCGGTGAACAGGCCCTCCAGCTTCGCCAGGCGGCGCGCGAAGACAAAACATTCCTCGTCATTGACCTGAAGGATGTCGTCCAGGATTTTCAGATTCATGGTCGTCGGGAAGAAGTCCTCGCCGATGCCTTCCACGACATAGGTCTTGGCCTTGATGGTTTGCCCGGTCTTGACGAAATCGTAGTAGAGCGAGCCGTAAGGATCCACGCCGATAATTTTGATGCCGGGATTTTTTTCCTTCAGGTATTTTCCCACGCCGCTGATGGTGCCGCCGGTGCCCACACCGCATACGAAGTGCGTGATCTTGCCTTCGCTGTCCTCCCAAATCTCGGGACCCGTGGTGCGATAGTGAGCTTCGGGATTGCTGGGATTGTCGTACTGATTGGGGTAGTAAGAATTGGGAATCTCTCGGGCGAGTTTTTTCGCCACCGAATAGTAGCTGCGGGGGTCGTCCGGCTCGACGGCGGTTGGGCAGACGATGACTTCGGCGCCGAGCGCTTTCAGGAGATCGACTTTTTCCTTGGATTGCTTGTCGGTGGTGGTGAAAACGCATTTGTAACCGCGAACCGCCGCGACGAGCGCCAAACCCATGCCGGTGTTGCCCGAAGTGCCTTCGATGATGGTGCCGCCGGGCTTGAGCAGGCCTTTTTTCTCGGCTTCGTCAATCATGCTGATGCCGATGCGATCTTTCACGGAGCCGCCAGGATTGGTGAATTCCGCTTTAACGTAGATTTGCGGCTTCAGCCCCTGATTGATGCGGTTCAAACGCACCAGAGGGGTGTGACCAACCGCTTCCAGGATGTTATTGCACTTCATCAGTCGTCTCGGTTTCTCCGGCGAATTGCCATCAGTTTAGCATCTTCCCAAGGAGTTCCCCTACTAAGCGGCGCGAACCATTTTCTTACGTCCGAAGAAGAAGAGAGTAGATTATTCTGTCTATGATTTCGAAGAAGGGGAGACCAAGATGACGCGTCAGAACATTTCCAGCGGTGCGCCGTGGGAGCCGATTGTGGGTTACTCGCGGGCGGTAAGAATCGGCAACGTCATCACCGTGTCGGGAACAACGGCGACGGGACCGGATGGAAAGATCGTGGGCGTGGGCGATTTGCGTGCGCAAACGGTGCAAACGATCAAAAACATCGAGGCGGCGCTCGTCAAGGCCGGCGCGAGCCTGAAAGATGTTGTGCGGACGCGAATTTATGTGACGAACATCGCCGAATGGGAAAAGGTCGGACGCGCGCACGGAGAATTTTTCGGCGAGATCCGGCCGGCGACGAGCATGGTGGAAGTCAGCAAGCTGATTGCGCCGGAAATGCTGGTGGAAATCGAGGCGGACGCTGTAATCGGTGACTCGTGACTGGTGACTGGTGAACGTCGGGACACCGGGCGACAGATACGCTTGGTGAACACATGCATGAAAGTGCGGAAATTGGGATGAATCCGGCGCTTTACGATTCGTTTATCGCGGATTACTACGACGAGTCGCCCGTCGTGAGCGGGCGGCTGCAGGACGTGGCGTTCTATCGCGACGCCGCTCGCGACTTCGGCGATCCCATACTGGAGCTGGGTTGCGGCACGGGGCGCATCACCATGGCGCTGGCGGAGGCGGGAAAGCGGATCACCGGGCTTGATCTTTCCGAGCGCATGCTGGAGCGCGCGATGAAAAAACGCGCCGCGCTCCGCGTGGAGGCGCGCGAACGCGTTCACCTCGTTCAGGGCGACATGGCGCGGTTCGATCTCGGCGAAACATTCCGGCTGGTCATTATTCCTTTCCGACCTTTTCAGCACCTTCTGGAAGTGCAGCAGCAGGTGGATTGTCTGGAGTGCGTGCGCAAGCATCTGGCGCCGGGCGGGCGGCTGATCCTGGATGTGTTCCAAACGGACGCCGAGCGCATGCACGATCCCGTGCATATGCGGGAGCTGCCGGTAACCGAATACAAAACCGCTGACGGCCGGCAGGTGCGCATCACCGAGCGAGTAGCCGCGTTCCATCGCGCGGAGCAACGGAACGACGTGGAGATGATTTTTTCCATCACGCATCGGGACGGCCGTCAGGAGAGGCTGGTGTTCGCGTGGCCGCTGCGGTATTTCTTCCGGTACGAGGTCGAGCACCTTCTGGCGCGGTGCGGGTTTCGCGTTACGGCGCTGTATGGGAATTTCGACCGATCGGTGCTCGATGATTCTTCGCCGGAGATGATCTTTGTAGCGGAAAGGCATTAGCCAAGAGTAGACAGGCTACCCCCTGTACCCCCGGCAATGTGGATGAATATCAAACTAAAGGAGTTACGAATTTTGCAATTCGTAATCGATTGATTCTAAAAGACCTCGAAAGCTGTTGCTGCGCGCGGGAGTCACCCGCTCGCGCCGCTATCGGCAGCTTTCCTGTTTATATCGACCAGCCTTGACGGTAGTCGCGGCGCAAGTAGTCGTTGGCTTGGAGCACGTTGGTGACGCGCATGTTGGGGCCGTCGTAGTAGATCTTCCTTCCGGCGCGCAGCGCCACTATGCCGAGGAGCATAACCTCGGTGAGGCGGGCGGCGTACTCGAACGGACAGGAGGCTTCGACTTTTCCCTTGGCGGCGTCCACCCAGTTCATTTCGTGGGCTTCGCCAGCGATGCGAGGGAGCTTCTGCGCGGGCTTGCCGAAGGAATCGTGGAGCGACTTGGGCAAGAGCCGGGGCTTGAAGCCGTAGGTGTCGTAAAGGAGCTTGCCCTTGCTGCCGATGAGCAGCGCACCGCCCTCTTTATTCAACTCTTCGTCGCCGAGCTCTTCCGGCTTGTTGGGTTTCAGGCCGCCGTCGTACCAGGTCAGCTTGACGGGCGGCATCGCGCCCCGCGCGGGGAACTCGTAGAAGGTGAGTGTGGAGTGCGGGTAAGAGGCGCCGTTGAAAGGGGTCGAGACGGTCTCGACGCTTGTGGGAAGGCCCAGGTTGAGCGCCCACATGGAGTGGTCGATCAAGTGAGCACCCATGTCGCCGATGGCGCCGACGCCCCAATCGGTCCAGCCGCGCCAGTTAAAGGGGTGGTAGATGGGATGGTAGGCCACGTTGTTCGAGGCCGTGCCAAGAAAAAGATCCCAGGCGAGACCGCCAGGAATGGGGTAGTCGCCGCAGAGGGAGGCGGCAAGGCGCGCGTTGACGTCGCGGCCACTCCATTTAAGAGGCTCGGGCCCGGCCTTCAGCGGCTCCGGGCGCGGGACGCCCTGTGGCCAAAAGCCGAGGGGACGGTTGGTCCAGATATGCACCTCGCGCACGTCGCCGATCGCGCCGCTCCAGACGTACTCGACGGCAGTCCGTCCATCGTTCGAGGAGTGCCCCTGGTTGCCCATCTGCGTGACGACTTTGGTTTCCTTTGCACGACGCGAAAGCTTCCGAGCTTCTTCGACGGACCAGCAGAGCGGCTTCTGGACGTAGACGTGTTTGCCGAGGTCCATGGCGGCCAGAGCGATGGAGGCATGCATGTGGTCGGGCGTGGCGACCATCACCGCGTCGATGTCCTTCTGACGGTCGAGCATTTCGCGAAAGTCGGTGTAGCGCGTGGCTTTCGGGAGGTGTTCGGTCTTCAGCTTGGTCATGCCATCGACGCGCGCCTGGGCTTTGACGGGATCGAAGGGCGCCGATGACTCGCCCGGCGGCGGAGGGGCGGGCAGCTCGATGCGTTTCTTCAGCCGCTCGATTTCGATGCCGAGGCGGTCGAATCCTTTATCGGCATAGCGCCAGTCCACGTCGCACAGCGCCACGATGTTCTGGCTAGCGAGGTTGATCAGATTATTGCGGCCCATGCCGCCGACTCCCACAGCGGCGACGTTCAGCGTGTCGCTCGGCGGAGTGAATCCGCGACCGAGGACATGTCTAGGAACAATGGCAAAAGCGGCACCGCCGGCGGCGGCTTCGGTGAGGAAAGTGCGCCGCGAGATTTCTTTCTTTTTGGTCATGAGCAGTTCTCCGAGGGTGCATTATCGCGCGCTCCGGGGCGTTTGCGAAGAAAAGTTTTGGGCTTTGCGGGATAGACGAGTTTGGGCGAGTCAGAAGGAGGGCGGGCGCTGGTTGGCGACGGCGAAGGCGCGTTCGAGGGCGATGCCGACGCGGCCGAGGGTGCCTTCGTCGAAGAGGCGGCCGATGAGGGTGATGCCGTGGGGGACGCGGCGAGGAGGAGAAAATTTTGGGAGCGGATTTTTGGGATCGGGGGCCCAGTCGGAGCGTGCTTCGGAGACCTCGACGAAGCCTGCGCGGAGCGTGAGCGAGGGGTGGCCGGTGTTGTTGCTGATGGTGAGCATTTCGTCGCGGAGCGAAGGTACGAGCAATAGATCTACCTCCGAAAAAATGCGCGCCATTTCTTGCGCAACTTTGCGACGGAGGCGGTCGGCCTGGACGAAATCCACGGCGGAGAGGAAGCGCGCTTGGCGGAAAAGGTTGGGCCAAGCGTCCGGAGTCTGCACTTTGAGCTGGTCTACGCCGTGGCTCAGAGTGAGTTCCTCGAAAGCGGCGGCGCCTTCGGCGAAGAGAAGCAGGTTGAGGGAGTTATACGGCCAATTGGGAAGAGAGACTTCGACGGGAACCAAGCCGAGCTTCGGAAGAGTGGCCAGCGCGGCGCGGTCCACATCGGTGGCGGGATCTTCCTTCATCCAGGCGGGGAAATAGCCCACGCGCAGGCCCTTGATGTTGGCGTTCGAATCAAAATCGAGCCGGCTGGGGACGCTGGAAATATCGCCGGAATCCGGCCCGGAGATGGCTTGCAGCACCAGCAACGCATCTTCGACGGTGCGCGTCATGGGGCCGAGCTTATCGAGAGACCAGCAGAGGGTCATAGCGCCGGTGCGCGGGACGCGGCCGTAGGTGGGGCGCAGTCCGGTGACTCCGCAGCGCATGCTGGGGCTGATGATGCTGCCGCCGGTTTCGCTGCCAATCGAAAAACCGACCAGACCCGCGGCGGTGGCGGCGCCCGGGCCGGCGCTGGAACCGGAGGCGCCTTCCTCGAGGAGCCACGGGTTCACCGTTTGACCGGCGAACCAAATATCGTTGAGCGCGAGGGCGCCGAGGCTGAGCTTTGCGAGGAGCACGGCGCCCGCGGCGTGGAGACGCTTCACGACGGCAGCGTCGTCTTTCGGAATGCGGTTGCGGAAAGGCTCGGCGCCATAGGTGGTGGGAATACCGGCGGTGTCCAGAAGATCCTTGCCGCCCCACGGAATGCCGTGGAGTGGGCCGCGGTATTTGCCCGCGGCGATTTCTTCGTCGGCCTTCTTGGCTTGCGCGAGCGCGAGATCGCGCGTGAGGGTGATGATGCAGCGGAGCTTGGGATCGAATTGCTCGATGCGGCGCAAGTAGATTTGCGTGAGGCGCTGGGAGGTGAGTCTGCGCTGCTCGATCCAGCGGGAGAGCTGCGTGACCGAGGCGAAGGCGATGTCGGCGTCGTTGGCGGGCAGGGGGCCGGGGTCGTTATTGGTGCGGATAAATTGATCACGCTGAGGGCCGGAGGGCTGGCCGGGGAGAACGGAAATGTAGCGGGAGAACGGTGCGAGCGTGGATTCGAGCACGATGGCGCGAGGGCCGGTGCGGCGCTCGTAGACCGAGGCCAGGTTTACGCGCCAGGTTTCCGCGGCCAGGGCGCGGTCAACAGTTGTTAAATTCACTTGGACGAGTTTTTCTGCTTCGGCGAAGGTCGCAGGAGAAACTTGGGGGCCGACGGCTGGGCCGGTGCCGAAGGCGGGCGGCGCGCCGGGAGGAAGTTGCAAGGGATCCTGTGAAGGTTCCTCTGCATTGACGTGCATGGCGCCGCTCGAAGCGATGGCTGCGCTCACGAGACCAAGCGAAGTCTGGGTAAGGAAATCTCTGCGGGATTTGGACATGGGTCCTCCGCGCAGCATTGTAGCCGAGTCTGGCGCGAGGGGAGAAACGGCCAGGTGAAACAAAAGGAAAGAAGGAGAGAAAGAAAAAAGGAAGAAGAGAAAGAGAGGAAAAAGAAAAACGCCGACAACGATGCCGGCGTTCCCGGGTGCGAGACCGCGTTGATGGAGGTTATTCGTTAGCGGTGTCGCCGGCGATGGCGGCTGCGGGCGACGCGGCGGGCTTGGAGGCGGTGCCGGCGTCGAGGTGGTCGAAATTGAGGATGGCGTTGAAGACGAGGAAATAACTGCCCATGGTTTCGCCGCGCCACATGGGATTGTTGGCGAAGAGGACGACGTGGCCTTTGCCGTGGGGAACGTCCACGACGGCTGGTTTTTCGGCGATTTCGCTGCTGCCGGTGATCATGCCGCTGAGGAGCAAATCTTTTTCGGCAGCAAAGCGCAAGACCACGCGGGGCTGCTGGTCTTTCGGCGGAATCGCGAAGCGGGCAAAATCCGCCAGGTCTTCGGGAACGTAGAGTTCTTGCTCGTGCGGCGCGCGCTTCACAGGCTTCTCGGGAGGCTCGTAGGGACGTGCTTGAATGACGTCCGGATCGCTGGCGGTGCCGCGACCGCTGGACCGCGAGGGGCCGCTTGCGCCTTCCTCGGGTCCACCCCCACCACCGGGGCCACCGAAATTGCCACCGACAGTGATGACCGGACCCTGGCGGAAATAGACATAGAGCTTGTCGTCGTACCCGTAAGTGATGGGGCTTTTTTTGTCATCGATGGTGGAGAGCACGACGCTGCCGGGGGCTTGCATGGCGCGAGCGTCGGAAACATTCACCATTTCGGTCATGCCACCGGCGACTGGCAGAGAAGCGCTGGTTTGAACGGCGATGAGCAAGCCGCCTTCGCGGACAAAGCGCTCGAGATTGGCGAGACCCTGATAGCCGAGGCCGCCACGAATGTCGGCGGTGGAGTCCAGACCGGGAGCGACAAAGTTGGGAGTTTCATCGGAGTTTTTCCAGGGGCGCGGATCACCACGCATCGGCAGGCCGCGCAGCACGGCGCTCAATCCTGCAGGACCTCCGCCGCCCATGGGAGGAAGGATGATGACGTCAAACTTTTCGCGGAGGTTTTGCGTTTCGCGCAGCCAGGTATCGGCGACGTAGGTGTAGGGGACTTTCAGTTCCTCCATGGGAATGCGGAACCAGCCGTCGTTTTGGGTGTTCTGCCAATTGTGAACAAGAGCGACGCGGGGAGCGGCGAGTGGATGCGTGGTGACGCTGAGGCTGGCGTTTGTGGCGTGAACTTTGACTCCAAGTTCTTTGGCGGCTTTTTCGAGCTGGGCGCGATCCGCGTTGCGAATGACGAATGATCCGGCTTTGAACTTGATGCCGTCAGCTTCGAAGGAACCTTCGGCGGCTTCCATGGAAACGCTGGCTAGCCGGAAACGGAATGCGGCGAGAGTGTTGTCCGTGTTGTGCTGAATGAGGAAGGTTTTGCCCTGACCATCGATTCCGCCCAGAGGATCGAGCCTGCCCATTTTTTGCATGGCGGCGTTGAGAATGGAGAGATCGGTGACGCGCGTGGTTTTGACATTGCGCAGGGCGCCAAGAGTCCAGCCGGTGTCGTCGTAGGAACGGGGATCGCGCGGGCTGTAAAACTGGGTGTCGAGGGCCATATCGGCGAGGCGGCTGTAGGGCTGGTCCATGCGAACAACGTAACTGCCAGCGGGGATGACGGTTTCGGCGGGTTTTTTATCTTCTTTCGGCTTGGCCGAGGCTTCGGATTTTTCGGCTGATTTTTCTTTGGCCTTTTCCTTGTCACCGCTTGCTTCCTGGTCGGTCTGGGTGGCTGGGATGCGCAATTCCTTTTCGAGCCGGTGGACTTCGACGGCCTGAAGCTGCAAGAGATTCAAGAGGCTGGCTTGTTCAGCGGGACGCGGGTCGTCAGCGGGAAAGACCCAAGCGGCAGGGCCTTCGGTGCGAGCTTTCGCGACAGCGCGTTTGCTCTTCAAATAGAAGTTGTTGAGAAATTTCTGGCCGTTGGTGGCGAGATTGTTCATGCCGAAGAGAATGGCGCTCTCTTGCATGTTGATATTGTCTCGGGCGGACCATTTCACTTTGGGGAGCGGAGGGTTGGGGCGATACCATTCGCGGCTGGTGTCGGGCGGGCGAAGCGTGCGAACGCGGGTATCGGCGCCACCATTGCCAAAGGTCTCGTAGAAACGGCCGATGGAGTTGTGATTGTTGGCGATGGAGAGGAGGTAGTTGGGGGCCCAGCCGTCGTAAAAACCGTGGGTCCAGACGCCGATGACGCCGCGCTTGGTCATCTCCTCGATTTCGTGATAGGCCATCTCCTGCCACTCGCTGATGACGATGGGATCGAGCCAGGCATTGTAAGGACCAGTGCCGGTCATGATGTAGAGATACGGGACGGACTCGTGGAGATCGTGCATGACGGTGGGATGCCAGTCGAGGTAGGTCTTGAGCATGTTGCGGGAGAGGGCGAGGCTGAGACCGAGATTGTCGCGGTTATTGTCGTGGGAGACGTAGTGTCCCCACCAGATTAGGGGATAAGGGGGCTGGTCGGGGTGCTTTTTGTGCTGCATGTAGATGTCCACCATGCGGTCGTGGCCGTCGGTTTCGACGATCGGAGTGATGAGCACGATGGCATCGCGGCGGATCTTTTGGATGAAGGGCGTGTCTTCGACGGCGAGACGATAGGCGAGCTCCATGAGCATTTCCGGGGAGCCGGTTTCGGGGGAGTGGATGCTGCCGTCGGCCCAGTAGATGGGCTTGCCTTCGGCGATGAGCTTTTGCGCTTCGGCATCGTTGAGGCCGCGGGGGTCGGCGAGGCGAGCCGTGATTTGCTTATAGCGATCGAGCTTGGATAGATTGGCTTCGTCGGAGACGGCTGCGGCGAGCATCTCGCGGCCTTCTTCGGACGTACCAATGGTCCAGACTTTAACGCGAGGGCTCTTACTGGCGAGCAAACGGAAATAAGCGTTGATGTCCTTGGTGTAATCGAGAACATCGGGGGCTCCCACGATGTGATGAAGAGAGGCATCCGGCGCGGGAACGCAAGAGCTGAAAGGAAGATGGTCGACGAGTTCGGTGCTGAAGAAGGATTCCGTAGTGAACTCCTTGATTTTCTTGGAGTACTCCGTGTGGTCGTTCAGGGAGCAAGGGCTAGACTGGGCGAAGCCGGTTGTCGCGAAAAAACACAGAGAGAGGAGGACACCAAACAGGCTGCGGAGCATATATAACACCTCAGGGCGATGGGATCGCGGAGGATTATATAAACCGTTTGGCGCGCGAGCACAACCAAAACATCGCGGCGGTCGACGATGCAGGGCCATTTGGCCTATGATTGGCCGCCGACGTTACGAGAATCTGAGGAGAGGTACGGATGGAAGAACAACTGAGCCTGGATTTTTTGCGCGTGGTGGAAAACGCGGCGATTGCGGCGGCGCGCACGATGGGATTCGGCGACCGGCACCACGCCGATGAAGTGGCCGTGGAAGCCATGCGCAAGACGATGGACTCAGTGGAGATTGACGGAACGATCGTGATTGGCGAAGGCGAGCGGGATGAAGCGCCGATGCTGTACATCGGCGAGAAGGTGGGACTGGGGACGCATGCGCCGAAAGCATTGTTTCCGCAAGTGGACATCGCCGTGGATCCGCTGGAGGGGACGAATCTTTGCGCGACCGGGGCGGCGAACGCGATTGCGGTGCTGGCGGCGAGCGAGCGCGGCGGGTTGCTGCACGCGCCTGACCTGTACATGGAAAAACTGATCGTGGGGCCGTCGTGCAAGGGCGCGGTGGACCTGGATGCACCGGTGGCCGACAACTTGAAGGCGATCGCCAAGCGGCTGGACCGCGACGTCGAGGATCTCGTGGTGATCGTGCTGGACCGGCCGCGGCACGAAAAGCTCATTGAAGAGATACGCACGGCGGGTGCGCGGATCCGGCTGATTGGCGATGGCGACCTCTCGGCCGGGATTTCCGCCGCGGTGATCGGAACGGGCGTGCACGCGGTGATGGGCACGGGCGGCGCACCGGAAGGCGTGCTGACGGCGGCGGCGCTGCGCTGCTTGAACGGGCAGATTCTTGCACGGCTGGTAGTCAGCAAACCGGAGCACGCGGAACGGCTGGCAAAAATGGGCGTGAAGGATTTGAAGCGCGTTTACGACACCGAAGATCTGGCGCCGGGCAAGAAAATGATTTTCGCGTGCACGGGCGTGACGGACGGAAACTTGCTGAAGGGCGTGCGGTTTTTCGGGGAAGGCGTGCGCACCAGCTCCATGATTCTGACCCTGGACGAGCGGCAGGTGCGCTTCATCGATTCGGTGCACCTGGAGAAGCGGCCGGACATCAAGGTGCGGTTCAACTGAAACTGAATTTCGACGTTGCTCCAGTTGCCGGAGGCGTGGCCAGCTCAATGCTGCTGGTTCGCGATGGCCAAGAAGACGCGATCATCCACGGCAACCGAGCGGGTGAAGAGCGTGGAAGCGTTTGCGCCTGAGATGGCGACGTGGCCGGCATTGCCGCTCAGAGCGGGTCCGGCGGGCCTTGAGGCGGATGCTGTGCCATCACCCGGCTGAAGCGAAATCCGGGTCGTTTTTGGCGTGCAGTTCGTCGCGCCGAGGCAGGTATCACGGATGAACACCTGGCGATAGCCGCTGTTGGTGCCGCTCGCGGGCGTCTTCGACTGAGCGGAAACCTGATTCGAGGAATGGCTGGGAGTGATGGCCAGAAACGCGACAAAGCGTCCCGAAGAGCTGACGGAAGGCAGGATGCTTTCTGTTCCGCCCAAGGCTCCATTCGTATCGCTGGAAATTAAATGTGTGGACGCCTTGCAGGAATCCCCCGCTCCCGCGCAAGTATCGAGCAAATAGACCTGCCGTCCAGTCGGCGCATTTTCCACGAGATTCGTTGCCGCCGAGCTGAAGGCCACATAGCGTCCATCGGAGCTCATGGACGGTGCGTGACTTTCGTCGTTAGCCGCAGTGCCATCGGCTGCCGCCGAGAGAAGGGTTGTATGCTGTTGGCAGCTTGCCGCAACGCCTTCGCAGGTATCCCGGAGAAAAACTTGGGCGCGATCGCTCTGAATCGCTGTGTAGGCAACAAAACGCCCGTCGAGACTCAATGCCGGCGTTTCTTCGGCAACCGTTGCGGTTGCCGTTGCCATAGCGGCGGCGGTCTTTGCTGCGGCAAGCGGTGCGCATGAGGTTTGTCCCTTGGCACAAATCGTGAAAGTCAGGGGAGCACTCGAGCCGCCACCACCGCCTCCACTGCACGATGTGACGCAGCCCGCCGGTGGAGGAGACGGCGGATTAAAAACAGTCACGCCGGCCGCCACGCTAGTTGCGCCGGTGTTCGCGAAGTTGTTTGCCGTAACAGTCGCCTGAATTTGTGTCGAAGTGATGCTTGCGACAGCCAATCTTGTCTGGGTACCACCCATACTCCAATTCACTTGGGAGGCTTGCGTCGGATCTGAATTCGCGAGGAAGTTAGTACCGGTCAATGTGACGCTGAGCGTTTGCGATGCCGAAGTGCTGGCGGGAGAGGTGTTCGGACTAATGCTCGTGAGTGTTGGGATCGGATTCGGCGGCGGATTGATGATGAAGGCGATGGGATTGGAGAGGCCGTTATTTCCCGTGCCGGAGGCGGGATTCAAAGTGCTGACGGTGGCCACGCCAGCCTTGGCGACCAGCGCCGCCGAAACAGTAGCGGTTACCGACAGCACGTTTCCGGAAGAGTTCGTGGTGACAGTCGTGGGAATGGTTGTTCCATTCCATTGCACTACGGTCTTTGCCACAAAGCCGCTGCCATTGACCGTCAGAACAAAATCTCCGCTGCTGGCGCTGATCTGGGAAGGTGAAAGAGAGAAAATCGAGGCGCCCGTATTGTTTTGGAACGTGTTGCCGTAGTCGTTGCAGCCGGATACCGCGAAAATCGCCATCAGTGCGACAGCTGATGCTGTCCAAGACCGCTTCATTGAGACTCCTTCATCTTTTCCGATGACCCCAGCCGTGCCAGGGCCAACTTGCCCGCGCGAACGAGGGGAGCCCGTGGCGCCAGCGCACTTCGGGGGATGAGATGCTAAATTTGTGCTGCGCGTTGACCGGCCTATTTGCACCCCTAGCTCAGGCCGCACGCTACCCCGAATCTTAGGGCTCGCGCAACCCTACATGCTTACCATTCCTACGACGGTAAGGTCAATGCGCATCGTGAGCAGGTCGCAAGGAGCGGCCGGGGCCGTCAAATGCGGTTCCAGCAAAGCAATAGGTGTTTCGCTACCTTCATTGCCAATTTCCCGCCCATCCGACCAAGGAATCCGATAATGGCATGGAGTGAAAAGCTTCTTCCGCACTACGATTCGGGAGATACGCACTAAGGAACAGCCAGCATCCAAGAGTCATTGGAGGACCAAGCTCCTCTTCAGCGCCATCGGCTTCCTGGTGGCTGCGGCTGGCGCGGGAGGCTGGTTTTGCTATTACTCCCGGCTGCAGGACGTGCCACCACCACCTCCGGCAAAAGCCGTGCAAGCCTATCGACCCTTTGCGAGAATTATGGCTGTGCCTCAGGCGGTTACGGCGCCGAGCGTGGCGACACCCAGCGCCCCACCCTCTCAGCCAAGCACAGTCCCCGAAAGAGTGGTTTTTCACATACTAGAACGGTGTCACCTGGACGACTTCAGTGAGGAATTGAAGAAGACGGTTCTGAGCGAATTGGCTCCGGCATTTCCCGAACTTCAGACGGTTCTAAATGACGGGGAGTATCCCAGCAGTGAGCCTCGGTATCAGCGCGTCGTGTTGCAGCTTCTGGAGGCCGCAAAGAATGTCCCGGCCGACCGGCGGCCCATAATCCTATTTGCGGCCGATTTGGTGGCCCAGAAAATTTCGTGTGCTATTGAGAACAAAGCTGAATGCGAGCAGCTTCGTCTGGACTTCGCGCGATACCAGCTAACCCTGACACGCGCCGAACTCGGCGGCGTTTTCGTCTATCCCCAGGATCTTCTTTGGCGCATTTGGAAGGAGTACCCGGAAACGGAGTGGGGAGAGCGGGCGTTCGTTCTTCTTCTGGATCGCGGCTGGGACACCAGCGGCATTTGCGAGAAAGGCGAAGACCAGACCCGGGAAGTGATCCACCAAGGAGAATCCTTTCTGCGGCAACGGCCCAGCAGTCCCTACCGAGGGGTCGTGACGATGCTTGTGGCCGAGGCGTATGCTTCGTGGTGGTCGCTGAGCAATGAACCGGCGGGCAGCGATATGTCCGCCTACGTTGATCCGAAACAATTCCAGGAGGGTGCCGAGGCGGCGCGAATCAAAGCTATCGGCTATTTCGAGGAAGTCGCGCAACTAGCGCCAGGAACAAGTTTCAGCAGATATGCGCTGGAAGTCCTGCCTCCGTTACGGGACCGGCAGATCCTGGACAACTACAGATTTTATTGCGTTTACGATTAGCGAAAGAATGTCCCCGTTTTGGGAGGAATTTCCTGGCCTGGCATCGCGAACTTAATGCCGATGGCTACCATAACAACTTTAAATTCCATCGACGCCGCAGCAGTGTCCCAACGTTTGCGTTGTAAACGATTGGAAATCATTGATTCGGCAAGACATTCTCGCATTGTCAACCGGTCTCGATTTCAACGGTGTACCGAAGACTGTTCCTAATGGAATCAATCGTTTGCGAGAGAAAAATCGCCATTTTCTGCAACGTTGGGACACTACTGGACGCCGCTAAAAATTTTACGGAATAAAGCAAGCTTGATGGATCATTCTTTATTTCTGTGTTGCCGCGTCCGGGACACTGAACGCCTTTCTTGCGAGTATCGCTCAATGGTCCCCGCTCTCGTTCTTCATGCCCAGCGCTGCGATCGAGGCGCGCACCAGTTCCTGGACATGGGTCTGGCACTCCGCGTTCCGGACCGGCAGGGCGCTTGCGATGCGATAACAGGCCAAAGCTTGCTGCTTTCTGCCGAGTTTTGCATACAGGTCGCCGCGCGCCAATTGAAATAACGGGTTTGCCGGGTACTTTTCCACGAGCGGGCCGAGGACGGTGAGCGCCTTTTCATATTGTTGATCGTAACGATGAAGATTCAGCGCGAGATAAAAGCGTGCGATGTTTGAGGTGAGAACGCCGTGCGCGATCGCGTGTTCGAGCAAGCGGACTCCTTCTTGCTTTGACCCGCCGGGGATGCCCATGAAAAAGCGCAAGATCCTGGCGATGCTACTGAGCGTGTCCACGTAATAGTTGTAAAGACCCAGGCCCAGGTCGGCGTCGGCGAGATCGGGGTCCAGAGCCTTGGCGCGCAAGAGGTGTTCGCGTCCGCGCACTCCGGAGCGGGCCGCATTGCGATTTTCGGCGCGCAGTCCGTAAAGCCGCGCCGACGAAGCTTCAGCCATTCCGGCATAAAATTGCATTTCCGCGGATTCGCTCTGCTTGATCTGTGCTTCAGCCAGCGACAAAACCTTGGCAGCCAGCTCAAAATAGTGCCGATCCGCTTCGAGCTTAGGGCGGCGCCGGGCATCGCTCATTCCATACTTGAAGTCGGCGGAAGTACACCAGATGCGCCACCACAAGGCTTCCGTTTCCAGCAGATATCCCAGCGGGTGATTGGGCCGTTCCTGCTCCATGCGCTTCGCGGCTTCCACGGCCCCGTCAAGGTCGAAGGAATAGATTTTGTCGAGGATGGCGGGAGTCTCGGGGGGCAAAGTGATTTTGGAGGCGCGGGCAGGCATGGCCAGAGGCGCCAGGAGGAGCAGGCAAGCCAAGCAACCGCGGCGAGCTACCGCCGATGCATTCATTGTCCCCGTCCGAGAAAGCGATTGTGCATGATCAGGATCTGCGCCGGACGAGTTTAAGCTGTTCAACAAGAGTGCGAAATGGTTTTTGCGGAACGAATCTGGGTTAGGCGGGACGCGGGGCATTTGTTATCCTCGGCGGACCGATGGCAACGGGGAACAAAACGGAGAACACATCTCTGGAGCGCGGACTGGGCCTGAAAGAGGCAGTCGCGCTGAACATGATCGAGATCGTGGGGATTGGCCCGTTCGTGGTGAGTTCGCTGGTAATCCGGGCGATGGGCGGGCCGCAGGCACTGATCGCGTGGCTAGCGGGGGCGGTCCTGGCGACGCTGGATGCCTTTGTGTGGTCGGAGCTAGGCGCGGCGATGCCGAAAGCGGGCGGCACATACGTCTTTCTGCGAGAAGCGTACGGTCCGCAACGGTGGGGCCGGTTGATGTCGTTCTTGTTCGTGTGGCAAACGCTGGTGCAGGCGCCGCTTTCCGTGGCATCGGCGTCGATTGGTTTCGCAAAGTATGCGGGATATCTATACCCCTTCACGCCGCTGCAGTCGAAGGCGATTTCCGGTGGACTGGTTGTCTTTATCGTGATCCTGCTTTATCGAAGAATCGCGACAATCGGAAAAATTTCCGTTTTGCTGTGGATCGGGGTTGTGGGAACGATGCTGTGGCTGATCTGGGGAGGGGCCACGCATTTCAACGCCAAAATCGCTTTTGATTTCCCGCCGGGGGCCTTCGATCTGTCGTGGGTGTGGTTCGCGGGGCTGGGGTCCGCGATGGTGAGCACGATATACAGCTACTGGGGCTACTACAACATTTGCCACCTGGGCAGCGAGATCAAGGATCCCGAAAGGAATATTCCACGAGGCATTTTTCTTTCCGTGCTGGGGATCGCGGTCCTGTATCTGGCGATGCAGACGAGCCTCCTAGGCGTGGTGCCGTGGCGTGAGGCGCAGAATTCCGATTTTATCGCCAGCTTGTTTGTCGAACGATTGTATGGACAAGCTGCGGCGCGTTTCGTGACGGGAATGATTTTGTGGATTGCGGTCGCTTCTGCATTCTCGGTGCTGCTTGGCGCGTCGCGCGTGCCCTATTCGGCGGCGCAGGACGGGAATTTCTTTCCGGTGTTCGGCAAGGTTCATCCCACGAAACACTTTCCGCACGTTTCGTTGCTAGTGTTGGCCGGACTCGCGTTGGTCTTCAGCATTTCCTTGAAACTGAAACAAGCCATCGCAGGAATTCTCGCCATGAGGCTACTTGTGCAGTTCATCGGCCAGGCGGTCGGAGTGATATTGCTGCGGCGGCGCCGGGGCACGCAAGGCCTTCCGTTCAAGATGTGGCTGTATCCGCTGCCCGCGGTGCTGACGATGATCGGGTGGGCGTGGCTCTTCTGGCAAACCGGGGCGACGCGGAAATGGGGAGTCGCGGAGATCGCGCTGGGGGCCCTCGCATTTCTCATTCGCGCGCGCGAGGTGCGACAATGGCCGTTTGGAAGTTCGCAGTCGACGGTTATCGGTTCACAGTAAGAATCGTAGGCTGCTCTGCGGTGGAGGTTGCGTGAATTTCTATTTTCCACGTTTGGCGATTTGCATTCTGATTGGCGGTGCGGCCGCTGCGTTTTTGGCCGCTTCCGCGCTCGCGCAATTTCCTCCAGCGCCCGGGACAGGACCCGGGTTGCCGGAAACAATCGAGGCGATCGAGAGCGCCCGGATTACAACGCGGATCTTGTTCGTGACGGCCCATCCGGACGATGAGAGTGCTGCGACGCTCACTTATCTTGCACGCGGATTGCATGCGGATGTCGCGCTGCTAACTTTGACGCGCGGTGAGGGCGGGCAGAACGACCTTGGCCCCGAACAAGCTCCGCAACTCGGATTGATCCGCACGCAGGAATTGCTGGCGGCAACGCGGGGCTATGGCGTGAAGCTGTACTTTACACGAGCCAAAGATTTTGGCTATTCGAAGACGCCGGAGGAAACGGAACGGATCTGGGGCGACCAAGTCCTCGAGGACATGGTCCGCGTGATCCGGGGATTTCGCCCGAACGTCGTAATCAACGGCTGGGGCGGCGTGCACGGGGGCCACGGACATCATCAAGCCTCGGGATTGCTTACGCCGAAGGCTGTGCAACTCGCAGCGGATTCTTCGTTCAAGCTGCGCGGCTCCGCCGCCGAAGAAGAGGACTTGGCGCCATGGGGCGACCGAAAACCCGTGATCGTGCTGGACCTCGACCGAAGCGAAGCCCCCAAAGGTTACTTGCTCCCTGTAGATGAGATTTCGCCGCTTTACGGAAAATCCTGGCGTGAAATGGGACTCGATGCGTTTGCCAATCATCGCTCGCAGGGAATCACCGGGTTTCTGAGCGCGCCGTTCCTGCGGCGCGTCGTCGCGCTCCAGCGCGAGGACGGCGGGCAACTTGATCCGGCCTTGCTCGCACAACCGCTTGGCCCGCTGGACGAAGACTATGAAATCGGAAATATGGGCGTAGACCCGCTCATGCGAACCGTGGATGCCGCCCTGGTGGCGGCACGGGATGCGGCGTTGCGGCTCGATTGGAAGGCGGCCTCCAATTCCCTGGTTGCCGCAGGCAGAAAAATCAATGAAGTGCCGGTGCCTTCGATTTCGTACCAAGTTCCCGCCCCCGTCGTATCCCTCGCGCGAAGCCTGAAGCGGAAACGGGAAAAAATAGACGCGGCTCTGGCTCTCGTCGCAGGACTGCGATTGGATGCGATCGCCGATCGCGGCGAAATCGTCACCGGAGAGACGTTCACCGTGCGGGTGGACTCTCATCATCGTGGAGAAATCGCGGGAGAATTCAAGAAACCAGCTTTAATGTTTCCGTCTGATTGGAGCATTGTCAAAGAAGAACCCGAAACCGGTGGAGCCCTCCGCTTTACAATCGGTGCTGGGCAAAACCCGCAGCGTACACCGTCCTCATCTACAGCGATACTGCCGGAACCTCCGCCACTCGTAAGGGTCAGCCAGGAAGCCGTGATTGATGGCTATTCGTTCGCGGTGACCTCACCGGTGGTGCAGCTCCGCGCGACTTCCACGCGAGCAGATCGAATACCTCTGCGAATCGTTCCGGCCTACACGCTGGCGGTCGAGCCAAGACAAGCGATCGAGATTACGGCCAGGCCGAGTAAACCGTTGGATGTACTTCTCCGCGTGCATTCCTACGCGACTCAAGCGAGTGAAGTTCGCGCGGGGCTGACTGTGCCGCGGGGATGGAAAACCGGCGCAGCCGTGCCATTGAAATTTGAGGGAGCGGGCGACCGTTATGCTCGGCTGACGGTGACGCCGCCATCGAAGCTCGGCAAGGGCAACTTCAAGATTTCGGCGTACGCGGAAAGAGTGGCCAACCGCCGGAGCGACAAGGCGGAGAAATTCACCACTTCGCTGGAACCCTTGGCGACGCTGCCGACGCAGCTTTGGAGCGAGCCGGCCCAGTGCGCCGTGCACGCGTTTGACGTGCTTGTGCCAGCGAATCTCCGCGTTGGCTACGTCACGGCGGAAAGCGAACCTGTGCCGGAAGCTCTGCAGCAACTTGGCATTCGCGTGGAGATGCTGGACGCTGTGGCGCTGGCCTTCCGGGATTTATCCCCGTTCAATGCGATCGTGGTCGGGGTGCGCGCGTACGAACTTCGGCCGGAATTGTCCGGAGCGAATCAGCGGCTGCTGGATTACGTTTCGAAGGGTGGAACACTCGTCGTGCAATACCAGCGGGAGTTTGCCTGGGACAAATTCCACTATGCGCCTTATCCGGCGTTGATCTCGCCGCCGCTTCCGCCTGCAAAAGAAGGTTCGCGGCCGGTAGTTCGTGCACTTCCGCGCATCACGGACGAGAATTCTCCCGTGAGACTCTTGAAACCGAATGATCCGCTGCTCACTCATCCAAACAAAATTACGCAGGACGACTTCAAGGGCTGGGTGCAGGAGCGTGGCCTTTATTTCTGGACGGAGTTCGACCCCAAGTACACGCCGCTCCTCGCCATGAACGATCCCGGCGAGGCTGACCTCAACGGCGGCCTTGTCGACACGCGCTATGGCAAAGGCACTTATATTTACACGGGCCTCGCGTTCTTCCGTCAATTGCCCGAAGGCGTCCCCGGAGCTTACCGGCTTTTCGTCAATTTACTCAGCGCGTCGCGGGGCCGCTGAGCCCGGTCCGCCGCGAAAAAACCTCAGGTCTGAAAGTTTGGGCTGCAACAGCCTGGAGCAAGTAAACCAACTGGGCACATCGCCGCCGCACAAAACTCACCATGCTATTCTTTTCAGCCGGGGGGTGAAACGCGAATGAGGAATTATCATGGGACTCGCTTTGCCGGACGAACGGCTTGCAAGGTCATTCTCTTGTTGTTGGTATCCGCGCTCTCTTTGACTTGCGTTTCTCCCGCCGCGGCGCAAAAAGAAAAGAAGAAGAAAAAGACAGACCCTGCTCCTTCCACGGACAGCTCCAAGATGCTGATTCCCTTGACCGACGAACAGCAAATCGATTACACGCTTTCGGAAATGCTCGGCGCGTGGCAACTGGGAGACATCGAAAAACTGCACAAAGACTACGCCGACGATGTGGCGATCGTGAACGGTTCGTGGGCGCCGCCGATTCTCGGCTGGACCAATTATCTCGCTGTTTACCAGCAGCAGCGCGCGCGCATGCAGCAGGTGCGCATGGATCGCTCCAATACTTACATCAAGGTGAGCGGTACGGTGGGTTGGGCGTGCTACCAGTGGGACTTCGAAGCGGTTGTGGACGGCCAGCAGACGGCATCCCAAGGCCAGACCACGGTGGTCCTAGAGAAGCGCGACAATCATTGGGTCATTGTTCTCAATCACACTTCGCTCGCGCCGAAGGTTCCGCAAGCCGCACCTGCAAACCCCACTTCGGGGCAGCAGCAACCTGCAAAGCCGTCGTCGCGCTAAAGCTTGCCGGCAAACTTAGGAACGCCTGAAGACCTAGAAGAGGCCTTGCAGCCCTGGCTTGAGCAACATTCCCGCAATCACCAGCAGCAGAACTCCTGCCAGAATGCCCGTACCCATGATGGGCTTTGAGAGGGCCTCGATCTTGGCGACAAGCTCACGCTGCTCCCTGGCCATATGTTCTTCTGCCGCATCGAGAAAGATTTGATCGTCTTCGTGGCTCGCGAGGAGACTCCGCCGAAGCCACAAGACTAGAAATGCGGCGGTAACAATTCCCCAGGCAATGACGATGTAAAGCAACGGCCCCGTGAGCGTTTGTGAATCCATGGTGACCTCCCCCTGGAAGCGATCCGCGGTGCCAGCCCCGACCGGGCAGGCCCGGGGTTACTAGGTGTTCTAAGGCGGAGTATAGCACTGTGGATTAAAAATTCTAGTACAGAGAATTATCAAAGCAGATGCTGGATTATGCGAGCGCCCGCCTCAAGACCTGGGCCACAACGCGGCCGGACACAGCGGCAAAATGAACAAACTAAAGCAGATTTTTATCAGCTAGGCCTTTGTCGTCGAGGGTGAGCGGCCCGTTGATAGAAGATTGGAGCGCTGCATTTTCGGCGCGGGTAGCACTGCCATCGCGTTGACAAAGGGAGAACTGCCGGGCAGAATGAAAATGCTTCGTTGTATGTGTGACTCCGGCTGGGCTGGGGTCAGCATCTCAGGCGTCATCCCGACCCGGTCGGGATGAACCCGCACTTGTGCCCGAGTGGCGGAACTGGCAGACGCGCTAGCTTCAGGAGCTAGTGATCGCAAGGTCGTGGAGGTTCGAGTCCTCTCTCGGGCACCAATTTCTCTGAAACTTTGTGCCGTAGCCGGATTGACGGTTTGCGTCGCAATCCGTTACGGTGTTTCCCTAGACCGATCCAGAACACAACTGAGGTGCCCCCATGATTTTCTATGTCCTGGCGCTTTCCTTTCCCGAGTGGTGGCCGCACTTCGCCTTCCTCGACACGGCGCAAGCAAACGAAATGATGGCCTTGCGGTGGCTGCACCTCGTCTTTGGCATCATCTGGATAGGCTTGCTCTATTTCTTCAATTTGGTACTGACGCCGGCGATGAAAAAGTGTGATCCCAAGCTGCGAATCAAAATTTATCCTGAGCTGATGCCAGGCGCCATGGGCTGGTTCCGCTCGTCGGCGCTGGTAAACGTGATCGTGGGAATGCGCTACTTCACGATCCATCTGGCCGCGGATGCGAAACTTGCGGGCGACCGTTCGCTGATTGGGAAATGGTTCGGCTGGTGGGTGCTGGTGTGGGTGGTCGCGTATGCCCTTATTTACGCGCTGCAGCTGCCCGCGAAAGGATTACTTGATAGCGCATGGGTGCGCGTGATTGGAATTTCGGTTGTGGTGATCGCAGCGTCCTGGCTAGTGCTCGCCTTGAATGGCGGGCCCAATGTTTCGAATGCGCATCTGGCGATCAGCGTTGGCGGCGGACTCGGGTTGGTGATGCTGCTGAATACCTGGGGCGTGGTGTGGCGGGTGCAGAAGCGGCTGATCGCGTGGGCTCGCACCAGTGCGGCGCAGGGCGTGCCGATGCCGCCGGAAGCGGACCGCTTGATGCGCTGGAATTACTTGACGGCGCGCACTTCATTCTGGCTATCGTTCCCGATGCTGTTTTTCATGGGCGCCGCCAGCCATTACCCGTTTCTGAGCACCGTCGCGCGATAACAAATGCGGGATGCTCCCATGTCTGACGAAAAAAACTACAATGTACTGACGACTGAAAAGGGCGTGCCGATCAAGGCGTGGACCAAAGGCGTCCAGCTCGAAGACCAGGCGCGCAAGCAGCTCGTGAACGTCGCGCAGTTGCCCTTCATCTTCAAGTGGATCGCGGCCATGCCGGACGTGCACTGGGGCATCGGGGCCACGGTCGGCAGCGTGATTCCCACGAAGGGCGCGATCATCCCCGCCGCCGTGGGTGTGGACATCGGCTGCGGAATGATGGCCGTGCAGACGGACCTGAACGCGCGCGATCTTCCCGACAACTTGAAGGGGATCCGCAGCGCCATTGAAAAGGCGGTGCCTCATGGCCGGACGAATCATGGCGGACGCGGCGACGTGGGCACGTGGCGGGAAATTCCCGCGCGCAACAACGAGATCTGGCAGACGCTGAAGCCGCGATATGACGCCATTTTAGAAAAGCACCCGAAGCTCGATCGCGGCAATCATTCGAATCACCTCGGAACGCTGGGTACCGGCAACCACTTCATCGAAGTGTGCCTCGATGAAACGGAAAATGTCTGGTTCATGCTGCACAGCGGATCGCGTGGTGTCGGCAACCGCATGGGGAGCTACTTCATCGAAGTCGCGCGTAAGGACATGCAGAAATTTTTCATCAACCTGCCAGACAAGGACCTGGCGTATTTCTCGGAGGGCACCGAGCACTTCAATCACTACGTCGAAGCTGTTGAGTGGGCGCAGGACTTCGCCCGCTGGAACCGCCACCTGATGATGGAACAGATCGTCGGCGCGGTCCGCGATTCCGGCGAGGTACGGCCCTTCGTCGCCGAGCTGAAGGCCATCAATTGCCACCACAACTATGTGGCGCGCGAACGCCATTACGGCCAGAACATCCTGGTCACGCGCAAGGGCGCGGTTCGCGCGCGCGAAGGTGACATGGGCATCATTCCCGGAAGCATGGGAGCGCGCTCCTATATCGTCCGCGGCAAAGGCAACATGGAAAGCTTCATGAGCTGCAGCCACGGCGCGGGCCGCGCGATGTCCCGCACGGAAGCCAAACGGCGCTTCAGCGTGGAAGATCACAAGAGGATGACGGAGGGCGTGGAGTGCCGTAAGGATGCTGACGTCATCGACGAAACGCCGGCGGCTTACAAGCCGATCGAGGCCGTGATGGCGGCGCAGAGCGATCTGGTGGAAATCGTCCACACGCTGCGGCAGGTGGTTTGTGTGAAAGGTTGACCAGGGAACGAAATGAAAAGGGAGGCAGGCCAGGTCGTCCCGCCTCCCTTTTTTCCCCTCTCGGGGAACCCGGCCAGTCTGACGGAGGGCGACTAGCCGGTCGTGTGTTGGCCTGTCTATTTATCCCGGAATCCTGAAAAAAGTTCCTGAGAAAACGAAAAAAATGACTAAAATCACTGTGGAAATTCAGCGCCCGCCGTCAGGCGCGACACCTCATGCCACGACCCTCACACCTCAGCCCCGATAACATTCTGCGTTTTCTGCAGGTTAGGAGCGAGCCAGCGTCCGCGAGTGAAATCGCGCAGGGTCTCCACCTGAAGAAGACAGACAATCGCCCACTCTTCAAGATGCTTTCAAAGCTCAGGAAACGCGGCGCAATCGAGGAATTACCCGGTGGGCGGTACCGACTCCCGAGCCGCAAGTCTGAACGGGAGGCGCCTGGCCAAAAACTGCCCCAGGATGTGATGCGGCGCGCGCAACCCTCGGGCCTCGCGGATCGCGATGAAATAAAAGGTCGGCTGGTCCTTCACCACGACGGCTATGGCTTCGTCGTCCCGGATTCGCCGATGCCGCACCTCGACGGCGATGTCTTCATCCCACGCGATGGGATCCAAGACGCCATGCACGGCGACAAGGTTCTGGCAAAAATTCAGCGGCTGGGCGGCGTTACGGGCGCGCAGCGCGCTGAAGGGCGCATCATTCGAATCCTGGGACGGGCGCATCCGACGGTGGTCGGTTTGTTTCGCTACGGCACCCAACAAAATGTGGTCCTGCCTTACGATGTTCGAATCCAACACGAGGTGGAGATTCCGCGCGGCCACGAACTGACGCCCGGCCTGTGGAAGAAGCTGGGCTTCAGCGGCTCGGATGAAACCAGCATCCGATCGAGACGCATCCCGCGCCTGGATGAACTGGACGGAGCCGTCGTAAACGTGGAATTGCTGCGCTATCCGTACGGAGGCGCGTCGGCGACCGGCCGCGTCATCGAGATCCTCGGCCGTCCCGGCGATCTCGGCGTGGACACCGAGATCATCATCCGCAAGCATCATCTCCCGCATTCTTTCTCCGCCGAAGTTCTGGAAGAAGCCGAGCACGGCGCAAAGCCCGTCAGTGAAGCCCAGCGTGCCGGCCGCGAAGATTTCCGTCAGTTGCCGATCGTCACCATCGATGGAGAGACCGCGCGCGATTTCGACGATGCCGTCTTCGTCGAACATCGCGCCGACGGCGGCTGGCACTTACAAGTTCACATCGCCGACGTAGCGCACTACGTTCGAACGGAGAGCGCTCTCGACAGGGAGGCTCGTCTCCGGGGCACCTCCGTTTACTTCCCCGATCGCGCCGTCCCGATGCTCCCGGAAGCCCTTTCGAATGGCATGTGTTCGCTCAAGCCCCGGGAGGATCGCCTGGTCATGAGCGCGCTCATGGAATTCGATGCCGCCGGGCATATGAAATCCTCGCGCATGACTTCCGGTGTCATTTGCTCCGCGGAGCGCATGACCTACACGAACGTAAACAAAGTCCTTGAGGGCGACGCGGAAATGACGCAGCGCTACTCCGTGCTGGCGCCGCGCTTCCGCGAAATGAAAGAACTAGCGCTGCTCCTGAATGCCCGTCGCAACGAGCGCGGCTCCATCGATTTCGATCTCCCTGAACCGGTCATCGAATTCGACGAAGAGCAGCGCATGACCAACATCACGCGCAGCGAGCGAAACATCGCGCACCGGCTCATTGAGGAGTTCATGCTGGCCGCCAATCGCGCCGTCGCCGGGTATCTCCTGCAGCGCGGCATCGAATCACTGCATCGCGTTCATGAGAAGCCGGACGCGCGTAAAGTTCTCGAGTTCGAAGAGCTGGCCCGCGCCTTCGGTTACTCTCTTGGCGTCGAAGACTTGCACCAGCGCGAGGTCGCCGTTCGCCATGGCCGCGTCCCGGCGCCCGCGAAAGCCGGGCGACCCGACTCCTACGGCCACGGCCGCGAGCGCGGCATGAAGGTGGCGCTCCCGGGAGGCGAGCTGCGCATCACGCCGCAGCATTATCAGCGCTTGATTCGAAAAGTTGTCGGCAAGCCTGAAGAACGCATCGTCTCCTACCTCATGCTGCGTTCCCTGAAGCAAGCCCGCTACGCCGCCGAGCCCCTCGGGCATTTCGCCCTCGGATTCGACGAGTACACGCATTTCACTTCGCCCATTCGGCGATATCCCGACCTCGTCGTTCATCGCATTCTGAAGTGGGCTCTCGATCACCCAAAGGATGCACCGGCCTCTTCGAAGGCGCATGCCGCCGCGTCGCCGGGGTCGGAGTCCACGATCTATTCGCACAGGAACCTCGAAGAAGTCGCTTCAGAGACGTCCGAAGCAGAGCGCCGCGCCAACGGCGCCGAGCGCGAACTGATGGATTGGAAAACCGCTCAATTCATGGAGGAACACCTCGGCGAAGAATACGACGGGCTGGTCATTTCCGTGCAGAAATACGGCTGTTTTGTCG
>Ga0209648_10000210_pt1 | contig 43084 bp, 29 predicted proteins | sample GraSoi2013_115cm_FD_185830 | JGI IMG/M metagenome (GOLD analysis project Ga0209648, IMG submission 185830) | Grasslands soil microbial communities from the Angelo Coastal Reserve, California, USA - Sample 9_17_2013_115cm (SPAdes) (version 2) | ecosystem: Environmental > Terrestrial > Soil >... | reverse complement strand
AAGATCGGAGTGCCTAAGGAGTATTTCGCTGAAGGACTGGACGCGGAAGTAGGCGCGGCGGTTGAAGCTGCAATCGCGCGTCTGGGTGTTCAGGCAGCCGAGATCGTTCCTATCTCGCTGCCGCACACGCCGTACGCGGTCCCCACCTATTACGTGATCGCGACCGCGGAAGCCTCGGCGAACCTGGCTCGGTACGACGGCGTGCGCTACGGTTATCGATCGCCTGCGCCGCGCACGCTGGCCGAGATGTATCGGCGCAGCCGTGACCAAGGCTTCGGTCCCGAGGTCAAACGCCGCATCATGCTGGGCACCTACGCGCTCAGCGCCGGCTACTACGATGCCTACTACCTGAAGGCGCAAAGGGTGCGAACGTTGCTAGCCCGTGATTTCGAAGCTGCGTTTCAGAAAGTCGACGCCATCGTCACCCCCACAGCACCGACCGGCGCTTTTAAGCTGGGCGAGAAGACCGATGACCCGTTGGCTATGTACCTGGCGGACATCTATACGGTCACCGGCGACCTGGTCGGTGTACCGGGGATCAGTGTCCCTTGCGGCAAGACCCGGTCAGGCCTGCCTATTGGCTTGCAGGTGCTGGGCCGGCATTTTGATGAGAACACAGTGCTGCGTGTGGCGCAGGCAGTGGAAAGTTCCACATCCCGAGCGTAGCGAGGGATCCCTATCGTCTTCTACCGTGCCTTCGCTCGTGTGTTGGCTCCCTTAACACTCTGATTGAAATAGGCGTCTCTCGCTTCGCTCGTGACAAGAACACCCCTAACCACATCCCCCAATCCCGGTCTAACCTAACTGAATGGAAGTAACCGATGCAGCCGTGGTGGCGCAGGTGCTGGCCGGCGACAAGGACGCATTTCGCCTGCTGGTGGAGCGCCATTCCCGCAGCATTTTTCGTGTGGCGTTTCGAATGACCGGAGATCGACAAGACGCCGAAGAGATCGTCCAGGAGACATTCCTACGCGCTTACAGGAGCCTGGATAGGTTCGAACTGCGCTCAAATCTGAGTACCTGGCTCTATCGGATCGCGGTCAACCGGACGCTCGACTTGCTGACTTCGAAGAAGACACAAATGCAAAGCCAAAACAAAGATTCGTTTCAGATCAGCGACCATATCGATCCTGCGCAGGAGCATCAGGTACAGCTCCCTGCCACCACGCCCGGCCCGGAGCGGCTGCTGCTCAGCCTGGAAGTCAAGACGAGGATCGCGCAAACCTTGGGGCTCTTGACCCCCGCCGAGCGAGTAGCCTTCACGATGCGGCACATGGATGGCCAGTCGATCGAGGAGATCAGCAAAGTACTAAAGCTCAAGACCAGCGCCGCCAAGAACGCGGTATTTCGCGCTGTCCAGAAGCTCCGCCACGAGCTTGAACCGTTGACGAGCGGAGGAACGGAACGCGGACAGGTGGGAGTTCGCTAACATGAAGCATCTCAGCGAAGAGCAAATCGTACTCCACTATTACGGCGACGCCGAGGCGCACCTAGAAGTTCGGCGGCATCTCAGTGACTGTCCCGACTGCCAGGCGAAGTTCGAACGAGTGCAGGCAGTGCTCACGCAGATCGAACCAACTGAAGTTCCCGAGCCGCCCGAATTTTTTGAAGAGAAGACGTGGCTTAACCTGCGCGATCGTCTGGCGCGCCAGCCGGGCAGCCTTCGAGGATGGCTTGTGGCGCCGACGAAATGGAGAGTCCCCGCCGTCCCCAGGTTTTGGGCGCGGTGGGGAAGGAAATGGGCACTAGCGGCCAGTCTAGTCGTACTTCTGGCTGTTGCGTTTCTTGCTGGACGATATGGCCGAATCGGCAACGTCGCCTCGCCCAGCAATGTCGCCGCGGTCAATCCTGAACGCGTGGTGCTGGTCGCTGTCGGCGACCACCTCGAGAGATCACAAATCCTTCTGGTGGAAATCATGAACTCCGACACCAAGGGCGGCGTCGATCTCACGACCGAGCAGCGCCAAGCACGCGATCTCCTCGACGCCAACCATCTCTACCGTGTGAGCGCACAACAGGCGGGCGACCCGGCGGTGGCCGGGTTGCTGGACGATCTGGGACGCGTGCTGACCGAGATAGCCAACGCGCCGTCCGAGCTGACAGCGGCCGACCTTCAGGCGATTCGCGGACGAATTCAATCGCAGGGATTGCTGTTCAAGATCCGCGTAGTTGGTTCGCAAGTTGATTCAAGAGTTCGCCGCCAGAGCCAAGCGCGACCCGAGGCTGGCCGCGGCAACACAATTTAGAGGCTTACATATGACGAAGGATCGGATGCTGATATTTCTTTTTGCAGTTCTCGCTTTTTCGCTGGTTTCGGGACCGCGAATTCTTGCCCAGGCAGCTGCCGCCGGCCTCAGCTTTGCCGAATCGCAAAATGCGAACGACAAAGCACATGAAGAGGACGATGCTTATGACACGGCGCAGAACGCTCTGAACAGCGACGAGTTTTCCGATGCCGTCACCGCGTTTGACTCGGTCATCAAGATGCACGGGCGCAAAGCCGACGCCGCCACCTACTGGAAGGCTTATGCGCTAAACAAGCAGGGCAACAAGGCGCAGGCGCTTACTGCGATCGCCGAGCTCAGAAAGAGCTACCCGCAGAGCCGTTACCTGCGTGACGCCGGAGCACTGGAGCTGGAGATCAAGTCATCGTCCGGCCATCCCGCCAACCCAGAGAACGTGCCCGACGAAGAGCTCAAGCTTCTCGCATTGCAGTCGCTGATCAACTCGGACCCGGAAAGGGCTATTCCCATTCTTGACAAAGTGATTCACGGCAACGATTCACCCAAAATGAAAGACAAGGCGTTGTTCGTGCTCTCACAAAGCAATTCGGAAAAAGCTCAGGAGTCTCTGCTCTCAGTGGCCAAGGCCGGCAACGATCCCGATTTGCAGAAACGCGCGATCCGCTATCTGGGGATGAACGGAAACAGCCGGAATCGCGCCGTTCTCAAAGAGATCTACACATCATCTTCCAGTCTCGAGATTAAGAAGGCCGTCTTTCAGGGATGGCTGATGTGTGGCGCCAAAGACGATGTGCTGGCTGTCGCCCAGCAGGAAAAATCGCCGGAACTGCGAAAAGAGGCCATTCGCTATCTCGGCATTATGGGTGGACGCAAGGAACTGCGCCAGCTCTACAAGCAAAGCGATGATCGCGAGGTGAAAGAGGCGCTGCTGCAGGCTATGGGCATCAGCGGCGATGTCGAGGGAATGACCGAGTTCGCGCAGAGTGACAGGGACCCGGATATCCGCCGGCGTGCTGTGAGAAATCTCGGCATCTTTGGCGGATCGGAAGGCACGAACACGCTGGTCTCGATCTACAACTCGCAGGCCGACATCGAGACGAAGAAGGAAGTAATCAACGCGCTCTTCTTGAACGGGGCCGCCAAACAGATGGTGGCTTTAGCCCGAAAAGAAACCAATCCCGAGCTAAAGCGGGCCTGGATTCAGAAACTCTCCCTGATGAGTTCGCCGGAGATCACTGAATACATGATGGAAATTCTGAACAAATAGGAGGCGGTTTCAGAGTTGGTGATTCCATGCAATCACCACCGTGTCATTTCGAACGCCGCCGAGCGGAATCGGCTCCGCCCAAACCCGGCAGGAGCAGATCCTTCGGCTACGCCTCAGGATGACACTTCGTTTGCTGTTGCCTTGTGTTGGTATACACCATCCGTGAAACTGCAATAGGAGGCCCTGTGAAGAACCTGAGCCAAACCGTTTTATTCGCTCTTCTTACCCTGGCGATCGCCGACTTCGCGGTCGCGCAGAAGCCACAGGTCGCCAATGCCAAGGTGCAAGAGCTCCTGGCCACGAACGGGCTCAAAGCGGCGGTGGACTCCGCCGTCCAAAAAGAGAGCGGGCCGGTCTGGATCGGTTATCGGATCCCGGCTGTCGCAAAAGAACGGACGATGTGCTGCTTTGATTCATGGGATGACTCCAGAAACCTGGCGGGACGTTGCTGCGGATGCAAAGTGGAATCCGAACACGGCACATCCATGAACAGTTCAGCATCGGCTTGCGCGGCCCCCGAACCCCTGCCTTACGCCTTCATCTTTCTGCGCGCGGAAGCCAAGCGAATCGGCAAAGTGCGCGTGTATAGCTCGGATTGCCAGCTCGATTTTGCGGGCCTTCCGCTTTTCTGGCTGGAAGAGGTCAAGCCGGACCAGAGCGTTGATCTTTTGGCTGGCTTAGCGATGTCGGGCGAAGCGGAAGGGGAATACCGTAGGAGGGATCCTGCCCGCCAGGCCGTCATGGCTATTGCATTGCATGACACGCCGGCCGCGGACCAGGCCTTGGAGAAATTGATCCAGCCCGCGCAGCCTCTCGGGCTTCGCGAAAACGTGGCGTTCTGGCTCGGTGTGGAGCGCGGTAAAAAAGGACTCGAGCTGTTGCGCAAGTACGTGAAGAGCGATCCGGATGTTCGCTTCCGCAAGAGAGGGACGTTTGCCATCTCCCAGAGCAAAGAGCCCGAAGCGCTGGCCGAGCTGATCAGCATCGCGCATAACGATGAAAGCCCCAGTGTTCGGGGAGAGGCCATCTTCTGGCTGGCCCAGATCGGCGGTCGCAAAGAGGCGGAACAGATCACAGCGGCGATCAAGAATGATCCAGAGACTGAAGTTAAGAAGAAGGCGGTGTTTGCTCTTTCGCAAATACACGGCGGTGAAGGCGTGCCTCTTCTGATCAACCTGGTCAAGACCAACAAGAATCCTGCTGTGCGCAAGCAAGCGCTTTTTTGGCTGGGCCAGAGCCGCGATCCGCGGGCGCTTGATTTCCTGGAAGAGATTTTGACCAAGTGAGAGTTGCTAGGGCGGCTCTCACAATAGCTGTGTCCCGCTGCCGTGGAAGAGCGACCCTTTCAGGTTGTTCTTAAGATCGGGGCTTCAGAGTGTGTGTGAGAACTTGCCTAACACATCCACAAGGCGTCATCCCGAACCCCGTTAGCGAGGGCGCGCTGTCATCAGCGCCCGAGTAGGGGTGAGGGACCTTGCGTTTGTGGTGGAATCGAATCAAACACTTGCCAACCACGAGGTCCCTCAGGGCTACTCGCCCGCTGAAGACGGCGCGGGCTCGCTTACGCCCTTCGGGATGACGATTTCTAGTTCTCACACACGCTCTTCAGCCCTTGAGGCTGTGGATCCCTTTCGAGATCCATTAAGAGCTGTCATCCCGACCGGAGCGCCGCGGGGATCTTGTTCCCACAAGAAATCTATTGCGCGGAGTCGAGGGAGCCCGAGGCATCGTCCCAGACGATGCTGCCACAAGGAGTTCTCACATAAAGATCGCCGGAATCGCCGACATCGCCGGAATCCGGTTCTCCCGATCACGGCGATCTCGCGCGATTGCGGCGATTTCGGCGATTCAACGGGGAGAACTTCCCTGAAGCGGCATGGACGAGGATACTCCCTCGGGGTCCCTCCACTCCGCGCCAGAGATTTCTTGAAGGGACACAATTTCCGTGGCTCTCCAGTCGGGATGACAGACGTAAAAAGGCATTGAAGATAGTTTGGTACGCGGCTCTGCCCTGACACAAGAAGCCGGAGCAATCTGCCCCGGCTTCCTTTCGGGAAAAGCTTCACTGGCCAAGCGGCAGAGCGCGAGAAAGATAGTCGCTGAGGCTCAGTGTAATCAGGATGAGCAGCCAGAAGACTCCGGCGCCGACTGTGACCATGGTCTGCTTGCTGCCGTAGCGCACGTGCATGAAGAAGAGAACCACCAGCACGGCCTTGATAACCGCGATGGTAAGAGCCACAACCGGATTCCAAATTCCCAGGTCGACAAAAGCAATCGACCAGGTGGCGAAGGTAAGCGCGATGAGAATGCAGATGATCACAACATAGAGCAGCGGTGTGGGATGTGCTTGTTCTTGGGCCATATTTCCTCTAGTGTGCTCCTGCATGGCGGCTGATCAGATACAGCAACGGGAACAGGAAGATCCACACGATATCGACAAAGTGCCAGTAAAGGCCGCCCAACTCGACAGGTGTGAAGTACTCCGGACCGAATTGCCCGCGGTCGGCGCGCACCAGCAGCCAGGTCAGCAAGCCCAGGCCGATGATCATGTGGAAAGCGTGCAAGCCGGTCATAGCGAAGTAGAAGGAGAAGAAAATTTCCGTCTGTCTCGCTGTCTGCTCCGCCGAAACGTCTGAGGGCACTTCGATCTTGTAGCCTTTGGCCTGGGATTCCCTCGCGCGGTCCTGGATCTCCTCGGCGATGTTACCTAGTTTGGGATTGTTTGCTTCGCATCCGCCCCAGGCGTTGAAGCCTTTGCCGATGATGTGTCCGGGAATGTGGCATTCGTCGAACTTGTCGTAGTACTCTTTGGCTTTCACGCCAAGGAAGGCTGCACCCAGAATCATCGTGAAGATCAACCACATGACCTGCTGTTTGCGGATTCCTTTTTGCGCAGCCCACACCGCCATGGCCATGGTGAAGCTGCTGCCCAACAGTATGAGCGTGTTGGCGAAGCCCCAAGAAACGCTGATGCTGGTGCTGCCGGCTACGAAAGCCGGATAGAACTTGAGGCGATAGATGAGATAGGCGGTGAACAGACCGCCGAACATCATGATTTCCGTCAGCAGGAAGACCCACATGCCGAAGGTGGAGGCTTCCTTCTGCTGCTCCATGTCGTCGAACTGATGGACCAGAGCCGGATGGTGTTCGGTTGTGGCCGTCTGGTTAGTGAGCAACGGGAACCTCCTCCTCAACGCCGTAGTGATAAGGCTCCATGGTCACGACCGGCGTCTCATGGAAGTTATGCGTTGGCGGCGGCGAACTGGTGGTCCACTCGAGACCCGTAGCCTTCCAGGGATTCGGGCCCGCGACTTCGCCGAACTTCAGCGACCAGATGAAGTAGATCGCCGGCAGAATGAAGCCGACGGCCAGGATCGAAGCGCCGGCGCTGGAGAGAACGTTGAGCACCTGAAATTCCGGAGGATACGCGGCGTAGCGGCGGGGCATTCCCAGGTATCCGAGGATGAATTGCGGGAAGAAGGTCAGGTTAAAGCCGATGAACACGATCAGTGCTGAAAGTTTGGCCCAGCCTTCCGGATACATTCGGCCGGTCATCTTCGGCCACCAGAAATGCAGTCCGCCGAGATAGGCGGTGACCATGCCTCCGACCATCACGTAGTGGAAGTGGGCGACGACGAAGTACGTATCGTGGATGTGAATGTCGAGACCCAGCGCAGCCAGGAACAGGCCCGTCAGCCCGCCAATGGTAAACAGCCCGATGAAGGCCAGGGCATAGAGCATGGGCGTCTCCATGCTCACGGAGCCCTTGTACATGGTCGCCGTCCAGTTGAAGACCTTGACGGCAGAAGGAATGGCGACAGCAAAGCTGAGCAGCGAGAACACCATGGCCGAGTACGTGGAGATGCCGGCCACGAACATGTGATGCGCCCATACCACGAAACCGAATACTGCAATCGCGATACTGGAGAAGGCGACGAACGCGTATCCGAACACGCGCTTGCGTGAGAAGCAGGTGACAACCTCGCTGATCACACCCATGCCGGGCAGGATCATGATGTAGACGGCCGGGTGAGAGTAGAACCAGAACATGTGCTGGAACAGCACGGGATCGCCACCCAGCTTGGGATCGAAGATTCCGATATGGAAGCCGCGCTCCAGCGCGACCAGGATCAGGGTGATGGCGATGACCGGAGTCCCCAAGATCATGATCAGGCTGGCCGCGTAGTTGGCCCACACAAACAGGGGCAGACGTCCCCACGTCAGTCCCGGAGCGCGCATGCGGTGCACGGTGACGATGAAGTTCAGTCCGGTGAAGATCGAGGAAAAGCCCGAAATCATGACGCCGACGGCCATCACGATCACATGCGTTTTGAGGTAGCCGGTGCTGAGAGGTGTGTAGAAGGTCCACCCGGTGTCGACGCCGCCGCTGACTAAGGCGGCGAGTGAGAATACCGCGGCCACGATGAAGATGTACCAGCTCAGCAGGTTAATCTTGGGAAAAGCCAGGTCTTTTGCTCCCACCATGAGGGGCACAAGGAAGTTGCCGAGCACGGCCGGCACCGACGGGATCAGGAAGAAAAAGATCATGTTGATCCCGTGCAGGGTGAACAGCTTGTTGTAGGTGTCCGACTGGAACAACGCGCCCGTGGGCGTGAGCAACTGCAGCCGGATCAGCGACGCAAACAGGCCGCCGATCATAAAGAAGAACGAGATCGAGAGAAGATACAAGATCGCGATCCGCTTATGATCCTTGGTCAGCAACCAGGAACGGATCCCATAGTTGTCGTTCAGGTAATGCTTTTCCGGCATTGTCGGTTTAGCGGCGATGGCGTGGGTACTCATGGCTTCTTCCCGGGCTGTGGAGGCTTGTTGCCCTGCTCGATTTCTTGCTGGATGGTCGGCACCTCGGTGTCGCGGAGCTGCGTCGGCGTGCTGCGGTTATTCAGCGGCTGTGCGTCCTGCTGCGAGAGATGCTTGATGTATTCGGTGATCTCGATGAGTTGCTCTTCGGTGATCACTCCTTGGAACGTCGGCATGATGGCCTGGAAGCCGCTCACGATTTTAGCGTTCGGTTGCAGAATGGATTCGCGGATGTAGTTGTCGTCGGCGATGACCACACGGTTATCGGTCAGGCGCACCGGGCGTCCGTAGAGTCCTTGCAGATTGGGGCCACGCGCACCGGAATCGGGACGGTGACAGGTGGTGCATCCGAATTCCTGGAACTGCTTTTCGCCGCGCGCCGCCAGCGAGCCCTCGGCCTTTCCGCTGGCCAGCCATTCGGCGTAGTCCTCGGGCTTCATGACTGTGACCTCACCGGTCATGGCCGAGTGGTTGGTTCCGCAGTATTGTGCGCAGAAGAGATGGTAGGTCCCCACCTTGTTCGGCGTGAACCAAGTATAGGTATAGCGGTTCGGCAGAACGTCAATCTTGGTGCGGAAAGCGGGGACGAAAAAGTCGTGAATCACGTCTTGCGAGATCAAAGTGACTTTCACCGGCGTGTTGATGGGAAGATGAAGAGCGTTGATCTCGCGCTGCCCGCTCGGATATTGGAACTTCCACATCCACTGTTTGCCGACGCCATAGATTTCGAGCGCGTTCACCGGAGGCCGCTGCTGATGGAAATAGATGGTCGCCCCCCAGACAAAAATCACCATGGAAAGAGCCAGCGGGATCGCCGTCCAAACCACTTCCAGCAACGTAGAGCCGTGGATCTGCTCGGCCTGGCGCTCCGGAGTCTTGCGGTAGCGAATGATAAAGAACAGGATGAGGCTGGCAATCAGCAGCGAGAAGAAGGTGGTGATCAACACCAGAAACAGATAGAAAGCGTCCATCTGCCCCGCCAGGGTGGAAGCGCGCTCCGGAAATAAAGGCACGTTAAATTGCATTCGATTCGGCTGTCCTAATGGCTATGCTTCGCGGCGAGCATGTCGCGGCGAAACATCACCAGCATGAATCCGCCCAGCAACAGCAAAGTAGCCAGTGCGCTAACTCGCAAAATGTTGAAAATCACTGCTCCGTACCGGCCTTGTGCCGGATCGTAGTGATAGCAATAGAGCAGTACCTGATCGACCACATTTCCGATCTTGCCTTGCGACGCCTCGATCAATCCCATCTGGATGTCTCGGGGAAAATACTCGATGCCGTAGTAGTACTGAGCAACGCGCCCATCCGGCGTCAACAACATGATGCCGCTGCCGTGGGCAAACTGCCGGCTTTCCTGATCCCATTTGTAACGAAAGCCCACAGCTCCAGCCAACGCGTCGATCTGATCCTTGCGTCCCGTCAGGAAATGCCATCCCTGCTCTGCGCCGGCGCGGCGATAGCGCGACAAATAGCTCTTCTTGTTGGCGGCAGCGTCTTTGGGTGTGTCGCGCGGGTCGAAGCTGACGGTGATCACGTTGAAGTCCCGGCCGGCATTGAAGCGCACTATGCCATTGAGCGCGCCGACCAGATGATTCTGAACTTCCGAGCAGAGCATCGGACACTGGAAGTAGACCAGGGCAAGGATCACCGGCTTCGATCCGAAATATTGGCGCAGCTCCACCGGTTGTCCGGTCTCGTCGACGAACATCAGATCCAGCGGGACCTGCTGGTTCAAACGCTGCTCGATTCCTACCTGATCCAGGATTGCCGGCTTGGTGTTGCTCACGCCCTCGCCCGGCTGTAACTTTGGCGGAGCTTGCGCGAACAAACTGAGCCCGGCACATGCCAAGACGAAGACGCATGTGCTCAGGAGCTTCCGCGTTGTGCTACTCGTAGTCATTTCGCCTTCAACCTCAAACTTACTCTCCTACTTGCGTTGCGTTGCTGGCGCCGGAACCAGTGGCGCGGCTGACGGCAGCGTTGGTGGGACAAAAGTCCCGCTCACCTGCGGCAAACCTTGCTGCACCAGCAAACCCATCGCGTGATCTACCGGGATATGGATGTTTCCCGCGGCATCTTTGCCGGTGCTCTCCAGCCAGGCGTCTTCCGAACTGCGGAACATCTGCATGTCGTCGGTGTCATCGTATTGCAGGCGCGGCGTGGGGAAAGTGCGCTTCAGATGTTCTTCCATCTCGCTGCGTCCATACCATTCCGGAGTCCCGGGCGCTGCGCCTGGCTTAATCGGAGTGGTGCGAGGCACGGCGCGCTCAGCTTGCAGTTGCGCTTCCGCGGGAGTCGGCGGCGTTGGCGGATTGATCTTCTTTTCCAGCCATCCCAGGCTGACGTAAGGAACGTCGGACACGAAGACGCGCACGGCAATGAAGGTCAATATCCCCAGAAACGCCAGGGTGATGAGGAACGTCACGATCCCGCGTACGCTGAGGTCGGTCTCTTCGTGGCCTTCCTTTAGGTGAACGCCGTGAGCTTCTCCGGTTTGAGAAATGTAGTTGTCGTTATCCATGTTTCGCTTCCAGCATTTCGACAAAGTGAGGATCGTTCACCGGCATCAGCGAGCGCTTCTCCAGCCGCGAGTAGAACAGGAACAGCCAGATGCCGCCGATAGCGATCGGGCACACGATGTACATCGCCGCGTCCACCAAGCCAAAGGTTGCAAAGCCGCTTTCGGTGCCCTTGTAGAAGTTGGGCGCGGTCTGCCAGAACAGATCCACCAGGCGCATGAACAGTATCAGCAGAGCAATCAGAATCAGCCGGCGCCCCTGACGCTTGAGGCTGCGCGAGAGCAGCAGCGCGAACGGAAAGACAAAGTGGACGAAGATCAACAACGGGCCGAAAAACTGCCAGCCGCCGCGCAAGCGCATCAGGTACCACTTGATTTCCGAGAGCATGTTGCCCGACCAGATAATCAGCCACTGCGAGAATGACAGATAAGCCCACAGGACGACGAAAGCGAACATCAGCTTGCCGAAGTCGTGCAGGTAGTCGAGCTTGAACATGCGTGAGAGTGGCTCCATCGGCGCCAGCTTGACCAGCAGGAAGATGGTGAAGCACAACGTGCTCAAGACCTGGCCCACCATGAACAACATGCCCCAGACCGTGGACCACCATTCGGGATAGAGCGACATGGCCCAATCGATGGAGGCGAAAGTGATGGCGGCCGCGTAGAACACGATGCCGAAGCCACTCCAGTTCTGAATGGCAACAAACTGTGAAGGCGTCGTCTCACCGGCTTCTTCGCGCTTCGACCACCTCATCAGGATTGAATAGAGCCCTAGCCAGCCGAGGAAGTAGACGATGCCGCGAATCCAGAACCACGCAGGATTGAGATAGAGATCAACCTTGGACGCGCCCAACTTGGCAACAGCTTCGCCGTGCGACATCGCCGCCCAGGGATAGATCAACTTCATGCCGAAGGCGAGGGGCAGCCAACAAAGAAACATGAACGGCAAGTTTCCTGCGGCAGCTTCCCAGAAGCGGCGGCCGACGCGGCCCCAGTTTCCGCCGCTGGTGTACTGCAGCATCAGCAGGCAGAGCGAGCCGGTGGTCAGTCCTAGCCAAAAGAGGAAACCAACTAACCAGGCGCGGAGAAACACGTCCCACTTATGCAGCCCGGCCGCCAGACCCACCAATACGACACCGGCAATGATGCCGACAGTCAACGCCGGCGTGCGCCAGCGGCCAATGATAGGGGGAGCCGCGTAATCCTGAGGGGTAACGCGAAGAGCGAGTTCGCTCATGGCTTTACTCCTCCCTGCGGACGCAACGCGTTAGGACTGGTCGTGGAAGTTGAGGGGATTCTGATTCCATTCTCTTCGGTGATCGGCGCGCTGAGCTTGGGGACATCCGCTGCGGGGACGTCGGCCATTTGCGCGTTCTGGCTTCGCTGCAGCGCGCGGATGTAGGCAGCGATTGCCCAGCGATCCGCCGGTTTCACCTGAGAGGCGTAGTCGGGCATGGCGCCCAGGCCGTTGCTCATGATGTCGTAGAAATATCCCAGAGGCGCGTTGCGCAGTCGGTCCTGATGAAACGATGGCGGATGTTTGAACCCACGCTGCACGATCATGCCGTTACCGTCGCCGATGCGCGCGTGACACGGCGCGCAGTAAATGTTGTAACGCTGCTGCCCGCGCTCCATCAGCTGGGCGCCGAGCGGCAGCGAGGCCGGCAAATCGTTACTAAACACGTTGCCGTGCTTGCCGGTCAGGTAGTAGCTGCCGGGATCGAGTTGCTCGGCGTCGAGCGTGGCGTTATCCAACCGTGGCACCGTGCCGGCTACCGGGTAACGGGCGGAACGATGGTCGGGAAAGAACTCGCTCGAACGCAGCGGTATGAACTTAGGTTGGTTCTGCATGTCCTGGCGGCAGCCGGCGATGGTAAACACGGCAACCAGGGTGAGCAGTCCAACGCGGAATTGTGCCGGCAAATTAATACGGCACCTCCGAAATCTCCAAAGGATGAAAGGTCGCAAGGAAGCGCTTGGTCGCGTCGGGCTGGAACCTGGGATCCTGCGACTCGATGCAAAGGAAGAACCGGTCCTTGCTGGCGCGAACGAAGTTCGGTGAATTGAAAACCGGGTGGTACGGCTGGGGCAATCCATTGAGCGCGAGCATGCCGAAGACCGCCGCCAGCGAGGCGCCTAGGATCGCGCATTCAAAAGTGACAGGAATAAAAGCCGGCCAGGAGTGGAACGGCTTACCGCCGACATTGATGGGGTAGTTCACCGCCGACACCCAGAATTGCAGCGAGTAGCCGCCGATCATCCCGCACATCGCGCCAATCAGCGTGATCAGGGGTACGCGATTGTGATGCGCTCCGATGGCCTCTGCCGCTTCCTCCAGTGGGTACGGCGTGTAGGTGTCCATCTTGCGATACCCGGCATCGTAGGCGCTCTTGGCGGCATGCACCAGATCGGTCGGGTTATCGAACTCCGCCATCACTCCGTAAATGGGTTCAGACTTCATTCCTTCACCTTGGCCTGCGGCAGCAGAGCTCGGATTTCGAAAATCGAAATCGCCGGCATGAAGCGGATAAACAGGAAGAACAAGAACGTGAAGAAGCCCATGGTGCCGACCAGGGTCATCCAGTCCCACTTGGTAGGCCAGTACATTCCCCAAGAGCTGGGCACATAGTCACGCTGCAGGCTCATCACCACGATCACGAAGCGCTCCAGCCACATGCCGCATTGGACCACACAGGAAATCAGGAACAGCCCAAGCGCCGACGAGCGCACGCGGTTTAGCCATAGCAGCTGCGGGGTAATGATGTTGCAAAGAATCAGAAAGTAATAAAACAGCGAATATGGTCCATGCAGCCGGTTATGAACCATGGCCAGCTCGTACTTATCCTGGCTGTACCATCCGATAAACATTTCCAGGACGTAGGCGTAAGCCACAATCATCCCCGTAGCCAGCATGACCTTGCCGCAGTTTTGCAGATGGCGCAGGGTGATGAAGTCCTGCATGTTGTACAGGTAGCGGAAGGGGATGGCCAGGATCAGCACCATGGCGAATCCGGAGAAGATGGCGCCGGCCACGAAGTACGGCGGAAAGAAAGTGGTATGCCAGCCGGGCACCACCGAAACGGCAAAGTCCAGGCTCACCACGCTGTGCACGGAGAGAACCAGGGGCGTGGCCAAGCCGGCAAGCAACATGTAAGCCGTCTCGTAGCGGTTCCAGTGGCGAGCCGATCCGCGCCAGCCCATGGCCAGCATGCCGTAGATGCGTTTGACCACCAGGCTCTTGGCCGAGTCGCGCAGGCTGGCGAAATCGGGAATCAGGCCGATGCCCCAGAACAGGAACGAAACCGTGAAATAGGTGGAGACGGCGAACACGTCCCAGATGAGCGGGCTGCGGAACTGCGGCCACACGCCCATGGTCAAGGGAATCGGGAAGAGCCAATACGCGGCTACCCAGGGACGCCCGGTGTGGACTAGCGGGAACAGGCCTGCCTGCATCACGGCGAAGATGGTCATGGCCTCGGCAAAGCGGTTGATCGAGGTACGCCAGCTTTGCTTGAAGAGCAGCAAGATGGCCGAGATTAACGTGCCGGCGTGGCCGATACCGATCCACCATACGAAGTTGACGATGGCGAATCCCCAGCCGATGGGAATGTTGATGCCCCAGATTCCGGTGCCGCGCACGAACAGATAACCGATAGCCGTATTGAGCATGCCCACGATGGCAACGGCCACGGCGACGATCGCGAACCAGAACATCGGGGTGTGCTTAGTCAGCACGATGCCGGCGATGCGATCGCTTGCCGTCCCCAGGTCGTAGCCGGGACCGATGACCGGCGGCCTTACGCCTTTTGGCGGCAGTACATCAATTTCCTCAATCGGGGCCATTGGCTATGCCTTCTCCGCGGACTCGAGTTTAGGGTTGGGATTGCGCACCGCCGCAATGTAGGTGGTGCGTGGACGCGTGTTCAGCTCGGCCAGCAGCTGGTAATTGCGCTGATCGGCCCTGAGCTTGGAGACGCGGCTATTGGGATCGTTGATGTCGCCGAAGGCAATCGCGCCGGCGGGACAAACCTGCTCGCAGGCGGTCTTGATGTCTTTATCTTTGATCATGGTGTCGGCCTTTTCGGCGGCGATGCGCGCGGCGTTGATGCGCTGTACACAGTACGTGCACTTTTCCATCACACCGCGGCTGCGCACGCTCACATCCGGGTTGCGCATCATCTTCAGGCTGGGCGTATCGAAGTCGGCAAACAACAGGAAGTTGAAGCGCCGCACCTTATAGGGACAGTTGTTCGAGCAGTAGCGAGTCCCCACGCAGCGGTTGTAAACCATGTCATTCAAGCCTTCAGTGGAGTGCGTGGTTGCGGCCACGGGGCATACCGGCTCGCAGGGGGCGTTTTCGCACTGCATGCACGGCACCGGCTGGAAGTAGACGTTGGGATTCGCGGGATCGCCTTCATAGTAGGCATCGATGCGGATCCACTGCATCTCGCGCCCGCGCTGTACTTGTTCTTTGCCGACTACGGAGATGTTGTTCTCCGCCTGGCAGGCCACGGCACACGCCTGGCAGCCGACGCAGGAATTCAGATCGATGGCCATGCCCCAGGCGTAGTTGCTGTACCAATCTTTCTTCTTGTAGTTGGGGTAGAGCGATTCGTCCAGGTTGCCGGAGTTGTCGTCCTGCGGCTCTTCGTCCTTCTTTTGGTGGGCGAAGTTCGAGTTCTTGCGGTATTCCTCCAGCGTCGCCGCTTTCACCGGCTCGCGCCCGTCCATGCTGAAGTGGCCCTGGGTAACCGCGATGTTCCATTGCTCGTTCGTGGTAGCGAACGTCCCCGGGCCTGCGTACTGCGATCCAGCCGGACGAACGGAATAGGCATCGTAACCGCGAGCGGCGCCACTGTCGTCCAATCCCACGCGGCCGGTTTTTTTCTGGCCGTATCCGAGGAAGAGCGTTACGGCGTGATCGGGATGCCCGGGCTGCGGCCAGTACGGCGCCTTGACCTTGCGTCCTCCGAACTCGACCTCGATCACTCTCTGTGAGTCTGACTGGTGATCTCCGCTGTACTGATCGAGCGCGAGCAGGCCCAGCCGCTGCGCCATGGCTGGGCTGATCATGGCCACGTTGTCCCAGGTGGTGCGGGAAAGCGGCTTGGGCGTTTCCTGAAGCCAGCCATTGTTGATGAAGCTGCCGTCGTAGATGGTTGGATCGGGCCGGAACATCACTTCGACCAATTCGCCGCTGCCGGCGGCCACGTTTGCGACTCGCGACTCAGGCAGACCGTTGAGCTTGACCGTCACCGAACGCGCCGGGAAGGCGCTGCCGTTGATGTAGCCGTCGTGGAGCGAGCTGCGCCACCACTTCTCGAAGTCATCGCCCGTGTGTTGAGAACGCCAATAGGCCTGCAGCAGATCGTAGCCGGAAGTGCCCGGCTGATCGGTAAAGATGGCCAGAATCTCATGCGCGCTCTTGCCGTTGTAGAGCGGCTGGATCATCGGCTGGATGATGGTTACGATTCCATTGAAGGACCGGGCATCGCTCCAGGATTCCAGATAGTGCGCTTCGGGCACGTGCCAGTGGACGTACTCGGTGGTCTCATTGTGGAAGTTCGAGAGATGCACCGCGACCGCATCCTTCTTGTCCACGTTGGTGAGCAACCGGTTCAGAGCGTCCTGGAAGTTGAGGTCGACGGGCGCGTTGTAGACCGGGTTGCCGCCAATCATGATCAGCGTTTCCACCCTGCCGGCGTTGATGTCGTCTACGAGTTCGCGGATGGATTGCACGTGCTCGACCGGATCAATCTCGACTGGATCGGTGTAACTTACGGTCTTACCGACATTGCCGAGCTGTGCATTCATCGCATGCACCAAGGCGTTGACCGTCGCGGATTGGAACTCGCCGCCGACGACTAGGCTCTTGCCGCGATTCTCCGCGAGGTCGGCAGCTACAACATCGACCCACTTTTGCTGCTCGGGGCTTAGCGCGCCGGCGGCGCCGCCAGAAACGCCAAGCTTAGCAGCCAGCGCGCGAGCGATTTTCTCAACTTCAGATGGGCGCAACACCAGCTTGTGGTCGGCCTTGGCGCCGGTAGTCGTCGGCGAGCTTTCCGCGACGTAGAGACGGTTCATCTCATGGCTTCGTTCAGCCAGCTTGCGCCGCGACATGAAGTCACGCGCGTAGCGGACAAAGCCGGGGAACCAGGAGCCGGAGAGGAAGTCGGCGTCGAGTGAGACCACGACGTCGGCCGCGTCGAACTTGTACTGGGGATCGTAATATCCGCCGAACGCCAACTTCGAGCCGGCGCGCGCGCCGTCACGATGCACCGGGTCCCAGCGATGCCACTTCGACTGCGGGAAGAGCTGCTGGATGGCCTTCATCTGCGAGCCGAGAGTCGGCGAGGTTACCGATCCGCTCAGGAAGCGCAGGCCGGCGCCGGCATTGGCTTTGTGATAGCCCACGCGGCTGCGCATCGCCATCAGGAAGTCGCCCCAAGGACGCGCCTCACTCTTATAAGTGATCACATTGGTGCGGTCAGGATCGTAGAGGTTATAGATCGAGGCTTGTGCAAAAATATCGGTCGCGCCCAGACTGCATGGATGGTCGGAATTGCCCTCGATCTTGGTCGGACGAAACTCATGTGTTTCCACCAGCAGTGGATGCGCGTATCCGGCAAACGGCATGGCGGTGGCATAGAAGATCGGCTTGCCCGGGATCAGTTCTTCCGGCTGGCGAACGTACGGCAGTATCTGCTCCAAAGGCTGCTTGGTGCAGCCGGCGAGTCCAGCTAGCGCCATGGATGCACCCGCCAGTTTCAAGAAGCTGCGGCGCGAAACCGGGTCAATCCACTCCGAGTGCTGCCGCGGAAACTCGCGCTCCAGCAGCTCACCAAAGGCGGCTTCGTGCTTGCCGGTGAGCTCCTCCAAGGTCCGCCAATACTTAGGTCCGGTGGCCCCGGCAAGCTTCTCGCGCACCTGGTCCACGGAATCCGATTGCGCGCGGACCGGCTTGATCTCGCTCGCCGAAATCAGTTTGGGACTTGTTTCACTCGTTTTAGACATTCGCTTCCGTCTTGTTTTCCTTGCTCTAGCGGTGGCAGGTAGAGCAACTGGTTATATCCTGCGTCGTACGCAGGTGATATTTCTCTCGCAATTTATGGCCAAGGTCGACCTGGCTCGTAAAGGCCTGCAACTTCCCGTCGATTTCAACCGATACTGAGTGTTCGCTGGAAGGCTGCTGGTACTTCATGTCGAACACCTTCTCTTTGGGCCGCAGGAACTTTTCCGGCTCGCGATGGCAGTTCAGGCACCACTCCATCTGCAGCGAGTTCTCCTGATACATCAGAGGCATCTCGTCGACCTGGCCGTGACAGCTGTAGCATCCAATGCCTTTGTTCACATGGATGCTGTGATTGAAATACACAAAATCCGGCAGGTCGTGGACGCGCGTCCACTGCAGCGACTGCCCGGTGTAGAAGCTGTTCCGCACCGGCTCGAGCATCTCGGCGTTCGTCCAGATCTGAGCATGACAGTTCATGCAAGTCTTGGTTGGGGGGATACCGGCAAAGCTCGACTCCTCCACCGACGTGTGACAGTAACGGCAGTCCAGGCCAAGTCCGCCGGCGTGGTGCTGGTGGCTGAACGGTACGGGCTGCTCGGGAGCAACGTGCTGGTTGGTAACATAAGGGGAGCGCTGGAGCTGCATCAGGGCGGCTCCGACTGCAGAAAGGAGAAGGACAACACCAAGAATGCTGGCTCGCGCCAGCGTATTTGCACTGCGATTAAAAATCTGTGCCATGAGTGATTTTGTCCGATGGAAACTGTCGCACGCTCCTCCGCGACGCGATCAGCAGCCCCCCGGAGACAGCCAGTGAACTCCCCGGCCCACTGACGAAAACTCATTAGTATAAACAAGAGTGGCGTATTTCAGCCACTGTTCGCGGTGGAAATCCGCAAAAATTCTCGCCAGGCATCAGCAATGGCTCCTCATCTCGCTCGATGTTCAACTTTGCAGCGCTTCGTGTCTACTCCCAAAGCGCGCGGGGGAGGCCGGCTTGCGCGCCGAGCCCGCTGCATCAGGAGCGCGCGGATCACGGCCGAAGCCAGGATCTATAGCGGTGTGGAGCGCAGCGACAGGAATGAAGCCTCGCGGGGCACCCCGTGATCGGACAATTCACATCCAAACATGGGGTCGCACGCATAAAGGAATCGGTTCGGATGAAAACCAGAACCAAAGTCATTCTCGGAGGGTTGGCCGCCGGAGCCGCCTTAGGCACAGTCGCAGCCGGGGTGGCCACCGCGCTGGCCGGCCGATTTCTTCTCCACCGTTTGCGGCGCCACGAGAACGGCGATCTGCGCGGACAGACTGTTCTGGTTACCGGCAGCTCGCGGGGTCTGGGCCTGGCTCTGGCGGAGGAGTTCGCCCGAGAAGGATGCCGGCTGGTGCTGTGCTCCCGGAACCAGCACGAGTTAGCGCGGGCGCGTCAGCGCGTGGAACGCCTGGGCGCTGAGGTTTGCGCTGTCGCCTGCGATGTAAGCCGGCCGGAACAAGTTGAGCACCTGATCCGCGTCGCCCGCCAGCATTTTGGCGAGATTAACATTCTGGTTAATAACGCCGGAATTATCTCGGTGGGTCCCCTTGCCTCGCAGACCCGGGAAGACTTTCACGAGGCCATGGACGTCATTTTCTGGGGCACCGTTCATTCCACCCTGGCCGTACTGCCGGAGATGCTCGAGCGCGGCAAGGGGAGAATCGTAAACATCACTTCCATTGGCGGCCGAGTCAGCATGCCGCATCTTCTTCCTTACAACTGCGCTAAGTTCGCAACCGTCGGCTTCTCGGAAGGCCTGCACGCCGAGCTGAAGCGATTTGGTATCCAGGTTCTGACGGTTGTGCCGGGCCTGATGCGGACGGGATCGCACGTTAATGCGCGCTTCAAAGGAAACCAGGCGGCCGAGTACCGGTGGTTTGCGGCAGGCGCCAACAATCCTTTGCTCTCCATGTCCGCAGATCGAGCTGCCGCAAAAATTATCGACGCCATCCGCAATGGCCGCGCCGAACTGACGCTCGGCTGGCAAGCGAAGGCGCTAGCCAGTGCCCATCACTTTTCTCCAAGCCTCGCTGCGGAAGCGCTGGCCCTGGTGAACCGCGTTCTCCCCAAAGCCCCGAGCGGAGCCGCGGGAAGCAAAAGCGGTCGGGAGCTGGAATCTCGAACGATGCGCTGGAGTAAGCGTGGCCGCCGCGCAGCGCAGCGGTATAACCAGATCGAAGAAGCGGCATGAACCAAAGGAAAACCCACCACAGCGACACGGAGAGAGCCGATTGAAATTTCAAAATTTTAATTTTAAATTTCAAATTTCTGTTACATTCTTTCGTTCCGGCCTGTCTTGCTCTCCACGCATCGCAATCTGCAGGACCTCGGCGATATGCAGCGGCTTGCGTCCTGTGAGCTGTTCGATCTGCTGAAAGCAACTGAAGCCATCGGCGATGATCAAGGTATCTGCGCTGGCGGCGCGCACCGCCGGCAACAACACACGCTCGCCGATTTGCACCGAGATACCGTACTTTCCCGCCTCGAAACCAAACGATCCCGCCATGCCGCAACAGCCGGAGTCAAGTATCTGGAAATCCAGTCCGAGTCGCTTCAACAATTCCCGCTCAGAATCGAATTTCAAAACTGACTTGTGATGGCAATGGCCATGGACCAGAGCTTTGCGCCTCAGCAGCGGCGGGCGATAGCCGGCTTTCTGGACGAGAAACTCGCTAAGCAGAAAAGTTTGCCGGCGCAGCCGCTCGGCGTCCGTATTGGGTCCAAGCAGGTTAGTCATTTCATCGCGGAAGACGGAAACGCAGCTCGGCTCCAATCCGACGAGCGGCGTGCCGGTGGCGATGTGCGCCTTCAGCGCGCCCAAGATCTCTTTGAGCTGTGACTTCGCGCGATCGAGCATGCCGAAGTCGTAGAGCGGCCGGCCGCAGCAGAGCATGGCCTCAGGAATGATCACCTGATAGCCTGCATGCTCGAGCACCTCAACGGCGGCTTGAGCGAGCTGCGGATGGAAGTGGTTGCTGAAAGTATCGGGCCAAAGCATGACCTGCGGCTTGCCCGAATTTTGCGGCGTGCGCTTGCGAAACCAATCTACAAACGTTTGTGCGGCAAACCTGGGTAGTTGACGCTCTTGGGCTACACCGCCCATAAGCTTGGTAAAACTGGCGAGGCCAGGGGTCTGGGCAAAAAAGTTTGCCAGCCAGGGCGCGTGTCGCGCGAGCCGCGCCCAGCGGGAGATCAGCCCCATGGCATAAGCCGCTCGCGGCCGCGCACGGCCCTCATAATAATGACCGAGAAACTCCGCCTTATAAGTTGCCATATCGACATTCATCGGGCACTCGGTCTTGCAGGCCTTGCAGGCCAGGCACAGGTCGAGCGCTTCTTTGACCGGTTCGCTCTTCCAGCCGCCGTTCACCTTCATAGGATCACCGCGCAACATCTCGAACAGCAGGCGGGTGCGCCCGCGTGTGGAGTGCATCTCTTCGCGCGTGGCCATGTAGCTGGGACACATGGTGCCGTTCTCCTCCTTGCGGCACTTGCTCACGCCGACGCACAATGTGGTTGCCTCGGCAAAGTGCCCGTGCTCTTCAGGGAAAGAAAAATAAGTCTTGAGCTGCGGTGGGTTGTAACCGGCTCCGAGACGAAGATTAGCATCGATCGGGTTGGCGTCGATCTTCTTGCCCGGATTCATCTTCCAATCCGGATCCCAGATGCGTTTGAACTCGCGGAAAGCCTCCATCAACTCGGGGCCATACATCTTGCCGAGCAGCTCGCCGCGAGCCTGACCGTCACCATGTTCGCCGGAGAGTGAGCCACCGAGTCGGACCGCCAGATCAGCCGCCGCCTCGACAAACGCGCGGAAATTTTTGATGCCGGCTTCAGTCACCAGATCAAAATCGATCCGCATGTGCACGCAGGCCTGGCCAAAGTGGCCGTAGAGCGCGCATTTGTATCCGTGCTTGGCAAGCAACTTGCGTAGCTCGCGCAGATACTCGCCAAGGTTCTCGATGGGGACCGCCGCATCTTCCCAGCCTTCCCAGAATTCCGCGTCGCCGGGCACGCGCGAGGTAGCGGCTAACCCGGACTCGCGCGCCTTCCACACCATCTGGGTTTCCTCCTCGTCCTCGAAGAGTCTCATCTTCGGCGGGTTGAGGCCGCCGCTGAGGTCGTCCATCAAAGCTTTCGCCTTGGCCGTGGCTTCGTCTTTCGTTTCTCCGCCGAACTCGCACAGCAGCCAGCCTTTGCCCTCTGGCAACAACTTGATACTCTCAAGGTGAAGGCTCTTCTTCTTCATGTTCTCGATGAGAACGTCGTCCATGCCTTCAAGGCCGATGGGCCGAGATTTACAGACCCTGGGGACGTCGTCGGCCGCGGCGTAGACATCGGGATAGCCCAGCACGAGCGTGGTGCGCTTCTTGGGCCAGTCCACCAGCCGCACCTTGGCGGCGAGGACGACCACACATGTGCCTTCGCAACCGACCAACGACCGGGCAACGTGAAAACCGTTTTCCGGTAGAAGCTCGTCGAGGCTGTAGCCGGAGACACGGCGGGGAATCTTGGGATAGCGCTGGCGGATAAGATCGGCGTATTGATCACGCAGGATACGCAATCGTGAGTAGATGTCCCCGCGACGGCCGCCTTCTCCAACAATCTGCGCGAACTCCGCGTCTGACGTCGGACCAACTTTCATGCGCACGCCATCGTAGGTAAGGATCTCGAGTTCGAGAACGTTGTCGACGGTGCGCCCGGCCATCATCGAGTGCACGCCGCAGGAGTTGTTGCCGATCATGCCGCCCAGGTTGCAGTATTCATGTGTCGACGGATCGGGACCAAAGGTGAGGTCAAACTGGTTGGCGCGCTTGCGCAGATGATCGAGCACCACACCCGGCTCCACCCATGCGTACTTCTCTTGCGGATTGAGCTCGATGATCTGGTTAAGATACTTGGAAAAATCAATGATCACGGCGACGTTGCAGCTCTGCCCAGCGAGGCTGGTGCCACCGCCACGGGGCAGAAGCGGCGCACGATACTTGCGCGCCAGAGCCACGGTCTGGATCACGTCTTCAATCGAGCGGGGGATCACGACGCCGATCGGCGTCTGACGATAGTTTGATCCGTCGACGGCGTAAAGCGCGCGGTAACCATCATCGAAACGGACCTCTCCGGAGATCGCTGCGCGCAGCTCGGCGGCTAACTGTTCTGTCGCCCCGCTCCAAATCGTTTGAGTTTTCTTTTCCACTTGAGCCTTTTCCGCTCCAGTTACAGGACGCTCGGCTGGTAAGCGGGCCTCGCCGCCCGCCACGCCTTCCGATCACCGGATCTCCCCGATGATCCGATCACTCGATTTTTTAGGTTTCCCCTCCCCCAGTGTCCCAATAAACGACTTAGCAGAAGATCCTGGGATGTTCCAAACAGTAAGGCCTTTACTTAGAGCTTTTTGCCTAATCTGAAGGTTGATAGAAAAACACAAACAGCGCAACAAGCTTCTGTTCATTGCGCGCCGCCGGTTTCTAATTTTGTTCGCCATTGTAAAGTCCCCCGTGAATATCAAGGGGAAAGTGCCACTGGATAATAATGCCCACAGCGGGGTAACATCTAGCAGACGCCCGATGATAACTCGACTACAAGTCCGGAACTTCAAGAGCCTCAGAGACATTGACCTTTCCCTGGGCTCCCTTAATGTTTTGGTCGGGCCCAACATGTCGGGGAAGAGCAACATTCTTGACGTGTTTCGCTTTCTTTACCAAGTCTTTTTTCCGGAGGCAGGTACCCAGGGCATTTCGTACGCACTCGCGCAGCGTGGGGGCGTAAACGAGGTCCTTTGGAAGGGCGGCGACGATAAGCTGATTGAGATTAACCTAGAAGGATCCGATCAAACAGACCCTAACACGAAGTTCAAATATGGGCTTCAGCTGATCGCAGGCGCGGGCGATTTCGTAACGACTCAGAAAGAGTCGTTAAAGCTCCTGCGCTCTGGACGAGAAATCGACCTGATTGTTCAGGAACAGACCGGCAGCTTCCTCCAGCTTAAGAACGCTGACGGCAAGGACGCAGGAAATGTAGGGTCATCTGGAGTGTCAGCGATGCAATATGCCCCACCAAATTGGGATGGGCATAGGCTGTCCGAATGGTTTAAGACTTGTCGCTTTTACCACCTGGTTCCGCCGCTTATGAAGCAGCCGAGCTTAATGTCTCTCGGTCAAGTCCTGATGCCAAATGGCGACAATCTCTCCGCTTGGCTGATGTGGCTGCAGACCAACTCGCCCGAAGCATTTGGACGCCTAAACGAAGTATTGCGGGACTTGTTTCCGGATTTAATGCAGTTGAGAACCATCCCGACACCGGATGGAAGGGTACACCTGGCAACCACCGAGAGGGGGCTGAAGCGGCCCACAACCGTCTGGCAAACTTCCGATGGGTTTCTGACGCTAACGGCGCTTCTCTCACTGATTTACGTGCCGGCCGAGCTTAGCGGAACACTGTTCTGCATCGAAGAACCCGAAAACCACCTTCATCCTAGGCTTTTGGAGACTCTGGTGGCATTGCTTCGACAGGTCAGGCAGGAAATGCTCGACTCGAAGGAGCCTCTGGCTCAGATTATTCTCACGACTCAATCGCCCTACTTGGTAGATAAGTTTTCCCTTGATGAGATCGCTTGGATTGAAAAGAAGAATGGCGAAACCAAATCGTATCGTCCCGCGGACAAACATCACCTTAAGAAGCTGATCGAGAACAAGGAGCTGGGTCTCGGCGACCTAGTGTTCAGCGGTGCCCTCGGCGAAGAAAGATGAACGTCGGGATTGTCGTGGAAGGTGACCGCGACAGTGCAGTCTATCCAGAGCTGATTCGTAAAATCCGAGGTGACGTCGACAATATCAATGCTAAGCCTTGTGGCGACGTCATCAAACTTAAGTCAAAGTTTGTCGGGTGGCTGAAGCACTTCGAATGGCACACGAGTTTTTCCTTTGATAAGGCGCTGGTCATCATGGATTCTGACTGCTCCGATGCAGCCAGGTGGGAAGGGTTGCTGAACGAGATTTATCTACAGTCTGGTTTTGTGCCCAGCTTTCCAGTTCACTTTCATGCGACGAAATGCGAAGTAGAGACCTGGCTGTTGGCGGATGAAGGCGCGATCAATCAAGTATCTCAACACAGAGGCAAGAACAAGCGGGTACCAGCCGTTACGATTCAGTTTGAATCCTATAGAGACGCAAAAGAACTTTTCCACAGGGTGTTATCGAAAGCGGCTCTTCCTGCTGACGCGCGCGTTTACCAGGAAATCGCAGCAGCCGCAGACATCAAGCTGATAGCCGCACGTTGTCCTTCGTTCCAATTATTCGCTAACAAAGTCTTGGCATGCTAACCCGGCATGTCCACTACCGAATTGCCACGCTCAACCGCATTGAGCGATGGTCTAACCTCAAGCAAATTGAACTCGCGACGTTTTCTTTACAGTCTCTTAGCTGTAAGGTAAATTAACGCGCACCAAGAGAACCGTTATGCGGATTGCCGCGTTGCTAGCGCTGTCCTTCATCGCCACCTGCGGTCGGGCAGGAGCGCAGGACCAGCCGGTACCGAGCATGGTCTCCGCTGCGCGCGCTTTTCTGGCCACTGCTCGATCCCGTCCAAAAAGCGCAAGCAGTTCTGCAGGGCTAAAGTTATCGCTCATCGGAAGCGGTCGGAAATGACCAGACGCGTGTGGCCACCGGCACTCCTGCCGGTGCTTTGCTTCCTCAAGAAGGACGCTTTGCACCGGCAAGAGTGCCGGTGCCACAGGATCCTAACGATGACACATACGACGCGGCTCTCTTCGATTTCAGCGGCTGAAAGCCGCCATTTTTTTGAGCTTGACCGCAGGCCTGAAAGGCCTGCTCCACCCTCTTGTCCTGGGCTTTATTCTCTCCGGCCAAGCCCATCGTGCGCTCTTCTCTATTCCGAATCGGGTTACACCAATTGTGGAATCGCTCTAGAAGGCGCGTGGGGAAGTAACGTCACGATCTGAGTTCAACCACAGTGGCGCCGGCTCCGCCTTCGTTTTGGGGAGGCTCGGCGACTGTGGCAACGTGGGGATGTTCTTTCAAGAATTGGCGGAGAGCTTTGCGCAGGATTCCCATACCGCTGCCATGGACGATGCGTACTCTTGTCATGCCGGCTAGAAAGGCGCGGTCAACAAACTTTTCAACCTCGGTCGTGGCTTGGTCCACGGTTTGGCCGATCACATTGATCTCAGCCGGGACGTTCGTCTCCTCTCGAACCGAGACGGATATACCTTTGGACCTGGCAGCGGCGACCGGCGACGGACTAGTGCGCGTACCAAGAACCTCCGCGACATCGGCTCGCGGAATCTTCATCTTCATGGCGCCCATTTCCACTTCAAAGGTCTGCTCATCGATCTTTCGCTTGACGACGGCGGTTCGTCCAAGGGATTTCAACTTAACCGTATCGCCTTCCGAAACGTGCTGAACTTCGTGCGGACGAGCGTGCGGGTCGCCGCGATCCGCGCCTGTTTTGTGCGCCACCACGCCGGAATCAAATTGCTCTTTGAACTCGCGCCGCAGCTTGGCCATCCGCTGTTCCGCTTGCTTGGAAAGCTTCTGTTGTGCGGCCCGTTCCTGGACGGCATTCACGGCTTCGCGGGCTTGGTATTCGAAATCGCGGAGCAAAGATTCCATCTTGCGCTCAAACTCGCGCGTCTTTTGTCGTTGCTCCTTGGCGCCTTCGGCTTCCAGCCGTTTCAATTCTCGCGCGAGATCGGCGTCACGCTGTTGCGTGGCGCGCCGCTCCTGCTCCAATTCGCGAAGCTCCGTGTGCAAACGGTCGAGGAACTTGGATATGTCTTTGGTCTGCGTGCCCAATTTAGCGCGAGCGGCGTCGATGATCTGGCTGTTCAATCCCAGTCGCTGGGCGATGTTGATTCCCGCCGATGCTCCCGGTACCCCGACTTGCAATTCGTAAGTCGGCTGCAGGGTCTTCTCGTCAAAGCCCACGGCGGCATTGAGCACACCCTGGGTATTGGCTGCGTATACCTTCAGCGAAGTGTGGTGGGTTGAGATTACGGTCAGCGAACCGAGGCGGCGGAAGTGCTCGGCGATAGCTACGGCCAGGGCTGCGCCTTCCTCAGGATCGGTGGCCGAGCCGAGCTCGTCTAATAGCACGAGTGAGTGTGGAGTCGCCGTGCGCGAGATGAAATCAATATTGGTGACGTGCGCGGAAAACGTCGAGAGATTTTGCTCGATCGATTGGTAGTCGCCGATATCGGCCAGCACGGAGTCGAAGACCGGCAAACGCGCCGTGGTTGCCGGCACGGGAAGTCCGGCTTGCGCCATCAGCGCCAGCAAGCCGACGGTCTTGAGGCCAACGGTCTTGCCCCCGGTGTTCGGGCCGCTGATGATCAGTTGACGATGCCCAGCATCCATCTCCAGGGTTAAGGGTACGACCTTGCCGCTTTTGGAACGGAGGTTCCTCTCCAACAAAGGATGACGCGCGGCTCGCAGCTCGACGAAGTCGCCGGTGACTTCAGGGCGCACACAGTCGTAGTCCAATCCAAAGCGGGCTTTGCCGAACTGCAGCTCGACTTCAGCCATCACTTCGGTCGCCGTGGCGATCGCGTCAGCCTGCTCGCCGATCCGGGCCGTCATCTCGCGCAGAATGCGCCGGACCTCTGCTTGTTCTTCCTCGAGGAGCCGCACAAGGTCATTGTTCTGTTCGATCGTTTCCAAAGGCTCGATGAAGACCGTTTGTCCGCTTGAGCTGGCGCCGTGAACGACTCCGTTGACTCGTTTGCGCTGCTCGGTCTTCACGGGAATGACAAATCGCTCGCCGCGGATCGTGACCAGCTCGTCCTGCACCGCTCCGCCTTCGGCCAGCCGTCGTAGGTATCCGCGCAACGACTCCTGGATCAGGCGCTTCTGTTTTTCCACTTCGCGGCGAATGCGTCCCAGCTCCGGCGAGGCTCGATCGTCGAGGGTGCCATCGGGCGAGATCTTGTTGCGGAAGAAGCGCAACAACTCGGTGAAATCGGCGACGTGAAGCGACAGCTCGGACATTCCCGCCCATTCCGTCTTGACAGACTCCGGCGGATGCAGCGCGATCTCGCGCCACTCTGCCGCCTTGTCCGCGAGCAGGAGGATGTTGCGCAGCTGGTCAATTTCAAGGGAAGCTCCGGCAATCTTGGACTTTGCCAGCAGCATTCCTGCATCGAATAGGCCCGTGAACTCGAAACGTCCTCCGGCGGAGAGAAAGCGCCGCGTCTCGGCGGCGAGCTGCTGCTGGCGCTCGATCCACTGGCGATCCGCGGACGGCCCCAGCTGAGCCACGCCGGCCTTGCCCAGCGGTGAGTAGACATAGGCCGAGAGCAGGTCACGGAACCGGTCAAATTCCAGAACACGAGCCGAGGAATGTTGGAGCGCGGAGGGAACCATTCAATAATGATGGTAGCGCAAATTGGCAGGACATCGGGCCAAGGTGTTCAGCCCAAAAAACAACAAGTTGTTCCTTGGTGTCTATGGCCAGGTGGCTTATTCTTGTGTGCGCCTGATTCTTGTGGCACAGTTGCCCTCGGCTGTGCTGACCTTGCACGGGCGGGGCGCCGGTGCCACTATGAGCGAAAAATCTTTTCTTTTCGCGACGATTTTCGAGCGGCAAAGACGCAGCCGAGGACGGCTGCGCTCCACGCTTGCTCTTATTTGCGGCTTGCCGCCCTGTGGCAGACGTTTTTGCCCACCAGCGGACCACTGTCGAGGATTTCGATATTTTGACCCTTGGTCCCACTAGGCGTACCATCGCCCTCAGGGGCGAACCTCAAAACCTGCGCAGGGGCGCAATGATTACCGCAAAAAGGAGGGTATGTTATGTTGAAGCGCGCATCAGCCGCTCTGCTCGTCAGCTTACTCTGTGCCGCCTTCTTGGCCGCGCAAACTCAGCCGCAAATGCCAACGCCGGGCCCCGAATTGAAGAAACTGGATTACTTCGCCGGGAATTGGAAATCGGATGGGGACATGAAGCCGAGTCCGTTTGGCCCAGGAGGCAAATTCTCGGCCACGGAGCAAAACGAATGGATGACCGGCGGCTTCTTCTTGCTCTCTCATGCCGACGAGAGCACGCCCATGGGCAGCGGTAAGGGACTAGCCATCTTCGGGTATGACACCAATGACAAGGTCTACACCTACCAGGCCTACAACAGCATGGGACAGGCCGAACACTCCAAGGGAACTCTCACCGGCGACACCTGGACTTGGACGAACGAAGAAAAAATGCAAGGCAAGCTCATGCGCGGCCGGTATACGGTCAAAACACTTTCGCCGACCGCCTACACTTTCAAGTTCGAGATGGCGCCGGAAAGTGGCGAGTGGACGACGGTAATGGAAGGCAAAGCCACAAAGACCAAATGAAGACGCTCACGATTGCGTCTGAGTTCGCGTCTTGATCGTGGATGCCTTTAGGCCTACGGAGAACCGTCTGGCAACGACGGGCATTAGGAGCTTATGGCCTCTCTTGCCAAGGGCTTGCCCCTTTCACCCCGGCACCAGGATTTTCCTCCACGAGGAAAATTCCAGAGGCATCCATGATCTGCAGGGACCGCCCGGTCGGGCGTCGCCACGAAGATGGCAAAAACAGGTACTAGGCTAGGTACTGCTTCCGGCAATCTGAGGGTGCTACCCTTGCCTTGGCCTCGTTTGGGGACGTAGGCCGGGGGGAGTTCGCTTGCATCCTTTTGAAAAGGCGCCGCGTGAGGTCCAGGAGATCCTGGCGAAGCCGATCCGCGATTTGGGTCTGAAGCTGGAGGGATCGCCGCTGGAACCCTTGGTACAGCGGCTCTATCGCGAGCTGGATCGCAAGGGACTCAAGAAGTTTCGTCCCATCTGCTATCTCACCGACGAGTGGGGATGTCCGTCGGGCGAGCCGGTGATCGGCGTTCCTTTTTATCTGGCCGATCCTCGTTTGTCGCGACTTGAAAAAGAGATTAATGATCTGGAAGACACGCGCCAGATCATGATGTACCTGCGCCACGAAGCCGGACACGCCATCAACTACGCCTACGGGCTCTACAAGACACCGGAATGGAAGCATCTGTTTGGCCCCTACCGGCGGCGGTATCGCGATGATTACCGGCCGGTTGCCTTTTCACGCAGCTACGTGCGCCATATGGAAGGCTGGTACGCGCAAAAGCATCCCGACGAAGACTTCGCCGAGACTTTTGCGGTGTGGCTGACGCCAGGCTCGGGCTGGCGCAAGCGATATAAAGGATGGCCGGCCATCGAGAAGCTTCGCTATGTGGATCGCATGGCCAAGCAGTTTGCCAATGCGACTCCGGTGCGACCGCATGGACGCAAGGATCTGACCGTTGACGACATGGACACCACGGTTGGGGAGTTCTATCAATCGATTCTCGACGATCAGCCGTCTCCCGGCGATCTTCCTCTGGATAGCGATCTCCACGACATCTTCAAAGTCGGGCGACGACGCAAGCAAGGCGTGCGTCCAGCCGCGGCCCTGCTGCGTGACAATAGCAAAGCCCTGGTGGATAAGCTTGCTTACTGGACCGGCGTGCAGCGTCCGCTGGCGAAAAAACTTGTCGAAGCCATTGAGGCACGCGTGGACCAACTAGGCTTGAGAGCCGACGTGAGCAGAGAACGCGAATACTTGACCGAGATCACCGTGTACTCCACGGCGCTGGCGATGAACTACATTACCCGCGGGAAGTTTGTGCAAGCATGAAGCTCGAGGCATCCAACTGGCCATGGGAACGCCGGGCTGGCAAAAAGGCCTGACGGAACAGAAAATGGATAAGAAACTCAAGGTCACGATTCTTTGTGAGAACTGGGGCGACGAAGGCGTCATCCCGGAGCCGCCGAGGAGAAGGCGCGGGCCTACCAAGCATAAAAAGAAGCGCGAAAAACATGACTTCGAGGAGATCTTCGAGGCGTTGGAAAAACTGGGACACGAGCCCAGCTACGAAGTGCTCGACGGCACCGACAAGACCTTGCTGGCGCTGTCTCGCTGCGAGACCGACCTGTTCTTCAATTTGGTTGAATCTTATGCCGGGGACGATCAGAAGGAACTGCACGTAGCGGCTTATCTCGATTTGCTGGGACGTCCCTACACCGGCGCCGGACCACAAGGGCTCTACTTGGCCCAGGACAAAGTGCTGGCGAAGAAGCTGTTCACTTTTCACGGTATCCGCACACCGTTTTTTGCGATTTGCTACCAGGGCACGCTGGAGCACAGCCACGACATCTCGTTTCCGCTCATCGTGAAGCCGAGCTCCGAGGATGCATCGATCGGGATCGATAAAGACTCAGTAGTCGGCAGCGTGAAGGACCTGATGGAACGAATCCAATACATCCAGCAGGAATTCGATTCGCCCGCTTTGGTCGAAGAATATATCGAGGGCCGGGAAATCTACGTAGGAATCCTTGGAAATCAGGACCCCGAAGTACTGCCGTTGATAGAACTCGACCTATCACGTCTGCCGGCCGGAATGCCCAAGGTCGCCGGAACTGAAGTGAAATGGGAAAAAGAGAGCGAGGCTTACAAGTCGACCAAGTCCGCTCCGGTGGAAGATTTGGATGAAGAGATCACGGAGCAATTGGCGGAGACCGCGGTCTTCGTCTATCGCATCCTGAAGCTCCGCGATTACGGCCGAATCGACATGCGTTTGACCGACAAGGGCGAGCTATACGTCATCGAGGGCAATCCCAACCCCTGGCTCTCCAGCAATTCGGAGTTTTTCATGGCTGCCAAAAAATCCGGCCGCACCTATGCTGAGATGGTCGAGGCAATCGTCGATCTGGCGCGATCGGATCGTCGGCGGCGGGATCAGCTGCGGATGTCGTGACCCTCCTGGTTCTTGTCTTTTGCTTCGTGTCTGGGCGACCACACTTGTCTTCTGCCGGCAACAAAAGCAAAAAAATAGCTGGGCCGCAAGTCCCATAGAATCAACAGATACATCAATGGTACAGGCCATGCAATTCACCTAGCGCTGCTTTGGCAGCGGAGGTGAATTCAAAATGGCAAATACTAACTCATTCAATTCAGAACCTAAGAAAAGCGTTACCCGCGCGATGCGGCGTACGTTCGGCTTGGGCATCTCGGTAACCGCGGTGCTATCGGCGGTGGTGGCGGTGATGTTCGCGGTGGCGCTCGACGGATGTTCCAACAAGAGCAAAAAGACGGAGGTCAGTTCCAGCCTCAGGTCTTCAAACCCGATTTCGGCTCTTCCCAGCCCGAGTCCGGTTGGCTACACCAAGAGCGAGATCTCGACTCCCGAGATCTCGACTCCAAAGAAGCGCTCGGTCGTGAAGCGGATGTCGACGCTCGGTTATAGCGACAGCGTGACCGGGGTGTCGTTCCGGTATCCGCGGCAGTACACGCTGATGACCCCGGAGAAGGCGAAGCAGAATTCAGACCTGCTGAACCGGATTCCCATGAACTTCGTTGAGCCCGGAGGCGTGAAGGTCGCGACCGTCGAACTGCCTGACGCCGTGGCGACTTCGCTGCTCGACATCAACGTCAACAAAAACCTGACGGCGCAGCAATGTGACCAGTTCGCCGATCCCGACCTCTCCGATGTGAAGGGCAACTCGCCGGTCGATACCAGCGATGACTCCATCCCGTCGAAGGTCAACTTCCATGGCATGGAGTTCATGCGCGTAGAGAACGGTACCGAGCAGACCGACACCCGGTACTATCACCATTTTGAAAACGGCGCTTGCTACGAGTTTGTCCTGGGCGTAGCCGAGAAGCCGGGCAACACCAAAGCCATCGACCACTTCGAGCTGTTCGATAAACTCGAGCGGATCCTGGCTTCGGTACAAATCAAATCGGAAAAGCCGGTTGAAGTTACGGCCGGCGTTCCCACGAGTCCAACCAACGACAGCAAGCCACAGTAGTCAGTGCGCGGTGACGTAAAGGCCGGCTTCCGAAAGGAGGCCGGCTTTTTGTTTCTTGATCACTAAGAAAGTTGGAGCGCAGCCGCCGGGGTCCCCGGTTCGCGCCGATGTTGCGCGCAATGGCGTGGAGGTGCCCTCGGCTGCGAAACCTGCTAACGACCTTCCCACACTGCGCGATATCGAAAGCAGCTCACCACGTGGTCATTCGCCATCCCAACCGCTGCATAAACGCGTAGCAAACCGCGGGCCCCACGACGTTAAAGCCGCGGCGCTTCAAATCTTTGCTCATGGCGATGGTTCCCTTTTGAGAACTCCCTGAATCTGCATTTCTGCTCCAAGCGTTCTCGGGATCTTTCGACTCGCCCTTAGTCGCTTCTCTCCCTCGGCCTCCCTCAAGATGACAGGACTCACGCGGGCTCTTTCGCCCCTGGTTCTTTGTTTTTTATTGACGTCGCGCAAGAAGGGACAGCTTGCGAGCGTTGCTGTTACAGGAGCACAATCTTGAGCGGCGGTAATTCCGAGTGAGTCCGAAAGCCCTAGTGATCGCCATTCTGCTCATCCTCGGCGGTGCGGTATGCGGTGTGCTAGGCACGCTGCATGTCATTTACACTCTGCTTGATTTGCGCAAGCCGCGACGGCTTGTTCCGGTCGATCCTGCGGTTTTACAGGCGATGGCCAATTCGGGCCTCAGACTGTCGCGTGGGGGTACGGATATGTGGCGGGCCTGGATTGGCTTTAACTTCAGCCACAGTGTTGGTGTGCTGCTAACTGCAGCCCTGGCGGTCTGGGCCGGGCTGCAGATTAATACGCTCCCCGTCGGCATCATCATGCCAGTGCTGATCTTGATCGGCTGCGTCTATCTCGTTCTCGCCCTGCGCTACTGGTTTCGCGGTCCTGTCATCGGCGTCGCCATTGCTACCGGCTGCTTCACCGCCGCATGGATCCTCTCGCTGATCTGACTCGTCGCCAGCTTGCCGATCGTCGTGTCAGCATCGCAATCCGTGAGCCGATCATCGTCGGCCTGGCAGAACTAGCGTGCCGCCGGATTATCAAAATGGTAACTTCAGTGAGCGATGCCGATGTCGCCTAAGGAGGGCGACATCGGCATCGCGGACATCGGCAACCGCCTATAGATGGTGCGGCATCTTCGCGGCATTGGCGTTTGCCGGAACGGCGTGCCGCCTGGGCCGGGTGAGGGTTGTGCCTTGAGTGTTGTTAAAGGGTACGGTTGGAGAGAAAGTTGGCAGGTTCTGCGCGCGCACCTGGGTCGCGGCTTCGAAACCCGATGCAAGCCTAATCAGCGTAGGCTCGCTGAACGCGGTTCCGAAGAAGCTTATGCCCAGAGGAACACCGAAAACCATGCCCGCGGGAACCTGCACGATCGGATATCCCGGCGCTGCCGCCAGGCCGGAGGTCCCAAAAATGAAATGGTCTCCGTAGAGCAAGTCAGTGGCCCAGGCGGGGTTATCCGTCGCCGAAACCACAGCGTCGAGGTGGAACTGACTGATGGCGGCGTCAATTCCGTTCACGCCTGCATTGTGGTCGATACCCAACGCCTGGTTGTAGGTAAGCCCTCCAAATACCGGCTGGGGATCATCGGGGCCGGGTGCCAGCGAGTTGGCGAGGTCGAAGATGTCCTGATTGAAGAACGGCATCTCTACGTCGGCATGAGCATTGTTGAAATCGATCGCGCTCTGTAGATTCCCACCGGCCACAGGCACGCCGACGCGCGTGGCAAAGTAGGCTTGCAGGTCGTTGCGAAAATCGAAGAGCAAAACGAGCAGTTCGCCATCTGCGGGCGCGAAGGTGAAACCCGCAGCGTCCAAATCAACTACTGTGGCCCCTGCCGCACTGAGTGCTTCGACCGCCGACTCGAATGCGTCCAGCACCGCCGGCGGTGTGGGGACGAACGGATCGAATCCATTCAATCCCGCCCGCGTCAGGCCGAGCCGCGCTCCTTGCAGACCATTAGGGTTGACGAATTGTGTGTAGTCAGCGGGGATGTTTGCGGGACGCGTCCTGCCGGTTCCCTGCCACCCCAAGGGAACTCCGCCTGTAGCCGGATCACGCCCGTCGAAGCCGCGGCTGTGGATGACGCTCAACACGGCAGCCGCGTCAGACACCGTTCGTCCGTGAGGACCGACCGTATCCTGGGTGTGCGAGATGGGTACAACGCCCGCCCGGCTGACCAGACCAACTGTCGGCTTGATGCCCACGACGCCGTTCGCATTCGCGGGGCAGACAATGCTTCCATCAGTTTCCGTACCGATTGACACCGCCGCGAAGTTGGACGAAGCTGCCGCGCCCGAGCCGGAGCTTGAACCGCATGGGTTGCGATCGATGCCATACGGGTTATGCGTCTGACCGCCGCGGCCCGACCAACCACTGATCGATTCAAAGGACCGGAAATTTGCCCACTCCGAAAGATTGGTTTTGCCGAGGATCACAGCGCCGCCGGCGCGCAGGTGCGCGGCTACCGTGGAATCGCGTGGAGCAGGGGAGCCAACGAGCGCGAATGATCCGGCGCTGGTCTGCATCTTGTCGGCAGTATCAATGTTGTCCTTCAACAGTATGGGGATGCCATGCAATGGTCCCAGTACGATGCCGCGCCTGCGCAGCGCATCGGCCGTGCGCGCCATAACCAGCGCGTCCGGGTTGAGCTCAAGGACTGCATTAACACCGGGCCCATTCTGGTCCAACGCCAGAATGCGCGTGAGGTATTCCTGAGTAAGTACCTCTGATGTGAGTTGCCCCGAGGCCATTAGCGCCTGGAGCTGGGCAACTGTCATTTCGTTGTGTCGCGTCGGGATACTGTTCTGATTCTGCGCGAATGCAAGAACGGACATCAGCAGAATTGTAAGAACAAGAGTAGGTCTGGGGGATCGGCTCATGGTGTTCCTCCTCTATCGCAGCCGTGGCAGGAAATGGCACGAGATGGTGCGTAAGGCCGACAGGCAATCTAATGCTGCTCACACAGGAAGTCAACTGCCTCTGGAACTTGAAAAAATAAAAAAAAATCTCAGAGTGAGACGAGTTCCAATTTTGGAACTCCCCGAGCTTAACGGCGACGATGGCCCAAATTACTGTTTCCCCACGGCGGCGTAGCGGAAACATGTCACCACGTGGTCATTCACCATCCCCACAGCCTGCATGAAGGCGTAGCAGACAGTGGGGCCGACAAAGTTGAAGCCGCGACGTTTCAGGTCTTTGCTCATGGCGATGGATTCCTTGGTTTCGGCGGGGACGTTCTTCATGCTGCGCCAAGAGTTCTGAATGGGCGCCCCACCGACGAATTGCCAGATATAGCGGTCGAAGCTGCCAAATTCCTTTTGGACTGCCAAGACTGCTTGCGCATTGCGAATGGCGGATTCGATCTTGAGACGGTTGCGGACGATACCGGGATCTTTCATGAGGCGCTTGATCTCGCCGGATTTGTATCGGGCGACTTTCGCTGGATCAAACCCGCTGAAGGCCTTGCGGTACGCTTCGCGTTTATTGAGGATCGTGGACCAACTCAATCCCGCCTGCGCGCCTTCGAGGACCAGGAACTCGAACAGCACACGATCATCGTGCTGAGGAACGCCCCATTCTTCATCGTGGTAGGCGATCATCTCGGGCGTGGTGTTCCAGGGGCAGCGAGGTTTGTCGGACATGCGAAGGTAGTATATTCGCTCGGTGAGCGCAGCAATAGTGTGGCACCGGCGCCCTCGCCGGTGTTATTCTCCACACAGCCGGGGGCGGCTGTGCCACACGTGTCTACATTGTTGAGGCGCGTTGCGGGGTGTGGGCGAAGCCGAAGCCCGCTGCCGAAATCCTGGGCAAAGCGAAGGGATCTGCTGCTGTTCCAAGTACAATCCAAGGGAATGCACGGAGAATGCGAGCACTGCGGACAGAAGTTTAGCGTGGAGCTTTTACATTGCGGCTTTGGTGAGTGCTGCTATGGGTATTGCGAAAGGTGTGGCAATACAGTGATTCTGTCGGGCTGGAGCAAGCAGTGGCCGAAGGACGTCAAGTGTACCCAGGCGGAGATGCCTGCAGAGATGGAACTGCACCTGCGGCCGTGTGAATGTCGTGGTCGATTCGCCAAAGGCGCTTCTCCGCGTTGCCCCCATTGCAAGCAGTCCCTTTCAGCAGACAAAGCTGCCGAGTGGATTGAGGCGCAATCTCCGGGCGTGAGAAAAGGATGGCGATGGCAACGCAATTGGCATGGTCTCTATTGTGTAGTGGTTCAAGGACATCGCGTCGCGGACAATTTCACCATCGCGATGGTCAATCACCATGAAATTCTGAGACCACTTCGATTTCTCCGACGATATTCTCGTTGAACCGTCCGAGGTCCGCGGCGGGAATCCAGTACTCACGATGTTCCGAACTACCGACGGTGTGGGTCTCATATGTGTTTAAGAATTCTGTCAGCACTTTGAAGCGGAGGACATAGCCCGAAAACCCCGACCGGGCGTCCTTTACGTTCCACTGACGTGCAATTTGTGCGGCGTATTGCTCGCTCAGCACAGGATAAAAGAAAGGTTGTTCCGGCAGTCGTGGCGGAAATGCGCGGAAATTTGCCGTACGAATCAATTCCAGTTCAGCCTGGCCCACGGGCCGGTACAGCGTCATAAACTCGTCAGGCATTAGTGCAAGGATAGTCGGGCAAAAGGAAAAGGCCACGCTCATCTCTGAGCGTGGCCTTTGATTTTAATGCGGCGACGACCTACTCTCCCACACACTTTCGCGTACAGTACAATCGGCCCTGCGGGGCTTAACTTCCGTGTTCGGGATGGGAACGGGTGGAACCCCCGCGGTAAGATCACCGCAAGATTGTCGCGTCTTCGGCGCGCCAATCAGCACTTAGTAATTGGCCATTAGCCCGATTCTCGCGAGGGACATCGGCGATGCCCTCGATACAAAAGCTAATTGCCAATTGCTATTTGCCAATTGCAGATTTTTTCAATGCGCGGCGCGAGTCAGGTTCTACATCGTGTTGCGCGCAAGGGATCCTTCACGGGGAAGGATCAAGCTTGTAAAAGAACGTGAGGACGATGCCTCACAACTTGAGCCGTCTTGCGGGCGTCTGAGCCCGCAGGCGAAATCCTGAGCGCTTTGGGCAAACGATCTCTGGACGATCTCTCACAACTGAATAGATTGACTTCTACTTTGGCGAGCGGCGCTTCCGCGCCGCCTGCTCTGAGTAAATTTTATGGTCAAGCCGAACGGGCGATTAGTACTCGTAAGCTGAAAGCATTACTGCTCTTACACTCCGAGCCTATCAAACAGGTGGTCTTCCTGTGCCCTTCTTATCCCTTACGGGTTGGGAGATCTAATCTTGAGGAGTGCTTCACGCTTATATGCCTTCAGCGTTTATCACAACCGAACTTCGCTACCCAGCCATGCCGTTGACACGACAGCTGGAACACAAGAGGTTCGTCCATCCCGGTCCTCTCGTACTAAGGACAGGCCCTCTCAAATCTCCTACGCCCACACCAGATAGGGACCGAACTGTCTCGCGACGTTCTGAACCCAGTTCACGTACCGCTTTAATAGGCGAACAGCCTAACCCTTGGAACCTTCTACAGCTCCAGGATGCGATGAACCGACATCGAGGTGCCAAACCGGAGCGTCGATATGAACTCTTGGCTCCGATCAGCCTGTTATCCCCGGCGTACCTTTTATCCGTTGAGCGATGGCCCTTCCATGCAGAACCACCGGATCACTAAAGCCTACTTTCGTACCTGCTCGTCTTGTCGGACTTACAGTCAACCACGCTTATGCTTTTGCACTCGACGGCTGATTTCCAAACAGCCTGAGCGTAGCTTCGCACGCCTCCGTTACAATTTAGGAGGCGACCGCCCCAGTCAAACTACCCGCCTTACTATGTCCCTTCCCCGGATTACGGGGATAGGTTAGAACCACAGAACTCGCAGGGTGGTATCTCACCGTTGGCTCCTCCAAACCCGAAAGCCTGGATTCAAAGCCTCCCACCTATCCTGCGCAGCAAGTGCCATAGTTCATAGTAAAGGTATAGTAAAGGTGCACGGGGTCTTTCCGTCTTGATGCGGGAAACCGGCATCTTCACCGGTACTACAAATTCGCCGAGTCACTCGTTAAGACAGTCGTACGATCGTTACGCCATTCGTGCAGGTCGGAACTTACCCGACAAGGAATTTCGCTACCTTAGGACCGTTATAGTTACGGCCGCCGTTCACTGGGGCTTCAGTTCAAAGCTTCGCCTTGCGGCTAACCTCTCCCTTTAACCTTCCAGCACCGGGCAGGCGTCAGCCCCTATACGTCGTTTTCGACTTAGCAGAGACCTGTGTTTTTGTTAAACAGTCGCCGTACGCGATTCACTGCGGCCCCCTCGAGCTGTAAACTCTATCGGGGCGACCCTTCTCCCGAAGTTACGGGTCTAATTTGCCGAGTTCCTGAACGAGTGTTCTCTCGAGCACCTTTGGATATTCTCCTCGTCTACCTGTGTCGGTTTGAGGTACGGTTCCCTTGTGTTCTCCTTAGAGGTTTTTCTTGGCAGCGTGAACTCAGCACGTTTCAGCTATGCAGCTTACTCCTTTGCGTCTGACCGTTAATGCCCTGACGGATTTGCCTGCCAGGACCGGCTTACACGCATCGCACACCATAGTCATATGAAGCGGTGCTTATCCTTCTGCGTCACCCCATCGTAATAACGAACACCGGGGAGTTCCGGAATATTAACCGGATGTCCATCGGCTACGCCTTTCGGCCTCGCCTTAGGGACCGACTAACCCTGAGCGGATTAACCTTCCTCAGGAAACCTTAGACTTTCGGTGCGGAGGGTTCTCACCTCCGTTATCGCTACTTATGCCGGCAGGGTCTCTTCTCAACCTACGATGGGTTCTTTCGATCCCACTACTCTGTTGAGAATGCTCTCCTACCACGTCCCGGCCTAGGCCGGGACATCCGCTGCTTCGGTACTCAGCTTTAGCCCCGTTAAATTGTCGGCACCGGACCGCTTGACCAGTGAGCTATTACGCTTTCTTTAAAGGATGGCTGCTTCTAAGCCAACCTCCTGGCTGTCTGGGCGTTCCGACTTCCTTTCCCACTTAGCTGAAATTTGGGGACCTTAGCAGGCGGTCTGGACTGTTTTCCTCTCGACAATGAAGCTTAGCCCCCACTGTCTGACTCCCGGGCTGGTTGTCCATGGCATTCGAAGTTTGGTTGGATTCAGTAAGCTGGAAAGCCCCTTAGTCCATCCAGATCTCTACCACCACTGCAAATCACCCGAGGCTAGCCCTAAAGCTATTTCGGAGAGAACGAGCTATCACGGAATTTGATTAGCCTTTCACCCCTACCCTCAGCTCATCCGAGCTTTTTTCAACAAACACCGGTTCGGTCCTCCAATGGGTTGTACCCCACCTTCAACCTGGCCAAGGGTAGATCATCCCGCTTCGCGTCTATTCCTGCCAACTGAACGCCCTATTCAGACTCGCTTTCGCTGCGGCTCGCTTACGCTAAACCTTGCTGACAAGAATAACTAGCCGGCTCATTATGCAATAGGCACGCGGTCAGGCATTTCCCGGCGAACCGGGACATAGCCCTCCCACTGCTTGTAGGCACACGGTTTCAGGTACTATTTCACTCCCCTAACAGGGGTTCTTTTCACCTTTCCCTCACGGTACTGGTTCACTATCGGTCAGAAGCTTGTGTTTAGCCTTACGGGATGGTCCCCGTAGATTCAGACAGAGTTTCACGTGCTCCGCCTTACTCAGGTACCGGCTTCGAGTCCAGATCGTTTTCACTTACGCGGCTATCACGCTCTATGGCGCCCCTTCCCAGAGGGCTTCAATTAACGACTGGATTGGTAACTCTACTGTTGCCGGCCCTACAACCCCCGCTGGACCGAAATCCATCGGGTTTGGGCTGTTGCGATTTCGCTCGCCACTACTCTCGCAATCGAGGTTTCTTTCTTTTCCTTCAGGTACTGAGATGGTTCACTTCCCTGAGTTCGCTCGTACCCGACTATGTATTCATCGGGCCGTACGCCGGTTTTACCGGCGTGGGTTTCCCCATTCGGACATCCCCGAGTCAAAGCTTGCTTGCAGCTCGTCGAGGCTTATCGCAGCTTGCCACGTCCTTCATCGCCATCTTCTGCCAAGGCATCCACCATGCGCCCTTAGTAACTTGACCATAAAATTTACACAGAGCACTCGACGCTTACGCGTCGAATGCTTAGCCATTGGCCCTTAGCCTCTAGCCTTTGTCTCGAGAGACCCAAGCTAAGTGCTAATGGCTAATTGCTAATTGCTAAGTGCTTCTTTTATGACCTCATCCAGATCTGCTCATCACGACCCGTGTATCCGTTGCATACGGATGGTCGTCCCAGCAGAAATTTCTAAGGTACTCATAAGATTTACTCTTATACTCGCCTTTGTAGTTATCAATCTATTCAGTTGTCAAATATCGTCGTCGAACATGCCGCCTGAGCGGCGCGAAAGCTGCAATTAGCAGCTAGCAATTAGCAATTAGCCCGCAAGGTTGCTGCTTCGGCTAATTGCCAATTGCTATTTGCTAATTGCTCGAAAATGGTGGAGCTGACCGGGCTCGAACCGGTGACCCCCTGCTTGCAAAGCAGGTGCTCTCCCAACTGAGCTACAGCCCCTCGGGGATTTGTAATTGGTGATTTGTGATTTAGTGATTTGAATTCAAATCACAAATCAAAATTCGCAATCACCAATCTGATGTGGTGGGCCTGGGTAGAATCGAACTACCGACCTCACCCTTATCAGGGGTGCGCTCTAGCCAACTGAGCTACAGGCCCGTGCAAACCAGCCATTAGCCTTTGGCCTTTAGCTCTTAGCTAAAGCTTTCCAGGTTCCAGAGAAACTCTTGAACCCCACCAACTAAGGGCTAACGGCCAAGGGCTAAGGGCTTGTTTTTGAAGCTCGTAGCTGAATTTTGTTTCGAGGACGGGTTGAACGTGCGCACCGGCAAGGCCGATGCTGACCATCGTTGTAAAACGAAGGCAAAGAGAGGCTCGAGTGAGGCTCCCTCGGTGGTCTCATCAGGTAAAGAGACCGGAGGGGTACATGGCAACATCCCACGCCCAATTCCGGCAAGCCGGAACCGCCGCGACTGCGGCGTAGGGCACGAGTGCCATGACGTTCTCTCTTAGAAAGGAGGTGATCCAGCCGCAGGTTCTCCTACGGCTACCTTGTTACGACTTCACCCCAATCATGAGTTATACCTTGGACGGCTGCTTCCTTGCGGTTAGCCCACCGGCTTCTAGTACAGCCCACTTTCGTGATGTGACGGGCGGTGTGTACAAGGCCCGGGAACGTATTCACCGCGGCGTTCTGATCCGCGATTACTAGCGATTCCAGCTTCATGGAGTCGAGTTGCAGACTCCAATCCGAACTGAGGTCGGCTTTTTCCGATTAGCTCCCCCTCGCGGGTTTGCGACGGTTTGTACCGACCATTGTAGCACGTGTGTAGCCCTGGACATAAAGGCCATGAGGACTTGACGTCATCCCCACCTTCCTCCCCGTTATCCGGGGCGGTTTCGCCAGAGTGCCCAACTAAATGATGGCAACTGGCAATAAGGGTTGCGCTCGTTGCGGGACTTAACCCAACATCTCACGACACGAGCTGACGACAGCCATGCAGCACCTATATAGCAGCCCTTGCGGGAAAGGATGTTTCCACCCCGGTCCACTACATTTCGAGCCCAGGTAAGGTTCTTCGCGTTGCGTCGAATTGAACCACATGCTCCACCGCTTGTGCGGGCCCCCGTCAATTCCTTTGAGTTTCAGTCTTGCGACCGTACTCCCCAGGCGGATTGCTTATCGCGTTAGCTGCGGCACGTCGGGATTGGGTACCCGACACACCAAGCAATCATCGTTTAGGGCTAGGACTACCAGGGTATCTAATCCTGTTTGCTCCCCTAGCTTTCGCGCCTCAGCGTCAGTTGTGGTCCAGTGAGCCGCTTTCGCCACAGGTGTTCCTCCCGATATCTACGCATTTCACCGCTACACCGGGAATTCCACTCACCTCTCCCACACTCCAGCACGGCAGTCTACGCTGCAAGCTCTGGGTTGAGCCCAGAGATTTCACAGCATACTTACCGCACCGCCTACGCGCCCTTTACGCCCAATAATTCCGAACAACGCTTGCACCCTCTGTATTACCGCGGCTGCTGGCACAGAGTTAGCCGGTGCTTCTTCTTCCGGTACCGTCATTATCGTCCCGATCGAAAGGAGTTTACATCCCAAGGGACTTCATCCTCCACGCGGCGTTGCTGCGTCAGGGTTTCCCCCATTGCGCAAAATTCCCCACTGCTGCCTCCCGTAGGAGTCTGGACCGTGTTTCAGTTCCAG
>Ga0209648_10000209_pt1 | contig 43509 bp, 35 predicted proteins | sample GraSoi2013_115cm_FD_185830 | JGI IMG/M metagenome (GOLD analysis project Ga0209648, IMG submission 185830) | Grasslands soil microbial communities from the Angelo Coastal Reserve, California, USA - Sample 9_17_2013_115cm (SPAdes) (version 2) | ecosystem: Environmental > Terrestrial > Soil >... | reverse complement strand
TCTTGCACGTCGCGCCCCCTTAACAAGTTTCGGAACCTCCTCCGTATGGAGTGGTCTCCGGTTTACCACGTTAAAGGGTGGGGAAAATTCAACCGGCACTATGGGGATTTTTGCATCGGCGCTGACACAATGATGTGGATTGCTTCGGCGTCGCCTTTTGGGTAGCGGTAGACTCGTCCCCAGGCTCGCAAAGCACTGAGGGTCCTCTCAGGCCGGCTCAACGTCGCGAACTCCTCCTGGGAATGGGGTAGAGTGATGGAATACGGTATACCCGCCCGGAACTCGATTTTGGCCGCCAAAAGTTCAGAGACGGATTCACGAACGCCCGCGGGGACGCTTGGGACCAGCGATAATGCTCGTATACTGAACTCCATTCGCCTAACACCTGTGCTGACCCATGCTTACTGCTTGTCCTTGATTACTTGCAGAGTTCCGCGAAGACGCAAGAGCTCGTCTATGAGCTCATCCACAAGATTTGCCAAGCGCGGCGTCAAGCTCGGTTTGGGCTGCTCGGTTGCTTGTGGTTGCGACTCGACGGACGCGGCAGGACCCGCAGATTCGAGTGGGCGTGGAGTCCAGTAGTTGTGTCCGAGTGGGCCAAGAGGCCTCACTATATCTCTTGGGGTGATTTGATTGGTGTTTGCCCAGGTTTCTATCGCCATGAGTACTTGTTGGACATGGAAGCGTCGCCAGCCTTTGCGCAGGCCTATGTCGGTGGTAACTGCATCCCTAAACCGGAACGGTCCCGAGTTCTCCTCCAAGTTTGCGAGCAATCGTGCCTTCGTGTCTGCATCCTGCATTGCTGCAAACGAGCGCATCCACCCAAGGACGCGTTCGCGTCCTGCGGGGATCAGAAGGGTATTAGGGTTAGCAGGTGGCGCGGGGCCGTCTCCCGCATCCCCGAGCTGAGGCAACTTGTAGGCTATATCGTTTATGCGATCATAAAGCCATGCGGAGGAAAAGCTGTTGAACGCGTTCCACAAATCCGGTCTCACGCGAACGTATCCGCTCATCTCCGGTGGGTTTAAGTATGATCGTTTAGTTGCAGGAAGGACCGTTGGCGCGGTAAATGTGGGCCTTGCTGGTGATGTGGACGGCGACTCGGGCAGCGGAATGCCTGGTGGAAAGACCGCGATGTCTCCCCCCGGCGTTGATCTTAGCTGGACAATTCCCGCCCTCTCGGCGGCGCGCAAGAAGTCGCCGAACTTAAGAAACCCAAGCCGTCTTTCATCAAAAGTGTCGAAGCTTCCGCGACGCAATCGGAGCTTTAGACCTGCTCCCATGCACGGTCGACCACTTGAATATGCTTCGCGGACAATTGAAGCAAGTAATTGAAATGCGTTGTTGAGAACGTCGTTCGTGAGCATCACAGGCATCCTCCGAAGTAGAGACGAGTGGGGCTTCCTTTATACGGCGGAAGCCCCATCTCAAAGCTCTATCGATTGAATGCCGGCAAAGAACGACGTAACAGGTTTCTCGGAGTTGAAACCCCGGATCCTGCAGACTCAAGGCCCGCCTTTGCACGAACCCCGAACCCTATCAGGACCTGCCACTGTCTGGCCGAGTCGAAGCGCCCAATCCCTTCCTCGCAAATGCTTGAATCGAGCTCGATTTGAGAAGCCTAGGTCTTCAAAATACTAGGAGCTTCGAACACTCGGTAAACGGCATCGCTAGAATAGGGCAATTCAGTGATTTCGTCAACCCCATTTCACCAAACGTCCGTCGGTGGCAAAGGAGAGGCGTTGGCAGTTCGCTTTGTCTTCGCTCTACGAGCTGATGGGATCCTGGTCGTGTTTCGAGAGCTTACGCAAACGAGCCGACCAAAGAGGAATGGTGAGGGGAGCGCTGTTTAGATGACCTCCGCGATGGAATCTGCGGCTTTTTGGAATTTGAGTTTGGCGGTGTAGCCGAGGGAGTAGAGGACGCAGAAAGATAAAGCAGAAACTAGAAAGCTGAAACTAGAAGGTAGAAGGGAGAAAGTCAAAACCAGGGTGGCGACATAAAGTTGCCACTACTCATGACGAGGGGAGCGCGGGTGGGCTAGGCGACTTTGCAGGCGGATTTTTCGAGGAGTTCGTGGATGAGGGTTTGGTAGGGTTTGGATTGCTTGGCGGCCATGCGGCGGAGCTGGCGGAGCAGTTGCGGGGCGATGCGAATGGCGATGAGCTGCTTGGCGTTTCCCGAAGAGGGACGGCCGACTCTACGGGCGCGGCGCAGTTCGGCATCGGTGGATTCGGGGATGTCGGAGAGGTCGAGCTTGCTATCCGGCATAGGCCTGGCGTTCTTTGCGGGTCGCCTGACGCGCGCTGATGATGCGAATGATTTCCTTGGCATTGTTCACCTTTCTGGGCGTGTAAATGACGATCAGAATCCGGCCAGTGACCGACGTTCCCAAGCGCTTGGAGCGAATTTCAGCATCGGAGTGCTCGGGATCGTCCCAGTCGAGCGCATCGGGGTCGGCGAAGACGGTGGCGGCCTCTTCGAAAGACACGCCGTGCTTCTTCAGGTTGCTCAGGGCTTTCCTGGCGTCCCAAGAGAACACATTCCTGTATATACGCTAATTCGGTGAGGATGTAAAGAGGAGGCGGACGCGGTCGAGAGGGCGGCAATAAGGAGAAGAGAGATTCCTCTCTGCGCAGGCCGACCGCATCGCAGGAGCGGTGCGGGAAGAGAAAGTCGGCCTGCTCCGCTCGGAATGACAGTGAGGTGGGTTCAAAAACTGATATGGCAGGGTCGCGGTCAGTCAATTCATGAGATGCAAAAGTCCCAGAGGAGGCGGGACCATGGTCCTATTGTTGCGCCTTGGGGGAAAAGGGAGACTAGGAGTAGCGTTTAGCTAACCTCGATGGCGGTAGTCCGACCGTCAAGACCCCAGCAGGTCTAAGATTGTCCCAAGAAATGGGAGTTTGGTGAAGACTATTGCAGAACGCGGGTTGCAGCCGTTCGAGTCGCGCGTTCTTTCGCCGCTAACGGTGGAGCGCGATCAAACGGAAATGAAGCGGCTGGCGCTTTGGCAACTGGCGGCGGTGAGCGGGTTTCTGCTGCTCTACACGATCATTTCCCTGACAGCACGGCGCGGTTTTGCGCTGACGGCGTTCTCCGATATCAGCGGCGCGGGATTGTGGCTGATTGCCGTTGCGGTGATGGCGTGGGCAGGGTTCAGCAACCAGGGGCGAACGCGATGGTTCTGGATGCTGATGGCTGCGGGCGCGGCGATGGTAGGGACCAACCTGGCGGCGTGGTTTTATTACGAAGTCATCACAAGGCGAAGCCCCCCGGACCCGTTCTGGGCGGACATTCCGCTATTCCTGCAACCGGTTCCGATGATGGCGGCGGCAGCGCTGCGGCCGGGCTCGCGGCAGCAAGAACAGAAGTTCCACCTCAGCACGCTGAATTTCCTGATTTTGCTGCTGTGGTGGATCTACATTTATATGTTCCTGGTTTATCCCAACGAATTCATCCAGCCGAACAAGGTCTTCTTCACTAGGTATTACTATGTGCTGTTCGTGCTGGAGTTCGCGGTGCTGCAGGCGGTTCTGGGCGGCATGGCGATGGTGGCCCGGGGCGCCTGGCGCAAGATTTACTGGCATCTCTTTTTCGCCGGGTCGCTGTACCTACTGGCCTATCAGTGGCTGAACGCGGCACTGGGGCGCGATGAATACTACAGCGGAAGCTACTACGACGTCCCGAACTACGCGGCTGTCTGCTGGTTCATACTGATTGCTTTGCAAGCAAGGAATGTGCCGTCAGAACCGCTGGCGGGAGAACGGGAAAACCGGGCGGACGTGTCCGGCTATCTGGCAGTGCTGGCAGTCCTGTCTTTGCCACTGATCGGCCTGTTCGAGCTATTTTTGGACCCGCAGGGCAGCCAGTTGCGGCCGTATCGCGTGATGGTGACGCTCAGCGGGATTGTGGTGGTCGGGGTGTGCGTCTTTCTGCGGCAAATCCTGATGGCGCAGGAAATGAAGCGGCTGCTGATGGACTCCAAGCAGAACCTGGAGCATCTGCAACGCGCGCAAAGCCAACTGCTACAGAAGGAGAGGCTTGCGGGCGTGGGGCAATTGGTCGCCGGAGTGGCGCACGAGCTGAACAACCCGCTGACGGCGGTGATGGGCTATTCCGACCTGCTGATTGAACAGGGCGGGGAGGGCATGTCTCGCCCCAAGCTGGAAAAGCTGAAGACAGAAGCACAGCGCATGAAACGGATCATCCAGAACCTGCTAACGTTTGCGCAACCGCAGCGTGAAGGACGGACGCTGTTGGACATGGAAGTTGTGGTGCGCGAGTCGCTGATGCTGCTGGCCTATCAATTGCGGAACACCGGGATCAGCGTGGAATTGAATTTTGCGCCCAACCTGCCGAAAATCGCGTCGAATGAGGGGCAGTTCAAGCAGGTATTCGTGAATCTATTTAGCAACGCCGCGCAGGCCCTGGAACAAGCGCAAGAAAAGAAAATCCTGGTGGAAGGATACCAAGAGGGCGAAAAAGTCGTCGTGCGATTCGCAGACTCGGGGCCGGGATTCAACGACCTTAGCCGCGCGTTCGATCCTTTCTACACCACAAGGCCTGTTGGGCAGGGAACGGGCCTAGGCCTGAGCATTTGTTATGGCACGGTGCGGGAACACAACGGCAGCATCTATGCGCAAAACCTGCAGCCGTGCGGCGCGGCCGTGACCATCGAGCTGCCGGTTGGATGAGGTTGGGAGAGTCTACTCGGCCGAGGAAGTTTCCACGAAGTGTTTACCCACAGTAGTCCAGTTTTAAACGAGCTTTAAGAATCTTTGATTTCGCGGAGAAGGCCGCTGGTGACGTCGTAGACGAAGCCGCGAACTACGACGGCTTTCGGAATCCACGGATGGGTGCGGAGCTTTTGCAATTGGTGGCGGACGTTTTCATCGATATTTTGGAAGGCGTAGAAGAAGGCGGGAGCAACAGCAGCGGTTCCGGTCCGATTCTGGATTCTGGTGCGCAGGTCGTGTTCGGTGGTGTGCATCAATCCGCAATCGGTGTGGTTGATGACCATGAACTCCTCGGTGCCAAGCAGATGATGAGAGACGACCAGGGAGCGCAGCGTGTCGTCGGTGACGATGCCGCCAGCGTTGCGGATGATGTGGGCATCGCCCTCTTTCAGCCCCAGGGTGCGAGTCGAAAGACGGGTATCCATACAGGTGAGGACCGCGAGCTTGCGCTCCGGGCGCGGTGTCAGTCTGCGCAATTCATGGGTGCGCGCGTACACTTCGTTGGCGGCGAGAACTTCGTCGATGACGGTCATGGATTTACAACTGGGATTCGATGGCTTGGGCGATGTCGTCGAAACTGGTGAGGCCCTGGAATTTCTTGACGACTTTGCCGTCGCGGCTGATGAGGAAGCCAGTGGGATATCCGAGCAGGCCGCCGAACTTGTCGGCGATTTCCTCGCTGCCGAGGACGATGGGATAGTTCATCGGAAGCTTCTGGCCGTTGACGGTGAAGCGCTCCTTAGCAAGGAAGGGGACCACGGCGCTTTTGCCGTCTTCGTCCATGGAGACGCCCAGGACGGTGAAGCCCTTGGCGGCGTACTTCTGCTGCATTTCGATGAGCCAGGGAATCTCGACGTAACAGGGTTCGCACCAGGTGGCCCAGAAATCGACTAGGACGACGGTGCCCTTGTACTTTGCAAGCGTGACATCATTGCCGTCGAGGTCTTTGAATTTGACTTCGGGAGCGGGTTTGCTATCGGCCGTGTCCTTGGGCTGCACGGTGTCGTTCGACGGAACTTTGACTTTGACGCGCGTGGCCCTGTCAGCGTACACGGTGGCGCCAATGAGCACGATCACGGTGGAAATGATCAAGACGACTTTTTTCATTGTTATTTCCTAGAAGTTATCAGGCGCACTCCTCTAAAGTGAAAAGCGATTCAAGAAACTCAGTTTGCTCGACAGCCAGGTCAGTTTGTTAACGAAGACCAATCCCCCTACGAACAAGAGTAGAGCACCGCTGAAGACCTCGACGGCGTGGAGATACTTCCGAAAGTTCTTGTAGAAAACCATGAATTTACTGATGAGCACTGCGGTCACTAGGAAGGGAATGGCCAGGCCGGCGGAGTAGACGGCGAGGAGCAGGACGCCGCGGGCGATTGTGTCGCTGGCCGCGGCGAGCGCGAGAACGGTGGCAAGAACTGGGCCGATGCAGGGAGTCCAGCCAAAGGCAAATGCGAAGCCGAGAAGAAAGCCGCTCCAGATCCCCGGCTGCGAGGCCTTGGTTCGCATGTGTACATCGCGATTAAGCCAGCGAGCCAGCGCCGGACCAAAAAAGCCGATCAGTGAAAGAGAAAAAAAGTGGGAAACGCCCAGGCCAGCGAAGAGGGGCGCGTGCTTGAAATAAGCGCCGATTCCCAGCGCCACGAGAATGACTCCGAAGATAATTCCGGCGCGAAAGTTGAGCTTGATGAGCGCGCCAATGAGATGAAGGCCGAAGAGAAGAATCAAGGCGCCAGCGACAGGGGCGAGGAGGGTGCGGTTCTGGCGCAAGAAAGAGCCCACCGCGCTGGCGGAGGCCCCGAAGGAAATAAAAACGACAGAAAAGCCGGCGACAAAGGCGAGAGCGGAAGAAAACAGGCCGGAGGACTTGGCCTCACCGTTGCGGAGCTGCTCCATGCCAATGCCAGAGAGCATCGAGATGTAGCCGGGCACGAGCGGCAGAACGCAGGGCGACAAAAACGAAAGCAGCCCAGCGGCGAAAGCCAGTACCAATGAAACGTCGTTGTTCATTCTGATTCAATCCTCGCCGCGACCGGCAAACGTCACGACACAGCGCTACAAGCAGACTACAGAACAGTTCTTCTTATTCTCCCACAAATTTCGGACGTGTTCGTGCCTGCGTCGAGGTCCTCTCCGGCAAGGCCGAAATGTGCGATCAGCACCCCTGATTACCCCGCTAAGTGGTGACATCGCGAAGGATGGGTGAGCGAGCGGCAAATAGGAACTCGGTTTATTAGACGCGGAAGCTGAGGAAAGGAAACAAGCGGAGAAGGCGCGAATAAACGACAGATGATGGATTTGGCTGGCGTGGAGCGGCCACCGCAATGGCGAAACCCTCTGTAAGTGATTGAACAGATGAGCTTTGCAAGAACAGGCATTGGCACAGAGGTTGCCATACCAGAGTTGGCAGCGTGTCGGAACAGGCAGGTGAGTATGCGATGGACGCCAAACAAAGTGACGTTATTGCGAGTGGTAGTGGGATTTGCGGCCGTGTGTCTCTTCGGGCGCGGGGCGTGGGCGAACCTCATGGCGGTAGGACTGACTGTGGCCACAATCGCCCTGGATGCCCTCGACGGGCACATCGCGCGAAAGAAGAAGATGGCCACGCCTATGGGCGCGCAACTGGATATCCTGGGCGACCGAATGATCGAGAACGTGTACTTCACGTATTTCGCAGTTGTCGGGATGGTGTCACTGTGGCTGCCGGTTTTGTTTTTTGCGCGCGGAGCCGCGACGGATTTCTTGCGCGGGCTGGCGATGAAGGCAGGGCATTCTCCGATGGGGGCCGGTTGGGGTGCTAACTCCATGCTGCAAACATGGTGGGGACAGGCGCTGGTGGCGTCGCGATGGAGCCGAGGGCTGTATGCGGCAATGAAGTGCTTGTGCTTCTGCTATTTAGGATTGGAATTGGCGCTGACACGCGGGCCTGTAGCACTCCTGGGTGAACTGACAGGGGATGTCTACGCCACGATCCGCGTGGGGGCGCAGGTATTGACGTGGATGACGGCGGCGTTCTGCTTAGTTCGGGGATTGCCCGTGCTGGTGGAAGGATGGAGATACATCGCAGGAAATGTGGGGCAAGCGCGGGGAGTGAAGAACGCGGCGCAGGAGGCGATGTGAAGGGAGCGAGAGAAGCAGAGGAAGTAAACGAAGTCAATGAGATAAAGGAGAAGAGCGGAGGAGTGGCGGCTTTTTTCGATTTGGATGGGACGCTTGTGGCGTTGCCGTCGTTGGAGCGAAGGTTCTACCGAACGTTGCGGTACCGGCGGGAGATTCGCACAAAGAACTATTTTCTGTGGCTGAAGGAAGCGGTGCGGCTGACACCCCGCGGGATGAACGCGATTTTGCAGGCCAACAAAATGTATCTGCGTAGCGTGCAGATTATTGACGAGTGTGGCGAGGGAGACGTTGATGTCTCTTCTTGGCACAAAGACGGCCACCAGGCCGGGGGACAGGCGTCGGCTCCTCCGAGGCGCAATCCACGATTGCCTGTCCCCACCTTTTTTGCGCAAGCGATCGAGAGAGTGTCGTGGCACGCCAAGCAGGGACACGAAATCGTGCTGCTGAGCGGGACTATTGAACCTCTAGCGAGAGAAGCTGCGGGCGCCCTCGAAGCGAAGCTCGCCACGCGCGGAATCACGGCCGTCATTCGTGCGATTGCCACGCGGTTGGAAGAACGGGACGGCAGGTGGACGGGACGGGTATTGGGCGAAGCCATGTTCGGGGAAGCGAAAGCGCGCGCGGCAAAGCGGCTGGCTGAGGAGATGCGGCTCGACCTGGGGCGATGCTACGCCTATGGAGACAGCTTGAATGATCGATGGTTGATGGAGGTTGTAGGACGGCCTGCGGCCGTGAATCCGTCGAAAGCCCTTGCGGACATCTCTCGAACGCGTAAGTGGCCGGCGCTCAATTGGAAGGAAAAAGAGAATATAACGCAGAGACACAGAGTGAACAGAGGCATCACAGAGAAGAAAAACCAGCAGGCCGCGATCGCTGGATGCAAGTGATAGCACCGGAGACCCCTGAATGAATCGCATGGAGAGACAGAATTATCGAGAAAACGAAGCGGTGCTGCCTTGGCGTCAGGCGGTGGGCGCTGCGAGAGGCGACGAGGGCATGCTCAGCTTCGAACGGGGGAGGAATGGGATCGCGGCGTGGATCATCCAGGAAACCGTGGCGGCGTGGGCGGCGTGCGGAGCGTTCGAATGGGTGGCGCTGGGATATTTGGCGATATCGAGCGCGCTGATTGCCGTGTTTGCGGAAAATCTAGCGCATCCCGTGAAGTTGATCGGCGTGCAAGCGTTGGTGGCCGCGATGATCTTGCTTTTGTGCCTGGTAGAAGCACGGGTTGCGAAGCGCGCGGAGTGGCAAGGCGCCATGCATTCGATGAAGTTCTGGCGCTTCTGGCGGCACTGGTATCCGCATCTGTTCTTTCTTTTTTGCTTTGAGGAACTGGGAAAGCTTGTGCATCTGGTGACGCCATGCTGGCAGGACGCGAAGCTCATCGCGTTTGATCAATGGCTGACGGGCGTGAATCCTTCGTTTTGGCTGGAGCGATTTGCTCACCCGGCGCTGAACGAATCCATGCAATTCGCCTATTTCACCTATTTTCTTTTTCTTCCGATCCTCGGCTGGATTCTCTACTACCGGCGCGACTGGGAAAGCTATTGGGGAGTGATGACGTATTCGGCGACTGGCTATGTGCTTGGGTATGTCATCTCCATATTGTTTCCGGTGCAAAGCCCGTGGTTCACATTTGCGGGCATGTGGCACAGCAATCTCGCGGGCGGGCCGTTCACGGCGCTCGTCAGCTTCATCGAGAAATGCGGACGGGTGCACGGCGCGGCGTTTCCTTCGCAGCACGTCGCGGGGGCGGTTGCAGCGCTTTGGGGAGCATGGCGGCACCGGCGGTGGCTCTTCTGGATATTCCTTCCGAGCGTCATCTGCATGTGCGTTTCAACCGTTTACGTGCGAAACCACTACGTTGCGGACGTCTTTGGCGGGATGGTCACGGGGACGCTGGGGTACGTCATTGGCAGCTGGATCATGAAAACGCGAGGCGCCGTTGCAACAGCAGCGCGCTAAACCGGCGGCCTGCGAAATTGCGGTTGAGCACTCTCGAAGATTCGGGCGATGCGCAGCAAGATGGCCTCGCTAGAGACTCCACCCATGAGTTGTAATCCAATCGGCAATGCAGAAGGCGCGAAGCCGCAGGGAAGTGAGATGGCCGGCACGCCAGCAAGATTTGCCGGACGATTCTGGCGCAGCAGCAAAGCGCGCGCCGGGTACTCGTGCGCTCCGACGCGGATGGTTTCCTGCTCCAATGGCGGAGCCTCAATCGCCGTCGATGGGAAGATCATGGCATCCGCATCCGCTTCCGCCAGCGCCAAATGCAACTGTTGGAAGAATTGTCTCTGAGTTTCCAGCGCTCGCAGGTAGTCAACCGCGGCCACCTTGCCTCCCGCCTCCAGTCTCGAACGCACGTCGTCGCCGTACTCCGCGGACCGTGCTGGAAAGTATCCCTGTTGCTGATGGTAGAGTGCCGCTTCCGTCCAGGCGATGTGATTTCCGGCGTCTTCGGTTTCATCGAGCAGCGGTATGGAAATATCCTTCGTGGTCACGCCCGCCCGGCCAAGCTCGCGCAAAGCGGCATCAAATGCGCTCCGGACTTCGCCTGAAAGAGCATCGAAAAACAGTTGACGCGGAATTCCCAGGCAAAACTTCCTTGCATCAGCCCGCAAAGCCGAAAGCTTCGCCATGTTCGGTTCCCGGCCGACGCGCGAGTACAAAATTCCCGTCAGAGTAGCGACATCACCGACGGTCCGAGCCAACGGCCCGGCGCAATCGAGAGCAGGAGACAGCGGGACAATACCCTCACAAGAAATGCGCCCCCACGTTGGCTTCAGACCGACGATGCCGCATAGCGCGGCGGGGATACGGATGGAGCCGCCGGTGTCGGTGCCAATGCTGCCGTAACAAAGGCCTGCGGCGACGGCGGCGGCAGAACCGCCGCTCGAACCTCCCGGAATGCGTGACAGGTCCCACGGATTCCGGACAGGGCCATAGTGCGGGTTGTTTGAAGTTACGCCGTAGGCGAACTCGTGCATGTTGGTTTTACCGAGAATGATGGCGCCGGCTTCCTTCAACTGCCCCACTACCTTAGCATCGTGCTGCGGGACGAAATCTCCCAGAATCTTTGAGCCGGCAGTGGTGCGAATGCCTTCCGTATAGATGTTGTCCTTCAACGAAATCGGGACCCCATGAAGCGGGCCGCGGTCGCGATGGCCTTTGCGGCCGCGCGGCGCAAAAAGTTCCGATTCGGCTTTTTGGGCTTGCGCGAGAGCAAGTTCGGCGGTGACGGTGATGTAAGCATTCAGCTTGGGATTCAGCTGCTCGATGCGGGTCAGCATGAGCCTGGTGAGTTCGACAGGAGAGAGTTTGCGTTTGCGGAAGAGTTTTCCGACCTCTTCGATGGAGGCGAACGCCAGATCGGTTTCGTTCACGCTCAGAATATTCTCTCCCGATGGCGCAGATTCCCGAAAGTCCCGATGTTGGCGACGATGAACGCGATGCGGAACTGATTTTCCGCACGCACCTGCCCGAGGTTGATGCGGCGATATTCGACTGCCAGGCCGCAGCAACTGCCGTTGTAACTGAGCTGAACGATCTGGTTTTGCAGAGTTTTGTTCTTGAAATCGTAGCCCACACCGGTGATGAGATTTAAGCCCTTGCGCGTTTCGCTGCCGTAACCGACAAGAGCACGAACCTGGCTCGAAAGAGGCTGCTCAAAAGGGACAAAACCGGAAGGCAAAGGAACGGGAAGGTCGCTCGGTGTGGGATTGTCATTCAGCCTGAAATAAGCAGTGGTGACAAAAAATTCCCGAAACGGCCTTACTTTCACAAGCGTGCCGATGGTGACCAGCCTCTGAATTTGCGGATCGTATTGAAGAATCTGCTCCAAATCGTATAGGCCCCCAGGGGTGATCTTGAAATCGCTGACGATCGGAGACCAATTGCGCGGGCCGAACGCGAAAGCGAAGGGCGAGATGGAATCCAGCGCCTGGAAAACGTTGCGCTGCCCGTTGACGATGGCGCCGCCAAAAGTGGGATCAAAGTAGTGCTTTTGGGCGATGCGCCAGGAAATGAGCTCTTGAGGCTGGTCGTCACCATCTTTGCGGAAGAGCCGCTGCGTTATCCCATATTCGACTTCGCTGGTGTTGGTGAGCGTGGCATCAGAATCGAAATGTATGAAGTCAGCGAAGCGATTCACGCCCGTAACGTAGCGGTAGGTGAGAGCGGGTTCGACGATGTGCTTGTACCGGTGGCGCGCCTTGTCTCTTTTCAAGGACGTGCGGTCGAAAAATCGTTCGAGAATAGGCGGCCGAAGCTCCACGGCGAATTCGCCGGTGTTGCGTTTGATGGACGCGACGCTGACTTTGCCGGCGGAATCGAGTGAATCGCCGTAGCTCGTCGTGCGGAAAGCGGCGGAAGTCGTCACACCGAGCCAGGAACCAAAATGAAGCGGAACGGTGACGCGCGGCGCGAATTCATAGCGATCGACGAAATTGGGAGTTTGGATATTTTGATCGCTGCGGAAGATAACGCCGCTAAAACCGTCAAAACCGAAGTAAACGGGAACCCGGTGCCAGGGAGCTTGCTCGACGGACCCGAATCGTGCTTCGGGCAGGTTGCGAAGCGTCACGCTGGTGGCGGGAACTGTAACGACGACGCCCGTGGTCGAAGTCGAGGTTGTGGGCAGCGTGAGAAAACTTTTGTCGTCGAGGCCCGCGAAATTCAGGCTGAATCCCCGGAAATTGTTTGAGAGAAAAACCGCGCTGCGCACTTCGGAGTTGACGGCTTCCCCGAACGAGTCGGTGAACGCGAGACGGAAGGTAAGCGAAGAAAGGTGGTTGTAGTCGGTGACGAAGCGCCACCCTCCAGGCAGCAAGGATTGGATTTCCAGGCGCTGCTGTTCGCCACCCTGAGGGGTGCGTGTTCCGTCAGGGTTGCGGAGGCCGCGGTCATCGGCGCCAAAATAGGTGTACTCCACCGAAGTATTTTCGAATGGCTTGGCTCGAAATGACGCGCGCTCGAGGAAACCCCGGCGGCTCATGAATTGGACACCCAGGGTAGCGTCCATCCAGGAAGTGGGGGCCAGATAAAAAGCATCACCGAATATGAAGCCCTTCCGCGAGCTCTGGCCGACATCCGGAATCAGCACGCCGGTCGCGCGGACTCTTCGGCCTGCGGGTGTGGAGGCATACGGGAACCAGATGAGCGGCACGCGAAGAAGACGGAAGTTGGCGTTCACGAGCGCAACGGTCTTATCGACATGAATGCGGGCGTTAGGCGCGTAGAACTGCCACTTGGGGTGCTGAGGATCGCAGATGGTGACCCAGGCGCGGTGGACGAGGTAGACGTCTCCCGGGAAGCGTTCGACGTCCCGTGCCTCGAAGTAAAGGGGACTATCGGAAACCAACAGCGTGGGATTGGGCCGCCTCTCGATCTTGACGTTGCCGCGAACGTTGTGAAAGTGGCCATGACCGGTGCTGACGTTGTAGTGCGCCTCATCGGCTTCGAGATGCTCGCCGTTGTAATCGAGCCGTACGCGGCCGGTCGCGGCTGCTTCATAGGTCTTGCTGTTGTATTCGACGTGGTCGGCGCGAAGACGGCTGTCCCCGTATTGAATGTCCACGTCGCCGTCAGCGGTGGTTAGGTCACCTTTGCGGCCCTGCGTCTTCGCTTCCAGATTTGCGACTCCTCTGCTGGAAGGAAACCGCGTTTTCTGGGGGAAGGCAGTGTGCGGCATCGCTGCTCCAATCGCGAGCAGCAGCGCGGCCGGGAAAAAAAAACGGCGAAGCGCGGAAAGAGCCTCTGAATGGGAATGACCGTTCACGCAAAACATGCGATCAATGAAAGCAGTGGGATAGCCTAGCATGCGGTCGCAGGGATTTGAAGGCAATGGCAGGCAACGAGTTGCTTGAGGGGACAGAGCGGTGTCAGATCAGAATTGGCCGGAGCGTGGAACGAAGCGGCGGCGCCGCGCGTCTGACTTTCCACGGGTTAGGTTTGCCCTTCCAAAACACTTGATGCGTGATGCGGCCCAGCCGGAGTATCATGCCGGGCCTTGCACACAGGGGGATGAAATGAAGCATACGTGGAAAGCCCTGCGGATAACTCTGGTTTGCGCGGCGTCGCTTGGCGCTTGGGCTGTTAGCGCGAAGGCCGCTCCCGGCGACCAGCCGAATCCCACCGATAAATTCAAAAACCTGGAATTCCGCGAACTTGGCCCCGCGACGATGGGCGGGCGCATTGATGATTTCGCAGTGGTGGAGAGCAATCCCAACATCGTGTATGTGGGCACAGCTTCTGGCGGCGTGTGGAAAACAACGAACAACGGCACGACCTGGGAACCAATATTTGATAAGGAGAGTGTCTCGACCATCGGCGACATCGCCATCGCCCCCTCGGACCCTTCCGTGGTTTGGGTCGGTACCGGCGAGCCAAACAACCGGCAAAGCTCCTCCTGGGGCGACGGAGCGTACAAATCGGTCGATGGCGGCAAGACCTGGAAAAAAATGGGGCTGGAGGCCACGCGGCACATCGGACGAATCGTGATTCATCCAAAGAATCCTGATGTGGTGTACGTGGCGGCGCTTGGTCGTTTGTGGGGCGCGAATCCGGAGCGCGGAGTTTACAAGACCGTGGATGGCGGGAACCATTGGTCGCTAGTGCTGAAGATCAACGATGACACCGGCGTGAGCGACATCACCATGGATCCGCAAAGTCCCGACACCTTGTATGCTGCGGCGTACGAGCGGCGGCGGACACCCTATGGATTTAATGGCGGCGGGCCGGACAGCGCGATCTATAAGACAACGGATGGTGGCGCAAACTGGAAGAAATTGACGAAAGGACTGCCGTACGAAAACGGCGGTGATACCGGCCGCATCGGGCTGGATATCTACCGCAAAGATCCGAATATCGTTTACGCCGTCGTGCAGCACGAAAAGGGCGGGACTTATCGCAGCGAAGACAAAGGCGAAACTTGGAAGAAAATGGGCGACACGAATCCGCGCCCCTCGTATTACAGCCAGATTCGCATCGATCCCAACAACGACCTCCGCATCTGGGAGCTTGGCGCGCAGATGTTTTACTCCGACGACGGAGGAAAGAAGTTCGCCACCGATCGCATCAGGGCGGGTTGCCCCCTGCCCGGATCTTGCCAGGGAATTCATGGCGATTTTCACGCCATGTGGATCGACCCGACGGATTCGAATCACATGCTCACGGGGTCGGATGGCGGGATTCACTGGAGCTACGACGCCGGAAAGACCTGGGACTTCGTAAACACCATCGCGATTGGCCAATTCTACGAAGTCGCTCTGGACAACGAAAAGCCGTACCACATTTGCGGCGGTTTGCAGGACAACGGCAGTTGGTGCGGGCCGATCCAAACTTTGATGCGCGACGGGATCGTCAATGAAGATTGGCACGTGATTCACGGCGGCGACGGTTTCTATGCTGCGATTGACAATGTCGAGCCATGGATTGTCTACACCGAATCGCAGGACGGGTATATCGATCGCCGCGACATGCGCACCGGACAGCAGCGCTCCATCCGGCCGGAAGCAAAAGCCAGGGAGCCGCACTATCGCTTCCAGTGGAATTCGCCGGTGGCGGTTTCCGCCCACGAACACACCACGATTTATTACGGCGGAAATTATTTGTTCAAGTCGACGGATCGCGGAGATACCTGGACCCGCTTGGGTGGCGACTTGACCACGGGCGTAGACCGCAACAAGCTGCAGATTTTCGGAAAAACTCCGGACAAGAATACCCTCTCTCGCCACGACGGCGTTCAGGAATACCCAACCATCACAACTCTGAGCGAATCGCCGCTGACTCCCAATGTTCTTTGGGTGGGCACTGATGATGGCAATGTGCAAGTGACGCGCGACGGCGGCAAGACCTGGAAAAACGTCGTTTCCAAGGTGCCCGGGGTGCCGAAGGGAACTTATGTGAGCCGCGTGCTGGCATCCAGGACCGGTGACGGCGTGGCGCTGCTGTCATTCGATGGGCATCGTGGAAACGACAACAGCATCTATGTTTTTGCCACCAACGATTACGGCGAAACCTGGAAAGCCATCGGCAACGGGATTCCTCCTTCGGCCGGAAGCGTGCACGTCGTGCGCGAGCATCCTCGGAATACGAACCTTTTGTTCGCGGGCACGGAGTTCGGGCTGTGGATATCCTGGGATCGTGGAGCGAATTGGACCGCGTTGAAAAACAATTTTCCCACGGCGCCGGTGGACGACATCGAAATCCAGGTGCGCGAAAACGACCTGGTCTTGGCAACGCATGGACGATCGATCTGGGTATTCGACGACCTTACTCCGATCGAGAAGATGGATTCGAACGTGTCGGCAGCGCCTCTGACATTCTTCCCGCCGCGGCCCGCCATAACCTGGCACTTAGGCAACCGCCGTTGGAGCGGAGGGCAAAAAGCATTCACCGCAAAGAATCCGCCGTACGGCGCGATCTTGAGCTACTACTTGAAAGACGCGGTGCCGCCCGAAGCGCCAAAGAAAGAGGAAAAGGACAAGAGAGACGCGGCCGAGGAGAAGCCCAAGACCGACGCAAAGGGCGATGCGGCAGAGAAGAAGGACGGCAAAGCAAAAATCACCGTACTCGACAAAGACGGAAAGCTAGTTCGCGAGTTGGACGGCCCTGGCGCGGCGGGCGTGAACCGCACGAACTGGGATTTGCGTTCGAATCCACCAGCGGAGCCGACGCCCGAACAACAGGAAGCCATCGCCGCGGGGTTCGGCTTTGGCCCACGCGGACCATTCGCCGAACCTGGGGAATACACCATCAAGATCAAGGCCGGAGACAGGGAAGCGTCGCAAAAGGTCACGGTCGAAGAGGATACGCGCGTCGTGATTTCGGCGGCAGACCGGTCGGCGCGCCGCGAGATGATCGATCAACTCTATCCCATGGCCAAGAGCACGGATAAAGACCGCAAAACAATCGAAGGAATACAAACAGCGCTGAAAACCGCGAGGGAGCAGTGGAAGAAGGATGCAGAAAAGCCCAACGCGACGAAAATTCCGGACGATATCGTCAAAGCCGCCGATGAACTCCAGAAAAAAGTCGACGCCGTCGCCGCGAAATTCATCCGCGAGCGCGAGGGGCTGGGGAACGCAGGTCCTCCGTTCGAATGGAAGCCCGAACCGTTGCCAAACCAAGTTCAGGATCTCCTCGATGATTTGGATGGCTTTGTGGCCGCCCCCAGCGGGCACCAGAAAGAAAAGCTCGCGGAATTGACGCCGCTGGTCAATGATGCTTCGGCACAGGTCAAGAAAATCGCGGATGAGGAACTTCCCGCGCTGAATAAAAAGATGAACGACGCGGGCATTCCCCACATCGTTCCGGCGCCGCCGCAACCGCGCGGCGGGCGCGGCGGTGATGAGGAGACGGAACCGTAGCGCACCGTCCGCCTCCTGCGGCGGAGAGACGCTTCCATGCGGCTTGCGTCTAATGGCCAGAAAAAGCGTGTGTCGATCGCCAGGCCGATAGTCAACGGGATTCCGCGCCTCGAATTTCTGTTCAAATTTTTTGAAAGCCGGTACGGAGGAAACGAGCATGACCGCGAAGCAGTCCAGTCTGCGTGGCAGGACCGCGTGGTTTGTTGTGTTGGCTATCGCTCTGGGAGGCATGTTCGGAGGCGAAGTGGCGCTGGACGCCGGTGTAAAACGCCAGGATGCCGCGGCGCAGGAGACGGACAAGAAGCAAGAAAAGAAGGACGACAAAAAACAAGAAAAAAAGGACGAGAAGAAGGGCCTGCCGCTGAAATCCGACCGCAAAGTGGAATTCACTACAGATGAAGGCACCTGGCTCTCGCTGGACGCCTCGCCCGACGGCAAGGCCATTGTCTTCGAACTGGTCGGCGATATTTACACGCTCCCCATCGAAGGCGGCCAAGCCAAGCTGATCGACGGCGGCATGGCCTTCGACAGCCAGCCCAAATTTTCCCCCGACGGCCAGTGGATCGCCTTTATTTCCGACCGCGAAGGCAGCGAAAACATCTGGATCATGCATCCCGACGGGACTGGCGTGAAGCAAGTATCGAAGGATCCGAACAACAGTTTCACTTCGCCGAGCTGGGCCCCCGACGGCAAATACATTTTCGTTTCGAAAGAGCAGTTCGGCATCGGTTCCAGCGAAATCTGGATGTACCACGTGGACGGCGGCTCCGGCGTGCAGATCACTAAATCGAAGCCTACGCCGACACTGGAAAGAAACAAGCGCCCCAACGCCATGGGCGTTGTGGCTTCCCCGGACGGAAAGTATCTTTACTATGCAGCGAAGCTCGGCTCGCTCTACTACAACCAGCAACTTCCCACGTGGCACATCGCCCGCCGCGACCGCAAGACGGGCGATGAAGACGACCTCATCCATCAAATCAAAAGCGCCTTTCGCCCTGTGCTTTCCCCGGACGGCAAGCAAGTTCTCTATGTCACCCGCTACGAAACCGAATCCGGCTTGCGTCTCCGCAATCTCGAAAGCGGCGAAGACCACTGGGTAAAGTATCCAGTCACGCGCGACGATCAGGAATCACTCTTTACCCGCGATGTTTTTCCCGGCTATGCCTTCCTCCCAGGCGGTAAGGAGATCGTTTACAACCAGGACGGAAAAATCAAGCGGCTCGATCTGGCCTCCGGAACGGAAAAGATAATTCCGTTCACCGCGCAGGTGTCGCAGGAACTCGGGCCGAAGCTGGATTTCCCTCAGCTCGTCGAGCAAGGTTCAGTGAAAGCGCGGTTGATCATGGACCCGGTGGAATCGCCCGATGCCAAGAAGCTTGTTTTCTCCGCCATGACCCATCTCTACACAATGGATTTGCCTGCTGGCAAGCCGCAGCGGCTCACCAGCGGAAACGCGCACGAATTTCAGCCCGCCTGGTCGCCCGACGGAAAATCCATCGCTTACGTGACCTGGTCCAGCGACGGCGGGCAGCTTTGGAAAATTCCGTCCTCGGGCGGAACACCCGTGCAACTCTCAAAGTCCCGGGCGGTCTACAGCAATCCCGCATGGTCGCCAGATGGCGCCAGGATTGTCCTTCTGCGGGGTAACGCTTACGATCGCGAAAACAGCACCTTCGATGGCGGCCAGACCCAGAACGCCGACCTCATCTGGATTCCCGCCGACGGCGGCGACGCCAACCTCATTCTTCCCGCTCGTGGAGCCGGCGGACCGCACTTCACGAACGACAAGGACCGCATCTACGTCTATACGCCGCAAGGCTTGGTGTCGCTGCGTTACGACGGCACGGACCGCCGCACGCATCTCGTCGTAAAGGGCCAGGGACTGTACTTCTTCGAGGAGCCGGTTCCCGCCGATGACATCGTGCCGAGCTCCGATGGACAGTGGGTGCTCGCGCATGTCATGAACCAGCTCTACGTAATTGCCATGCCGGTCGTCGGCGGGGAACCGCCAACCGTCAATGTCACCTCAGCTTCCGTCCCGGTAAAACGGCTCACTGATATCGGCGCGGATTATTTTGCTTGGGCCGATGGCGGCAAGACCATTACTTGGGCCGTGGGCGCCAGCCTTTTCCGCGAACCGTTGAGCGCCGTCTCTTTTGAGCCACCGAAGGACGAGAAGAAAGAGGGCGAAAAGCAGGACGCCGACAAGAAATCCGCCGACTCCAAAGACCCGGATAAGAAAGACGCTGCCGTGCCATCCGCTGGCGCCGAGAAAGACGAAAAAAAGGAAGAGAAGAAGGAAGAGAAAAAGCTGAAAGAACAGGAAAAGGACGTCCAGGAGATCGCCGTCGACCTGGAATTCCCGCGCAAAACGCCGAAAGGGACGATTGTGCTGCGCGGCGCCACGGTGGTGACGATGAAGGGCGATGAAGTTCTGAAGAACGCCGATATCGTTGTCGAGAACAACCGCATCAAAAGCGTTGGCGCAAAGGGCAGCGTTCCATCCGGCGCGAAAGTTTTCGATGTAAGCGGCAAAACGATTGTCCCCGGCTTCATCGACACCCACGCGCACTGGACCGAAATCCGCCGCGGCATCCTGGACACGCAGAACTGGTCCTTCCTCGCCAACCTGGCTTACGGCGTCACCGCCGGCCTCGACGTGCAGACCGGCACGAACGACATGTTCGCGTACCAGGATCTCGTCGACAGCGGCGACATTCTTGGCCAGCGGGCGTTTTCCACCGGACCCGGCGTTTTCTCCGACAATAATTTTCAATCGATGGAGGAAGTGAAGGGCGTCCTGACCAAGTACCGCAAATACTACGGCACTCACAACATCAAGAGCTACATTGTCGGCAATCGCAAACAGCGTCAGTTCATGGTGCAGGCCTCAAAAGAACTGGAGATGATGCCCACCACCGAAGGCGGCCTCGACCTCAAACTCAATCTCACTCACGTCATCGACGGCTTCCATGGCAACGAACATACCCTCCCGATTACTCCGCTCTACAATGATGTGATTCAGATGTTCGCAAAATCAGGCATCGCGGAAACTCCCACGCTCATCGTGAACTACGGCGGCCCGTTCGGGGAAGACTATTGGTTTGAAAACAGCGAAGTGCACGACAACGCCAAACTGAATCACTTCATGCCTCACCGCGTTATCGACCAGCGAACCAAGCGCCGCCAGGGCTGGTTCCGCAAGGATGAATACGAATTTCCAAAACTTGCGGCGCAGATGGCCAAGCTCGTGCGCGCCGGCGGCCTCGTTGGCGTCGGCAGCCACGGCGAAATGCAGGGCATCGGCTATCACTGGGAGCTGTGGATGCTGGCAAGCGGCGGCATGACTCCTTTCGAAGTCATTCGTTGCGCTACGGTAAACGGCTCGAAGATTGTCGGCCGGCCCGCGGACCTGGGCTCGATTGAGCCCGGCAAACTCGCCGACCTGGTGATCATGGACAAGAGTCCGCTCGACGATATTCACAACACCAACACGATTCACTGGGTGATGAAGAACGGCGAGCTCTTCGAGGGCGACACGCTGAATCAAGTCTGGCCAGACCAGAAGAAACTCGAGCCCCTCTGGTTCTGGAATAACTACGACGTCCCGAAAGCTGGCGATCCGCTGAGCTACGGAAAGACCACTCAGCCTTGAAAATGACAGCCATGGTTGCTGACTCTTAAGACCAGACTCAGGCGGAGGCTATGTCATTCCGAGGGCATCCGACGAGGATGCCCGAAGAATCTCAACTTCAAATATTGCGGTCACTTCGTGTCCAGGTTTTCTCCGAAGAGTCTTAAGGTTACTTCTCCGCCTTTGCCGCCGCCTTCGTTTGGATCTCCTGATACCACGCAAACGTCCGCGACAGCCCTTCTTCAAAGCCTACCTGCGGGTCATATCCAAGGAATTCCCGCGCCTGCGAAATGTCGGCCTGAGAATCGCGAATATCTCCATCGCGCGGCGGATCGTGCTTCGCCTCAAGCGTCTTGCCGGTGATTTTTCCAAGCTCGCGGAGCACATCATTGAGGGAAGCGCGCCCACCCACGCCGACATTGAAAACCTTTCCCGAAACATTTGGCGCTTCGCACGCCAGCAAATTTGCTTGCACGGCGTTGTCCACGTACGTGAAATCCCGTGTCTGCTCGCCGTCTCCAAAGACAACCGGCTGCGTATCTTCCAGAAACGCCGCGCAGAATTTGGCCAGCACGCCCGAATACGGCGAATCGGGATCCTGCCGCGGCCCAAAAATGTTGAAATAGCGCAGCGCCACGTTCTCCAGGCCGTAGCACCGCCCAAACGTCTGCGCGTAAAGCTCACCGACATACTTGGTGACGCCATACGGCGAGATCGGTTGCGGCTGCATGCTTTCGACCTTAGGAAGAGTCGGCGTCTCCCCATAAGCAGAAGACGAAGCCGCGAACACCACGCGCTTCACCTTCAGCTCCTTCGCCGCCACCAACACGTTCAACGTTCCTTCGATGTTGACCTTGTTCGTCTCGATGGGGTCCTTCACCGAGCGCGGCACGGATGTACGCGCTGCGATGTGCAGCACGTATTCCGCTTCGTACATGGCTTTCCGTACCGTTTCAATGTCGGTAATGCTGCCCTTAATGAGAGTAATCTTGTTGCGCGTTTCGGCCAGGTTGTCTTCCTTGCCGGAAGAAAGGTCGTCGAGGACGACCACGCTATGGCCGCGGCGGACGAGTTCGTCCACTGTGTTTGAGCCGATAAAGCCGGCGCCGCCCGTGACGAGGTAGCGCATTCAGGAAATCCTCCTTGAGCTTTGCGGCCGACATGCGGCCAGCGTTCGTGGTGGCCCGCCTTAGCTTGCCACCGCTGCATTTGACGCAAGTCCGGGAAAGACGACCGCCTCGCGTTTTGATACGCTCGTAGTTCGCCGCGAGTCGGGGAAGCGAACCGCTGGTTCCGCGTACGGAAGAATATTGTACGACGGAAGCGCGCTGAGCAAACGGTTGATTCAGGGGGGGCATCCCAAAAACAGCATGAGCCGCAGAACGACAGTGGGTTTCGCAGCACTTGCCGCGTTGGGTTTCGGGGCGATAGCTTTTTACTGGCTGCATGCGCGGGGGCAACAGCCCCCTCCGGAAGTTGTCTCGGCGGAGCCCCCCGGTTTCCGTGAAGCGCCTCCTGTGAAAAAACCTGTAAGTCCCGCGGTCGTGAAGTCAACTTTGGCCGCCAGTTCGAAGAATGTCCCGCCCCCCGCCGACACTGAGTTGCCTCTGCGGTCTGGCGAAGTTCTCGAATATTCCGCCAGTGTTTCTAATCTCGAAAATGTGGCGACTCTGCGCTTACAGGTTGTCGGCCGGGGCAATTTTCTGGAAAAGAACACCTGGCACTTAAAGGCTTTCGCGCACACCGAGAATCCCTTGCGCATGGTTTTCGAGCTTGACGACCAGTTCGATTCCTACAGCGATGCCGCTACACTGGCGAGTTTGCAGTATGAGATGCGCTTGAGCGAGCGCGGCCAGAAAGTGGAGTCCATCCAGCGCATGACCGCCACAGGTAAGGAACCGGCGCCGCCCGGCGCCACGCAGACGCGCGTCCTCCCGGGGACTCGCGATCCGCTCGGCATGATGCAGTACCTGCGAAATGTCGATTGGACAAAAACGCCCGAAGTGCGCGGCCCGGTGTACGACGGCCACAAGCTGTACGACCTTCGAGCTAAACTTGCACCGCGCTCCAAAGCGGTCGAGGTGCCGGCCGGAAATTACACCGCCTCAAAAATCACCATTCGCATCTTCGAAGACGGCGTTGAGAAGAAGGACGCCTCTTTTTCGTTGTACCTGGCGAACAATGCCGCCCGCACGCCCGTGTTGCTCGAGGCCGTCCTCCCCTTCGCCACCGCCCGCGTCGAACTCCAGAAGGTCAAGTAAGAATTTCGATCTGCGTTCAGAAAGCACCTTGATGCCGCCGAGTGTAATCTCGGTCCTGACCTCCTAGCTACAAGCAAGACGCTCGATCAGGCTGCATGCGATGTGGCCGATGGCGATGTGACATTCCTGGATACGCTGCGCATCTTGCGAAGGAACATTCAGCAGAAGATCAACTTTGCCGGCGGCCAGTCCGCCCGTTTCTCCCGTGAACGCCACGATATAAGCCCCGCGAGCGCGCCCGGCTTCCACTCCGCGAATAACGTTGGGGCTATTGCCGCTCGTCGTAAGCGCCACAAGAATGTCGTTTCTTGCGACGAGCGATTCAATCTGCCGTGAAAAGATTCGCTCGAATCCGTAGTCATTTCCCGCCGCAGTAAGTACTGAAGGATTTGTGGTGAGCGCCAGCGCTGCCAGGCCTGGGCGATCCGTTCGCAACCGTACCACCAGTTCCGCGGCAAGATGCAGAGCGTCCGCGGCGCTCCCGCCATTCCCAAAAAAAACGATCTTGCCACCTGCTCTCAGGGCGGTTGCCGACCTCTCCGCGAATTGCGCGATTCGCCCGATCAGTTCATCGGAAAAACTTTGTTTGACACGAGCGCTTTCCTCGAGCTGGCGGCGAATTTCTTCGGCAGGCTGGGCCATCGTTGCTAACTTTTTCCAGGAATCTAGAGACTCCAAGCCACAGTTTCTTGCTTCTTGCTTTTAACTTTCAACTATCAACTGTCAACTTCTTCCTCTTCTAACAAAGCACGATTTTTTCGCGGTGGCGCACCACGCGGCGCGTGGCGTTGCGCGTATCGATGACCAGCTTCGCGGCATCGGCAATCGCCGCATAGTCATAGCTCGTATGGTCGGTGGCGATGATCACGGCATCGTAGCTTCCCAGGGTCTGCGGATTCAGCTGCACTGACTTCATGTTCTCGTAATTGTAATGCCGCATCTTGTGTAGCTTGGGGAAATACGGGTCGTTGTAATCCAGCGTCGCCCCACGCTGTTGCAGAAGCTGCATGATTTTCAGAGTCGGCGATTCCCGCAAATCATCCACATCCTTCTTATAAGCTACGCCCAGCACCAGAATCTTCGAGCCTTTCATGCTCTTCTTGTGATCGTTCAGCGCATTGGCGACCGCGTTGACCACGTGGTAAGGCATTTCCGTATTGACCTCACCCGCCAGTTCAATGAAGCGCGTCGAGAAATCATACTCGCGCGCTTTCCAGGAAAGATAGTAAGGGTCCACGGGGATGCAGTGGCCGCCCAGGCCCGGCCCCGGATAAAACGGCATGTAACCGAAAGGCTTGGTCGCGGCTGCATCGATCACTTCCCAGATGTCGATGTTCATCCGCAAGCTGAGCTGCTTGAGCTCGTTGACCAGCGCGATGTTCACGCAGCGGAAAATATTTTCGAGCAGCTTGGCCATTTCCGCGGCGCGCGTCGAGCTCACCGGGACCACTCGCGCCACCACCTGCGTGTACAGCGCCTGCGCCGCGCGGCCGCTCGGCGGGTTCAATCCACCTACGACCTTCGGAATCTGCGCCAGCCCAAACTGCTTGTTTCCCGGATCTTCGCGCTCCGGCGAAAACGCCAGGTAGAAATCGCACGCAATATTTTCATTTTCCGGCCCGGATGCAATCGCGCAGCGCAATCCGCTTTTTTCGAGAATCGGCAGAACCAGCTCTTCCGTCGTTCCCGGGTAGGTCGTCGATTCGAGAACCACCAGCTGTCCCCTTTGCAGATGCGGATAAATGGAAATCGCGGTCTGCTCGACGTAGCTCAAATCCGGCTCGCGCCGCTCATCCAGCGGCGTGGGAACACAAATCAGAATCGCGTCGACATCTTTCAGCTTCGCGAAATCGTTGGTCGCGCTGAAGTGCCTGCTGTTCACAAACTGCTGAATCTTGTTCTGAGGAATGTGCTCGATGTACGACTTGCCGGCATTGAGCATCGATACTTTGTGCGGATCAACGTCAAATCCCGTGACTTTGTGCCCCGCTTCCGCAAAACGCAGCGCCAGCGGCAGGCCAACGTAGCCGCAGCCAATGATTCCCACTTTGAGCTGGGCGCCTTTGAAAAACTCGGGTTTCCGTTCGAGTGGCATGAGTTCCGTCGCACTCCTCTTTTTGTCTGACCGGGTCAGGGCCAAGGGATTCACGTGTTCGGGGATAACGCATTGCGGCTGGCCACACACCCACCATAAGGCCGCAGGGCCGACGTGACAAAGACAAGTAAATATAGCAGGTTCCGCGCAAACAAAAAAAGCCGCACTCCACACAGCGTTACAGCTTGTTCAACTCAGGTTGCCGCCAGCAGGCCGGAAGGTGGAAGATAGAGAAGGCTGATTCGAATCGTCGAAGCCGTAGGCTCGGAACAGTCCGCTCACCATGACATTCATCATTCTGCTGCTGGGACTCGGCGTTGGTGTGCTGGTGGGCCTTTTGGGCATCGGCGGCGGCGTCGTTCTTGTGCCGGCTATGGTCTTTCTCTTGCACATGGATCAACACATGGCGCAAGGCACCTCGCTTTTTATTTTGCTGCTGCCTATCGGGCTCGGCGCATTGCGCGAATACTGGAAGCAAGGCCAAGTGGATTTACATGCGGGAATCCTCTGCGCGCTAGGAATGTTCTTCGGCGCTTATGCAGGCAGCTTGATCGCGCTCCCCATCCCATCACGGCACTTGAAAGGAGCATTCGGTTGTTTCTTGATGCTCGCTGCCTTCTTGCTTTGGAGAAAGGCGCATAGCGATTCGGATGCGGCCCGCAGCGGCCAGGTGAATGCTCGTGCCTGAGGCCATGGGACGCAGCGTGGGAATCTTCGTGGTCGCATGCGTGTGCGGTGTTGCCTCCGGAATGTTTGGCGTTGGCGGCGGCGTACTTCTGGTGCCGCTCCTCGGGCTGCTTTTTGCATTCGACCAGCATCGTGCGCAGGGCACTTCGTTGATCGCGCTCATACCGCCCACGGGGGCTCTGGCGTTGCTGGCATATTCTAAACAAGGATTCGTCTCGTGGAAGGCGGGACTGCTGCTGGTCCCCGGCTTGTTCTTGGGAGGCATCGCCGGAGGGAAACTCGCCAAATGGATCAAGCCGCGGCTGATGCGCCGGATTTTTGCAGGGATTCTTTTCGCGCTCGGCGCGATGCAAGCTGTCAGTGCCTGGTGGCGCTAAGGACGGTTCATTCGAATGGTCGATCTGCATTGCCACGTTCTGCCTGGTCTTGATGATGGCCCCGCCACCATTGAGGAGTCCATCGCCATGGCGGAATCGGCGATTGCCGATGGAATTACGCACGTCGTTGCCACGCCGCACTCCAACAGCCGGTATTTTTTCGATTTTTGGCGCGTGCGTGGGCTTCGCGATGAGCTGCAAGCAAGAATCGGTGACCGCCTGAAAATTGCCACCGGATGCGATTTTCACTTGAATCTGGAGAATCTCGAATCCTTTCGCAAGGATCCCCGGCACTATTGCATCAATCAGCGAGATTTCCTGCTTGTGGAGTTCAACGAATTTTCGATACCGCCTGCGATGGACCAAATGTTGCACGAAATTCAGCTTGCAGGGGTGCGCCCGGTAATCACCCACCCCGAACGCAACGGAATTTTGCGCGCACATCCCGAGCGCCTGAGAAAGTGGGTGCGCCGGGGCTGCTTCGCGCAGGTCACCGGGGGCGCGCTGACCGGAGGATTCAGTGCCGGGTCGCAGGAGGATGCGCTGCGGTGGATCGGTGAAGGCCTCATTCATTTTGTGGCCAGCGATGCGCACAACTTGCGAAGCCGGCCGCTTCGATTGCAATCGGCCTACGACGTTGTCGTCGACCGGTTTGGCCAGGAGAAGGCGCGCGCTTTGTTTCAGGACAATCCGCTCGCGGCTTTCGAGGGGCGAGAGTTACCGCACGTTCCAGAAGTGGAAGATGAATTGCCGCCGCGCCGCAAACGTTTTTTCTTTTTCTAAAAATTCCTCTGCCTTTGCCATCAAGCCAAAGGTTTCAGTCTCATCGTGCTGGATGAAGGGGCAGGCCCGCCCAGGCATTCAAGAGTCCCAGCAATTCGCGCACCACGTCGAGAGCATCGCCGGTGGTGCGCCACCAATGCCGGGGATCAAAGGGATCGGCGGAGGCAGCGCGCACAATGGCTCGGGCCTGGCCCGGAGCGAGCCTATGCCACAGCAGGCGAGCGCGGCGCGTATGAACTTTTGACGTAACAAGTATTACGCCGGCGTCCTTCCCGGGCTTGAGAGCAGCCGCGGCGGCTTTAATTTCTTCAGCGGTGTTCACGATCGGCGGCTCGAGGACATGAATCGCTTCCGGGGGCACGCCTTCGTGAATCAAAACAAGCTTGTTGTAATAGTCCTCGCCGGAGAAGGCAATACCCATCTTTTCCAGAGTTTCGCGGGGCTCCGTGGAATGGGTCAGCCAGATTTCCGGAGCGTATCCTTCTTGGTATAGTTTCGCTGCTTCGATGGCGCGCAAGGGCATCGCGCCGCTGAGCACCACGATCGCCTGCGCTTTCACGAGCGGATCCTCAACTACTAGCCAGCGGCCCAAGCCAAAGAAAATCACAGCGGCGAGGACCAAGCCGACGCCTCCGCTGACGGAAAGCAGGCGCAACGCGCGGGAACGCGAACGCGGAACCACAGCGGGAGTGTCCGGAGTTGCCATTGGCGAATCGGCGCATGCTATCCCGCCCCACCACATTGGTCAATCGGCAGCGGGCGAGGGGCGCGGCGCGCGTTGCCTGCATGGAGGGGCTGGAGTAAACTCCGGGGCAAGTGGCGGAAACTTTTTCGATTGTCGGTCGCACCATCTCGCATTACACCGTCTCGGCAAAACTTGGCGGCGGCGGCATGGGCGTCGTCTATCAGGCCGAGGACACCCGGCTCGGCCGGAATGTGGCGCTGAAGTTTCTTCCTGAACACATTTCCCACGACCCTGAAGCGATCGAGCGATTCCGGCGCGAAGCGCGTGCGGCGTCCTCGCTCAATCATCCGAACATCTGCACCATTTACGATATCGGGGAATTCGAAGGGCGCCCCTTTATCGCCATGGAGCTGCTGGAGGGCCAGACGCTGAAGCATCGCATCGCCAAAAAGTCCTTCGCCGTATCCGAACTCCTGGACGTTGGCATTCAGATTACCGACGGTCTTGAAGCGGCCCACGCCAAGGGCATCGTCCACCGCGACATAAAGCCTGCGAACATTTTCCTCGTCAATCAGGCTCAACCGAAAATCCTGGATTTCGGACTGGCGAAACTCACCGCGTTTGGGGAGCCTGCGGCGGAGACGGTAAGCGAAGCATCCACCCGCAAACCAACGCACTTGCTGGACGATACGCTCCAGACAACCCCGGGCTTCTCGATGGGCACCATCGCGTACATGTCGCCGGAACAGGCGCGGGGCGAAGCGTTGGATGCGCGCACGGATTTGTTTTCGCTTGGCGTCGTGCTCTATGAAATGGCCACCGGTGTGCTCCCCTTTCCCGGCTCGACCATCGCTTTGATCTTGGATGGCGTCCTCCATTACGCGGCGACTCCCGCCACCAGGGTAAATTCCAGTTTGCCGTTGGCGTTAGAACTCATTCTCGCCAAGGCCTTGGAAAAAGATACCAATCTCCGCTACCAGACCGCCGCCGAACTTCGCACCGACCTGAAACGGTTGAAGCGCGATTTGGATTTGGGTAACTCGGGGGCGACCGTAGCCCTGCCCGGTGTGCTTGGAACTGGTCGTAGGATCCGGTCGTCTCGTGGACGGCGCGCTTGGGCAGCGGTTGGCGGCGCCGTCATCGCCTCTGCGGCAATTCTCGCGTACGCTCTAACGCGTCCGGTGGCGCCGCCGCGCGTGCTGCGAACTGTCCAGCTCACCAACACGAACCGGCCAAAATCAGGCGTAGTTACAGACGGAATGCGGCTCTATTTCGTCGACGGTCAAGCGGGCCTTTCGCAAACCTCCGTAAATGGTGGCCAGACCGTTCCCGTGCCAACGTCGCTGGAGGACACCGGCTTTTCGAACGTATTCGACATAGCTCCGGATGGGCCCGCGCTGCTGATGAACACTGCCCGAGGCACAGTCCTCGACGGCCCCCTATGGACCGTACCTGTGCTTGGCGGTACTCCTCGCCGATTGGGCAACCTTGAGGGCCACGCCGGAGCTTGGTCGCCGGACCGAAAGAGGATTGCCTACAGCATGGGCAACGAAATATTTCTGGCGAAAAGCGACGGCAGCGAAGCCTCGCGGCTCCTGAAGACGGATGGAACCGCAAGCGACCTACGATGGTCTCCCGATGGATCGATTTTGCGTTTTACGCTGAACGATCCTCACACCAATGACCGTTCCATCTGGCAAGCTTCAGCAGACGGCGGCAACCTTCGTCCCTTGCTCCCGGGATGGAACAGCACGCCTAACGAATGCTGCGGCAATTGGACGCCGGACGGAAAGTACTTCGTCTTCCAGGCCTCCCGCGACGATACCGCAAACCTCTGGGCTTTGCGCGAACATAGTGGGTTTTTCCAATCAAGCCGCCAGGCGCCTGTGCAACTGACAACTGGGCCGATGAATGTCGGCGATCCCGTCCCGAGCCGCGATGGCAATAAACTCTTCGCGCAAGGCTGGCAGCCTCGAGGGGAATTGGTACGCTACGACGCGAAATCAGGTCAATTTGTGCCGTACCTTTCGGGAATCTCGGCGATGGGGCTGGACTTCTCTCGTGATGGCCAATGGGTTGCCTACAATGATGGCACTGATGGCGCCATGTGGCGTAGCAAAGTAGACGGAACTCAAAAGCTGCAGCTTGTCTTCCCGCCGATGCTGGCCTACCTGCCGCGATGGTCTCCGGACGGCAAGCGAATCGCGTTCTTTGGACATCCACCCGGCGAGCCTTGGCAAATCTATGCGGTTTCTGCCGATGGGGGCGCCCCCGAACGGATTTATCGCAGCGAAACCAACCTTGCGGATCCGAGTTGGTCGCCTGACGGGAAATCTCTGGCCTTCGGAGAGAATTCACTGAACAATCAGGGGTCAGCGGTTTACGTTTTGGATCTGAATACGCGAAAGGCCGCAAAGCTGCCAGGCTCCGACGGGCTTTTTTCTCCGCGTTGGTCGCCAAAAGGACGCTACATAGCTGCAATTCCCCTGGATTCGCTCAAGCTCATGCTTTTTGATCTGCAAACTCAGAAGTGGACCGAACTCGCCAGGATTTTCGTGGCCTACCCGACCTGGTCACGAGACGGGCGCTATTTGTATTTTAACGGGATTCTCGACAAGCAAGAGGGGTACTACCGCGTGCAAATCTCCGACCATAAACTTGAGCGCCTCTTCAGCATGAAAGGATTTCAAGCCGCTGGAGGAGCCTTCGGGAACTGGACCGGCCTCGCCCCGGACGAATCTCCGCTGCTGGTTCGCGACGCCAGCATTCAGGAAATTTACGCTCTCGATTGGGAAGCGCCCTGAAGCAACTGACACGATGGGACTCACAGCTGAGACTGGGCGATCGCAGCGTACTTGATACGCTACGGAGTACTTTTGTACTATCGCAAAAGTCTGGCCGGACTGTGAAAATGGATGGGTGTGGGCTGTCCGCAAAGCGGACGATTCTACAGGACTTGAATTTTGCCCGGGATCTCTCCAAGCCCGGCACTAGGGACGATCAAATTGTCTTCCGCAGAGGACATGAGTCTTCAGACGACCTCGCACGCGGCCAGTTCTTCTGAGCCGCAGCCCGAAGAGCATGCGGGCGATCCGGCGGAAGCCGAAGCAGCCGAATTAAATCCAACACCAGCACTAAAAGCGAACATGATCGCGCAGGAAGTGCGTGTGACGGTCGCCGGAGCGTCTCCCGGCAAGGGTACGGTCGAGCGCGAACTATTCAACGAAGAGACCACTTCGGTATTGGTGTTTGAGAACGGCGGAGTGATCCGGTTGTCTGCGGCGGTGACGCCGGGACAATTGCTGCTGCTCACGAATGTGGAATCGAAGCGCGAAGCCGTCGCGCAAGTGAGGCGCAAGCGCGCGTACCGGCCGACAATTTGTTACGTGGAGCTGGAGTTCGCCGAACCAGCGCCGCGCTTCTGGGGCATGGAGTTTTCCGCAGCGGCAGCATTTTTGCCAAAAGACTCCCAGGATGCCCAGGCTGCCGAGATGGTGACGTCGGCGGAAGCTACTGCCGATGAGCCTGGCGAACCGCCTGCCGCTCCAACCGTTGAGGAAGTACAAGCATTCAAGCGGGAGATGGGAGCGCAGCCGAACCTGGCGCAAACGCCTACCACGAGTCAGCAACCGGCGGGCCCAGGTGCGGTTCCGCAAGCGACTGCGGCCTTAGGGGCGGGAGACGCGCCAAGTGCGCGATCGACATCCATGAATCGATGGGAGGAAATCTCCGCCAGTGCTTCTAGAGACAAATCCCTGCCGATCAAAAACGATCCTGCTGCAACGCAATGGACGGCCGTGGAGCAAGCGCTACTGCCGAAGCCTTCGCTCGATTTTAGTAAATCCCTGCCGAAGGCCAGGCGATCGTTGCGGGCGCGAGGAAGTTTCACGCCCAGCTTTCGGGGAGGAGCGCTGCGCCTGGGGCTGTTCTTGTCAGCGCTGATTGTTACCGTGGCCGGCGCAGCTTGGTCCAGGCACTGGCTTCCTTGGAAGCCGGCGGCACAAAAAGAAGCGGTGGGCTTAATGGTGGTCACTGCAAAGGAGAAATCATCACCGCTGCCAGGAAGCCCAGGGAGCTCGCAGGCGCATCCGGAAATCAACAACACGAAAGTAGCGAGTGTTGCGCCCGCAGTCCCAGCAAACATGCCAGCGGGGAGCGCGGCGCCGCCCAGCGCGGTTGCGGCAGAACCGAAGGACGTAGCTGAGTTTCCGGCTCAACCGCCCGAATCGAATCATTCCGGAGCGCAGCCGGGCGGGAAGAGAACTTCGCCATCGTCTGCCTTGGCGGCCAATCGCTCGGCGGTTCGTCCAACAGCTAAAGCGGGTTCTGACTTCGTCCTGCCTGCAGGGGCAGCGGCAGAGAGCGGCGTCGTGCCCCCAAAATTGATTAAATCAGTGCGAGCGCTGGCTCCCATAGAAGCCGTACGAGACTTCGAAACGGGGAACGTTGTAGTTGACGCGGTGGTGGGCACGGCGGGCGAAGTGAACCTCGTCAGCATACTCTCTGGACCTCCGTCCCTGCGTGCCCCGGCAGTGGTGTCCTTGAAGGAATACCGCTACGAACCTGCCACGCGGAATGGCCAGCCGGTTCCCGCCCACGTCACTATCACCATCCACTTCCGTTTCGAACCGTAAGCGGCTCAGTTTGTAAAAAGCGCGCTTCGGCGCGCGACCCGGCAGAGACCCTGCGAGCCTCTTCGATTCACACTAATAATTGCCGCCAGTAGCGACGCGCGGCCAAGGATTGAAAATTGTGGTGATTCGCATTCGAGTTTGCTATTCTTGGCGAGTGTGAGGTACAGGGCTGTATCCCGCAGGCCGCTTCGTGGCCGCCAGAATCTGGCTAAGGGAACGGCACCGGAGGCCGCCATGAGCGTTGTCCCCCATTCCGGGAACGGAAAAATTACCGTGCCCGATCTCCTGCAGCGCAAAACTCAGGCTGTGGGCTCCCACTTCAACTTTAAGAAGATCACGTGCCTGACGGCCTATGACTATCCGACCGCGCGCTTGCTCGATGAAGCCGGTGTGGACGTGATTCTTGTTGGCGATTCGCTTGGCATGGTGGTGCTGGGACACGAGAACACATTGTCCGTCACTATCGAGGAAATGCTGCACCACACTCGCGCCGCGCGGCGTGCGACGCGCCGTGCACTTGTCGTTGCGGATATGCCTTACGGCAGCTATCACACGGACCTGGCGAATTCGCTGCACAATGCCATGCGCTTCGTGAAAGAAGCCGGAGCGGAAGCCGTAAAAGTAGAAGGCGGGGAACGGCGATTGGAATTGATTTCGCGGCTGACGGAAGCGGAAATTCCTGTGATGGGGCACGTTGGATTGACGCCGCAATCGTTGAATGCGCTTGGGGGATACCGTGTGCAAGGAAAGACAGCGGACGCTGCGGAGCATTTGATTCGCGATGCACGCGCTGTGGAAGCGGCGGGAGCTTTTGCAGTCGTACTGGAAGCGGTGCCTCGCGAGCTGGCGGCGCAGATCACGCGTGAATTGCGCATTCCGACGATTGGCATCGGCGCCGGGCCCGACTGCGACGGCCAGATTCTCGTCGTGCACGATCTTGTGGGCCTTTCGTTTGGCCAGACCCCGAAATTCGCGCGTCAGTATGCCAATCTCGGGCCGGTCATTTCGAAAGCGGTGCGCGAATATTGCGATGATGTGCGCGGGGGGACGTTTCCATCCGATGGAGAGTCCTATCATGCGGCGCAGATGGCGATGGAGCAGAAAGAGGCGCCGGTTAATAGTGACGGCGATTGGTAGGAAGCGCACAACCAAAGTAAAAGTCAGAAGCGGATTCCTCGCTCCGAGAAACGTTCGGAGCGCAAAAGGTGGGCCCGGAATGACGACCGAAATTTAACTTGCAAGCGGAGAGGAAGATGACACCCCAAGAGATGCGCGTGCTGTACGATTACAACGCGTGGGCCAATCACAGGGCCTTGGAAGCGGCTTCCGCGCTTGCGGCGGAAAAGTTTGTGCAGCCGATGGGCTCGAGCTTCGGTTCGGTGCGCGATACGCTCGCACACATCTACGGCGCGGAGTGGATCTGGCTGGAGCGCTTCCAGGGCCGCTCACCGGCTTCGCTTCCCGACACGACGCAATTCAAAGACGTGGCGAGCTTGAAAGAGCGCTGGGATGAGCACGAAACGCGCTTGCTTACTTTCGTGCGAGGCCTAACGCAAACGGATCTCGACCGAGTGATGGAGTACAAGACACTGAAATTCGGTGTTTACAGCAATCCGCTTTGGCAATCGATGCAGCATCTGGTGAATCACGGGACCTATCACCGCGGACAGGTCACTACCTTGCTGCGGCAACTTGGCGCGCAGCCCATCTTGACGGACCTGATGCACTTCTATCGTGAACGCGCCACCGCGGCGGGCGCGTAGTTCGAGGCGTTTCTTCTCACTTCGTGGAAATCATCCGAACCATTGCGTGGATGAAGGAACAGGCGCGGCAAGCGCGCGCGGACAGCCGTATTATTGGACTGGTGCCGACGATGGGCGCCCTGCACGCGGGACATTTGTCTCTGATCGAACGAGCCAGGCGGGAATGCTCTCCGGTGATTGCTTCCATTTTTGTGAATCCCAAGCAGTTTGGCCCCAACGAAGATTTCTCAAAATATCCGCGCACTTTCGAGAGCGACAGCGAAAAACTTCAGCGCGCGGGCGTGGATGCGCTTTTTGCGCCGGGACCGGCGGAGATTTATCCGAATGGATTTTCGACGTACGTCAATGTTGATGGCTTGAGCGACCGGCTCGAAGGGCGGTCGCGGCCGGGACATTTTCGCGGTGTCACTACTGTGGTGATGAAACTGCTCCAGATCGTGCAGCCGAATTTTGCGTACTTCGGGCGGAAAGATGCGCAGCAATCGCGGCTGGTCGCGCAAATGGCGCGCGACTTGAATCTGGACACGAAAATCGTGGTGTGCCCTGCGGTCCGCGAACCTGACGGCTTGGCGCTTTCGTCGCGAAACGTTTACTTGAACGCAGAGGAGCGCCAGGCGGCTACCGTTTTGTATCGCGCGCTCGAGACGGCGAAGAGCGAGCTTGCCGCCGGAGTTCGCGATGCGCTGCAGCTGCAGACTAGTTTGCGGCGCAAACTAGATTCCGAGCGTCTCGCGAAGGTGGATTACGCGGAAATAGTTGACGCGGAAACATTTGAGCCGGTCTTACACGTGAGAAAAGCGTGTTATGTGCTGCTTGCGGTTTTCATCGGCAAGACGCGGTTGATAGACAACTTGTATATCGAGCCGAAATCACCAAATTCCGAAGAGCTCGTGTTCCATTTCTAGCGCCCTGGTGCGCTCTCGTTCCACCCTCGCCGGTACTTTCTGCTAGACTTTTGCTACAGCCCCAATCCAAGCCGGAGGTGACGGAGATGAATCCACGAATTCGCAGTAGCGCCGTTTTTCTGGCGCTGGCACTTTCCATACGTGCGCTGGCGCAGGGAGGCGGCACGGTCCCAGTAGGAACGAAGATTACGGTGGTGACCGACCAGTCGGTGAGCTCGAAGACGGCCAGGATCGGCGAGACGGTGACCGGATCCGTGGCGCAAGATGTGATTTCCGAAGGCAAAGTGGTGATTCCCAAGGGATCGCCGGTCAAACTGACCGTGAGCAGCGTGCAGGCTTCGGGCCGCTTGTCCACACCGGCAAAATTGTATCTGCGGCTGCGCACCGTGACCGTGGGTGGCAAGACCTACACGGCTGCGACGAGCTCCGCCGGAAGAACACTGGGCGGCAAAGGCAAGCGCGATGCCGGGTTCATCGGCGGCGGCGCAGCCGGTGGCGCGATCATTGGAGCGCTGGCAGGCGGCGGCAAGGGCGCAGCCATCGGAGCAGCGGCTGGAGCGGGCGCCGGAACAGCCGGTGCAGCGGCCACCGGAAAGAAAGACATATACTTCCCGGCTGAGACGAAGCTGGCGTTCACCATGCGGGCGGCGGTCACGATCAACTGACGCCCATCTTCAGCGGATACGCAAGGGATGATGCACATCTCGCCTGTCCGCATCTTCAATCCACGGCCCGCATGCTCTTTTTGACAGAAAATAAAAAAAGGCCTTGACATTTCCATAATTTTTGCCATACTTAACCTCGTAGATAACTGCGTTTTGGGGTGCGGGAGCTTACTCCCGCTTTTTCCTTTTCGGGGCAGCCATTCCGGCTCTTGCCAGCCCAAAACAACCAAAATCGCGTCCTTTAGAATCAATCAATTACGAATTGCAAATTTTGTAAGTCTTTTCCTTTGATATTCATACAAATTGGTGGGGGGTGGGGGGTAAGCCAACGTTAAAAATCGGAAGTCTTGACTACGGAGTCGCAGCCTGTGCGACGGGCTGTTTCTTCGAGATAACCCTGAGGACTTCGGAGGCGTGGCCTTTGGCTCTGACGAGGGGCCAGAGTTCCTCGATTTTGCCGGTTTTGCCGATGAGGAAGGAGCTGCGGAGGATGCCCATGAAGGAGCGGCCCATGAAGTGTTTTTTCTGCCAAGCGCCGAATTTTTCGATGGTTTTGTGAGTGGGATCGCTGAGCAAGGGGAAATTGAGTCTGTGCTTTTCCTTGAACGAAACAAGAGCTTTGACGGGATCGGCGCTCATGCCGAGAATGGCAACACCGAGATGGTCGAATTGCTTCTTTGCGTCACGAAACTCGGACGCTTCGATGGTTCAACCGGGAGTGCTGGCTCTGGGAAAGAAAAAGAGGAGGATGCGCTGGCCGGCGAAGTCCTTGAGCGCGATTTCCAGGCCCTCGTCGGAATCGAGGCGAAAGGCGGGGGCTTTGGCGCCTACTTTGAGCATTAAACATTCCTTCGGGGTTGATCTTCAAAGCTTACCAAGAATAGAAAGCGGACGGTCTCACCTGCCGAGTCGGGATAAACTCCAGACCGCCCCTACAATTGATACGCAGTATACGCCGAGATGTTTCGGCCACGGCCGGAATTTTACCGACAATGCCCCTGGGTCGCTCCGGGGAGGCGGGGCAGGCTGATTGGGGATCCTGGCCGGAGCGCACCGGGGTGAAACAGACCCGGTTGTGGCGGCAGTAAGGCTGGAGACGACGGAAAAGCGGCGGCGAGCCGCCGCACTCCCCAAAAGCCTAAGGCCTGAGGGCCTGAGATACAGATGGGCGCCACTACAAAGAAGTCTTTGGGACGGCTCCTAAGAGGACAGGAGTCTGCGGAGGGTATCGTTGACGGCTTGAGGGTTGGCTTGGCCGCGGGTGGCTTTCATGACCTGGCCGACGAAAAACTTGAAGACGCCTTCGTTGCCGGATTTGAATTTGGCGACGTTGTCGGGATTCTTGGCGATGACTTCGCGGGCGGCTTGCTCGATGGCGGCGCCGCTGACTTGGCCGCTGAGGCCTTCGGCGGCGACGATTTCGGCGGCGGTGCGGCCGGACTCGAACATGGTGGCGAAGACTTTTTTGGCGATGGCCGCGGTGATTTTGCCGGATTCAACTAGCTTCACCAATTCGGCGAGAGCGGCGGGCGAGACGGGGCTGGCAGTAATCTCCTTGCCGGAGTCTCTCAAGCCGCGGAGGAGTTCGGTTTGCATCCAGTTGGCGGCGGCTTTGCCTGGTGCTCCTGCTTTGACGACGGATTCGAAATAATCGGCGAGGGCTCGGGTGCTGGTGAGGACTTCGGCGTCGTAAGGCGTGATGCCGTAGGAATTGACGAAACGGGCCCGCTTGGCTTCGGGGAGTTCGGGGAGAGTGCGGCGGACCTCTTCGCGCCAGGCGGCGCTGATGTGGACGGGGAGGAGGTCTGGCTCGGGGAAATAGCGGTAGTCGTGGGCTTTTTCTTTTGAACGCATGGAGACGGTGCGGCTTTCGGCTTGGTTCCAGAGACGCGTTTCTTGCGAGAGGCGGCCGCCGGATTCGAGGACGGCGATGTGGCGCTCGATTTCGTATTCGAGAGCTTTTTGGAGATAGCGGAAGGAGTTGAGATTTTTGACTTCGACCTTGGTGCCGAATTCCTTCGAACCGCGAGGGCGGACGCTGACGTTGGCGTCGCAGCGGAGGGAGCCTTCTTCCATGTTGCCATCGCTGACGCCGGTGTAGAGCAGGATTTGGCGGAGCGTGGTGAGGTAGGCGTAGGCCTCTTCGGGCGTGCGCATGTCCGGCTCGGAGACGATTTCGCTGAGCGGGGTGCCGCAGCGGTTGTAATCGATGTAGGCCTTGGTGGCGGATTGCGAGAAGCCTTCGTGAAGATTTTTTGCGGCGTCTTCTTCGAGGTGGAGGCGGGTGATGCCGATGCGTTTTTTAGCGCCTGCCCCGGCAGGCTGGCCGCCAACTTCGACTTCGAGCCAGCCACCAGTGGCGAGCGGCAATTCGTATTGTGAGATTTGATAGCCCTTGGGCAGGTCGGGGTAGAAATAGTTTTTGCGGGCGAAGCGGGAATGGTCGTGGACGGTGCAATTCAGCGCCAATGCGGCACGCATGGCCATTTCGACGGCGCGCTTGTTGAGCACGGGGAGAGTCCCAGGTAAGCCGAGGCAGACGGGGCAGACGTTGGTGTTCGGAGGATCGCCGAAGCGTGTCGAGCAGCCACAGAAGATTTTTGTTCGAGTGAGTAGTTGGACGTGGACTTCCAAGCCGATGACCGGCTCGTATTTGGCGAGCACTTCCGGCGCGAGGGATGCCGCCTCTGGAGTGGATTTCGGCATAAGGGAACAAAGATTATAGCAGAGCGGAGGGCGAACTAAGTTCGCCCCCACATCCACTAATCAGATTCGCGGCCGGTTTGAATTGGTCGTTGCAAAGTGAGAGAACTTGCTGCGGATGAGCTGAGATCCTTCGCTTCGCTCAGGATGACACCCCTTGAGTGGTGCGCTGCAAGGCCGGGCTGAGGCGTTCGGCGAGGGCAAAGCCGCCGAAGAGAAGAAGGGCGTAGGCCGCGTCTCCTGCCAGCGTGTTCCAGAAAAAAGGAATTCCTGCTATGTAGCAGGCGATTAGGCCTGAAGCGGTATGCGGATACCCGCTCAGGAATTGCCAGACGGCGAAATTGGTGACGAAAAAGAACTGGATGGAGCCGAGGAGCGTGGCGAGACTGATGCGGGGAACGGTGCGGCGATCGCGCAACCACAGACCGATCGCGACGTTGACGACGAAACTGGCGTAGACGATGGGCATTAGTTTGTGAAAGCCGATGAAGATGTCGCCGGCGAATAAGACGACGAGCGGGAAGAGGAAGGCGAGGCGGCGGTCCTTGAGCACGGCGCCGGAGAAGAGCGCCATGGCGCCGACGGGCGTGAAGTTCCAGGGATGTGGAGCGATGCGCAGCGCGGCGGCGAGCAGAATCAGAGCGAGTGCGAGCAAGGTACGGTAAACCAGATTTTCTTTTTGAGAAATTTCGGCGTTCATTTTATTGTTTCCTCCAGTTCGGGTAATAAATCACAAAAGACAAAGCCATCACGGTTGACAATTTCTCCCGTTCGAATGGGAATGGGAGATTGAAAAATGGGGCCATCGAAGACGAAAGTGTGAAATTCACCGTTTTCGCCGCAGGGGTCGGCGGCGGGCGGAAGATCGCGGAAGAAGGAATCGTCGAGTTCGCGGCCGGCGAAGCTGGGGTCGAGAACTTTGGTGTCGATGCAGGCAGCGACGGCGCGGAAGCGCTGTTGGTGGAAAAACTGGATGAGTTCGCGCGTATCGCGTTTCCAGATGGGGAAAAGGGCGGTCATGCCAATCCGGGCGAGGTTTTTTTCGCGGTAGGCGCGGAGGTCTTCGAGGAAGATGTCACCGAAAGCGACCTTGCGAACGCCTTGGTTGTAAAAGAGGCGGAGGGCTGCTTCCATGCGGGCTTCGTAGATGGGATTGACGCATTGCGGGGGGATGAAAACTTCATGCAGTGGCAGGCGGGTGGATTCGGCCTGACGCTTGAGGAGTTCACGGCGAACGCCGTGCATGGCGATGCGGTCGTAGGTTTCCGTGACGGTGGTGAGAAGAGAGACGACGCGGAAATGTTTCTGCTGGAGCAGCGCATGCAACGCCATGGCGCTGTCTTTGCCGCCGCTCCAGCAGAAGAGAATTGGTTCAGGTTTGTTCAAGAGAATCTCCTAAGACGATAAATCCTGCCGAGAAGGGGGCGCAGCAAGCTGCGCCCCTACGCAGAAAAGACTAGTTTCGGCCGTTGAAGCGATAGTTGAGGCCGAGGCGGTAGTCACGTCCGAGAGCGGGAAAGCCGATGCTTTCTTGATACTGCTTGTCAAAGAGATTGGTGACGCGGCCGGTGAAAGTAATGCCGCGTGCGATGAGATAACTGGTGGCGAGATCGAAACGGGCGTAACCAGGATTCCTGCTCTGACAAGGGCCAGAAACACAAGCGCGGCCATTGAAGGTGCTGTCAAAATCGCTGTCCCTGCGCGCGCCAGCTACGTAAGCATTGACATTGAAGTTGAAACGGCGATATGCGGCATTCAGCCAGACGTTGCCGGAATTCACGGGCCGCTTCAGGAGATGATCACCTGGGTCCTGAATTCCGTTGGGGGGGGGGGAGGATCGTACTAAGCGCGCATCGTCGTTGGAATAGTTGCCGTTGAGGGAAAGCCAGCGTGTGAGGCGGGCGGTGGCGCTGAGGTCCACGCCGCGGGCGCGAGCAAGGTCGGTATTGATAAACGCGAAGCTGCCGAAAATACAGCCAGCCTGTGTGCCGGGTACAGCTGTGATCAAATCCCGGAACTGGTTGGCGAAGTAAGTGGCGGAAAGGCGAAAGCGGTCCGAATCGAAGTACTGGTCGAGGCCAACGTTGACGGTACGGCTACGCTGCGGGCGCAAGTGAGGATTTCCCGGGCTGCACGGATCGGTGTCAAATGACTCGAGGGCTGTGGGTTCCTCGATTCCCTGGCCGTAGGAAATGCGTGCGCGCGTGTCTCCGAAAAATCCCTTGGCGTAGCGGAGAGCGAGCACAGCGCCCGCGCGAGGCACAACGCGTGTTCCAAAGTTTGTGTTTGCTTCGGCGCGCCCGCCCGCGCTCAACGTAAGACGCGAAATGGGGGACCAGCGGACGTCGAGAAAGCCGCCTTGGTTATTGCGGTGGGCTTTTGCGCTGGCGACGTTTTCTACTTCGTATTGATAACCTCCCGTAGCTGCGCCGTGGCGAAAGGAGTAGGTAGATTGCGCGAGGCCACCGGCCCGGTTGGCTTGATTCGGGAAATTGCCGAAAGAGCCGCCGAAGATGCTGTAGTAGCGGGATTCCATGCCAGAAAAATGATGGCTCCAGTGCTCGCCGGTCTGGAAGTTCCAGATGAGGTTCGCGGAAAGCTGCTGGAGATCGTAAAAAGCCGAAGAATCGGAAAAGGCCGGACCGAGAAGCGTTTGGCCGGGAGATCCGGCAAAACTGGAGTTGCTGCGAACGGTGAGGCGCATTTGATTTGTGTTCGAGAAACTGTAGCCGAGATTACCGGCGAAGCCGCGGTTCAAGAAGGCGTCATTCACACCCTGGCCGTCGCTATGAAAATAGGAACCCGCAGCGGAATAGTCGAAGCGACGGAGAAGTCCGCTGACTTGCGCGCCGCCGCGCGCGGAGGAAAAGCCGCCGCCTTCAGCGAAGAGATTGATTTCGGGAATGCGGGTGGCGCCGCGATGACTGACGATTTGAACTACGCCGGACATGGCGTCGGTGCCGTAGAGGGCGCTTTCGGCGCCATGGACGATCTCGACTTTGTCCACGTTGTCGAGGGTGAGGTTGGAGAAGTCGAAGTCCCCGCCGGGAAGGTTTACGGGAGTGCCGTCAATGAGCACTTTGGTGAAGGAGGAGTTGCCACCGTCAATAAAGATGGTGGTCAGGCCGCCGATGGTTCCGGTGCGGGCGAGACTGATGCCGGTCTGAGTCGTAAGAAGGTCGGGGAGAGAGACGGCTTGGCGCTGCTCGATTTCCTGGCCGCCGATGAGATCAACGGGCGCGGGGGTACGGTCAATCTCCAGCGGTTGGGTATTCGCCGTGACGACGACGTTTTCGGAAAGAGGCTCAATTTCCAGGCGAAGGTCGAGCGCGCGGTTTTCGGCGGCGGCGAGATCGACAACGACGTCGCGGGGTACAAAGGACGAGTGTTGGAAATGAATGCGGTAGCGGCCCGGCGGAACGGCAAGGAGATAGGCCCCGTCGTCTCCGGAAATCGCCGACCAGATCCCGACGTTCGCCTCATCTTCAAGCTTCGCTGTGATTTTTACGTTGCCGATGCCGTAGCCGGAAAGATCCGTGAGTTTTCCGGAAAGATGGGCATCGGATGAATTGGTTTGGGCTTGCAAGGAAAAACCGACTACGGAGACTGCGAAGATGAGAAAGATACTTCGAAGAAGAGTCGTTTTCATTTTGTCCTCCGCTCCCTCTCGCGCGGGAGTTGAAGGTTGACCTGTGCGATGGAAAAAGAATCGCACGGCTGCGAACTTCGCCGGTCTCCTGGCTTGGCGGTAGCTCCGGCCTTCTGAACGAGGACCGTTGCGGGGCCTTCCCGCGGGGCCGCCCAGCGATGGAGCGGCTGGCCGCAGTGGCCTGCGCATAAACTGAATCCGCCTTACAGTCGCGCGGCGGCGACGGCTTACAACTTGGCGATTCCGAGGTGGCTGGAATCAACAACTCAAGTGCAACCGCTGAGCGGTTGCCCGTCTTCCCGAGCACGAAGTTCGCGGTGAATGTGATCTGCAGCTCGTGGCCGCAGGGTTGGGGTTAACGAGAAAAGGCCGTCCGCCTCGGCGGACGCCCCTACGTTATGTTCCAGACAAAACAGTGACGCGTGGCCGCCCGTTGGAGCCGAACTCCACCGTGAGCGGCGTCTGGAAAACCTGTTCGAGCAACTCGCGCTGATAGATGCTCGCGGGCGGACCGACACGCAAGCAGCGGCCGCGCTGCATCAAGACGACTTGGTCGGCATATTCCGCGGCGAGGTTCAGTTCGTGCGTGACGACGACGACGGTGTAGCGATTTTCTCCGGCGAGCCGCCGCAAAGAATCAAGCAAACCAATCTGGGCGGCGATATCCAGGTGGAGAGTGGGTTCATCGAGCAGTAGAAGCAAAGGCTGTTGAGCCAGAGCGCGAGCAAGGATGACGCGCTGCTTTTCGCCGCCAGAGATCTGGTTCATCCAGCGGTCGCTCAGATCAGCGGCGCCGACCTGGACGAGGGCATTTTTCGCGATCAAGATATCGTCTTCCGATTCGAAACGCAGCGAACGGCCATGCGCATGGCGGCCTTGCAGCACGAATTCCCACGCGCGCGCGGGGAAGAGCAGAGTGCTCTCCTGCTGGACCACAGCGATGCGCTGCGCGCGGGTGCGCGGGGTAAGCGAGTGGGTGACGAATCCATCGAGCAGGATTCGTCCGGAAAGGGGCGCAAGGGCGCCCGAGATCAATTTTAGAAGTGTGGATTTGCCGCTGGCGTTGGGGCCAAGAATGGCTACAATTTCGCCCGGCCTGGCCTGAAAGCTGGTGGCTTCCAATGTGAAAAGCGGGGCTTGCGCGGGATTCGCCGAATGCGCGTAACTGACCTGCTCGACACTCAAACGAACTTCGTAGGCCGAGCGGCCGGCTTCGGCAAGACGCCGCGCGTGAGAGGAAGCGGCACTCACGCGAGCCTCCTGCGAAGGAGGTAGATGAAGAGGGGGGCGCCGACGATGGCGGTCACCGCACCAACGGCGATCTCCGTCGGCGCCACGACGGTGCGCGCGAGGGTGTCCGCGAACACTACGGCGATGGCCCCGCCAAGAGCGGCGGTAGGCAGCAAGGTGCGATGATCGGAACCAAAAATGAGACGCATTA
>Ga0209648_10000208_pt1 | contig 43611 bp, 30 predicted proteins | sample GraSoi2013_115cm_FD_185830 | JGI IMG/M metagenome (GOLD analysis project Ga0209648, IMG submission 185830) | Grasslands soil microbial communities from the Angelo Coastal Reserve, California, USA - Sample 9_17_2013_115cm (SPAdes) (version 2) | ecosystem: Environmental > Terrestrial > Soil >... | reverse complement strand
GGAAGCACCGGGCGTGTGACCGCACCCCACGTGCATTTCGCTGCGCGGTGGCAAGGTATCTACGTTGATCCTGAAACACTGCTGGCCATCAATCCGCCGCCGTCGCGATCGGCAGACGCTGACAATCACCGAAATCGCCGCAATCGCGCGAAATCGCCGTGAGCGGGAGAACCAAATTCCGGCGATGTCGGCGATCCCGCGCGATTCCGACGATCTTCACCGGCCTCTGTCTAGTGAGCTCGCTAGCGTCCTGCAGAACGCCAAGCATTAGAGGCGGTTAAATCAAGTTACACAGCCGGTTCTTAAGTGCTCTCTGCTGTTCCTCCAGCATCCTTTGAGATCGCTGCATCTGCCGTTGCCCCTCGCGAATCGCTCCCTCCAGCTGAGGCTTCAGAGCCCGAATCTGCTGCTGGGCTTTGGCGAGCTGCGAACGCACCTGAAGCGAGACCATTTGTCGCGCGTTATCGAGCTCGTCTTCATCTTGATCCATAAGATTCTCGATCTCGCCCCACACCGAACGAAGCTCGTCGGAATCAAAATTATTCCACCATGATCCGCGCGAATTTCGTGCCGGCAGATCAACCGTGATCGTCTGCTCGTGCTTGTCGCGAACGATCACTAACGGGAGTTTGCCGCCATCGCGATGGTTGCGTAAGATGTGTGAAAGATCCGCCCGGTCGGAGAGCTTCTCGTTGTCGGCGCGCACGATGACATCGCCGGCCTTCATCCCGGCCTTTTCCGCGGGACTTCCCTTTTCGACCGAGCGAACCAAAACGCCTTCGCCGTCCTTCACACCAAAGAACTCTCCCAGCTGGCGACCTAGATTCTCCGTCTGAATGCCCAGCAAGGATGAATAGGTCTGAGTTTGGATTTGATAGGTGTAGTTCGGGCCCTCGATCTGGGGAATCTCTATGTGCGGAACCTTGGGAATGACAATCTTGGGCTGATCGCCAATGATTTTGGCTCGATCAGCAAGCTGCACGCTGAGCTTCATCGGATTTCCATCGCGACTGATCCCCAACGTCACGGTGCGACCCCGGGGTGTCTCACGGATGAGGCGCCGCAGCTGTTCTTCGCTTTCGACCGCCGTGCCGTTGAACTCGAGGATGACGTCATGTTCCTTTACGCCGGCCTTTCCTGCAGGCGCGTCTTGGTCAACCATGGTCACTTCCACGCCTTTTTCTTCCTTCAACTTGAGTGCGCTCAGACGGTCGGCAGTCACGTCCTGGATGTCGATGCCCAAGTAAGAATGGCCTGCCGAAGAGTAGAAGAAGCCGCCAGGAACGGTATTGAACTGCGGGTCTGGTTGCTCGACCATGTTCAACGCCGAGATCGGCGCTGCCATTCCGGTGACCATCGCTGCGATCGTGAGTGTGCGAACCATGGAAGTGTTCCTCCAGTTGGGTAGTCGCTCAGTTCATTCGAAAAACATGTGGCACCGGCGCCCCCGCGAGTGAATTCCGACACCGCCGAGGGCGCCTCCACCCCAGCACGCGAAAACCGCGCGTGCCGGGGACCCCGGGCGGCTGTGCCACAAGAGAATTCCGTCCAAACTAACGACTACCGACCCTCGCTCTAATCTTTTCCCTTCCGCCTGATCGAGATATTTCCGGTCGAGGTGTGGACATGCAACACGGGTCCGCCGCCGTTCAGGCTGCCTTCAGCGTAGAACTCGCGCGGCCCAAACTCATTCGATCCATGAACCTTGATCTCGGGAAACTCGCTTTTAATGCCTTGGCCTCGGGCCGATTCGACGGCGGCGCGGATGGTAATTCCCAGACCATCGGGAATGTAAACGACGATGTCGCCGACAGAAGTCTCCAGCCGCGAATCGGTGAACGCAATACCTCCGCGCGCCAGCGTGGCAATAATCGGCCCGCTTCCCGTCTCGGCGTGAATCCCGCCGGTCACCGGACCAACCTTGATACCGCCGCCACCGGTTTGGATTTCTGCCGGTCCCAGGACATCATTGAGCTCGATGCCCCCGCCGCCACTCTCGGCTCTGATCTTGCCTTCGCATTTGTTCACCTGGATTCGGCCGCCCCCCGTTTCCAGGATCATGACTTTCCCAGTTCCGATATTGAGATTGCCCCCACCGGACTTGGCCGCGATCTGCCCGCCCGCGGAATCGATATGAATGGCGCCACCGCCGGTCTCGGCCTTTACGTCGCTTCCCACCTTGCCGATGTCAATGTCACCGCCGCCGCTTGAAGCGAAGATCGGGCCGCCAACCTGATCGAGCTTAATTCTGCCGCCGCCGGTGTTGGCAATGACTTTGCCGGAAATATTGTTGACCGTGACCGCTCCGCCCTCGGTTTCGAGCTTGACCATCGCTGTCTGGGCCGGCGCCTGAATCTCGAAATCGGTGTAGCGCTTGTTGGAGCCATCGCACTCAGCTTTGAGCCAAGCCAACTCCCCGGAGCCGGCGCTGAACCTCAACCCGGCGAGCGTGCGGCGCGCGGCCTCCTCAGAGTTGGCGCGCACGTGCTCGCGAGCGATGTAGGTGATGTTGGGCTGCTGAGCGCCCTGAATGTGGATCGCACCGGCGGTCGAGATGACTTTGATCGCCTTGGCGGCGGGAAGAGTGCCGTGCACTTCCTGTATCCACTCGTTGCCGTTGCCCCGATAGATTTTGGAATCGGTGGTTTGCGCCGCGGCGGCCAAGCCGGCCGCTAACATCAACGTCGCAACTGGAAGATGCTTGTTCATGAAAATCGCTTTAGTTTCCTCTAGTCCAAATTAGGCGTGCTCGCCAGATACCGCTTGGATTCGCTGCGGATGAACTTGTTCTGGTCCCGCTCCGCCAATACGCGCAATGTATCGCGCACGCTGGAATCGGCCTTCACCTGATCCAGTAACCCGATGGCCTCAGCGCGCACGCCGACATTGGTATCGTGCATCAGCGCTTCCAGTACGGCATCGCGCACGTGTACGTCGTCTTTCACGTAACCTTTGAGACCATCCAGCGCCTTGAGCCGCACGCCCGGATTGCGATCATAGCGGAGCGCGTAGACCAGAGCCTCACGAACCGCGTTATCTTCCGGCTGTTTGCCCAGGATGTCAATGGAATCAAGCCGGACGTCAGAGTTGCGAGTGTTCCGGGCTGCCAGCAGCAGCAACTGCTGCACTCGCGGGTCGTCGGCGGAGGCTTCCAGGGTCTGCGGGCTTAGCGTGTCGTACTTGATGGTGACTCGGTTTGAGTTCGTTTGCCGATCCACAGATTCGATTCCGGCAATGTCAGCAACTGATGGTTGTTGACCCTTGCCAACAGGAGGGGGAACGTCTGGCCTCGAAATAAGGCCGTAGGTGGTGGTCACGCCGCCGGCGAATCCGATGATGAGCAAAGCCGCGGTCAACGCGGGCGCCAGCTTGAGCTGATGCATCCAGCCGGCGAAGTCAAACACGAACATGCCCCAGCCGCTACGAGCCTGCTCGGCGTGCTCTAGAGCTTCCTGCAGCTCCATGCGGTTCGAGGCTAGGAAATTCGGGGAGATCTCCTGCACCGGCAGAGCCGCCATCTGATCCTTGAACGTGCGCGCGGACTCCAGCTCCTGTCGGCAAGCCAAACAGTGCTGCATGTGGCGTTCAAACTCGAATTTCGCGTCGTCCGCCAGTTCCTCGTAGATATAGAGGACAAGGTTTTCTCTAGTCCAATCGCAATTCATACTGGCTCCTGCTTTCTCTTCCGTCACCGCATCGGCGCCAGCGCGCCGCGTAACTTTTGTGTTGCCCGAAACAGCGTATTCTTCGCCGTCTCTTCGGTCGTGTTCAACATCTCTCCGATGGTTCGCAACCTCAATCCCTGATAGTGCTTCAGCTCGAAGACCATGCGCTCCCGCGGAGTAAGGCGGGTAAGAGCTTGCGCGATCTTAGCGCCCAGCTCCCGGCGCATCAGGTCGCGTTCGGGATTAGCGCCCGCGCGATCATCGGAAACGCGTTCGAGAACGTCCAGCTCCCTGCCGCTCGAATCCACAACCGTCTGCGGATCTTCTTTACGTGTCTGTCGCTTGCGCAGATGATCCAAGCAAAGATTGGTGACGATGCGGTAAATCCATGTGTAAAAAGAGCACTCGAACCGGAAATTGCTGATGTGCCGGTAAGCTTTGAGAAAAGCCTCCTGATAAATATCCCGGGCATCGGCTTCCGACCCAGTCAGGTGCAGGGCCAGACGCAGCACGGCCTGATCATACTGGCGTACCAGCACTTCAAACGCGCTACGATCGCCACGCTGAGCGGCGCGAATCAGCTCGCTGTCGTTAACTCGGCTTAGGGCTTGACTCACCATCGCTCCCGGTGATTGGGAGTTCCGTCTTGTACTGTTCGCGCCAACCGCTGGCTCCAAAACCGCTGTTCCGGCCGGCATTCTCAGGCCCTCGTAATCCTCTCTCGTTGCAATTACTTGGACGTGCCAAACGACAATACGTAAGCTGAGGTTATCCCATTTCCGAACACTTGGGAAAGAGCCGGCAGGAGCTCTGCAATCGTGTGCTCAAAGGCTTACAGAGTTTCGATGTCAACGAAGGTTGAGCCGGTATGCGGGCGTGACCCCGCAGAGCGGGAGGGAGCCCGCACGCGAAATCCTGACCCTGAGCTTGTCGAAGGGGCCGTGAGGCGCGAAGCCGAAGGATCTAATCGTTCTTGGTTATCTTCGGATGGGGGCATAGAAATAGTAGTCCGCTGTGTAGGGAGACTTCACCTCCTTGCCACGGGCAGATTCGTTGCAGTCGGCAACATTAGGAGGCTGGCCTCCCTTGGTGTGGATTCGTTGAATGGTGGTTACCCGGCTGAAGATGCCGTTCCCGGAGTGTCCGGTCGCGTGCACGAGCAGCCAAGGGATGGAGTTCGCGTCAGGCGCATTTTGTTTTGCGGACATTGCGCCGGTCACCTCGCTTCCGTCATTGTGCTTCCAGGTCGGGCCGGCGAAATGATGCCCAATGAGCGCACCCTGTGAGTCCCGTAATTCGGCGTCGGGCGCCTTCAAGACCCAGGAGAATTTCTGGTCTGACCCGATCTGGCAAACATAGATTTGCGATCCGGAGGCACGAGCCAGCAGAATCACTTCCTCGCCCTCCGCCGCCTTTAGGTTCGCGGGGACTTCCGGTGGAGGCACATTCTGGCCAATCGCGAACAAGGAGAGCCCGAGTAAACTGGTAATTCCAGGAGCTTTTGTCACGCAACCGTCCTTTCGAGCCAACGGGCTTCCGCACGTCTCCAGACGCGGCCGACCAGAAAGGGGACGCCCTCGGCTATCAGCAGCATGATATATCGCTTTACCGACTTGTTCCATCAGGGAGGGTTTTTCGTGAAAGATTTCTCCAGGCGTGGACTGACAGTTGGAATCTGCCTTAACTTGGTTTTAATCTCGCTCGTTTTATTCTTCGTGTAAATTAGCTGATCAAATAATATGGTCGCGATCTAAGTCCAGGGGAACAGAGTGAAATCCGAAACAGTCTTGATTTTGTCGCTGTGCATTTCGCCGTTGGCGCACTGCCAGCCAAAGCCGTCGCAAACCGGCGATATGGAAGCCACGAAGCTGCAGCAGCAGATACAGGGTGGCCGCGCCAAGAACGTCATCTTTCTCCTTGGCGACGGTATGGGCGATAGCGAGATCACCGCGGCGCGTAACTATCGCGTGGGAGCTGCCGGACGGCTGGCTATGGATATGCTGCCCTTCACCGGTGAGGTGACGACCTACGCTCTTCAGGAAAACGATCCGGCCAAGCCGGATTATGTGACCGACTCCGCCGCCGGCGGCACTGCTTGGGCCACTGGGCAAAAGACCAGCAACGGCCGTATCTCGACTTCGGCCGGAAGTGACAAGCCGCTGAAGACGATCCTGGAAGTCGCCAAGGAGATGGGCTATCGCACCGGCAACATCACTACTGCGGAGATCACTGACGCTACGCCCGCCGTGCTTGGCGCGCATGTAAACAGCCGCGCCTGCCAGGGACCCGCGGACATGAAGAATTGCCCGCAGTACAAGAAAAGCGCCGGCGGTCCGGGATCGATCGCTGAACAGCTAATCGATCATAAGATCCACGTGCTGATGGGCGGCGGCCTTCAGCGCTACCAGCAGATCATCGATGGTGGACCCGACGAAGGCAAGAACGTGATCGCATCGGCCGAAGCCCAGGGCTACAAGCTGATCACCAATGCCCAGGAGCTCACCGAGGTCCATCTGGAACCGCAGCAGCGCCTGCTCGGGTTATTCAATGATGGAAACATGAGTATGGAGTGGTCGGGTGATCCAGCCATTCCTTATCCCGGCAGCGGTCCGCAGAAGTGCAAGGAGTTCGTGCGACCCGCCAACGAGCCGGGGCTGCTCTCCATGATGATGAAGACGATTCGCCTGCTCGAAACCAGCGAATCCCACTCCCCGGGCTTCTTCCTGCAGGTGGAAGGAGCGCAGATCGATAAGCGCGCACACAGCGCTCAGCCCTGTGAACAGATCGGCGAGACCATCGCCTTCGACAATGCCATCAAGCTGGCGCTGGATTACGCTGCCGCGCATCCGGACACCTTGATCATCGTGACTGCCGACCACGGCCATTCAACGCAAATCGTTCCCGTGCCTACGGCTGAAGTCCACGGCCCCGGCCTGATGAGCACCCTCATCACCACTGACAAGGCCAACATGGCGCTTTATTACGGAACCAACTCTGTGTGCTGCTCGTCGTCGCACAACATGGAACATACGGGAACCGAAGTGCGGATCGCCGCACAAGGTCCGCAGGCGTTTCGCGTGCTCGGCGTGCACGATATGTCGGAGATCTACCACCTGATGGCCCGGGCGTTGGGCGCGGAGTGAAGTGGTAAGCGAGAGAGCACCTAGCAGAGGCATCCGCGCGCAGTAACACCACCGCATAACGCGGATGCCTGAGGATGGAGACTCGTATCAGCCCTCACAACCCGGCAATGCGGGGGGGTGCATGTACCAGAAACTCCAGGCGATCCAGGATGAAAACGGACTATCAAGAACAGCGCCGGAGGCGCGTTAAGAAGGTAGCCCAGCGCGTGCGCGCTGGGAAAAGTTGCGTGAAGATGACGAGCGCCGGAGGCGCGGCACAATGCATGTCCAGCGAGGCCACAGAATTGTGTCGCCCCTCCGGGGCTGGAGACCGTTTTTGCCGTTTACCCAGGGCTTACGCCCTGGGCTACCTTCTTGACGCGCCTCCGGCGCTGGGCTATTTGGTTTACGGCGATATGGATCGCCTGTAGTCCAACCAGGATTTTCTGGAGAGGTCTGAAACAGAGCGGAAGATCCCGCGGTGTTTCACAGCAACTACCCTTCGCTAGCTTCCTTTTCGACCGTGACTTTCACGTGAGTGTTCACTTCACGATGCAGGCGTATGGCGACGTCGAATTCGCCCAGACTTTTGAGCGGCTCGTCGAGTTGGATCTTGCGCCGGTCGATGGTGAAACCCTTCTGTTCCAGTGCTTCGGCAATATCGGACGAGGTGACTGAACCGAACAGATGGTCCTTCTCGCCGGCCTTACGGTGGAAAGTGAGGCTGACGGTCTCCAGTTGCTTAGCCAGCGCATCAGAATCCGCTTTCTCGACAGCGGAGCGGCGCACCGCGGCCTGCTTCATCTGCTCGATCACGGACTTGTTGGCCTGCGTGGCTTCAATGGCGAGCTTGCGCGGGAGCAGGTAATTGCGGCCATAGCCCTCGGCAACTTTGATCACGTCGCCGCGGTGGCCCAGCTTGGGAACATCTTCTTTGAGGATGACTTCCATTTTCAGATCTCCAGTATATGTTCAAAACGCCGTCTGCCTGAAGGCACGCAACTCGCTCGCGAGTTGCTAGACGCTGATACCCCGCGGCTCAAACCGCTGTCGCGGTTTCAGCGCGCGGCAAACGGCAGCAGAGCAATATTGCGCGCCCGCTTGATGGCCGCTGTCAGTCGACGCTGGTGGGGCGTGCACACACCGGTCAGGCGACGGGGCACGATCTTGCCGCGCTCGGCCACGAACTGCTGCAGCAGCCGCACCTCTTTGTAGTTGATGTCGTCGATCTTCTCGACGCAAAACTTGCAGACCTTCTTGCGGCGGAAGAACTTGCGTCCGCCGTCACGGGCGGGGCCGCGATCCGGTCGGTCGGGCCGGCCCTGCGGGCGCGGCGCCGGTGTTGAAACTTCCTGGTTTACTTCGTCAGCCATAAATCTCCTTTAGATGGCTTGCCGCTGCTTTTATCGCTGCGGCGTATCAAATTTGTAAGCGCGTGGCCTCATTTTTGAATCGGCCCCTAGCCTTTAGTACTTAGCCTTTAGCAAACCGGAAATTCGCCGTTGCTATGCGCCACCAAAGGCTAATGGCTAAGTGCTAATGGCTTCGGTTAAGCGTTCACCGCGGGGTTTTCGCTCTCCGCCGGCGCTGCTTCAACCGGTGGCCGCTTCACGCGCTGGGCGCGCAGCTTCCGAATCTTCTCCAACCGCTGTTGCTCCTCGTCAGTGCGAACGGTGATGAACTTGATCACCGGCTCGGTCACGCGCAGGCGGCGCTCCAGCTCGTGAATGGCCTTGCCGTCGGCGTTCAGAACAAAGAGCACGTACTGGCCTTCTTGAAACTTCTTCACGTCATAGGCCAGCCGGCGTTTTCCCAACTTTTCCGTGTTCTTGACCGTGGCGCCGGCGCTGGTGGCATGGTTCTGCAGCGTGGACACCAACTTGTCCAGATCTTCTTCGGTTACGTCCGGACGGACGATAAACATGACTTCATAAGCTCGTTGCATTCGTTGTCTCCAATCTCGCTTGCCCATCTGGCCAAGAGCGAGATACGTTCTTACTTAAATTTAAGAGTGCCGCCCCTCCGGGGCTTTGTACCAAATGCCAAGTACCAACTACTAAATACCGCTTTCGCCGCTGTTCTTCCGGTTAAACCGGTTCATTGCTATCGGGGCGCCCTCGCTGAGGATCACTTTTACCGCTTGTGCCGTCAGCTCCAACGCTTCGTCCACCCGGGCCAGCTGCGATTTCCGAAACTGCCCCAGGATGTATCGAGCGCCGCCCTTGGCCGGATCATCCGGCGCCACGCCTAAGCGAATTCGCGTGACCTCTTCGGTCTGCAGAGCACTGATGATCGACTGCATTCCGTTGTGCCCGGCCGACGAGCCGCGCTCGCGGATTCGTATCATCCCTAGAGGAAGGTCCAGTTCGTCATAGATCACGATCAGGTCCTTCTCCGGGTCTACGCCACTCTTATCGACGAGCTCCCGGACCGACATGCCGCTCAGGTTCATGTACGTCTCAGGTTTAGCCAGCCAAACTTCCTCGCTGCCGATTCTGGCCCGCGCGGTCAGCGCTTTCGAGTGCCGGTTGTCGACGGTCACGCCGCATTGTTCGGCAATTCGATCGATCGCAAGAAAGCCGATATTGTGCGGCGTGAACTGATACTCGATGCCGGGATTGCCCAGCCCGACGATCACCTTCACAGGCGCTATTTCTTCCCTTCAGCCTTCTTGGGCTCCTCAGCTGCAGCTTCTTCCTCGGCCTCCTGCTTGCCCTTCTTGATGACTTCAGGCTCAACCGGAGCTGCGGTAGCAGCTTCCGCAACAGCCTCGGGCGTCGGCGCCACCTCTTCTTTCACGGAGGTGATGTGGGCCACGGTCTGAGTCTCGTCGGTAAGGAACTTCAATTTGCCCGCATGCGGCAGATCGGATACGCGCAACACGGTACCGAATACCAGGTGAGTGATGTCGGCACCGATATGGCTGGGGATATCGCCTGGCAGGCACTCGACCTCGACTTCGCGCAGCACTTGGTCCAGAATTCCGCCCTGCTGCTTCACGCCTTCGGCTTCGCCAGTCAGGTGGATCGGAACTTTCACGCGGATCACCTCATCCATGGCGATCCGCTTCAGGTCGATGTGCAGCAGCTTGCCGTGCATCGGATCATGTTGCCAATCCACAATCATGACCTTGGCCTTTTCCTTGCCCACTTGCAGGTCAAAAATGGTGTTGTGGCCGGCTTCGGAATGCAAGATACGCGTCACCTGCTTGGGATCCAGTGTGACCGCAACCGTCTCCTTCTTGGCGCCGTAGAGGACACCCGGGATGCGGCCGACGGCGCGCACGCGGCGGGCTTCATTCTTGCCGCGCGAGCTTTCCGCTCTCGCTTGGGCTTCAACTACTTCCTGTGAAATCATTTTCTCGTTTCCTTCTTAGCTTCGTTACTCCCGCCGGCTACGCAAACAACGTGCTGACGGAAGTTTCCTCATGAATCGACTGGATTGCTCGGCCCAGCAGGCCGGCAATCGACAAAACTTTGATCTTCGGCTCGGCATCGGCCTTGCCGGTCAGCGGAATGGTGTTGGTTACAACTACCTGTTCCAGCCTGGACTCTGAAATGCGCTCAATGGCTTCGCCCGAGAGCACCGGGTGCGAAGCGCAGGCGTAAACCTTGGCGGCGCCGGCGCTCATCAACGCCTCCGCGGTCTTGACCAGCGTGCCTGCGGTATCGATGATGTCATCGATGATCAAGCAGGTGCGGCCCTTGACGTCACCGATCACGTGCATGACCTCGGCGACGTTCATGTCGGTGCGGCGCTTGTCGACGATCGCCAGCGCCGCGTCGATCTTTTTAGCGAAGAAGCGCGCGCGCTCCACGCCGCCGGCATCGGGTGAAACCACGGTCAGGTTCGGCAGCTGCATCTTGCGGAAGTGGTCCACCAGGACCGGCGAGGCGAACAGGTGATCCACCGGAATGTTGAAGAATCCCTGAATCTGCGGCGCGTGCAGGTCGACGACCAGCGCGCGATGCGCTCCCGCGGTAGTGAGCAAATCGGCGATGAGCTTGGAGGATACGGGAACCCGCGGCTTGTCCTTGCGATCCTGCCGGGCATAGCCGTAGTACGGGATCACCGTGGTGATGCGACGCGCCGAAGCACGCTTGAGCGCGTCCACCAGCAAGAGCAGCTCCATTAAGTGCTCGTCTACTGGGAAACAGGTGGGTTGAACGACGAAGACATCCGCACCGCGCACGTTTTCCAAGACCTGAACGTAGCACTCGCCGTCTTTGAAGCGGGTGACCGTGGCTTTCGCGCGTTCCATGTTCAGAAAAGCGCAGATCTCCTCGGTTAGCACCTCGTTGGCGGTGCCGCAGAAGATCTTGAACTTGTCGTCATGACGCGCGCGCTGCAGTTTATGCTCGCTCTTGGGCTGCATCTGCTGCTGTTTCTTCTCCGGTTTTTCCGTTGCTGTCGCTGTCGTTGCCATAGTTATCTCCCGTTTGAGCTGGTTTGCTACAACCGAGGAAACCTTGTGCTGTTCCAGTCGTTCCAAGTCTCGAAAATCGCCGAGATCGCCGTGATCGCGCGGAATCGCCGTCATCTGCTCCGTTTCCGCCGATCTCGGCGATTCCGGCGATCTCAATTTTTGGCTGGGCCGCTAGGATTCGAACTTGAGCCGTATTCGCGGCCCATTCGACTCGCTACCGCTCGCTCAGGGCAGGCTAAATGCCGAGCCGCGAGGCGAAATCCTGAGCGCGGCGAAGGACCCCGACAAACTCAACCGCGGGATACGTCGCCTTTCCCAAATTCTGGCTGGGCCGCTAGGATTCGAACCTAGACAAAGTGCTCCAAAGGCACTTGACCTACCATTAGTCGACGGCCCAGTTTTCTAAGATCGGGTGATCGGGACATCTGGTGATCGGGTGATCTGAACCGATCTCACGACCACTAGAGGTTTTGCTTTTCCGATCTCCCGATGACCCGACCTCCCGATGATCCGATCTTAGAGAACATTTCCTTCCAATACCGAGCACGAGGCAGCGTTACTGTTGCTTGCGCCCTAACTCCCTGATCTGTCAGCGACTTAGCTGCCTTCTCGGCGATGGTCTTGCTATCAAACAGACCATACACCGTCGATCCCGAGCCCGAGAGCGAAGCGTACTTCGCTTCTGCTTTTTCCAGAGCCCGTTTGACCTCGCGTATGGCGGGATGCCTAGGGAAAACGACACTTTCAAAGTCATTTTCGATCCCGGTACGGACAAGGTCGAGAAGCAGTGCCTCGGCCCGGTCCCAGCCTTTGCTTGGGACACCGGTTGGGGAAAAACTACTGCGCCCGAGCCACTCAAAAACCGAATGACTGAACCCATTTATTCTATCGGAGCTGTCTGGGGACGTCAATTTTGCGGCAATCTGCTTGCTGTCCCAGTCGGCGAACGCCGCCGGCGTAGAGACCCCAACCTCTGGCGTAGCGATGACGCAATGAAAGCTGGGCAAATCTTCCATCGGATAAACCTGCTCGCCCCGACCCAGGCCCAGAACCGTGCCGCCGATCAGAAACAAAGGCACGTCAGACCCGATCTCAGCTGCCAGGCGCAAACGGTCCAGGGGCGTTAAAACCCTCTTCAGTGCTTTCTCCAGCCCAAGCATGGTGGCGATGGCGTTCGATGACGCGGCACCCAACCCGCCCTGGACTGGCAGATTCTTTTCGATGGTGATGCGGATCTTGCTGCGCACCTTGAAAGCCCGAAGCATTTTCTCTGCTATGCGAAAGCAGGTGTTGCTTTCGTCACAAGGTACTCGCGAATCCTTACTGTAGATTTCAATTCCAACACCGCGTCCTGCATCCACGCGAACAACATCCGACAGCGCGACGGTCTGATAAATGGTGCGCAGCTCGTGGAAGCCGTCCTCGCGCCGCGGGCCAATGCGCAGCCCGATGTTGATCTTGGCGAATGAGCGGACGGCGATGGACATGTGAAGGAAATCATAAACTATAGAGCATGCTCTCTTTCTGAAATCCCGACCCTGAGCTTGCCGAAGGGGAGGGATCCATATGGCTACACAAAATTCTTGGGACGCCACTACACTACATCGAGGCCTTTTGTACTCTATGTGTCATTTCGACCCTGAGCTTGTCGAAGGGGAGGAATCGGCTCCGCTAGAGCTACGGCGGCGATTATCTCCCTTGGACGGCGGCGGGCAGATCCCTCGCCCTTGGCTCGGGATGACACGGTCCTCACGCTCAAACCGCGTTCAGAGTGTCGTGCCGATAGGGACCCCTCGCTGCTCTTCGGGGTTGCAGAAGAAAGCCCTCAGTACCTGAACAGATACGACACCTTGATAAAAATCTGCCGCCCATCGTTGAGGAAGGAACTGCGAGTCCGCAGCAGGCCGTCAGATGTTCGCAGCAGCGAAGGGTCCAGGTTCTGTAGATCGCTGTTGTAGCCAACATAGATCGCGGTCCCGGGATGGACCAAGTAGGTGAACAGCACGTCGCCGTTGAACTGCTTGGCGCTCTGCAGGGAGGTGAGAGCGGCCGGTCCGGTCAAGGCGTTGTCGGCCAGCGTGCTCACATACTGGCCGATCAGGCGCAACGAGAACTCTTTGGTGAACTGATAGTTCCACTTGGAGCGGATGATGTGGTTGTTGAAGATACTCAGGTTAGTCGGGGGGTCAACCAGCCGCGTGAGAAAATACGAGTTTTCGATGGTCAAACCGTTCACCGGCCGAACGGTTGCACGGGCGATGACCGCAGTGAAGTTGGCGAGCGTGGGTGGCCCGGAGCGGGGGACAAAATTCGTCGCCGTACCAAAGTCAATTTCTCCATTGAAGTTGATCCACTTCAAATACTGCGAGCCGAAGAACGGACCGTAGACGTGATGCAGATAATCCTGGTTCTGGCCGAGCGCAGAAAAATCAGAAGGCCGGAGCCTTTCACGCTCTAGATTGCCAAAGAAACCAAAGAAAGTGTTTCGTTGCAGGTCCACCTCATAATTAGCATTGGCAAAGTGTTGCAGCCGGGTTCCGCTATGGTCCCATAGGTTGATCGTAAACAGGCTGGGGCCGTGGGAGACCAGGTGCTTGCCTTCGGGACGAAAACGATAGTTGGCGAAATTGCTGAAGCGGCGAATATCCGGACGCCGGAAAAAACCCGTGCTGGTGAGAAATCCGGCCGAGTTGTCCTGATACAAGGAGTTGAACTCCAGTTTGCGGGAACTTCTTTCCAGAAAAACCTGGTAAGCCGGGCCTGACTGATGGCTGCCGTCGTTGAACTTGGTCTCGCTGGTGACGGCCTGGGCGTTCATCTGCCAGTTCTGATCGATCTTGATCTGAGTATCGAACCCGCCTACGCGATTGAAACCAACCTGGCAGGGAGTCGCCGTGCAAGAGGTATTGGGGCTGGTATGCAGCTCACGGTCGGTATAGATGAATCCGAAGCTGTTGTTCTTGCCGAGCTCGCGATTCACGCGCAGGATGCCGAAATAAGCGTCGTTCCCACGCAGCGGGTCGGACTCAAGGACGCTCTTGCCGGGCGCCTGGTCATTCGCCAGCAAACTTCCGATCGCCCACGATCCCACTTTGCCGGTCAAGCGTACGCCATAGAGTGGGTCGATGATGCGCCGTGTGAAAACCAGATTGATGGGCGTCTGAAAATAGTTGGAATTTTCTTGAAAGAAGGGACGCTTTTCCGGGAAAAACACTTCGAATCGCTGGTTCACCGTAACTTGAGGATCATCGGATTCAATCTGGCCGAAGTCTGGATTGATGGTGGTGTCCAGTACCAGACTGTCTTTGATCACGATTTTCGAATCCAGGCCGGCTTTCGGTTCAAGGTGCTTGCCGGTAAAGCGATCGTTGGGAGCATTGGGATCACGGCCATCCAGCGTCCGAAAGGCCCGCAGTGACGTGTACGGAATGAACTGGAGGTTCCTGCCTGGTGAAATCCCGTCAAAGCCTGAAATGTCGCCCTCGTGAATCAGCCATCCCTGGGAGCGGCTGGAATTCTCCGGATAATAAGAGCGTTCGCTGTTGCGCGGGATCACGCGCGAAAGCAGGATTCCCCAGGTATGCCCCGCGGAAGGATGAAAGCGCAGAGACTTGAAGGGGATTTCAAACAGCACCATGTAGCCTTGGCGCTCGATCTTGGCTTGGGTACGCCACACGGTATCAAACGAATTGTCAGGCCCTCCGTTCTCGGTGAGAAGCCCGTCTTGCTGGATGCCATAGGGATTGGCAAAAAAGTAATAGGCGTGGCGGTGATCGTGGAAGGTGTCCAGGAAGAACCCCACCTGGTCGTCGTCATCGATCAGCTCGCGCCGCAGCATGCGGGCGCGCATCAAACGCGGTTCAGAATCGAAGGCCAGAAAGATGGCGTACAGATTCTTATCGGTATACCCGAGGTAGGCCTGCGTGCGCTGCGTGCAAGCGGCGCCATCTTTGGGCTCGCGCTGGACGAACTCTTCCACCGCCAGCATCTTTCGCGCCAGCTCGGTTGCCGGAGACATGCCCTCAAAGTCCCCAAGCTTGGGAGCGCCCGCAAGGCGAGGCACGGCAAGGGAGCTGATTTCACGAGCGAGGCTCGGGCCGGTTTGATACGGCGAGCTTTCCCCACGCAAAGAGGAGCTCAAGGCGAGAGCCACAAGCATCGGTAGGCAAATCAAGTTCTTCAATCTGACCACGCAGGTTTGGCCTCTGAGATCGTCCCCGAAATGAATGTTTGCCCCTAACCGAAGTCTTAGACTGCCAAACAAGAATAACGTTAGAGCGCTTCAAAACAAGAATAACGTTAGAGCGCTTCAAAATTATTGGATTTTCTTCCGATCACGCGCGATCACCCGATCACCGGGGTCCCCGGACCGCGCCGCTGTTGCGTGGTTTGGGGTGGGATCACGGCGATTACCCGATTGCGTACACGACGAAAATGCCGGGCCGCAGTTGGTGCCTTTATGTACTGCGCTCTCGGCGCAGCGACCGGCTGACTGCTCGATCTAGAACAGCTCCGGTTGGCGGCCATAGCGAATGCCGAAGTGATCGTAAGCCAGGCGCGTCGCTACCCTGCCGCGAGGAGTGCGGTCGAGGAAACCGATCTGAATAAGAAACGGTTCATAGATCTCTTCCAAAGCTTCCTGTTCTTCCGCCAGCGCTGCGGCCAGCGTGCCTAAGCCCACCGGACCGCCGTTGTATTTCTGAATGATCGTCAGCAGTAAGCGCCGGTCTATTTCATCGAAGCCGTGGCGATCGACTTCAAGCATCTCCAGTGCGGCTTGCGCCGTTGCCCGGTCAATCCGCCCCTGGCCGCGCACTTGAGCAAAATCGCGTACCCGCCGCAACAATCGGTTGGCGATGCGCGGCGTACCGCGGGCGCGTCCGGCAAGCTCCTCTGCGCCCTCATCGTCGACGGCTATGCCCAGAATCTCCGCTGACCGCTCGATGATGAACTTGAGTTCCTGGTTGGTATAGAACTCCAGGCGGAGCAGAATTCCGAAACGCGAGCGCAACGGCGCTGTAAGTAATCCAGCCCGCGTGGTGGCGGCGATAAAGGTGAATGGCCGCACGTCAATGGTGTGCGTTCGCGCCGATGGTCCCTGGCCGATAATGATGTCCAGCTTGTAATCTTCCAGCGCCGAATAGAGGATTTCTTCGAGCGCTGCTTGCAAGCGATGGACTTCATCGAGAAACAGCACCTGGCGGTCAGTCAGGTTGGTGAGGATTGCCGTCAGGTCGCCCTTGATCTGGATCGCTGGGCCCGCAGACTGCTGGTAAGCCACGCCCAGCTCGTTGGCGATGATCGTGGCCAGCGTGGTTTTTCCCAGCCCGGGCGGACCGTAAAGTAGGACATGGTCCAGTGCTTCCCCGCGTGATTTGGCAGCCTCGATGGCGACGCTCAGGTTGTCTTTGACCTTCTTCTGCCCAATGAACTCGCGCAAGTAGCGGGGACGCAGCTTAAGCTCGTAGGAAGCATCGTCTTCCGCCAGCGCGGCGGAGACCAAGCGGTTTTTATCCAAATCCTTTTGATGCGGAGCAGCCACTTGGGCGATAGTAAAGCGAAACGGAGAAAAAGGCCAGAGCTGAAAAAAGGAACGTGGGTCATACCTTGTTACGTGTGGAACCAGGAAAATTTTTTAGAGTGGTCCCGTGATATGAATTTCAATCATCGTGAAATGCTGGTGCGATCGGCTAGGAGCTCGCGTCTTTCTCATCGATAGCAGAACTTGAGCCAAACTGGCGTGTGTGCCGTCTAAACTACTTGAACACGACGAGGAGGCCACGATGAACCGATCTCTTAAGATCATTGCTGTGATCGCAGCTCTATGCTTCCCCATGCTTGCCCTGGACCGCGCCTATTTCACCGCGCCGCTTCTGCTGCGGTTTAAGTGAGCTTTTCTGAAATCCCGACCCTGAGCTTGCCGAAGGGGAGGGATCCCTATCACGTAGAGAATCCTCAGGATTTAGGAATGGGATGCTCTCGCTGTTGTCCATCCCGAGCAGGATTCCTCATGGGACTGCCTCTTAACTCGGTATGCACAGAGCTACTTGAATGCCAAAATTCCTCCAGTCGTAGGGATCCCGCCCCTTCGGCAAGCTCAGGGTTCGGGATTTCAGAAAAGCTACTTCTGCGTCGCCAAACTGAGGTTCGTCAACCGATCGGCATCGGCCTTGATCTCAGCAGCACGCGGCGAACCCGGCACCAGAGCCAGGTATTGGCGCAACTGTTCCGCGGCTCCAGCGTAATCCTGTTTGACTTCAAGGATCTTAGCCAGGAGCAGCGAGGCATCCGGCATGCGGTGATTCACGTCAAGAGCTTGGAATTTGCGAGCGCTTTGCTCTGCGGCATCAAGTTTTCCTAGGTTTAGGTTGGCGGCGCCATTGAAAAAGTATGCCAAAGGAAGTGCAAGGCCGTTCATGTGGATGATCTTATCGGTCAACTGGCTCACATCTTCCCAGCGTTTTTCGTCGACCGCAATTACGGCCAGGCCGAAATAGGGACTCACAAACTGAGGATCACAAGCTGTGGCCTGCGAATAGTCCTTCGTAGCCTCGTCCACCTGCTTTTGCTGGCGATGCACTTCGCCCAACACAAACCACGCCGCTGCATACCGGGGATAAAGCTGCACAGCTTTGTTCAAGTTTTTTTCGGCGTCGGCGAACTTCTTCTGCGCGGCTTCTTTTCTGCCCTTCTCATAAGCCTGACGCGCTTCTTTCGGAGCGGCCAGGCTGGTCATACTGATGGTTGCACCCTCGACGTTGCCCATGCGCGTCAGCACGATCGTGCCGGCATGCACCGGGCCGAACTCCTGCTCCACTCGTAGGATCAAAGAAGTCGATTGGTATCCGGGCAGGATGGCGCGCAGCTCGCAGCCTTGGTATCCGAGTTGCCGTGTCGGATTGCGTGATTTGGATGGCCGCGGATCACCGATGGCTTGGGAATTCTCAATCGATTCCTGCTCGACCCTTGCACCCAGTTCGATCTGAAATTCGCCCTTGGAATCGGTGACTCCCTCGCGATGAACCACACCGTTGCACACACGCTCAATCGGGATCGGTTCCGGAGGCACGGCGCCACCTTGTAGGATTACATTGCCGGAAACATAAACCGGCCGGGCGAGCGAAGGACTCATGTCGGGCATCGGATTAGGTGAGACGCCGCCCGACATTCCCCCGCCAGGAGGAGCTGTGGGCCGCTGTCCGGAAGTGACAAGTCCAGATAGGCAGACGCCAGCAATGAATACGACGCGAGGACGACACCAGGTAAACATTGGGCCCTCCGCTGGGGCCTAGCTTGAAATCCGCATTCGGTCAGGGCAAGCAGAGATTCCGAGTTCCGTTGCCGCGATTGCCCGCGACCAGCTCTCAATTGGGGTGGCGCGTCAGGATTCTTTGCGGCCGGTTCCGATCTCGGCGATTACTTCCTGGCCCAAGAGCTTACTGCCATCGTACTGTACTTCGATGAGACGGGTACGACGCGATCGGCTGTTGGCCACCGCGGTCGGGATCTCCGCGTTCGGAAAGACCCCGATCATCTCCCACTTGCTTTCTCCGGTTTGCACCCAGAGTTCGTATTGCTTCCACTTCGCCATGGCGCTAGGTTCGCAGGAACATCCGGATGCTACACACGCAAGCAGCGTCCCCTCCTCACAGGGTATCTTAAATCACCCGGCTACGTCTTTTTCTGCAATCCCGACCCTGAGCTTGCCGAACAGATCGGGAGATCGGTAGATCGGATCATCGGGCCATCCGTGTTAGTCGCGGCATTATTTGTACGGTGCGTTGGCCCCTATTGCAGGATCCTAGGGTTTCTGATCACCCGATCTCCCGATGGCCCGATCACCCGATCTTATACGGATCCCTCGCTCCGCTTCGGGATTTCACACAGAACGCGTCGGAGCCGCAGGCCTACTTTCCGCCTGCCGCCGCGGCATTATCCATCCCCTGCCAGCCCAATTTTTCGCCTTGGTTCTGCTGGTCCAGCCATTTCTTCAACGGCGCAAAATAGTCCAGAATCGCGGTCGCGTCCATCTGCCGCTGCCCGCTGATGGCTTCGAGCGCGTCCGGCCATGGCTTGCTCTTGCCCATGCTGAGCATCTGGTTCAGTTTTTCACCGGCAGCTTTGTTCTTGTAAATGGAGCAGCGATGCAGCGGCCCCGTCTGTCCCGCGGTCTGGCAAAGCGCGCGGTGAAATTGGAACTGTAAGATGCGCGCGAGGAAATAGCGCACATAGGGTGTATTGGACGCCACGTGATATTTGGCTCCAGGATCGAAATCCGCTTCGCTGCGCTCCACCGGCGGCGCCACACCCTGATACTTCTGCTTCAGCTCCCACCACATCTTGTTGTACTGCTCCGGGGTGATCTCACCTAAAAAAACCTTCCAGCGCCACTGGTCGATGAACAGACCGAAGGGCAGGAACGCAACTTTATCGAGCGCCATCTTCAGCAGGTAGCCGATGTCGGCGCTCTCGGGCGGCACCGTATCGAGCAGGCCGGCTTCCTTTAGATACTCAGGGGTAACGGAAAGCGCAATGGTGTCACCGACGGCTTCGTGGAAACCGTCGTTCGCGCTGTCCTGAAAGAGCGTCGATTGCTTCTTGTAGGCGCGCTGGTAGTAGTTGTGGCCGAGCTCGTGATGGATGGTGACAAAATCTTCGTCGCGGATCTCAATGCACATCTTCAGCCGGACGTCTTCCTGGTTGTCGATATCCCAGGCGCTGGCGTGGCATACCACATCACGATCGCGGGGCTTCACGAACAAAGACCGGTCCCAAAACGTCTCCGCCGGCGGTTCGAATCCCAAGGAGCTGAAGAAGTTGATGCCATCGTGAACCATGCCCAGTTCATCTACCTTGTGGTCTTTGAGCAGATGAGTGAGGTCGTAGCCTTTGTCCGATTTTTCCACCGCGACCAGCGGGTAAATGTTGCCCCACTCCTGCGCCCACATGTTGCCGAGCAGATGCGCGGGAATCATGCCATCGGGACGTTCGGCGATCTTGCCGTATTTCTTGATCAGCTGTTTGCGCACGTAGGCATGAAGCGAAATGTAGAGCGGCTCGACCTGCCGCCATAGGCGCTCGACTTCAGCGCTGAACTGCTCCGGCGTCATGTCGTAGTTGCTGCGCCACATGGTGCTGGTGTCTTTGAAGCCAAGCTCCTGCGCTCCCTTGTTGGAGAGCTCAACGAATCGCACGTAGCGTTTGCGCATCGGCGGCGAGATCTTGTGCCATCCCACCCAGGCGTCGAGCAGCTCGTCGGGATTGGTGCTGGTGGCCAAAGTGCGGCTGAGGTCATTCAAGGACAGGCACTTCTGTTTTCCATCGGCTTGGGGCTTGCAGTACTTGCCTTTGCCGTAATCCGCGTCGAGCGATGTGGCGATGCGGGTCAGCTCGGCGCGCTCAGCGTCGTTGTTGGGAGCGGGTGCGGTGAGCGAAAGCTTCAGCAATTTGAACTTTCGCGCCAGCTCCGCTGGCATCTTCAGCCCATCGAACCGACGCGCATCGAGAGCCAGCTGCGTGGTCACGGCCGTCGCCTTTTCCTGCGCTTGCGCGGAGAGGACCTCGGTATCGTCGGTGATGAAGTTCTCCTGAACCCAAGCCGCGCGACTGGCGCGCACGCCCAGGTCTTGCAGCTGGTCTTCGGCTTTCTTCATGAAGGCTTCAGCCTGGGCGACAGTGGCCGCACTTTGAGCCGGAGCCTTTGCCGGCGCGGTCTGCGCGAAGGCACTGTATGAAACGAACGCGAACGAGAGTAGTAGCCGGGAAAGCCTGGTTGATGACATTGCTCCTCCGCAGTATTGGAAACTGTCTAGCCTAGCTTGCCGGAAGTTGGCCGACAAGGGCCCTGTTCGTTTCCGACGGTAGAGTGTGCGGAAACGAACAGAACAACCCGGAACCGCCTCGAGGGGATCGCCCGTATATCTCTTAGGATCAGCTACTTAGGCCCGGTCTGACTTGGCCAAGCGGATTGCATTCTCACCTTTGATCTGGTTCAGCTTCTCGGAGGCGTCGGTGGAAAGCCTAATCCAAGACATCCGGTTCGGTGTGCGCATGCTCATCAAGCATCCCGCCATGACTTTGGTGGCGGTGGTTACCTTAGCACTGGGTATCGGCGCCAACACGGCCATCTTCAGCGCCGTGAACGGCATGTTGTTGCGGCCGCTGCCAGTAGCTAACGCCGACCGGCTCATGGTGGTCGCGGGACAGCTCAAAGGCAATGACGGTTTCAACAGCTTCTCTTATCTGGACTACCACGATCTGCGCGCGCAGGCGAACGGCTTCTCCGATCTGCTGGCTTACAACATCAATCTGATGGGTCTGGAAGCGGACAACAAAGCCGACTCCCTCTTGGTCAGTTACGTCAGCTCAAACTATTTTTCGGCGCTGGGCCTCAAACCTGCTTTAGGGCGGCTGGTCTACGGCGACGAGGCCGAACAACAAGGTCGCGAGCCAGTCGTGGTTTTGGCACACAGCTATTGGCAAACGCGGTTCAACGCCGATCAGAATATCGTTGGCCGGCAGGTAAAGCTCAACGGACGCACGGCGACTGTGATCGGGGTGGCCCCCGAGGGCTTCCGCGGCGTCTTTTCGATCATCGACATGCAGGCTTACATGCCAATGGGCATGCGGACGCTGTGGAGCGACAACGACGACTTTTGGAAAAAACGTGAATCCCGCCAGCTGAAAGTCCTAGGAGTGCTGAAACCGGGAATCAGCCGTAAAGAGGCCCAGAGCTCGGTCGACGTGGTGATGCAGCGCCTGGCGCAGTCCTATCCTGAAGACAAGAACTTCAGCGCGCGACTTTACCCGGAATGGCTAGCTCGTCCTGAACCTGACCCGACCTACCAGCTGGTGATCATCGGTGTCGCCTTCATGGTGCTGGCCGGCCTGGTGTTGTTGCTGGCCTGCACCAACGTGGCCAACATCGTTTTGGTGCGCGCTGCCGCCCGCACTCGCGAGATGGCAGTGCGCGCCGCCCTGGGCGCGGCGCGGACGCGGCTGCTGCGCCAGCTTCTGACGGAAAGCATTATCCTCGGCCTGCTCGGCGGGATTGCCGGACTGCTTCTCGGTGGATGGGTCAGCGCCGCGCTGAGTTCGATTCACATCGAAGCTTTGGGGAGTAGGTTGGTCTTTGATTTCAGTTTGGACTGGCGCGTGTTTGCTTTCGGACTGGCTGCGGCCTTAGTGACCGGGATTCTGGTTGGTCTGGTTCCGGCGTGGCGCGCCTCGCGCACCAATCTCACCGAAGTCTTGCATGAGGGCAGCCGTGGCGTTCTTGCCGGAACGTCGCGCTTCTGGCTGCGTCCGGTGCTGGTGGTTTCACAGGTGGCGGTCTCGTTGACACTTCTCGTTGCTGCGGGACTGTTTGTTCGCAGCGCGCGCAACGCCGAACGCGCTTACTTCGGCTTTGATCCCACTCACGTCCTCAATGCAACCATGGATGTTCGCAATATCGGTTTCAAGAAAGAGCAGGCCCGGCTGTTCTATCGAGATCTCGAGGATCGGGCTAAATCGCTCCCTGGCGTGCAATCGGTGAGCCTGGCGGTGAGCGTTCCCATGGGCTATGCAAACGAGGGCAGCCCGGTTTATCTGGAGGGCAAATCTTCCGACAGCAAAGAAACCGTACCCGACCTTCTCTACAACACGGTCAGCTTAGACTACTTCGCGACCATGCACACTCCCTTGGTGCGCGGCCGAAACTTCAACGCCCAGGACACGGAAAATTCTCCGCCGGTCGCCATCATCAACGAATACATGGCTCAGCGCTACTGGCCCAAGGAAGATGCGATCGGGAAGCGCTTCAGCACGAAGGGGCCGGCGGGTCCGTTCATCGAAATCGTAGGCATCGCGAAACAGGGCAAATACACCGGACTGGGTGAAGATCCCACTGCGTTCTTTTACCTGCCGCAGGAACAGGATCCGCAGCTGGTGCGTACGATCCAGCTACGCACCACGGGAGCTCCGGAGATGATGATCCCGGAAGTCGATCGCCTGATTCATTCCATGGCCCCGGGTCTGCCTTTGGTAAGCGTGGAGACCATGCAGCAGTCGCTCGAAGGCGTGAATGGTTTGTTCGGATTCCGAATGGGGACACGCTTCGCCGGCGCTCTGGGGCTGCTGGGGCTGGTGCTGGCGATCGTCGGCGTGTACGGGGTGATCTCCTACACCGCGGCGCAGCGGACGCACGAGATCGGCGTACGCATGGCGTTGGGCGCCGACCGCCGGGATATCCTCAAGATGGTGTTGCGCCAGGGCGTGATCCTAGTGGGAATCGGCGTAGTGGTGGGAGTGGGCCTCACGTTGCTCCTGGCGCGCGGAATCTCAGGGCTGCTAGTGGGCGTGAGCCCCAGCGATCCCCTGACCTTCGCTGCGATGGCCGTTTTTCTCGCCGCCGTGGGCTTGCTGGCTTCTTACGTTCCGGCACGCCGGGCGATGAACGTGGAGCCACTTAGAGCGTTGAAGTACGAATGAGCAGAGATTGGTTAATTGAGTAATTTGTAATTGGGTAATTGCAAATCCAATGCACCCTTCACGACCGACAAATTACCCAATTACGAAATTACTCAATTACCAAATTAGTCAATGTGTCATTCCGAGCGCAGCGAGGAATCTGCTGCGCTGCACCTGTGGCTATTTCCCATAAAGAGCAGTGAGCAGATCCCTCACCTTTCGCGTTCGGGATGACACTTCAATCCCCAGGTTTTTTCTGAAAAGCGAACGTAGCGACGTCGCGACTTTGGGAGGCGTACGCTGCACGGAATGAATTCTTGGTCTTTCGGATCACCCGATCTCCCGATGATCCGATCACCCGATCCCCTGGTTCCCTCGCTCCGCTCGGGACAAAGCGAAAAGCTACTCTTCTTCTTCCACCACCTCGCCGCGGTCGGCCTTGAATTGGGTGATGATCTTTTCCGCATTCACCGCGGGGACAAAGTCGTAGTGCGACATTTCCATATTGAAGCTGCCGCGGCCTTGCGTCATCGACGTCAGATCGGCGCCGTAGGTCAGCATCTCCGCCATGGGGACCTCGGCTTTCACGATGGTCTTGCCGGCCTTGTTGTCCATGCCCTGAATGCGCCCGCGGCGAGAGTTCAGGTCGCCCATAATGCCGCCGGCAAACTCGTCGGGAATGGTGATCTCGACTTTCATAATCGGCTCCAGCAGCGCCGGTTTGGCCTGCTCCATGGCTTTGCGGAAGGCGATCCGGCCGGCCATCTTGAAGGAAAGTTCGTTGGAGTCGACGTCGTGGTAGCTGCCGTCGTAAAGGGTGACTTTGAAGTCCACCATTGGGTAGCCGGCCAGATGGCCGCGGGCCGCGGCTTCGATGATTCCCTTCTCGACCGCGGGAATGAAATTCCTGGGGATGGCGCCGCCGAAAATGTCGTTCACGAACTCGAAGTTTTTGCCGCGCTCTAACGGTTCCATCTTGATCTTGCAATCGCCGTACTGGCCGTGGCCGCCGGTCTGCTTCTTGTGGCGTCCCTGGACGTCGGCGCGCCCGCGGATGGTCTCTCGATAAGGAACCTTAGGCGCTTTCAAATTAACTTCAGTGTGATAGCGCCGCTTCAGCTTGGAGACGATCACTTCTATGTGCTGCTGGCCGGTGCCGGCGATCAGGAATTCCTTGGTCTGCGGATCGCGATAGAAGCGGACCATAGAATCTTCTTCCATGAGCTTGTGCAGACCGTTGGAGAGCTTGTCTTCATCGTTGCGCGACTTGGGCTCGATAGCGAAAGTAATGGCCGGCTCGGGCAGCGCGACCGCCGGGTACTGGATAGGCTTGGCCTTATCGCCGAGGGTATCGCCGGAAAGCGTGTCTTTCAGCTTGGCGATGGCGCCGATGTCGCCCGCATGCAGCTCCGCGACCGGCGCCAGGTTCTTGCCCTGTGCGATCGAAAGGTGTGAAAGCTTTTCCGAGGTGCTGCGGGTGAAGTTCTGCATTGTCGCGTCGTTCTTGATCACGCCGGAAAAAACTTTGAAGTACGTGATACGACCGGCGAAGGGGTCGTTTGCCGTGCGGAAGACGAAGGCAGAAGCAGGCTCGGAGTCGGCAACTTTCCGCTCAGCTCCATGTCCGTTGCCCGAGGCGTCCGGCGCCGACTGGACCGCGGCGTGCTCGGCTGCTGTAGGGCAGTAGTCCACGACGAAATCGAGCAGATGGTCGGTTCCAACGTTGCCCAGTCCCGAGGCGAAGAGCACGGGAAAGATTTTGTCGTCGCGTATCGCTTCGTGCAGCGCGGGAACCAAATGTTCCTCAGAAATTGTGCCTTTGTCGAAGAACTCTTCCATCAACTCGTCTTTACCCTCGGCCACAATCTCTACGAGCTTCTCGTGCGCTTCTTTGGCGGCGGCTTCTTGATCGGGCGGAATCGGGCCCTCTTTACCCTTGCCGTTGCCGCCCATCTCGTAGGTGTATGCCTTCATGGTGACCAGATCGATCACACCCTTAAGGTTCTTCTCGCTGCCAACGGGAATCTGCACCGGCACGATTTGCCTCCCGAAGGTGGCGCGCAAGCTCTCCAGGGCAGATTCATAGTTCGCGCGGTCGCGATCCATCCGGCTCACCACGATCACGCGCGGCAGGTTGATCTCTTCCGCGTACTGCCAGACCTTTTCTGTTACCACCTCCACGCCGGCCACGCCATCCACGACCACAATAGCCGCTTCGGCCGCGGACATGGCAATCTTGGCTTCATGGGCAAACATGGGGAAGCCCGGCGTATCGAGCAAATTGATCTTGGTGTTGCGCCACTCCACCGGAGCGATGGCCGTCGCAATCGTCATCTGCCGATCGATCTCTTCTTCGTCGTAGTCGGTGGTTGTGGAGCCGTCGTCAACTCGGCCGAGCTTGGGAGTGGCGCCGCCGGTGAACAACATGGCCGAAACCAGGGAGGTCTTGCCTGCGTGAGAATGCCCGATGACCACAAGATTGCGGATGTCCTTGCCTTCGTAGACCTTCAAAGTACCTCCTTGATTTGGCGCGCCCAGCCCCCGAACCACGGGCAGACTGTGATCGGAAAAGTTGCTTGGCTGTTAGTTTCTTATCTTCCGTCAAGTGATCAAGCGGATCGTGGGCTCCAGTGAGACGAGATAAGGACCGATTAAACAGATATTATCCCGCTGAGGCAGGGTTTTTGGGAAGAGGAGGGCTTCTTGAGGTCCCAGTAAGCGAGCGCCCGAAAGGGCGCGTCATAACGGTAGCCCAGGCCGTCAGGCCTGGGTCAGCAAGGTTTAGAATGTGGAGCCCCGGAGGGCGGCATACCATGTCTCATACGCATACCAAGAATCACTTCCACATAGTGTTTAGCACTAGAGGACGTCGGAAGCTTATCTCAAAGCGGATGCAACCCGAGCTTTGGGCCTATATGGCCGGGATTTGCAAGAACGTAGGTATCTGGGTGCACGCTATCGGCGGAATTGAGGATCATGTCCACGCGCTGATTGAATTGCCGGTTGCTATTCCTTTGCCTAAGGCTGTCAATCTCCTGAAATCGAATTCTTCGAGGTTCATGAACCGGAGGGGACGTTTTTCCTGGCAGGAGGGGTACGCTTCCTTCAGCGTAAGCGCTTCGAACATTCCCGCGGTGAAGAGATACGTTCTCAATCAGGAGCCACACCATCGCAAGATGAGTTTTGAGGATGAGATCTTTGCGCTTTTGAAGAAACACGGCGTGGAGTTTGATCCGAAATACGTTTTGGGATGAGAAGTGCCGCCCCTCCGGGGCTCGACATTTTCACGACCTTCCCCCAGGCCTCACGGCCTGGGCTACCGTTATGACGCGCCTCCGGCGCTGCACGAACTCAAGAACTGCCCTTTGTGAACCTTCGTGTCCTCTGTGGTTAATCCCTCTACTTCCCCGCCAACAACTGCCGCAGGACATATTGCAGGATCCCACCGTGCTCGTAGTAGAGGATCTCTTGCGGCGTATCGATGCGCACCTGGGCGACGAAGTCGGTCACCGTCCCGCTGTCGGAGGTGGCCTGCACCTTGATCTGCCGGCCGCCGGCGAATTTGCCAGCCAGCAACCGCGGCAGGCCGATGATGTCGTAGGTCTCCTCGCCGGTTAGGCCGAGTGTGTCCGGGTTCTCTCCAGGGAGGAACTGCAACGGCAGAATTCCCATGCCGACCAGGTTCGATCGGTGTATACGCTCATAGCTTTCGGCGATCACGGCGCGCACGCCGAGCAACAGAGGACCCTTAGCGGCCCAGTCGCGCGACGACCCTGAACCATACTCCTTGCCGGCAAGGACGATCAGCGGCACGCCTTCAGCGATGTATTTCACGGAGGCGTCGTAGATGGTCATGACTTCGCCGCCTGGGAGTTGTTTGGTCATGCCGCCTTCGGTCTCCGGCGCCAGCTTGTTACGCAGGCGGACGTTGGCGAAGGTCCCACGCACCATGACCTCATGGTTGCCGCGCCGCGAGCCGTAGGAGTTGAAGTCCGCGGGCTTGACTCCGCGCTCTTGCAGATATTTTCCAGCCGGGCTGTTGGTCTTGATCGAGCCGGCCGGTGAAATGTGGTCCGTGGTCACGCTATCGCCCAACTTGGCCAGTACGCGAGCGCTTTTGACGTCTCCGACCGGCGCAGGTTTCGCCGGCATGTCGTCAAAGTATGGCGCACGCTTGATGTACGTGGATTCCGCGGCCCACTGGTAGGTCTCCCCTTTGGGAGTCTGCAGTTTCTTCCATTCTTCGTCGCCCTCGAAGATGGTTTCGTAGTTTCGGGTGAACATGCTGGAGTCCATGGCGCCGGCGATGGCATCAGCCACTTCTTTTTGGCTTGGCCAGATGTCGCGCAGGTATACCGGCCTGCCGTCTTTGCCGTTGCCCAGCGGGTCTTTGGTGATGTCGGTATCGATGCGTCCGGCCAGAGCGTAAGCCACCACTAGCGGCGGCGACATCAGGTAGTTGGCGCGAACCTCGGAGTTGATGCGGCCTTCAAAATTACGATTCCCGGAGAGCACCGAGACCGCCACCAGCTCCTTCTCGTTGATCGCGTACGACACATCCTGCGGCAGCGGGCCGGAGTTGCCGATGCAGGTAGTACAGCCATAGCCGACCACGTTGAAGCCAAGCTGGTCCAGATAGGGCACCAGCCCGGCCTTGCGATAGTACTCGGTGACCACGCGCGATCCCGGCGCCAGCGACGTTTTCACCCAGGGCTTGCGCTGCAAGCCTTTTTCTACAGCTTTCTTTGCTAGCAAGCCCGCGGCCATCATGACCGAAGGGTTCGACGTGTTGGTGCAACTGGTGATAGCCGCGATCACCACCGAACCGTCATGAAGTTTCTCAAAAACATCGTCGTCGACGTTTTCCTTCGCCGCCGGCGCGTGCGGGTCTTCCAAGCCAATTGCAGTAGTGCCGCCTTCACTTTCGAGTCGCGCGATCTGCGGCGCCGCTCTGTTGCCGTTCTTCGCGGTGCGCGGCCCGATCAAGCTCGGTAGAGCCTTTTCAAACGATTCTTTGGCTTTCGACAACGGCGCGCGATCCTGCGGACGGCGTGGTCCGGCCACACTCGGTTCAACCGTGCCCAGGTCGAGCTCGACGACCTGCGAGTATTCGGCGTCCGGGCTCTTGCTGGTGCGGAACAAACCTTGCTCTTTGCAGTACGCCTCGACCAGCGCGATCTGTTGCTTGCTGCGGCCGGTCGTGCGTAGATAGCCGAGCGTGATCTCATCGACCGGGAAGAAGCCGCACGTGGCTCCGTACTCTGGGGCCATGTTGGCGATGGTGGCGCGATCGGCCAGGGGCAAGTGGTCAAGACCGGGTCCAAAGAACTCGACGAACTTGCTTACCACGCCGGTCTTGCGCAGAATCTCGGTGACGGTGAGAACGAGATCGGTGGCAGTCGCGCCCTCATGTAGATTGCCGTTCAGTTTGAAGCCAACGACTTGCGGCAACAGCATCGAGACCGGCTGACCTAGCATCGCGGCCTCAGCTTCAATCCCACCCACGCCCCAACCCAACACGCCTAGGCCGTTGATCATGGTAGTGTGGGAGTCGGTGCCAACCAGGGTGTCGGGATAGGCCAGCGCAGCTCCGTCCTTCTTTTCCGAGAAAACCACACGCGCCAGATACTCGAGATTTACCTGGTGCACAATGCCCATGTCGGGCGGCACGACCTTGAAGTTCCGGAAAGCCGATTGGCCCCAACGCAGAAAAGCGTAGCGCTCCTGGTTGCGTTCGAATTCGAGTCGTGCGTTGATGCCAAGAGCATTGTTGGTGGCGAATTCATCCACCTGCACCGAGTGGTCGATCACCAATTCTGCCGGCTGCAAGGGGTTGATTAACGTCGCGTTGCCGCCCATTTTCTTCATCGCGTCGCGCATCGCCGCCAGATCGACAACGGCCGGCACACCGGTGAAGTCCTGCATCAGCACCCGCGCCGGCGTAAAAGCGATTTCTTTATCAGGAACGGCTTGCGGCTGCCACTCGGCCACAAAGCGTATGTCGTCGGCTGTCACGCTGCGGCCGTTTTCGGTGCGCAGAAGATTTTCTAGAAGGATTCGCAAAGAATAAGGAAGGCGATGCGGCGGGCGACCATGTTTGTCCAGAGCATCCAGACGGTAGATCTCATACTCTTGAGCGTCCACGCGCAGTTTCGAGCGGCTGGCAAACGTATTCATCATTGCGTCCTTATCTCATTGGATTCAACGCACGGTTCTCAAGCTCCACAAACCGAAAGGAAGAGAGCGATCGGAGCTCGCAGACATCGAGCCTTACAGTATAAGGGACACGACAGCTCTGCGCAGGCACAGTCTCGGCTGCTGTTTGGAACTAGCGCGTTTCTCCATGAAGCGGCGGCCAGAAGATGTCAGCGCAGACCCACCCATACCTGATAGAGCACGACAGCGATCATGAACAACAGGTAGATACGCAGTGACCAAAGAATCGCGAGCTGTGGCGCTTTCAGGTTCTTGCGCGGCACCGGCCGTTTGGACGCCCGGCTTAGCTGGTCATGCTCGAGCACGCTGGTTACGAAGCTGGCTTGCGAATCCGGTGCTTCCAACTTTGACTCCTCCTTGTGGTCCATCTAGCCTCCGCTGAGCCGGGCAAAAACATGCGGCGCAATCACGCTCACCCCGAACAAGATGCCGGCGGTGACCAACAGGATAACGACTCCGGCCGTCAACACGTTGGTCCAGCGCGAGCTGACAAGATCACCCATGATCTCGCGATCGTTCACCAGCATATACAGAAAGACCAGCGCCGGCGGCATGGCCAGAACCGCGATCACGTTGACGATGAGAATCACCGAGACCAGGTGAAGCCCGGGGATTAAAACCAGTGCCGCAGCCGCCGCCGCACAAGCGAGTAACACTGCGTAGAACCACTTGCCCTGACCCATCGGTAGATTGAGACTATGGGGGCGTTGCGTGACCTCGCCAAACGCGTAGGCGGATGAAATTGAGATGGTAATCGAGGCCACGATGCCGGCTTCCGCGATGCCAAGTGCGAACAGCCCGGCGCCAAAGCGACCAATGATCGGACGCAAAGCCTGCGCGAACTCCGCTCCTTGAAAATTCTCCACGCTCATCTGATGGTGGAACAACGGCGTGGTGCAAAGGATCATTGCCAGTGCGGCCGAAGTGGCCAGCACCGCGCCTAAAATCGTGTCCGTCCGGCCATAGCCGATGTCCTGCCGCGTGAGCCCCTTATCGACGGTCGCGCTCTGCTGAAAGAACAACATCCAGGGAGTTACCGTAGCTCCGATGTTAGAGAGAATGATAATTAGCGTATCCTGAGTAAGGCCGCCTTTCGGGAAAGGTTGCCAGCTCAACAAGGCTCGGCCAAACGAATGCCAATCGGGATGCGCAAGAAACGCCACCGGGATGAACACCAGGTTGAATAAGGCCGCAGCGAGCGTGATTCTTTCCCAGGTCCAGTAGCGATGCGTGATCAACGCCAGAACCAGAATAGACAAGGCGATCAGCACAGCCAGCCACGGCGGTACGCCGAAGAAACCAAGTCCGGCACGAACCGCGATGAATTCCGCTATGAGGGTCAAGAAGTTTCCCAGCAGCAGATCCAGCATGGAGAACCATCCCCAGAAGGGGCCGAAACGGGCAAAGATCATCTCTGCGTGGCCGCGATGCGTGGCTGATCCGAGACGCACCGTCATCTCCTGAACGACAACTGCCATCAAGAATGTAAGAACGATGAAGGGTGCGAAGAAGCCGATTCCAAAGCGTGCTCCGGTGGCGGCGTAAGAGACCATGCTGGGACCATCGTTTTCGCCCAGCATCACAAGAATTCCCGGCCCGACCAGGAGCCACAACAATCTGCCGCGGGAAAACAAGCCTCTTGCAGCGCGGGCCTGCCGCACGCGTTCTCGATCGCGAGCGCGATCCAGGTCTTCGTGAGTGATCGGCGGCGCAATCGATCCTTGCGTTTCCAGGGTCCCGGCGGGGCCGGAAAGGGCGTCGGTCATGGCTCACCCGCAGGATGCCGCTTGGGCAAGAACCGACGGCCGGGCGGATTGATCACAAAAGAACCGGGCCAAACCATAGCGAGACAGCCGCGAGCGTACACCTGGTAAAACATGACTATACCATACGAAATTAACCATGATTAATTAGAATGTTTAGCCATGCTTTCTTGTGGCTACCGGTGACACCTCCGCGAGCGCCCATCTTAGGATCGGGCCGCGAGTGAAGAGAGAACCAGGAGACCGCGGCTTCAAATAACAACTGACGAGAGTGGCGGCGAGCAGGAAGAAAAGAAGCGCGCTTGCGGGCACACAATCCCGAAAGCGCGCCCACAAGGACTAGGGGATAAGTTCTCCCGTTAAAGTTGCTCCGCCCATGCTGCCGAGAACTGCAGCAATCTTCACGGCCTTGCGAGAGTCTTTGGCAATCCACAAGGTCTCGTGGTCGCTGCCTCCATCGGCGGAGTTGATTTCTACCTTGAAGGCGTCAAAGGTTCCGGCGGCCACGGTCACACTTTCGCTGCCCACCACTTTCAACTGCAGGAGCTTTTCTTTCAGTTTCTGCAAGTCGAAGTTGCGAAAGGTCGTGGTGTAGCCCTCGGCCAAAGGCAAGCACGCGATCGACAGTGGGCTGGCGGTTTCGGCAAACACCGGGCCGCCCAGATCCACAGCAATCGGTTTGTCCTGCCCGCCAATATTGGCTGTCCCCGTGGCCTTGTTGCCTGCAAAGGTGACTTCGATCGACACCGGTCCTTGCTTTACGCTGCGCTTACGCAGAGCCAGAGTTCCTTTTTCGAGCACCGCTGTATCGGACATTTGCCCCATGGAAGAGCTGGCCGAATCACTGACCACCCAGCCGTCATCGCTGTTTTTGATGGTTTGCGAAAGATCGAAGGCAATCTCCTGGCCCTGGACCACCAGCTTCTCTTTGTACTTGTTGGTCGCGGGCTGGGGATCGACGGCCAGCTTAGGGAGACCAACCGCGCTGGGGTCCACCTTCTTGGCCATCACGACGGTCTTGGGATCGACAGTGATCTCCTTTAAACGGGCCATCACCTCAGGCGTGCCGTCTTCCTGATAACGTCCGCCCAGGTACCTGGCAACGAAGCGCTCAGTTGCCATGATCGAGGCCATATTGTTTACCGGACGAGCGAAGCCATGGCCTTCATCGGGAATGAGCAGGTATTCCACGGGAAAGCCGCGGTCGCGCAGCGCCACAACAATCTGCTCCGACTCGGCGTGGTTGACGCGAGCGTCATTGGCGCCCTGAGCGATCATCAAGGGCGTTTTGATTTTGCTGGCCGAGGTCAGCGGCGAGCGCTCTACCAGCAGGGCTTTGCCCTCAGGCTTGTTGGGATCGCCCATCCGCTGATAGAACATCTGCCGAATCGATTCCCAATAAGGCGGGATGGAATCCAACAGGGTGATGAGATTGGACGGCCCGAATAGATCAACCGCCGCGGCGTAGACTTCCGGGGTGAAAGCGACTCCTGCCAGCGTGGCGTAACCGCCATAGGATCCGCCGAAGATGCCAACGCGCTTGGGATCGGCGATGCCCTCGGCGATCAAGTACTTGGCGCCCCAGGTCACGTCATCCTGCATCTTGCGTCCCCACTCCAGGTTGCCGGCGTCGATGAACTTCTTGCCATATCCGGCGGAACCGCGGAAGTTCATGCTCAACACGGCATAACCGCGGTTGGCAAAAAACTGCGCGTAGCCGTTGTAGCCCCAAACGTCGCGGCCCCAAGGACCGCCGTGAGGAAAGATAATCGCAGGAAGGTTTTTACCAGGGACGCCTTTGGGCAGCGTGAGGTAGCCGGGTATCTCCAGCCCGTCTGACGACTTGTAGCTCACTGTCTTCATCGCCGCTAGAGCTTCACGGGGAAGCTTTTCCCGCACCTTGTATTGTGGGGTGAGCTTGTGGGTCCTGCGGTCGAGCAGGTGGGTCTCGCCCGGCTCGGTGTCGCTGTTCGCGACAACCAGCCAGAGCTGTTCGTTCTCGGTCGCCGAAATACGGCCTACTTCTTTGCCAGGCAGTTTTTCCCTCAGCCACTTGAAGTCGGCTTCAAACCCCTTGTCTTTGAAGTAGCGGCGCATGCGATCGTCCTGGTACAGCGTGATAGCCAGCTCGTCCGTAGCTTCGGAGAAGACGGGAGCGGTGAAGTCCACTCTCTTCAAAGGATCAGACTCAACGAACTCTGCTTTCTCGGTTTCTGGATCGAAGACGTCCAGTTCGATCAGATCGTGCCCGGCGCCCTTATTGGTCTGCAGGTAAAAGCGCTTTCCGTATTTCTGAAAGCGCGCCGCCTCGCACGATTCGAACACGTTGCAGGAGTAAATCTTGGTGAACTTGTCGGCGTCGACGCGAAGGATTTCCGTGTCGCCGTTCTCCGCCGAGCGGCTGGCCAGGCGCAGCTTGCCCTGGAGATCGAAAGTCCAGCCGGTGATGCGCTCGGTGTTCTTGCGCACCAGAATCTTCTCACCGGTCGAGAGCTTCAATTTGTAGAGATCATGCCAGGCTTTATCACGGTCATTCAGGCCGATGTAAACGACGTCAGGGTCGCTCTTAGGCAGTTCGAAGATCTCGACGCGAATGCTTTTTAAGCCGGTCAGATCGCGTGCGGCGGGAGCGTCGGCGCCGGTTGCAGGCTGGGCTGCCGGGTCAACGGCATAAATGTTGTAGTTCTCGTCGCCGTCGTTGTCTTTGACGTAGAGGATGTATTTGCTGTCGTGCGTCCAGAAGTAGCCGGGGATTGGACGTTTGGCTTCCGAGGTCAGCAACCGCGCTGCGGCAAAAGGTTCATCCACCCCTTTCACGTAGATGTTGCGCGTTCCCTTCCACGGCTTTTGAAATGAAAGATACTTTCCGTCAGGGGAAAGTTGTGCGCCGGATATTTCCGGATTGCCGAAAAGCAACTCCCGGTCGATCAACGGCGGCATGCCGCTCGAAGGAGACTTCTTTTCGCTACTCTGAGCCGCCAGGGTTGCAACCAGCAGCACTGCGCTCAAGATACTGATCAACAGCTTTTTCATATAAATTCCTTTCCCTTCGGATACCCACAGAAGATATGAGACACGCGTCGATTAGCTCCTTGAGAATTGTCTTCGCAAGACCGCATTACTGTCCAGTAATAATCATGGTCTACGGCGTTTTCGCCTTAGGAGGGCAATCTGCACCTCAAGCGGCTGCCCACGGAAAAACTTTGTTTGAAAGTGCGCGAGGAGTGTCAGAGCACGAGTTTAGGCAAGGGCGTCGCCCTTGACATCCCGTATCTATCACACCAGTCAACTGACAGAGGGAAAGGGGAGAATTTGAACCCTATCCGGATAGAAGAACGCAAGAGACCCCTCGGCGTACTTTCAGAGTTTTTCAGCAACTTGTGTTGCCGCACACGAAGAGTCCTAGGCTCAGGATCGCGCCGCCAGTTGGGATTGTCCGCGGGTAAGCTTTTCGATTGCGGCCTCGTACTCCCGGGTGATCCTGGCCACGAATTCCGCCACGCTTACCACTTCTTTCACCGCGCCCACTCCTTGGCCGGCGCTCCATATATCGCGCCACGCTTTGACCTTGCTGTCGCTATTCGCGAAGTTCATCTTCGTGGGATCGGCGTGCGGGAGATTCTCGGGGTCGAAGCCGGCGCGCTGGACCGACGGCTTCAAGTAGTTTCCGTGCACCCCGGAAAAATAGTTGCTATAGACGATGTCGGAAGCGCCGGAATCGACAATCATCTGCTTGTAACCGTCTTGGGCGTTGGCCTCGCGGGTGGCAATGAAGGCTGAACCGATGTAGCCGAAATCAGCGCCCATGGCCTGCGCTGCCGCAACCGCGCCCCCAGTCGCGATGGCGCCCGATAATGCGAGCGGGCCGTCCCACCATTCGCGGATCTCCTGCACCAGCGCGAAAGGAGAGGTCGTGCCCGCATGGCCTCCGGCGCCGGCCGCTACGGCGATCAACCCGTCCGCGCCCTTGTCGACTGCTTTATGCGCGAAGACATTGTTGATAACGTCATGCAGCACGATGCCGCCATAGGAATGCACCGCCTGATTGACGTCTTCGCGCGCGCCCAGCGACGTGATGACGATAGGCACCTTATACCGAACGCACAGCTCCAGATCGTGTGCCAGCCGGTCGTTGGATTTATGGACAATCAGATTGACGGCAAACGGCGCCGCAGGCTGTGCTGGGTGCGTCGTGTCGTGCAGCTGGAGCTCATTCTCAATCCGCTGCAGCCACTTCTCGAACTCTTCAGCAGGCCGCGCGTTCAACGAAGGGAAGCTGCCGATGACTCCGGCTTTGCACTGGGCGATTACAAGCTCGGGCGTTGACACGATAAACATCGGCGCGCCGATTGCTGGGAGCGTCACGCGCTCGCGCAAGATTTTGGGAAGGCTCACATTGTCTCCGTGGAAAGCAGGTGAACGTAGCTTAAGGGGTGGGACACTTTCCTGCAACTGCAAGAGGATCTATTGTTTTCGAGCAACCGCCGAAGACCTTCACTGAATAGCCGCCGCTACGTCCCTACGCGTCCCACAATACAGAGCGATCGATCTGCGCGATCGATGTGCGTCCGGTGAGGGCCATGGCCATCATCAGCTCGCGCCGCAAAATATCGACGACCCGAGCGACACCCTCGGCGCCCGCTACGGCCAGCCCGTATAAGTAAGGCCTGCCGATCAAGACCGCCTGCGCGCCCAGAGCCAGCGCCTTGAGCACGTCCGTGCCGCGACGGATTCCGCCGTCAACCAGGAGCGGCAATTTCCCTTGGACCTTATCGACGATGCGAGGCAGAGCCGCGGCTGTGCTCGGCAAGGTGTCAAGATTGCGTGCGCCGTGGTTAGAAACAATCACACCGGCCACTCCAGTTTCCACGGCGCGCACGGCGTCGTCCGGATTGAGCACGCCCTTCAGCAGCACCGGCAGCTTGGTGATGGAGCGCAACCACTCGATATCTTTCCAAGTTAGCGCCGCGTTGAGCAACTCGCTATAAATCTCGCCGCCCGTCGGCCGGTGACTCACCGCTCCCAAGTTGAGGTTGGGAAGCTCGCAGTCCGGAGGCAGCGCGAAGTTGGTGCGAGTCTCGCGATGCCGGGCGCCCAGTACCGGCGTATCGACAGTTACGCAGATGGCTTTGCAACCCGCTGCTTCGGCCCGGTCGACCATCTGCCGCGTCAATCCACGGTCGGCCTGCGCATACAATTGGAACCACAACGGGTTCTGCGCCGTACGTGCAACCTCTTCCACTGGTTCCGTGGAAAGGGAGCTCAAGATCATGCCCGCGCCGGCACGGTTCGCGCCTTGCACCGTCGCTAGCTCGGCTTCAGGATGGCAGAGACGATTGAAAGCCGTGGGCGCGAGCAAGATCGGCAAGCTGAACGGCTGCGACAGCACCTCCGTCTTCAAGTCGATCTGGGACACGTCCACCAGCGCTTTCGGCATCAAGCGCATGCGCTGCCAGTCTTCACAGTTGGCGCGCAAAGTGAGCTCGTCGGCTGCGCCGCCGCACACGTAGGCTTTGGCCATTGCCGACAGGTGGCCTTCCGCCAAAGCTTCCAGTTCGGGGAGAGAGATGATCTCTTCGGTTTTTACGGTGTCCACGATGATCCCGCCACAGAGTGATATGGAGCAGGCTAGAGTATAAGGGAGCCGAGGCCAATTGGCGGTACAAGCAAAGAGGGCGCAAACGCTATTGGCCGGCCACATCCCACCCATCATTCTTCATCTCTGCCCAGAGCCAGCGCTGCAAAGTCGTACGCATAAGAAGACTCGAGTGAGGATCCAGACGTAACAGGGTATGACTTTAAGATCGGGTGATCGGGCGATCGGATCATCGGGACATCGGAGCAGGGAGCCGCGAGCCTGATTCGGTATCTGAACGGGTTCCTACGCCGGTGCAGTAAGTTTCTCTCTCTCCCTCCGCTGCCTCCGTTCCTCCATGTTTGAAAGGTTTTGAGCTCTCGGGGTGACCGCCCGTTTACAAGACCCTTTGATTCAGCATAGACTTTCCAGTCTTCCTGAAATCCAACCGACAGAGGCAAGAGGTTACCATGCGTTTAAAACAAGCTTTCCTTATGATCTTGATTGGGTCCGGGGCCGCTTTTGCGCAAACCAGCCCGGTTGCAAATAGCTCGGTCAGCTCCGACCTGGTAAGAGCTTCGGGCACGTCCGCAGCCGCCGCGAAGGAAACCATCATCGCGCGGCCAAAGTCGTTTGACCTTGGGGCCATGGATAAAACTGCAGATCCCTGCGAGGACTTCTATCAATACGCCTGCGGGAACTGGCGCAAGAACAACCCGATTCCGTCGGACCAAGCGCGCTGGGGCCGCTTCAACGAACTGGCGGAATACAATCGCCAAATCCTGCGCGCGATCCTGGAAAAGACCTCCGGCAACGATTCCAGGCGGGACCCGTTGACGCAAAAGCTCGGCGACATGTACCAATCCTGCATGGATGAGACCGCGGTAAATGCCAAAGGCATTGCTCCGCTGAAGCCCGAGTTGGATCGCATCGCCGCCATCGCCAGCAAAGACCAGGTCGTTGACACCGTCGCGTATCTCCAGTCGATCGGTGTGCCGGTTTTGTTTGGGTTCGGGGCTATGCCTGACCTGCACAATGCCGGCATGGAGATGGCGAACGTCAGCCAAGGCGGTCTGGGCCTTCCCGATCGCGACTACTATCTTGCTCAGGATCCAAAATCCCAGGAAACTCGCCAGAAATATCTCGAACACATGGCCAACATGTTTAGTCTCCTCGGGGACAAAGCCGACACCGCGAAGACCGAGGCGCAAGCGGTGATGGCCATCGAGACCAAACTGGCTGAAGCATCGTTCGAGCGAGTCAAAATGCGCGATCCCAAGAATCGCGATCACAAGATGAAGGTGACGGAACTGGCCTCGCTCGCGCCCAACTTCGAGTTTGCCCGATTTTTCGCGGCGCGCGGTGGGCCAAGCTTCACCGAGATCAACGTTGTTCCTCCAGACTTTTTCCAAAAAGTAAACCCGGTAATCGACTCGGTTTCCCTTGGCGATTGGAAGACCTATCTTCGCTGGCACGCAGTGCGCACAGCGGCGCCGCTTCTTTCGCAGCCGTTTGTCGACGAAAACTTCAACTTCCAGGGCAAGTACTTGAACGGCGCCAAAGAGCTGCAACCGCGATGGAAGCGCTGCGTGCAAACCACGGACCAGTTGCTGGGAGAAGCCCTGGGCCAGCCTTACGTTCAGGAGACCTTCGGTCCCGACGGCAAGCAGCGGATGCTGAAGATGGTCAACGCGCTGGAATCGGCTTTGGGCGACGACATCCAGGGTCTGGACTGGATGACAGCCGCGACCAAGAAGCAGGCTGAAGCCAAGCTCCAGACCATCACCAATAAGATTGGCTATCCTGACAACTGGCGCGATTACAGCACGGTTAAGATCGCGCGCGGCGACTTGCTCGGCAACGCACAGCGGGCCCGTATCTTTGAAGTTAACCGCAATCTCAACAAGATCGGCCGGCCCTTGGACAAAAAAGAATGGGGCATGACGCCGCCCACCGTGAACGCCTACTACAACCCGCCGGAAAACAACATCAATTTCCCCGCGGGCATTCTGCAGCCTCCATTCTTTGATAAGAACGCTGACGATGCCGTGAACTTTGGCGGGATCGGAGTGGTGATCGGACATGAGCTGACTCACGGCTTTGACGACCAAGGCAGCAAGTTCGCCGGCGACGGCACGCTCACTAATTGGTGGACTGACACGGATCGCCAGGAGTTCGACAAGCGCACCACGTGCGTTGCCGATGAGTACAGCAACTTCGTCGCCGTGGACGATCTACACCTCAACGGCCGCCTGACGCTTGGCGAAAACACAGCCGACAACGGCGGCATCCACATCGCGCTCATGGCGTTGCGCAAAGCCATAACCGACGACGCCAAGATCGCGCAAGCCAAAGAGGGCTTCACCGCCGAACAGCGCTTCTTCATCGGCTTCGCCCAGGTGTGGTGCGAAAACCGCACGCCGGAAAGTGCCCGCCTGCTGGCCAAGACCGATCCGCACTCACCCGGTGAGTATCGTGTGATCGGCACCGTGCAAAACAACGCCGACTTTGCCAAAGCTTTCAACTGTAAAGCCGGCCAGAAAATGGTCAGCGCTAACGCTTGCCACGTGTGGTAGCACGACTAATTTTAAAAAACTACCGCATCGGTCCAGCGGACTGATGCGGTTTTCTTTGGAAAAGCCACCACGGGATTTCAGAAAAGGCTACACCCGCCACGGAGTTTATGCACTCGCCGGCTGTTTTATGCAGGTTCTAAATCGTAGCTATTCATAAATTCTTCTTGGACTTTGAGCGGATTTTCTGGTGTAATGCCGCGCATCAAATCCGGCTGTCCAGTTTGCGACGGTCGGTGGGGTGTGGGGTTTTCTATAGGCCGTTCTCAATCCACACATTTTTACGCTCTGATTCGTAGTATCAGCTCTTGGAGAGAGGAGTTCGTATGACACTACTTAAAGGATCGTGGAGTTCTCCCCCTGCCTACCCTTATATTAGCCAGAAGCATGCTCGTCAACCCCTTGTAACCGCCGGGTGTTCGCGTGGCTTGGCGCTGAAGGCCGCTTGCACCGCGATCTTGCTGGCCTTGACCCTGACCGCAGCTTGGGCACAATCAACCGCAACCGGTACTGTTTCCGGCCTGGTGACGGACCCTTCCAACGCGGTCATTACTGGAGCGGCAGTTCGACTGGTTGACGCCGCTACCAACACTGCGCGCGATACCACCACCAATGACGCCGGCCGCTACATTTTCGTGAACGTCACGCCAGGCGCGTACGACATCAAGATCAGCCGGGCCGGCTTCGCCCAGGCAGTGGTCGCACACGTGATGGTGGAGATCGGGCAGGTCAGCACTGCCAACGCCACCTTGAAGGTTGGCGCAGCCACTGAGACCGTCGAAGTCACGGCCACGGGCGCGACTTTGCAGACACTGAATGCCACCGTGGGCACGACCATCGGTTTCCAGAGCTTGCAAGAACTACCCAACCTAAGCCGTGACGTTTCCAGCCTGCTGACGCTGCAACCCGCGATTTCGCCAAATGGGTCGGTGGCCGGTGCTGTCCGAGACCAGAACACATTCCAACTCGATGGCGGCAACAACAGCAGCGACATGGACGGCACCATGAACACCTACACTCCCAGTTATGCATCCGCTGCTTCCGCCAACGCCGGTGGCGGGCCCACAGGGGTCATGCCAACGCCGGTGGAGAGCATCGAGGAATTCAAGGTCAACGTCGCGGGCCAAACTGCCGACTTCAATGGCTCTTCCGGCGCGCAGATACAGCTGGCGACCCGGCGCGGCGGTAAAAGCTGGCATGGCGCACTTTACGAGTATTACCTAGGTAGCAACTTTGGCGCGAACACCTGGCTCAACAACCATACGCCGAGCAAGAACGGCCCCACCACCCCGCTGATCTCGAATCACTACAATCGCTTCGGCGCTTCCGCCGGCGGACCTGTGGGACCGTCGTTCTGGGGCGGCAAGACCTATCTCTTCGTCAACTATGAAGGCCGTCGCTATCCCCAGAACACGCAAGTCGACAAACGTGTGCCCTCGGCCCGGTTGCGTCTGGGTTTGATCACCGACACGGGTGGCACCAAAGGCGTCTACAACGTCAATCCGTTTCCGGTAGTGGATCCGGTGACAGGCGCGACGATTATGCCGGCGACGTGCTCCGGCGGGCCGTGCGATCCCCGCGGTGTTGGCATCAATCCCTTCGTGCAGCAGCTCTGGCAGAAGTTCATGCCCATGCCCAATGACCTGTCGAATGCGGCCGGCGACAGCGTCAATACCCAGGGCTACTTGACCGGCCTGAAGCTGCCGCAGAACGATAACTTCGGGGTCGCCCGAATTGACCATGACTTTGGCGAGAAATGGCATTTCATGTCCAGTTACCGCTATTACAACCTGGAGCGATTTACCAACAATCAGTACGACGTGGGTGGTCTGCTGGGTGGCACGTTCGGGGTAGCTAAGTCCACGTCGAAACGGCCGCAGATCCCCTGGTACTTGGTGACGGGTCTCACCACCAGTGTCAGCCCGAATCTGACCAACGACTTCCACTATAACTACCTGCGCAACTACTGGGAGTGGGAGACGGCATCGGCTGTGCCCCAGTTGGCGGGACTGGGTGGGGCAATGGAGATCGGAGGCGAAGGTTCATCCGGCGGCATCGTGGGGTGTAACGCGCTCATCCCCTACTGCGTGCGCACGCAGGACACGCGCCAGCGCTTCTGGGACGGCCACGATCACACGTTCCGTGACGACCTGACGTGGATCCGGGGCAACCACCTTTTCCAGTTTGGCGGGCAATACCAGCACAACTGGGACGCGCACCGGCGCAATGACAACGGCTTAGGCATCATGGCCGCCAACGTTTACCAGATTGGCGCCAGCAGCAACACCTCGTCCGCAGTCAGTGGCCTGAATATCGCAGGCTTCGTGCCTGCAGGCTTCACCCCCGGCCCCAGCGCCGCCAACGCCTGGAGAAACCTTTACGCACAGGTGCTGGGCATCGTGACCCAGCCGCAATCGCTGTTCTCGCGCCAGGCGGGCGACTTGTCGCTGCAGCCATTCGGAACACCGGTCGTGGCCCACAGCGTTACCCCCTCCTACAATGTGTACTTCAGCGACACCTGGCACATGCGCCGGGATTTCACCTTGACCTACGGTGTCGGCTACCAGTTGGAAATGCCGCCTTACGAAGTGGACGGCAAGCAAGTAATGGTGGTGGATTCGTCCGGCAACCCGATCCGCGTGGAAGACTATCTAGCGGCCCGCAAGAGCGCCGCGCTGGCCGGGCAAGTGTTCAATCCGACCTTAGGTTTCGCCACGATCAAGAACGTCGCCGGCGGCCGTAAGTACCCCTATGACCCGTTCTATGGTGGCTTGAGCCCGCGCATTGCCGGCGCCTGGAACCCGCACTTTGAAAACGGCCTTCTGAAGTCCATTTTTGGCAACAACAAGACCGTGTTGCGGGGTGGCTGGGGGCTCACCTACGGCCGCATGAACGGCGTCATCAACATCCTGACGCCGCTGCTGGCGCCAGGCCTGTTGCAGGCGGTTTCCTGCCAGGGCGCGGTCAATGCAGCCAACGCACAAGCCGGTAACCAGTGCCTTGGCGCTGGCGGGGCTACTCCCATCACAGCGTTCCGCGTCGGTTCAGGTTCGGGACTGGACGGCTTGACGGCTCCTCTGCCCCCTGCCGCCCAAACCATACCCCAGCCCTTCCTGCCCGGCACCGCCGGCTGCTCCGGCTCCGGCTGCGTGAACGGATACTTCCCGCGATCGGGCGACGCGTTAGCGCTTGATCCGAACTACCGTCCACCACAGGTGCAGTCTATAGACTTCACCATCCAGCGCGAGCTGACCAGCAAGATCTCGCTGGAGGTTGGCTACATCGGGCGCCTGATCAGTCACGAACTGGTGGATCTGGATATCAACGCAGTGCCCTACATGACTACGTTGAGCGGCCAGAGCTTCGCGCAAGCCTATGCCGCTCTGTATACGTCCATGTGCGGCCTGGCTGCCGGCTGCGCGGGGAATGCCTACACCGGTGGCCCGCAGCCGTTCTTTGAGTCAGCGCTGGGGGGGCCGACGTCGGCTTTCTGCACGCAGATTAACCCAGTTACAAACTTGCCGTTCACCAATTGCACCGCGGCGGTTGCCTCGAAGCAGGCTGGCAACATCCAGTCCGGAGCGGTGTACAACATGTGGAACGGGCTGTCGGGCGTCTCATCCTGGATGCTTGGTCGCACTTTGCCTGACTCCAGGGTACCTGGGGCCACGGCTTGCCCAGCGGGTTCGCCGGTCTGCAGCCAGTTGAGCTCGCTTGCCATGAGCCTGAGCAATGGGTACGGCAACTACCACGCGGCGTTCGGCACAGTGAGATTCCGCGACTGGCACAGCATCTCTGGACTAGCCAACTTCACCTGGGGC
>Ga0209648_10000206_pt1 | contig 43820 bp, 38 predicted proteins | sample GraSoi2013_115cm_FD_185830 | JGI IMG/M metagenome (GOLD analysis project Ga0209648, IMG submission 185830) | Grasslands soil microbial communities from the Angelo Coastal Reserve, California, USA - Sample 9_17_2013_115cm (SPAdes) (version 2) | ecosystem: Environmental > Terrestrial > Soil >... | reverse complement strand
ATTTGCGTTTTGTGCATCCCGGATGAATCTGCCGGATCGAACGGAGCGGGCCGACTTCCCACGCTGTCCACGCCCCCCACCCGTCATTTCGAACGGAGCGGGCCGACCTCCTCATGTCGCCCACGCCACCCAACCGTCATTTCGAACGGAGCAAGCCGACTTTTTCTTCCCGCTTCGCTCCTGCGAAGCGGTCGGCTTGCGTAGAGAGAAATCCCTCTCCTCTTCTCCCTACCTGTCATTTCGAACGAATGTGAGAAACCTCTCTTCTCTTCGTGCACTGCCGTGGGATTCACCGCGAGCCCCGCGCTTGCGTCCTATTTCCAAGCCTTGGCCTGCCGAAGGGCCTTCCTTACCAGAAGCATATCGATCTTATCTTCTCGACTGCGCCAACAAGCGCAAGAGACTCACCATGAAGTGGGTAGCCTACCGCAACATTTCCGTGACTCCGCTAAGCCCCACTCGTCATTTCGAGCCGAGCGGGCCGACCTTCTCATGTTGCCCACGCCCCCCACCCGTCATTTCGAACGGAGCAAGCCGACTTTTTTTCCCGCTTCGCTCCTGCGAAGCGGTCGGCTTGCGTAGAGAGAAATCTCTCTTCTCTTCGTGCACCATGCCCGGACCGCCCCTCCTTACCAGAAGCTGACCGATCTTTATCTTCTCGACTGCCCTTGTAGCGCCGGCTTGCCCTGAGCCTCGAAGGGGCTTTTTTATCCTGAGCGAAGTCGTAGGACCCCCGAATTGTGGGGCGCGTCTTCTGCGTCCCGGTTGCCCTTACCGGGAGTCCCGACGATGTGTGTCGGTAAGCCCGGCATTTTTCTTTCCTGCACCAAGAAGCGCAAGAAAGTCACCATGAAATGGGTGACGTGCCGCAAGGTCCCACTGCCGACCCTCCATCAGACTCCACCCTGGCCACGCCCCCCACCGTCATTTCGAACGGAGCGGGCCGACTTTTTTCTTCCGCATTCGCTCCTGCGAATGCGTCGGCCCGCGCAGCGAGAAATCTCTCTTCTCTTCGTGCACCGCGCCAGGGGGCCTTCCTCACCAGAACTTGCTCGATTCTTATTTTCTCGACTGCGCCAAGAAGCGCAAGAAACTCACCATGAAGTGGGTGGCGCAGCACAGGCGGAGAAAGCTGCCCGGCTCACGCTGGACCAGCCTAGAGTCAATACGTTCCAAGGTGTTAAACTTAGCTAAGTTGCATTCCCGCACTAAGGGAGGAAGGAATGCCCGGAGAACGGGAAGAATCTAACCTTCGATTCGACTTCGACGCACACCGTCGGCATGCCGTGTCGGAGTACGCTCTGGTGCGCTCTTTGTACGAAGAGTTCGCGTGGGTCGTCCGCGACATTCTTGAAGATGCAATCGAACGAATATCGTTGAAGATTAGTTCCATCGAAGCACGCGCCAAGAAGTTTGATAGCTTCGGAGAAAAGGCAATTACCCCTTCAGATCGTAGCCCTGAAGAGCCCAAGTACGCCGACCCAATGAAGGAGATAACGGACCTGGCGGGTGTACGGGTGATTGCCTTCTTCCCTAGGCATGTAGAGCTGATCGGAGATTGCATTCGTCAAGAGTTTGATGTGGTCGAATGCGTTGATCACGTCGCGACTCGCCAGCAAGAGGAACGACTCGGCTACCTAAGCGTTCACTATTTAATTCGGCTGAAAGAAAACCGCACAAAGCTCCCAGAGTACAAAAAGTTTGCTGCACTAATTGCCGAAGTCCAAGTTCGCACAGTCATGCAACACGCTTGGGCAGAAATCGAGCACGACGTTCAATACAAATCCTCGGTGGCGATCCCTCAGTCAATCCGGCGGCGCCTGATGACAGTTGCTGGCCTTCTGGAGATTGCAGACAGAGAATTCCAATCGATTCAAGACGCAGACACAGAGCTGCGGGAAAAAGCCCGTGAGTCTGTCGAATTAGGGCAACTGGACCAAGTCGAGATTACACCCGATGCTCTCCGAGCATACCTGGATAAGCGGCTCGGCCCCGACGACCGCATCGGCGACTACACTTATGAGTTCATGGCAAGGACATTGCGCCAACTGGGCTTTTCGGACTTCAGACAAGTAGACGATTGCATCGCCGGCTATGACGATGACCTGATCACACGTAAAGTTCATGGCACGCGTCGAGGACAGATCGAGCGCTTCGAATTAATGCTGCAAGCAGGAATGGGTGAAGGTTACCTCAGCAAACATCCGTGGCGTGAATTCGGATGGTATGCGGAAATTTGTCACGACCAGCTAGCCAAGATCCATGCCGGCGGTATCGAGATCAAGTCGTACTCTCCACCCCAGAAGACGTCCGAGCAGTCCTCGCGCCCAACCGCGTCGCCGGCTGTTGCTGCCGGGATCGCAGAAGCTGCCAGAAGTTAGTGAGGGCAGTCCAGCACGGGTGCCCCTCCATCGGTCTCCTAGGGTCTGGAGTTTTTCTTAGCATTTTGGCATTGACAACCCCAGTACTGTTCTGGTATATTACTCCCGTAAAGTAGTGCGCCTCGCCTTCCGCGAGACTCCCCTTACAACTCAAATCTAACTTTCAGGAGACTTCTATGTCCAAGAATCGCTCCGTTGGCCGATCTACGTCCGCATCCAAGAAAAACCGTTCAACCAACTTGTGTGCTTTCACCTTTGCCGATGGCCGCCAGTGCCGCACTCCGCGCTGCTCCGGCCACCTGCATCTCTGTTACTTCCATGCCCAAAAGGAAGCCGAATCTCTCGCCGCTCAGCAAGTCGGTAAGGACATAGCTCGCTTCCTTCCGGCAAAACTGCTGACCGCTTGCGATCTCGGCGTTGCCATGTCTCGACTCTTTTGCGCCGTCGCCCAGGGCCAAATCAAACCCAAAGTCGCCTCCACTCTCGCCTATCTCGCCCAGACCATGCTTCAATCCATCCCCATCGCCCAGGATGAATACATCCACTCCTTTGACACCAACGCTTGGCGCAGAGAGGTCCGCTCCTCGTTCAATGTCCCCACTCCGCAACCCGGCCCGGCTCCCCGCCCGGCATCTCAGCCCGCCCAGCAACCAAAATCCGCCCCGCCCCCGCCAACCCCTGTAGAGGCCGGGCTTGTTTACCCTGAGCCGCGAAGGGAGCCCGGCTCTTCCGCTTCCTCTTCTTCCACCTCACCCACAGCGCCCCAACCTTCCGCCCAACCGGCCCCATCGCCGCACACACCCTTACCCCCCACGAGCGCCGAATTCGTTCAGCAGGTATTGGCTGGGCGGAATTCATCCCGATCCGAGATCTCCACCCAGTCCCGACCCGGTCGCGAGCCCGGCCCTTCGGACTCTTCCTCTTCTCCCGCCCCTTCCTCCGACTCTGCCCCGGCCCGCACGTCCTCGACGCAATCCGCACCTTCATCGCCCAGCACACTGCCCACTCCTAACAACTCGCAACCTGCGCCCACTCCGCCCGCCCGGCAACCCACCTCACCACAGCAATCCTATCCAACTCAGAACTCGCAGCACAACTCGCTACCTGCACCAGTGCCGCCCGCTCCCCCGCCTGTGCCACCCGGTTTTGGCGCCCCCGCCAACTGGGACGTCTTGATTCCCCCCAAACCGCGCCGCAGATTCTCCCGCCACTGGCACTTCCTCGACTGACCGGCCAATCCTTCTTAACTCCCTTTAGAATCAACACTTGCAAAAGTGCATCAAAACAAAAGACTTTAACTACTTTTAGAATGAACACTTATGAAAAAACATGGGGGGGTGATGCAGTTATCGTTAACTAGAAATCCCAATCGGCCCGAGATGGCAACCGCTTTTTACTAGACTGAGGGCATTTCCCACAGAGAACTGAAAACTGACAACTGAAAACGCTACTTGATATCCAACGACTGCAGCTTCGCATTCACCAGGAACGGATCATTGAACTCCGTCATTTCGCCCCAGCCCTTGCCAAGAACTGGCAGCAGCCGCGCCGAGAGTGGCTTGTGCCACTTGAACGCCAGGCTCGCCATGTCTCCGATAATCAGCGAAAGCTGCTCCGCAGAGATGTCCCCCGGCAGAGGAATCGTATCGAGTCCCGTGCCGCACACTGCCGAGTAACTCAGCAGCGCATCGATGGAAATGTGTCCTTCGCTCCACCGCTGCGCCAGCCGCGTATCTTCCAGGACTGGCAGCATCAATCCGGTATATCCGGTTTGTTTTACTTTGATGTCCTTAATCGCCGCGGTAATCGTCGCTGCCGCCGTCAGCGTTCCACTCATGCCAAATGGCTGCGTGGTCAGATTTTCGATGGCCGCACCGATGGAAACATCTCCGGATGGCGCCGGCGAAAGATCGATTCCCATGTACGCCCAGCCAGTTTCCTGATCGACGCGTCCCGCATTCCGTTCAATGTCGAACGCCGTGCTTACGAGTGCATCGATCAGCCGCTGCCGCGCCATCCCGAGGTCCCGCGCGTCTTTAAACGCCCCGGCAACAATGTTCGCTGATTCCAGCGCAATGGCGAATTGATGGCCGAATCCGGTGTGATACGCCGCTGGAAAAAACGGCGTCAGCGGCGGCACCATGGCGATGGCCGCAAAACGAAAATTGCCCTGGCTATGCTCGGTCTCTTCGAGTTTTTTCATCACGCGAGCCGCGGCGCCCACGGCGTTCCAGCGCACGCCTTCTTCACCCGCGACCACGAGGCTGGCATTCAGGGATTTTGTTTCACTCAGAATTTCTCCGAGCAGCTCGCCTTGCGCTACGCTATCGTCGGCATTCAACATCGCCGGCCCGATCGCCGCCGCAAATTTTTCCTTCACTGCCAGCGCGTCGTATTCCTTGAAAAACGCGATGGTCTGCTCCTTCGTCAGCCCCTTGGTGTACTCCGGAAACGGTTGCGTTGCGATGCGAATGGTCTGCACCTGGTAGCCGCGCGATTCAAACGTCGTCTGCGCGCGCCGGAGCATTTTCAGCGCATCAGCCACTTGCTCCTTGTACCGCGCGCGATCCACATTGATAAACGCGGTGATCGCGCGAATCTTTGGATTCGCTGGGACCGCCGCAGTCTTCGCCTGCGCGCGTGCAATTCCACAGTTGCCGGCTAAAGCCAGCAACAGGACGGCCGCAGAACTTCGGAGGAATCGAGTCAAGGTGTCTGAATTGGGACGCATGGGACAATGCTCCTTGTAGGTGCGCCCGCCGTGGCGGGCTGCGCCCCACTAGCTTACAAGATTCGGCCAGTCAGGAGATGGGTGGATTGGACGCCGGCCATTAGCGGATGGGATGGGCGTATACTCTCAGGCATTGCCACATGTTTACCCCGCCCGAGACGACTGAATCATGGAAGTCAGATGGCCGATTTGAACAGCCTCCTTTTACTCGAGTATCTCCTTTTCGCCAATATCGTGCTTGTTGGAGCTGCTCTCTTCTATTGGTCCAAGCCAATATCCAAGCGATACAACGCGTGGACAGCCAGAATTCGCCAAAGTTTTTCGAACATCAGCGAACCTCCAAGCGCCGAAAGCGCTCAGGTAAATTTCAAAATAATCGTGTTCTGTTGTCGGATTTGCGGGGCAATTCTCATTGGGGAAGGAGCCTACTATCTCGTTCATGCTATCAGTCGCTTGCGGCGATGACTCTAGGAGAGTCTTGTCGCCCATCCTCTTTGATTTAGGACCAAAAACTTTGCGATTCGCTCTTAGCTCTTATACGTACGCGGCAATGCCGGTGATTCGCTCACCGATCACCAGTTTGTGAATGTCGTTCGTCCCCTCGTACGTGTAGACGCTTTCGAGGTTGTTCATATGCCGCATAATGCAGTAATCGTCCACAATGCCGTTCGCGCCGAGAATGTCGCGCGCCTTGCGGGCGGTGTCCAGCGCGATGCCCACGTTGTTCATTTTCAGCATCGAGATATGCGATGGATCAACTTTCCCGTTATCTTTCAGCCGTCCGACGTGCAGCGCAAGCAATTGTCCTTTCACGATTTCCGTGATCATCCATGCCAATTTTTCCTGCACCAATTGGTGTGAGGCGATGGGCTTGTTCGCGAATTGCTTGCGCGTTTTCGCGTATTGCAGCGCCGTGTCGTAGCACGCCATCGCTGCTCCCAGCGCGCCCCAGCCAATTCCATAGCGCGCCTGGTTCAAGCAACTCAACGGCCCCTTCAAGCCCACAACGCCGGGCAAAAGATTTTCTTCCGGAATTTCACAATCGCTGAAAGATAATCCGGACGTCACCGAAGCGCGCAGCGACCACTTCCCGTGTACGTCCCAGGCCTTGAATCCCGGCGTCCCTTTTTCAACCAGAAATCCGCGGACTTTGTCGTCCTCCGCTTTGGCCCACACCACCGCCACATCGGCGATCGAGCCGCTGGTGATCCACATCTTCTCGCCGTTTAAAATATATTTGTTGCCCTTCTTCACCGCGCGCGTCAGCATCCCGCCCGGATTCGATCCGAATTGCGGCTCCGTCAATCCAAAGCAGCCGATGGACTTGCCCTGCTGCAAGAGCGGCAGCCATTTATTTTTCTGCGCGTCGCTTCCATACGAATAAATCGGATACATCACCAGCGCGCCCTGCACCGAAACAAAACTGCGCAACCCGGAATCCCCGCGCTCCAACTCCTGGGTCATCAATCCATAAGCGACGTTGGACATTCCCGCGCAGCCGTAGCCATGCAGATTCGCGCCAAAAAATCCCAGCTCGCCAAGCTGCGGAATCAAATGTTTCGGGAACGTCGCTTCGCGGCTGTGTTTTTCGATGATGGGAATGATTTCGTTTTCGACGAATTGCCGCGCCGTCTGCCGAACCAGCTTTTCTTCGTCGTTCAATTGTGAATCAAAATCGATGAAGTCGACTCCGCCATATCCAGCCATACTTCTCTCCTAGTCTGAAACGGCCCCAACTTGGCCGGGGGCTGGCGCGCAGGGAAGGATGGGCGCGCAAAGTTTCCGGCCTCTCGTGAAAAGTTCCTCGGGAGATGAATTGCTGCGGGCGCCGTTCCCAGGCTGCGTTCCATTCGGCACGGCTCTTGCTTCCCGAGTATAGCAAGTCCCCGAAAGGGCCAGCAACAAACAGTGCTTGTGAGTCATGGATCATTGGAGCGAACTGGACGATGGCCGAAAAATCAGATTTGCGTAGGGAGTAGCATTTCAGTTGTCCAATAAACGCATGCGCCGTTCGAACGCCAGCGCTACGGTGGTGAAAAGGGTGATTCTCATCTGGCCAATCGAAACTAATCCACGCCAATCGGGAGATTGGCGTTCCCCGGGAGTGGCTTCGCGCGCTACTGGAAACTTGGCCGCAGTCCGCTCAACTTGTTACCTTTCTACCCATCGGTGCCACCGGGCAGCTGTAAGTTCGACTCATGATTTCCCTAAGTTATAGCATCAGAACGGTTTATCTAGCATCCGAAATTGGTTGACCGAATGCATTCTTCCAGGATGGAAGTGACTTGAACTAGCCGGGAGCGGCGGTTTTATCCCCGAAGATGGCATTTTAGGCCGAAGGACGAAGAGAACGAGGACATAAATGAAAAACAGTGCCAAACAGTTCTCCAAACCGGGCAGCAGGACGCGCGGCTTCACGCTGCTGGAGTTGCTCGTGGTTCTCGCGGTTACGGCGATCTTGATGGCGTTCGCCGTGCCCCAATTTCAAAGGATTGCGCAAGTCCTTCGCATTTCTGGTGATATGCGCGATATCACCGGTACGATCGCGCAAGCGAAGATGCACGCCGCGGCTGATTTTACGCACGCGCGGGCGCGCGCCAATCTGGCGGCTAATACATTTCAGCTGGAAATCTGGAACAAAGCCGGTGCAGGCTGCTGGCAAACCGTGGGCGATCCCGCGAATCCCTGTACCATAGGCACAAGTCCTATTCAGCCGCTCTCTACGGGTGTCACCTTTGGTTTCGGAGCTATGGCCGCTCCTCCGCCAAACACACAGCTGGCGCTGGCTCAAGCACCGAAGTGCCTTATCGGCTACGGCGGGGGACCTGCCTTGGGCGCGATAGAAGGTACGGCCTGTATTGAATTCAATTCACGCGGCATTGCGATCGATGCCGCGGGCGCCCCCAACGGAAACGGCGCCTTGTACGTGAACAACGGAAATATGGTCTATGGAGTGACCATGGCTGCCGCAGGTCCACCTCTCAACTGGTCCGGCCAGGACCAAGCCAACTCAGGCTGGTACAGCCAGTAAAGGAACGAAAAATGAGACGTCAAATCGGATTTCACATGCAGAAGAATCGAAAATCGCAGACGGGCATGAGCCTGGTCGAGACGATGGTAGCGCTGGGGCTGCTCCTGGTCGTCGCGGCTGGAGTATTGAGTCTGGGTGGAATTGCGCTTGCAACCACGGAGAATCAGGGACATCTGGCCGCTCGCACCGCGGAATATGCCCAGGACAAGATGGAACAACTGCTGGCCCTGCGGTACATAGACGGCAACACCGACACGACTGTTTTTCCCTCTGTCGTCAACATTGGAGTCGGTACGGGACTCGCGGTGGGAGGCAGCTTGAATCCGAACGCACCACTAGCAGGTTATTCGGACTACCTGGATACATTCGGAAACGTCGTCGGCGCGGGTGCCAATTGGGAGTACATCCGAGTGTGGCAGGTCACTGAGAACGCCACACAGACTTTGAAAACAGTATCGGTCTTGAGCCGGGTACGCGCCGGAGTTGGGCAGCCCCAGCTGCTGCCGCAATCCACCATCGTGGCACAGAAATCATTGCCGTTCTGAGGGGGTCCGTGTGTTGCCATCCAGGAAAGAGTGGAACGTTATGAAGCACAAAGAACAAACAGGATTCACGCTGCTGGAAACCATGGTGTCACTCGCAGTGCTTTTGGCGGTGTCCGCCATCGTAATGGGCGGCATGAACCAGATGATGAAGACGCAAGGAACGGTCGCGAACCGCACGGAAATGCATACCAGCGTGCGCGATGCAACGGAAGTGTTGGAACAGGAAATCGGCCAGGCAGGGAAGATCTCATTGCCGGCGGCGCCAGTGGGTGGATGGCTGATGCTGACGCCGGTGGCGGTGCTCACGGATGCGCCGGTGACGGTCCCGGTGTCCTTTTCTCCGACGCTGTTGAACGCCAATGGTGCCGTGCTCTTCGACGGCGAACTACTGCTTGTTGACACAGGCAGGAATCAGGAAACCGTCACGCTGACCTGCGGGCCAATAGCCGCGCCTACACCGGGCCTCTGCACGACCACGTGGACTGCCGGCCCGTTTCTTAATAGCCATGGGCTGAACGTTCCGGTTACCGCGCCGGGAGCTTTTTCGACGGGCGTTGTGCCGCCGGCAGCAGGAGTTACTGCGGGCTACGCGGGTTACGCAAACTGTGCACCAGCAGTAGCTCCGTGCGGATCGACGGGCAATGTATTGAAACTGTACGGGGACGTCAACGGGGACGGAAACATGTTGTACGTCGAATACAACTGCAACCCCGGCACGCCTGCGGCGCCTGGATTTCTCTACCGCAATCAGATGGCGTTCAACGCGCCAGCGGGTTCGAAGCCAGCGGTAAACCCCAGCATGATCGTGTTGAGCAATGTTCTGCAAAGCCGAGATGCCAACGGAGCCCTAGTTCCTTGTTTTACGTATCAGGTCGTAACTGTTGGTTTGAATAATGAATTCTCGTTTGTAACCGACGTGGCAGTCACGCTGACGGTACAGACGCCACTTCAAGATCCACAGACGCATCAATTCCAACAAGAGACCAAGGCGCTGCTAAACGTATCGCCGCGGAACGTATTCAACGCTTTCCTGCTCGCGAGGCAAGACATCACGAACCGCGTACAGCCCATGCCCTGGGTCACCAAAAACAACATATTGGATCCGTGAAGAACGGAAAGGAAGAATGGCCATGAAACGAAACAACGAAAAAGGTACCGCGATGCTGTTCGCCATAATCCTAGTGCTGATTCTCTCGGTTATGGCGGCTTCGATGATGTTCCTGTCGCAATCCGAGACTTGGGCGAGCATGAACTACCGGTTGATGACCCAGGCGCGCTATGGCGCAGAGGCGGGCATACACGCGACCGCCAACTTCCTGATGAACAACTATGCGCCTCCAGCTCCCACTGCGGGTGTGCCTCCGCCCATGCCCGCCGGCTACAACATAATCCTCCCCGTGCCCGCTGCCTGCGGTGACAGCCCGTGTGTAACAGACCCCGCAGGGAACCCGATTGTCTTGTCGTCCCTGAGCGGAGTGGCGGCAAACTATCCGGATGCCGCGCAGAAGACGGCATTCAACGCAGCAACAAAGAGCGCCCTGCAGGCGGGCAACACCACGGTTAATTACACGGCCTCCGCGAAGTTGCTTTCCATGGTGCAAGTCACTCCATTTGCTACGACGACTCCCGTGATGGTGCAAACCTGGAACATCACCGCGCATGGCGACATCGCCACCGTGCGCAACGCAGAGGCGGAAGTGTCCGCGATTCTGGAGACGCCAATCACGCCGGCATTTGGCTATGCGGCGTTTGCGACAAACAATGGCTGTGGCGCGCTGGATTTCAACGGCAACGGCACAACGGACAGCTACGATTCCGGAGCGCTGCCGCTAGTGGGCGGAGTGGCCACGCCGCCGGCGACATATAATAATTATGGAGGAAACGTCGGCACCAACGGAAACCAGACCGATAGCGGCGCCAACGTAACGATCAATGGCACGCTGTCAACCCCCGATGTGGGCATCGGTGTTTGCACGGCCGGCAACGTTACGGCATTGACGGGGAATAAGTCGGCCATAACGGGAGGAATAATCCAGTTGGGCCAGCCCGTGACCATGCCTACGCCCACGGTACCGCCGCCAGGGACAACCGCCGTAAGTGGGACACAAACCTTAGCCCCCGGGAACTATGGGGACATCTCCCTAGGCAGCAAGGATGTCCTGACCCTGACACCTGGCGTCTATAACATTAACAGCATCTCGGAGTCCGGCCAGTCGCAGGTTGCGATTGCTGCCGACCCCATAACCGGCTTGTATGGCCCAGTGATAATCAATGTGACGGGCAACAATCAGAGCGCGCCCATCAACCTTTCAGGCAATGGAATCTCGAACCCGACGCTCGATCCATCCCTGATGCAGTTCATTTACGCGGGCACCGGAACAATCAACATCGTTGGCAATGGCGCTAGCGCTGCGGTGGTTTATGCTCCTAACGCGACCGTCGATTTCAAGGGAAACGCCGCGTTCTACGGATCGGTCATCGCGGCTAAGCTGAAAGACGTTGGAAATGGGGCCATTCACTACGATCTGAAGTTAAAGAAGAAGCTGTATACCGTGGGGGCTACCACTCTCAATTCGTTTACCTGGAGCAGGTTCTAACCTTGACAAACGGCGCGGGGTACAACCCGCGCTTTGATCAGCGGAAACTTGATCGATGAACGAGGGCCGGTTGTTTCGCGGCCCTCGTTTCTTTAATTAGCTGTTTCTGGCAGCAGGTTGCCCGGCTCCCTTGTTTCTGTTCCAATGTTTCCGTGCCAGCCGCGAGAAAGCGCCCTCCAACGCAAATCCTGATTTTCGATGTAGATGGAGTGCTGGTTGATGTGCGCGGCACGTACTGGCGCTCGGCGCTCCAGACGGTGCGCCATATCACGGGCAAGCGCGTCACCTACGCGGAGTTGCATCGGTGGAAAAGCAAACCGGGTTTTAACGACGATTGGAGCATGGTTTCCGCGTGGGTAAGTTCACTTGGGCACCCCACTTCGTACGAGGAGGCGCGGGCGGCATTTGAGAAATTCTATTGGGGGAGCGACGGCCAGCCGGGGAACGTTCGAAACGAAAAGCTGATGGTCACGCCGCGGCAAATTGAAAAATGGTCGCAAAGCTTCGAGCTGAATCTTTTTACCGGACGCACACGGCAGGAATTTTCGTTCACGTTTGAAAAATGGCCAGCTACGAAACACTTTCGCACGATAATCACGATGGACGATGCGAAGCGGAAGCCGCATCCGGAAGGATTGCAGAAAATTCTCGGAGAGCGCGATCCGTCGACAGCGCTCTACCTGGGAGACAACATTGATGATGCCCTCGCCGCCCGTGACGCGAACGTTCCGTTCATGGCCGTCATCGCTCCAGGCGAGCACGGCTATCGCCAGCGCGCCGCGCGCTTTCGCGAGCTTGGCGCTCTCGCCCTCCTTCCGCGGGTGACGGAATTGTTTCGGATTTTGAAATAAGAGCAGCGACAGCGGAGTGCGGTTCAGGCTTACGATGGAAGAAAAGCGGCGGCCAGCCGCCGCACTCCAAGGTGAGCGCGCTGGAGGGGCGCCGCTCCGGCGTGGGCGTGGCGGATTCTGTTGAGACATCCGGCTTAGCCGACAGGATAGCGGCTTGTATAGAAGGCGCGTTCTTCCGCTTCGGCCTGGGTGCGCAGCCGCCATTCGGGAAACGCGGCAAGATCGTCGGCGAGGGCTTCGATGGTGGGGCGCAATTCGAGCCGGGCGAGCCAGTGGTCGGGTATCGCTTCAACTCCGCCGGCCGCTCCAAGAAGATTGCCGGTGATTGATCCTGTTGAGTCGCTGTCTCCGCTGTGATTTACAGCGAGAATGATTCCGTCTTCAAAATCTTTTGCTCCGAGCGAGCAGTAGAGGCCCATTGCCAAGGCTTCCTCGGCTACAAACCCTATTCCAAGCTCACGCAAAGCGCGGCGCTCGCGAGGACGGGAGGCCGCCAAGCTTTGCGATTTTTCGATGGCGGACAGGACTTCTTTGTGAGACGGATGTTTGCGTAACTCTTCCTTCGCTGCGTGAATGGCGTCCGGGAGCGACTTGCCGACAAGCACCAGACTGACAATGACGGCGAGCACGCCCGCGCTGAGACAGCCGCTCGGATGTCCGTGGGTAAGCGCCGCGAGTTCGCTGCCGGTTGCAAAAATGTTGGAACGCAAACGGTCTGAATTGTGGTCCCGAACATGGGAAGCCGCGAAGTACATACCAACAGGAGCCATGCGCATCACGCCGCCGCAGCCTTTGCTGTCGTTCATGGCCCGCGTCACTTTGCCGCGGCTGTTTTGCAAAGCGGAAAGGCAGGTGGTTCCCGGTGAACGGCGGCTGAAAAGTTTTTTCTGCTGGAGCAACCAGCTCGCTTTGGCGTTACAAGAGGAAACCAGCCGGGAGTTCTCCTGAGTCATGAGCCAGCGCGCGTAAGAGGCCGCCGCCGCGCGAAAAAAGTCCGGCTCTTGGCCTTGCAAAACCGACGCGATATGCGCAGAGAGCACGGCCTCAGCAGTAAAGAGTGTCATCTGAGTGTCGTCGGTGATGGCGCCCAATTTGCCGTAGGCGGGAGCGTAGTCGCGGATCCCTTGTTCGCCGTAGGTGCGGAGGATTTCGTCGAGGTGCAGGAATTCAACGGGAGCGCCGAGAGCGTCGCCGACAGCGCCGCCGAGCAGGCATCCGCTGAAGCGGGATCGTACGCGAGCGTCGGAGGTGATGCGGGGAAGCGACATTTTTCCGTGGCGCCGTAGGAGCGGCGCTCTCTCGCCGGACAGGATACAGCGATTCGGCAAATATCATCCAGCCCTCTGATGAGCTCCCGGCATCTTACAAGGGGAACTCTTTGCACTCGCGGAGGGAATTCAAGAAAGGATAGCTTCTTGAATCGGGGCCGAACATGAAAGCGACTTGGTATTTCAAGCCGGCAGTATTGACTGGGTTTGTAGCGCTTGGCTTCCTGGCCGCCGAAATAGGACGTGCGCAAGCTCCGTCGGGGCCAATAACGGCTGCGCCGGCGCAACCCGCGCATGGGGCTGAGGGTAACGCTCAGAATCTGGCGCCGCTGCCCCCTCCGCGGACAACCATACTTGGGGCCTGGAAGTTCAATCCGGACGACAGCGACGACCCGCGCAACAGGAGGCAGGACTCCCGAGATTCGAACGGCGGTTACGGCGGCGGTCGTGGACGCATGGGTGGGGGATATCCAGGCGGCGGCCACGGGGGCTACGGCGGGCGCCGTGGTGGCGGAGAGAGCGACGAAGAGCGGCAGAAAATGCGCGACCTGTTGACTCCGGCGAAAGCGATTACGCTTTCGATGACGGGCGCGGAAGTGGATCTCTTGGATGACCGGGACCGCAAACGGGCGTTCATGACCGACGGGCGTAAATTACAAAAATCCAAAGATGAAAATTATCAGGAGATTGCGGCCAAGTTTGATGGGAATCGCCTGGTCACCGATGAAAAAGATCCCCGCGGGAACAAAATGAGCAGAACGTTCGAGCTGTCTAATGATGGCCGGCAACTCTATGAAACGCTGCACATGACTACTGGCCGCAGCAACACGCCTGTCGTCATTCGCTACGTTTACGACATACCATTGCCAACGACTCCCCAGATGAAGCAATAGAGGAAGGCGATTCGGGATTGGTTGTGAGAGACCGCGGGTATTCCTGCGTTCTAGCTACAACCTTCAGAAATTGAGGTACAATCCGCACGCCATGGAGGATAATGGCTGGCCGCAAAGGCATGCCACGATTCGCGTTGGCAGCGAGTATTCCGCAGACCATCACCTAACGGAGGATTTCCATGTCCATCCAAGTTTTGGGTCGTTTTGCGTGTTGCCTGTTCGTCGTGTTGCTTGGGATTCTGGCGGTAGCAAGCCCTCCGGCAGTGCAATACCACCTGCTGAAGAAGGTTCCGCTGGGCGCGGCCGCGGGCGGCGGACGGGAGTATTTTGATTATCTAACGGTCGATTCTCATGCGCGGCGTGTCTACGCTTCACACGGCACGGAAGTGAAGGTCGCCGACGCGGACAGCGGCGCGGTAGTCGGAACGATCTCCGGATTGAAACAGTGCCACGGAATAGCGCTGGTGGAGGAACTCGGCAAAGGTTTCATCAGCGATGGCGGGGCGGCCAAGACGGTGATTTTTGATACGGCTAGCCTGAAAGTGACCGGCGAGGTGAAGGGCGAGGAAGATGCCGACTCCATTATTTACGATCCGGCATCGAAGCACATTTTTGTGTTCAATGGCGACGCCAAGAGCGCGACGGTGATTGATCCGGCGAAGGGGACGGTGGTGAAGAGTATTCCTCTGGGAGGTGGGCCGGAGTTCGCAGTCGCTGACGGCAAAGGAATGGTCTACGACAACATTGAGGACAAGAATGAGGTGGTGGCGATCGATTCCGGCACGCTGACGGTGAAGACGAGGTGGCCTGTGGCGCCTGCGGGACAGCCGACTGCCCTGGCCATGGACCGCGAGCACCGGCGGCTTTTTGCGGCGGGCCGCAACCCGCAGAAGTTGGTGATCTTGGACGCGGACAATGGCAAGGTGATCCAGTCGTTTCCCATCAGTGCGGGGGCGGACGCGAATGTGTTTGAGCCGGAGACGGGGCTGATCTTTGTCTCCACGCGTGAAGGCAATGTCCACATCTTCCACGAAGACACGCCAGACAAATATAGCGAAGTCGAAACGGTGAAGACGGAGTACGGGGCCAAGACCATGGCGCTCGATTCAAGAACGCATAACCTGTACTTAACGACAGCGGATTTTGGACCACCTCCTGCTCCTACAGCGGAACGTCCGCACCCGAATCCGGCTCCCATTCCGGGAACGTTTCACTTGCTCATTTACGGAAAGTAAGCGCAGCGGTTGCGTTGACGTAACGGCTCTCTGGATGCTATAAAATAAAGTTTCGAGAAGGCAGCGTTAAGCCCACCATGCGCTCTTACGGGGTTGGAGCACGGCTGCCAACCTAGTGGCCGGTTGGCGGCCACACTTGACGGAATTTAGGCGAACCAATTTTCGATGCAAGCGATTGTTACCCAACTTGGGGAACTGTTCCTTCAGGCTGTGCCCACAGTCCTGATTATCCTCCTTTTTTACTTCATCTTACGGGCACTTTTCTTCAAGCCATTGCTGACAGTGATGGCCGAGCGAGAGGCCCGCACGGTGGGGGCGCAAAAGGCTTCGGAAGCGGCGCAGGTTGCCGCTGCCAATAAGGTGAAGCAGTACCAGGAGGCCCTGAGGCAAGCACGTGGGCAGGTGTATGCCGAGCAGGAAGCGGCTCGCAAGAAACTTCTGGAGGAGCGCGCCGCGCAGATCAAGAATGCGCGCACGAAAGCCGCGGGAGAAGTCAGCGCCGCGAAAGCGCGCGTTGCCGCGGAACTTGCCGCTGCTCGCCGCGACGTCGAAACCACCGTCGCTCAACTTTCCGCCGAGATTGCACGGCGCATCCTGCAGACTCCGCCGCGTCCCGGCACTCCGGCGAGAGAAGCTCGATGACACGAAATCGTCTCCTTTTCCTGGCTGTGAGTATTCTATTTGTGTTCCTTTTCGCAGTCGTTGGGACGAATGCTGCTGAGGAAGGCGGCAACGCGGCAAGCGAGGGAGCCACGGAAATCTTCAAGTGGATCAACTTCGCCATCGTTGCCGGCGTAATTGTGTGGGTATTCGGCAAATTGCTTCCGCCGGGCTTCCGGAAGAGGGCGGAAGCCGTCAGCTCAGCGATCATAGATGCCACGAGCGCTAAAGCTGCGGCAGACGCGCAGCTTCGCGAAGCGGAGAACAGGCTCGCCAATCTGCAAAAGGAAGTTGCAGAGCTTCGCGCGTTGTCCGAAAGGGAAGCTGCTGCCGAAGTGGAACGCCTCCGCGCCGCCACGGAAAGCGATGCGCAGAAAATCGCCGCTGCCGCAAAGGCGGAAATCGAAGCCACGGAACGCGGCGCGCGCCTGGAGCTGAAAGCGCTAGCGGCGAATCTTGCCGTTGATGGAGCGGAGACGCTTCTTGCCAGGCAATTGACTCGGACGGCGCAAGAATCGCTGATCAGCAACTTTGTGAAAAGCCTGGAAGGGAGGCCGCATTGAAGTCCGCGAGCCTCCAGTACGCCAATGCGATGGCGGACGTAGCGCTCGCACAAGGCGCTGCCGAGCCGGCTGGCAAGCAACTTCACGATTTTGGCGGGGCTTATGCGCAATCCGCGGAACTGCGCACGTTCCTGGCAAGCCCGGCAGTGAGCATGGAAGCCAAGCACGCCGTCATCGAGAAAATTGTGGCTCGGCTTGGTGCGAGCAAAATTATCCGCAATTTTCTTTTTGTGCTAGCGGACCACCATCGGACGCAGTTGCTTCCCGAGGTTATCGGCGCGTTTCATCAGGTCATTCGGCAGCGGCAGGGGGTTGCCGAAGCGGAAGTTTCTTCCGCGGTGGAATTGAGCGCGGCGCAAAAGAAAGAGATGGCAGCGACGTTGGTGCGCCTGACAGGCAAAAAAATTGAAACGAAGTATGCGCTAGATCCGGCCTTATTGGGTGGCGCCGTCGTGCGGATCGGGGACACGATTTATGATGGCTCGTTGCGCAGCAGGTTGAATGAGATGCGCGCGCGCCTGGCGGCCGAGTAGGCAAAGTTTAGAGGGGCGCGCGCCGTAGCGGGTGTGCTTTTCGAGAGATTCCAGGTTTCAGCGACGGAGCAGGCATGGCCAATATTAAGGCAGACGAAATTAGCAAGATTCTGCGAGAGCAGATTGAGAATTACGAGCAGACCGTTTCGGTTGACGAAGTTGGCGCGGTCATCAGCGTCGGCGACGGCATTGCGCGCGTTCATGGCCTCGAGAAGGTCATGGCCGGGGAGATGCTGGCTTTCCCGCACAACGTTTTCGGCATCGCGCTCAACCTGGAAGAAGAAGAAGTCGGCGTGGTGCTGCTCGGCGAATCGCAGGAGTTGCAGGAAGGCGACGTCGTCAAGCGCACGAACACAATCATGTCTGTGCCGGTAGGCGAAGCGCTCGTTGGGCGGGTGGTGAATCCGCTCGGGCAGCCGGTGGACGGCAAGGGGCCCATCGCGACGAAGCAGCGCAATCCGCTAGAGAAGATCGCTCCGGGCGTGCTCGATCGCCAGCCGGTACGTGAGCCGTTGCAGACCGGCATCAAAGCCATTGACGCCATGATTCCGATTGGGCGCGGGCAGCGCGAGCTGATCATCGGAGACCGCCAGACCGGGAAGACTGCCGTCATTCTCGACACCATCATCAATCAAAAGGGCGGCGACATTATTTGCATTTATTGCGGCATCGGGCAGAAGCGCTCGACGATTGCGCAAGTCGTGAAGACCCTCACCGACGCGGGCGCAATGGACTACACCATCGTCGTTACCTCCTCTGCCGCGGAGCCAGCTTCACTGCAGTACATCGCGCCTTACGCTGCTTGCGCCATGGGCGAATTCTTCCGCGATACCAAGCGGCATGCCGTGACGTTTTACGATGATCTTTCAAAGCACGCGCAGGCCTACCGGGAAATTTCGTTGCTGCTCCGGCGGCCTCCGGGGCGCGAAGCGTTTCCCGGAGATGTGTTCTATCTGCACTCGCGCTTGCTGGAACGCGCCGCAAAATTGAATGACAAACTCGGCGGCGGCTCGCTCACTTCACTGCCGGTGATCGAGACACAGGCTGGCGACGTTTCCGCCTACATTCCGACGAACGTCATCTCGATTACCGATGGCCAGATTTATCTTGAGTCCGATCTTTTCAACGCCGGAATTCGCCCCGCGATCAACGTTGGCATTTCGGTCAGCCGCGTCGGCGGCAACGCACAGATCAAGGGGATGCGCCAAGTGGCCGGTTCGCTGCGTCTTGACATGGCGCAGTATCGCGAACTCGCGGCCTTCGCGCAGTTCGGCTCAGATCAATTGGACAAGGTGACCCAGGGACAGCTTGCGCGCGGCCAGCGGCTCACGGAAATTCTGAAGCAGGATCAGTACGTGCCCCTGCCGGTGGAAAAGCAGGTGCTGATGCTTTACGTTGCGACGAGCGGTTTGGTGGACGCCGTGCCGGTCGCGGAAGTTCGCCGTTTCGAACGCGAGTTTCTGCAGTTCGTCGAAACCAACCATCCTTCGATTCTGAAGAACATCGCGACGAAGAAGGCTCTCGACGATGGCATCAAGGCGGAAGTCAAGACTGCCGTTGATGCTTTCAAGGAACGATTCGCGGCCGCTACTGCTGCGGTTGCGAAGTGAGGATCGACGCTTAACGAATAACGATGGCTACACTTCTCGATTTTCGGCGCCGCATCCGCTCGGTGAAGAACACCCAGCAGATTACCCGCGCGATGAAGTTCGTCGCCGCGGCTCGGCTGCGCCGCGCGCAGGAAGCGGCCATCGCGGCGCGTCCGTACGCCAGGGAACTTGCGCGCATGCTGCGTTCGATCATGTCCCGTATTTCAGAACCGCAGCATCCGCTGCTGGCAAAGCGCTCTGAGGAGCGGATTCTCGCGCTGGTGTTAACGGGCGAGCGCGGGCTGGCTGGCGCTTTCAACGCCAATATTCTGCGCAAGGCTCAGGATTTTTTCCGCGTCAACAAGGGCAAAAAGATTTCGACAATTCCCGTGGGCAAAAAAGGCCGCGATTCGCTGAAAAAAGCGGGCTTTAGCCTCATCGCGGAATATGTGAATGTCCTCGCGCGGGTCGATTTTGCGACCTCACGGGAGATTGCTTCGCTCGTCACGGATCTTTATGCGAAAGAAGAGATCGATTCTGTCTACATCGTCTTCAGCGAATTCAAGACGGTGATGACGCCCAATCTGGTGGTCACAAAACTTCTTCCGGTCGAGGCCGTTCATGCGGATGAAGAAACCGCCGCAGAAAAAGAGAGTTCGCAGGTAGATTATATCTACGAGCAGCCTGTGGAGCAGCTCCTCGGCAAGTTGCTTCCGCGCTACGTCGAAACGCAAATTCTCCGCGCGATGCTGGAATCTTCCGCCGCGGAACACGCGGCGCGCATGACGGCGATGGAATCTGCCACCAAAAATGCCGGCGACGTTATTGATGCCCTGACGCTGCACATGAACAAAGTGCGGCAAGCGGCCATCACCAAAGAGATTATCGAAATTGTCAGCGGCGCCTCGTACGGCGCTTAGGAGAAAGCAGCATGGCAGAGAAATACGCGGGTGTGGGACACGTCGTGCAGGTCATCGGACCTGTGATGGATATTCAGTTCGAGGCGGGGCACCTCCCGGCCATCTACAACGCAGTGCACATCACCAGCGAAGGCTTTAACATTCCCGAGCCGCTCGATGTCACGGCGGAAGTCCAGCAACACCTGGGCGAAGGCCGCGTGCGGGCCATCGCGATGGAACCCGTCGAGGGCATGGTGCGCGGCATGAAAGCCTACGATCTCGGAAAAGGGATTGAAGTTCCCGTGGGCCGGCCAACGCTTGGCCGCGTGATGAATGTGCTGGGGAAACCCGTCGATCAGCTTGGCCCCATCGTCAGTGACACGTACTACCCGATTCATCGTCCGGCGCCGTCGCTCGAAGATCAATCCACCACACTGGAAATGTTTGAGACTGGAATCAAAGTCGTTGATCTGATCGAGCCCTATCTGAAGGGTGGCAAGATCGGCCTCTTCGGCGGCGCGGGCGTCGGCAAGACCGTACTCATCATGGAGTTGATCCACAACGTCGCGATGAAACACGGAGGTGTCTCCGTGTTCGCGGGCGTGGGAGAGCGCACGCGCGAAGGCAACGACTTGTGGCTGGAAATGTCCGAGGGCGGCGTTATCGTACCGGGCAATTCGGAGAAGTCACGCGCGGCGCTGATTTACGGCCAAATGACCGAGCCGCCCGGGTCGCGGCTGCGCGTGGGCCTTACCGGGCTCACCGTCGCGGAATATTTCCGCGACCAGAAGCATCTCGATGTGCTCCTCTTTATCGATAACATTTTCCGCTTCGTGCAGGCGGGCTCGGAAGTTTCCGCACTTCTCGGACGCATGCCTTCGGCCGTGGGCTACCAGCCGAATCTCAACACCGAAATCGGCGAGTTGCAGGAGCGCATCACTTCGACGAAGAGCGGGTCGATTACTTCGGTGCAGGCCATTTACGTGCCCGCCGACGACTACACGGACCCGGCTCCCGCCGCAACGTTTGCGCACCTGGATGCGACGACCAACCTCAGCCGCCAGATCGTCGAGCGCGGCATTTACCCGGCGGTCGATCCACTGGCGAGCTCCTCTCGCATTCTCGATCCGCGCATCGTCGGCGCGGAGCATTACGCCGTGGCGCGCGGCGTGAAGTCGATTCTGCAGCGTTACAAGGACCTGCAGGACATCATCGCCATTCTCGGCATCGAAGAACTTTCCGACGACGACAAGCGCACCGTGGCGCGGGCCCGCAAGATCGAAAAATTCCTTTCGCAGCCCATGTTCGTGGCCGCGCAGTTCACCGGCCTCGAAGGGAAGTACGTGAAGATCGAAGACACCGTGCGCAGCTTCAAGGAAATCGTGGAAGGCAAATACGACGACGTTCCGGAACAGGCGTTTTACATGGTCGGCACGATCGAAGAAGCTCTCGAGAAGTCCGAAAAAATGAAGGCGAGCGCGTAACGAAAAATGATCCCCGACGCCATCGAGCTGGTGATCGTCACTCCCGAGAAGCAATTGCTTCACGAGAAGGCCGTTGAGGTGCAGATGCCCGGCGAGAACGGGTATCTTGGGATATTGCTGGGACACGCGCCGCTCATGACCGAGCTGGGGATCGGCGAGCTCAGCTATCACGACATAGGCGGCAAGGAATCCGCGCATGTCGCCATCGTTCGCGGATTCGCCGAAGTTCTGCCGGACCGGGTCACTGTTCTAGCGGAAACTGCCGAGCGCGCGGAAGAGATTGACGTGCAGCGTGCCAAAGATGCGTTAGCGCGCGCCGAGAAGCGCCTGGCCGCGAACGATCCGAATATAGATTGGGACCGCGCCAACATTGCATTGCAACGCGCGCTAATCCGCATCCAGGTGGCCACCAAGAAGCGCAGCGCCCTTGTTTCAGGCTCCTAAAGCTTTCCCTATTGCTCTTCACGCGACACTGCTGCGACTTCCCTCCACTGCCCGCATCCAATGGAATGAAGCTGAGTTAACGATGGAACCGATAACCATGTACAGCACCCGATGGTGCCCCGATTGCTGGCGCGCGAAATCCTTTTTGAAGGAGCGCGGCATCAGCTTTCGCGAAGTGAATATCGAAGCGGATCCATCCGGGGAAGAAATCGTAGTCAAGGCTAACAATGGCTTGCGGAAAGTCCCCACGCTGGAAGTGGGCGGCCGCTATTTTGCGTGCAGCCCTTTTGATGCCGAGCAGCTTGCTGAGGAACTCAATATTCCGCTCAATCCCTAATTGAGCGCAACACCTCGGGCCCAAACTCCGGCTAGATGCAATCCTTCATCGAGGAGCAAAATATCCGCATCCGCTCCCACTCGCAGCGAACCCTTCTTGAATTCGATGCCGAGCAAGGAAGCGGGATTCAGCGTCAGCATGCGCACCGCGTCCGGCAAGGTGATGCCCAGCGCTACGATATTTCGCAGGGCCCGGTCTAACGTCAGGGTGCTGCCCGCCAGCGTTCCTTCGGCATTGCGGCACACACCTCCGCTGACGGCCACTTCAAGACCACCAAGCATGTACTTTCCATCCGGCATGCCCGTTGCGGAGAGTCCGTCGCTTACGAGGGTTACGTGCTCGGCTCCCTTGGCGAGGAGAAGCAGCCTCATGGCGGCTTCTTCGACGTGCACGCCGTCGGCGATCAACTCCGCGTTGACCTCCGGCGAAGTGAGCACTGCGCCGATTACGCCCGGATCGCGATGCGAGAAGGGACGCATGGCGTTGTAGACGTGAGTGGCGCTATGCGCCCCTCGGGCCATGGCCGCACGGGCCTGCTCGTAAGTCGCATCCGTGTGGCCGATTGAAACGACCAAACCGGCTTGTCGCGCGGCATCGATGCAGGGGGCGGCGCCGAGGACTTCCGGCGCAATTGTAAGAATTCTGGCATTGCCCGCGGCAGCTTTGAGGAAGCGGCTGAGCGTTTCGGTAGACGGCGACTGAATCCATTCGGAGGGATGAACGCCACGGCGCTGTTTGCTGATGAAAGGCCCCTCGAAATGGATCCCAAGGACTTCCGCGCGCGGCTCTTCCGTGTCGTGCTGTTGGGCGATGTACGCGGCGATTCCTTCGACGGAGCGAAGAGTTTGGTCCGTGCTGGCCGTCACCGTGGTGGCGACGAGCGAAGTGGTGCCGTATTGCGAGACTTTGCGGGTGATAGAGCGCAGCGCCGCGCTGGTTCCTTCCATGACGTCGTGGCCGCCGGCCCCGTGGATGTGCACGTCGATGAAGCCGGGAATGGCGGTCTTGTCGGTCGCGCGAACTTCCTGCGCCCCTGTAGGCAAGGTCATACCTGAGCGCGGCCCGATGGCCGCGATGGAATCTTCGCGAATCAGGATGCCCGCGTCGTTGATTTCAGTTGTAGGCGTTAGGACACGACCGGCGTGAATGAGAATGGTTGACATGGCAGAACAACATCGTAACGGAAATGAATCGCGGCACAAAACAAAACGGGCGGAGCCACAGCCCCGCCCGTCTCAAAAAATGCTCCGCAAACAGCTCTTACATGCTCTTTGCAGGTGCAGCCATGTCGATGCTGGTCAGTTTGAGCGTTTCGCCTTCAACGGTGCCCTTTACGGTGACGTGATGGCCGGCATGCGCCGCCACTTTGTCCTGAGCATCCACGACATACACTTTCTTGTCGGCGTCGTTCACGAACACGTACTTCGCGCCATGCTCTTTGACGCACTTGGTCGTGCACTCGCCGGCTTTGTCGTTTGCGCCTTTCACTCCGCACTGGCTGTCTGAAATCCAGCCGGTCCAAGAGCCATCGGCCGCCATCGCGAGAGCACCCGCGAAGAGCGCCGCTGCCATTGCCACTGCAAATCGTACTTTCATGATTTCCCCCTCCAGAAATCCACGGTAGTTTTGGATCCGCCGGGCCGCCCATTAGCTTGGCACAGCGACAGTCTGGTGTCCAGACACTTCCTAAGACCCATTATGAAGAACCCTTATTCCCAGAAAGAGCACCAAAAAAAAGGGAGGATCCTCTGGAATCCTCCCTATCTTGCTGCCATTCAAGGAGTGGAAGACTAGCTACTGTGGAACTTGCTCACTGCCCGGAGGTTGCTGTGCTGGCCGAGGCCGCTCCCGCAGCCTTCGGTGCGCTCAGGTAGCCCGTGGCGGCGGTCTTGGTGACCTTGTTGACCACCAGTTCCAGGGCTGAGCGGTTTCCGCCGGTGTAGAAGAAGATCGGCTCATTCACGGAGCGATCCTTCTTTTCGAAGCTGTTGTCGTCTGCCAGGACGTTGATAGTGTAACGGTTCTTCTTAGTGTTGGTGTCCTTCAGTTCGATTCGGATGGCGCCAACCTTCGTCGCACCGGCCTTGCGCTGTACAGTGAACTCGAAGTAATCGCGCTGGCCAATGCGGCGGAGCTGATCGATTTCATCATGGTTCCGCGCGATGAGCGTTCCCATCTCGCTACGGGCCATTTGAATGCTGTTCTTGGTAGCGTCCAGATCGCCCTTTACGCCGGTGACGTCGCCATTCAGCTTGGTAACGTCGTCGCTGCTTGCTTTGGTGGCCAGTTCCGCCTTTACCGAAGTTGCCAGACTGTCCACCTTCTTATCGACCGCGGTGGTCGCATTCTTGTTCTGTTTGCGGGCTGCAATCAGTTCACCTTGCGTAAGGTTGAGCTTGTCGGTGACTACCTTCACATCACTCTGCAACTGCTGGTTGATATCATCAGCCTTCGCCAGTCTCTGGGTCAGTGCTTCGTTAGCCTGTTTCACACTGGCTTGCGTCGATTGCTCGACACTCTTGGCTTGATTCAAAGCGCTCCAGCCTACCCCTAGGCTAAGAAGTGAGATGCCGCCCAACACTGCCACTGCCAGTCCAACCCAACGGGGTGTGCCGGTCGTGTTGGCCGAATCTTGAAAGTCGCTCATATACTTCGTTTCTCCTTTAGGCTTTTCGCCCTGTGCCCTAGGAAGGAGCACCCATTTCGCCAAACGGTTTGATTGCACCAACTACCACCTAAACTATTCATAACAAGTGGATTAGTGTAGATTTGAGGGACCGTAGGCACGGGTTCCATAAGTACCAGTACCAGTAAAGATTACGCGGTTGCCCCAAAACCGTATAATTTTCTGTCGTTACTTTTAGGAACACCAGTGTAAGAGGCCTGCGGAGATCGCTCTTGCGAAAAGCGGCGAACGGAATGCGCTAAACATCAATATTTCAATAAGTTAGGGATGCAAGCAATCAAGCGGCGCGAAAGCTGGCTTCGGCGCCGGCAGCGCGTTCGGCGCTGAAATAACGGTCCAGCGTGTTGACGGCCGCGTCCAGGACGAGGTGACAGTCAGAGCAGGATTCCAGATGGCGCTTGATCTCGACCTCAACGGACGAAGAGAGACGCCCCTCTAAATACCAACAAATCAAATGGATAGTGTCCTTGCAGCTCATTGCCCCTGTCCCCCAGGTTCCCAAAGACGATCCTTCCGCCCGCTGAAGAATTAGCATTTCTCGCACCAAACCTTGCATTCAGGGTCCAGAATATTATCTGCTGATAAATCAATGGTTTAGCAAGGGATTCCAATGTCCCCGGATCCTGAGCATTCGGCGAGTTTTTGAAAAGATTACACGTGGGTAGGTTCAAATGTGCAGAATCTCGTGACAACGGCACTACCGTTGAGGGGTTACCGTCATCTCCCGCAGGGCCTGTATCCGCTTCTCGAGAGGCGGATGCGTGCTGAACAGAGAGGATAGCCCCCCACCGCCGAACATTGGCTTCACGATGCACAGCGCCGCAGTCGAGGGAGAAACGGAAGTTGTGGGAATGCGCTGATTGTATGCTCCCAGCTTCTGCAGGGCGCTGATCAGGCCGTAAGGCTGGCCGACCATTCGCGCACCCGTCTCGTCAGCGGAGTACTCCCTTTGGCGTGACAAGCCAAGTTGCAGAAGGAAGGCGCCTACGGGAGCCAAAACCATGAGTAACAGTCCCAGAATGCCGCTGCCACGATTACCGTTATCGTCGGTGTCTCCGGCTCCGAACCACGGGCCCCAATGCGCAATCCAGGTGATGGCACCGGCAAGAGTCGCTGCGATGGAACTGATCAAAATGTCGTAGTTGCGAACGTGAGAAAGCTCGTGCGCGATCACGCCTTCGAGTTCGTCATCGTTCATCAATTCAAGCAGGCCCTGGGTGACCGCGACCGACGCGTGCTGGGGATTGCGTCCGGTGGCGAAAGCGTTCGGAGCGGCCTCCGGAACCACGTAGAGCTTCGGCATGGGGAGACGGGCTTTCGCCGCGAGACGTTCCATCACTTCATAAAGCCTTGGTACCTGCTCACGCGAAACTCGCTGCGCGCCACTGGAAGCAAGCGCGATCTTATCCGAGAAGAAATAGGCGAACGCGTTCATGCAGATAGCGATCCCCAGAGCAAGCGTCATCCCGTTCCGCCCGCCAAAAATCTGGCCCACAAACATGAGCAAGAGCGTGAGAGCGACCAGCAAAAATGTTGTGCGAAAAATTCTCATTCTGTCTATTCCATCCTAATTGCGTATCGAGAGCAATGGCGTTTTGCACTTTTCACTAACGACCGCGTCCAGACTCTCTCCCATATCAATTAGATTCCGGCAGCCGCTACAGGTTGTTTCGCCGGCGCGCGTTCAAACCGCATGGCGTCCTTCTGGCCGTCGCGGTCGACACGGACATGATCGCCGGGTAACACCTGGCCCTCCAGGATCTGCAGGGCCAGGGGATCCTGAATCAGCCGCTGAATGGTTCTGCGCAGAGGCCGGGCACCGTAGGCGGGATCGTAGCCTTCGCGCAGGAGCAACTCTTGCGCCGCCGGCGTCAGCGCCAGCGTAATCTGCCGTTCCGCAAGCAGGTTTTCCACACTCTTGAGCAGCAGGCTGACGATGCGCTCCAAATGCTCTTTACCGAGCGGATTGAAGATCACGATCTCGTCGATGCGGTTGAGGAACTCCGGCCGGAACGAGGCACGCAATGCCTCCATCGCTTCCTTTCGCGCACGCTCCGGATCTTTGTCGGCCAATTCAAAGATCGCCGTGGACCCGACGTTGCTGGTCATCACCAACACGGTGTTCCGGAAGTCCACGGTGCGGCCTTTGCCATCGGTGAGGCGACCGTCCTCGAGAATCTGCAACAATACGTTGAACACATCCGGATGCGCCTTTTCAATTTCGTCGAACAACACAACCGAATAGGGATGACGCCGCACCTGCTCCGTGAGCTGCCCGCCTTCCTCGTAGCCAACGTAGCCGGGGGGCGCGCCGATGAGCCGCGAGACGCTGTGCTTCTCCATGTACTCGCTCATGTCGATGCGGATCATCAGTTTTTCATCGTCGAAGAGAAACTCCGCCAGCGCTCGCGCCAGCTCCGTTTTACCCACCCCCGTAGGTCCGAGGAAAATAAACGAGCCAATCGGCCGCTTGACATCCGAGAGGCCTGCGCGACTGCGCCGCACGGCGTTTGAAACGCGGCCCAGCGCGTCGTCCTGGCCGATAACTCGCTGCCGAAGCCGCTCTTCCATGTGTACCAGCTTCTGCGCCTCGCCTTCGAGCAACCGGCCGGTCGGAATTCCCGTCCACTTGCTAACGAGCTTGGCGATGTCTTCTTCATCGACTTCTTCCTTCAGCATCGGCGCATCTTTTTGCAACGCAGCGAATCGTTCCTGTGCCTGCCTCAGGTCGCGCTCGGCGGCCGCAATCTTGCCGTAGCGGACTTCGGCTACCTTGGCCAGTTCGCCGGCGCGTTCGTATTTCTGCTCCTCTGCTTTAAGCTGTTCAATCTGCTCCTTAAGCTTGCGGATTTTTCCGATGGCCTCTTTTTCCGCCTGCCAGCGCGCCTTTCGCCCGCTGGAATCCTCTTTCAGCGCCGCCAATTCCTTTTCGATCTGCTTGCGCCGCTCTTTCGAGTGCGCATCGCTTTCTTTCAACAGCGCCTGGCGTTCAATTTCAAGCTGCATGATACGCCGCTCGATCTCGTCAATCTCCACCGGCAGGGAATCGATTTGCATCCGCAGGCTGGCTGCGGACTCATCGATCAAGTCGATGGCCTTGTCCGGCAGGAAGCGGTCTGAAATATAACGATTGGAAAGCGTGGCTGCCGCGAGAATCGCCGCATCCTTGATGCGCACACCGTGGTGCACTTCATAGCGTTCCTTCAATCCACGCAGGATAGCGATTGTGTCTTCGACGGTCGGCTCGCTAACCAGCACAGGCTGGAACCGGCGTTCCAGCGCTGGATCTTTCTCGATGTACTTCTTGTATTCGTTGAGCGTCGTGGCGCCAATGGCGCGTAGCTCGCCGCGCGCCAGCGCCGGCTTGAGCATGTTGGATGCGTCCATCGCGCCTTCCGCGGCGCCTGCCCCAACCAGAGTGTGCAGTTCGTCGATAAACAGAATGATCTGCCCCTCGGCCTCGGTGATTTCTTTTAGTACTGCTTTCAGCCGGTCTTCAAATTCGCCGCGGAATTTCGCGCCAGCCACCAGCGCGGCCAGGTCCAAAGCCACGAGCCGCTTGGTTTTCAATACGTCCGGCACGTCGCCGGAAACGATGCGTTGCGCCAAGCCTTCTACAATTGCGGTTTTCCCGACCCCGGGCTCGCCAATCAGCACCGGATTGTTTTTCGTGCGCCGCGCCAGGATTTGCATCACGCGGCGAATCTCTTCGTCACGCCCGATGACCGGGTCGAGCTTTGATTTGCGGGCCAGTTCCGTCAGGTCGCGGGCATATTTCTCCAGCGACGCGTAAGTTGACTCGGGATTCTGCGACGTCACGCGCTGCGTTCCGCGCACACCTGTCAAAGCTTGAAGAATGGATTCGTGGGAAGCGCCCAGCCGTTTCAATAGTTTCCCGGCGGCGTCGCGGTCCTGCGCGGCAATCGCCAGAAAAAGGTGCTCCGTGGAGACATACTCATCCTTGAAACTGTCTGCCTCCTTGAATGCGCGCTCCAGCACTTCGTTCAATGGCCGCCCCATGTGCTGCTGCGCAAAGCCTTGAACTTTAGGCAACCGCGCAATCTCTCGGTCAATTTCTTGGGCCAGCGCTTCGCCGCGGACTCCCAAGCGCGCCAGAAGTGGCGGCACAACGCCGTCGGCTTGCGCCACCAATGCTGACAGCAAATGCATGGGCTCGATCTGCTGATTTTCGTGGCGTGCGGCGACGTCTTGCGCGCTCTGCAAGGCTTCCTGGGCCTTGACGGTCATTTTTTCAAATCGCAACATATCGACCTCGTTTTCTGCCACTACCTAGAAAAAGGGGCTGGCACCCTGGCCAGCCCCTAATTTACTGCTTCGCTGAGGTGTTCGGCCAGAGATTACCTGCCGGCAGCAGCCGCGGCCGCCGCCGGAGTGCCGACGTTGACCTTGATCTGCTTCGGCATGGCTTCCTCACGCTTCGGGATGCTGAGCGTCAGCACGCCATTCCGGTAATCGGCCTTGATCGCTTCCGAATTCACGGTGTTCGCCAGCGTGAAGCTGCGGGCGAAGAAGCCGTACGCGCGCTCCACACGCAGGTAGTTCTCTTCGTTGACCTTCTTCTCGAACTTGCGTTCACCACGAATTGTCAGAATGTTGTTCTCCACGCGGATGTCCAGATCCTTGGGATCGACTTCCGGCAGGTCGGCCTTGACGACCAGTTCATGTTCGGTTTCATAGATGTCAACCGAAGGCGCCCAGGCAGTGAGGCTGGATTCCTCGCCTTTGCGCTCGAAGACATCGCTGAAGAGCCGATTGACCTGATCTTGTAGGGAAGTGGCCCCGCGGAAGGGCTCCCATCGAGTAAGAGTTCTCATGTTTTAAGCACCTCCTAAAGTGATTATACATGCATAATAAAATATGAGTGTATACATGTCAAGTACAAATTCTAGGAACCATACGGAATACATAAGATATTATATTTCAGCAAGTTACGCCATATTTCGTGTGGGCGGGACAAGCACACCTCGGTGAATGCGTCCTTTGCACAACTGCATCACTTCCATCAAATTCGTTTGTTCCTCACCTTAGCGCTTTGCTGTTAGACTGCCGCTTCCCATGCGTTTGGACGAACTTGATTACCACCTGTCCCGAGAGCAAATCGCGCAGCGTCCCTTAGACCGTCGCGAGGCTTCGCGGCTCCTATTCCTGAATCGTACGTCTGGAGTTTTCGAGGATCGCTCGTTCACGGATTTCCCTGGTTTGCTGCGAGGCGACGAACTTCTCGTGCTCAATAATACGCGGGTGATCCCAGCTCGCTTGTTCGGAAAACGTGCCGGCGTCCATTCGCAGCCACCGTCGCGCGCCACAAAATCGGAGCATCTAACAGGAAAAGTCGAAATCTTCCTCACCCGCGAACTCGATTCCGAGACTTGGGAGGTGCTGGTTCGGCCCGGCCGCAAGATGCAGGTAGGGGAACGGGTTCTATTCGGCGCGGGTGAACTAGAAGCGAAGGTTCTGTCACGCGGACAACTTGGCCTTCGGACGCTGCGATTCATTTCTCATGACCAAAGCAGCGTCAGCCAGCACTTCGAGCGCCTCGGACATGTTCCTCTTCCGCCGTACATCGAGCGAGCGGATGAAATTTCTGATCGCGAGCGCTACCAAACCGTTTTCGCCAAACGCCCCGGAGCGATTGCGGCTCCGACGGCCGGTCTCCACTTTTCAACTGAAATACTGGAGCGGATTCGCTGGCGTGGGGTGGAGATTTGCGAGCTTACGCTGAATGTTGGCCTGGGCACGTTTCAGCCGATCCATAGTGAAACGTTGGAAGGTCATGCGATGCATCCCGAGGGCTACGAGATTCCCGAAGGAACCACCGAGCGCTTACGGGCGGCGCGCAAAGCCGGGCGCCCTATTCTGGCCATTGGTACGACCGTGGTACGTGCGCTGGAAGATGCCGCTCTGCGCGCTGCCGAATCAGGTTCAGCGAACCTGGTGCTTTCCGGCAAAGCGGAAGCACGCTTGTTTATCGTGCCGGGATTTCAGTTTCGTGTCGTGGAAGGACTACTAACAAATTTTCATTTACCGCGTTCCACGCTGCTTGCGCTAGTGTGCGCTTTCGCCGGCCGTGAAAACGTCCTAGCGGCTTACGAACACGCGGTTAAAGCCGGCTACCGGTTCTACAGTTATGGAGATTGCATGCTTATTCGTTAGCGCTTGGGAAGGGGCGCTTGACCGTTCGAGATGATCTGCGTATGCCTGGAGGAACGGATTGTCAGCATTAGTTGCACAGCGAGAATGACAAGCAGAGAGGCCGCCGGCCGCGGCTGGCAGCCTCTCTCGTCCATTGGAAAGGAGTCACGAAATCTCCTTACTTATTCGCTAAAGACGAAAACACGGAGCTGGCCGGCAAAACGGACTTCCTTTACCTGCCCATTTTCATCGAGTAACACGGAGTCATAGGCAGATTTGGTGCCGCGGTCTTCCCACCGACCTTCCGATTCGGCAACGACCTGCCTGCCTCTCTGCACGGTGGCTTTGTTTCCTTCGATCTCCAAACGGTATTCGCCGGCTTTCAGCTCGGACTTGCCGAGCTTCGCGGTCTGCGCAATGCTGATGGTTTTGGTAAAGGGCTTCGCAAATGCCGGTACTGCCAATGCGAGGCCGGCCAGCAAAGCCATGCTGCGGACAAATGAATTTGATTTCATGCGTGTCAAGTTCCTTTCAAGCGGGATCGAGTCAGCCGCACTACCAGCTGTTATTGGCCAGAGGGAGTTGACACGCATGTGGCGGACGAGTACGCTCGCCCGTGAAGACACCTATTCTTCCTGGACTAACGGCCGGAAAGACTGCGTGTCACAACCCCGCGGCTGCCACCGCGGGGTTTTTTCTGAATCTCGCCAAGAACAAGTCTGCGAGCGGCTGCATCCGTATAGACGAATCAATGGACAGGAATGTTTCGTTACCTTGTCAGAAAATTTTGTGCTCGCACGGAACAACCATGATTAATCACTCCCTCGTTTGCAGACCTGCTCAAAGGGGCATTTGTCCCATCTTAATGCTGCATAAACAGATAAAGTTTTGTTTCAGACCGATTGCTTTTCGTTGCATCGGTACGATTGGCCGGGCTTTACGGGCGGCGCCGTGCATCGGCGCGAATGTTCATTTATACTCGGTGTCACTTTTCGGATATTAAGAATGCGGATCTTGGTTCTTAGCGATTTGCACTCAAACGCCACCGCACTCAATGCCGTCCTTGACGCGGCTAAGGGACGCTGGGATATTTCCGTCTGCCTTGGCGACGTCGTCGGCTACGGCCCCGATCCCAATGAAGTCACGGCCCGCTTGCGCGAACTGGGCACGCAGACGATTCGCGGAAATCACGACAAAGCGGTTACTGGGTTAATGCCCACAGAGGACTTTAATCCTGTTGCGAAATCCGCCGTGGACTGGACGCGTGCGCAGCTCAAGCCCGAGCACCTCGCGTGGTTATCGGCGTTGCCTCAAGGACCGCTTGCGACGGATGGCATCGTGCTTGTGCACGGCGCGTTTCAGGATGAAGATGAATACGTGTTCACTCCCGCGCAAGCACTCGACGGACTTCTGGACTCCACTGCCGCCGTCACGTTTTTTGGACACACCCATCATCAGGGAGGTTTTTCCTATCAGGACTCACAGTTGGAGGTCTTGCAGATTCGCCCTCGCACAGGCGAATCGTTTGCCGCGCTGCACACCGAACTTCCGCGCCGCTACCTGCTGAATCCCGGTTCGATCGGACAGCCGCGTGACGGCGATCCGCGCGCTGCTTTTGCGATTGCTGATCTGGAGCACCAGATTATCGAGTTTTGGCGCGTGCCGTATGATATTTCCGTGGTCCAGGGGCGCATGCGCGCCGCCTACCTTCCGGAGCCGCTGGTCCAGCGGCTGGTCGTGGGCCGTTAAGTCTGCAAGAATTACTCCCCTGCTATAAAAGTAGAAAACATATTCCTGCAACTACGTATCTCATTTATAATCTTGCCGTGGAATTCGCGGCTGAGTTGCAAGCCAGCCTCCAGGAGTTCACCGCCTCCGGGGTTGTTGAAGTTCGCGAGAACGGCGGCACCGTTGCGCCTTTTTCGGGGATGTCCTGGGAAGTGCGCGGCGACGGTGAAAAACCGCTGCTGCATCTCTGGTCGGAACAGTTTAATCTTACGCGCCGCGTCCTTGCGATTACCGATCATTCCGAACAGCGGCTGGCGCTGGCCGTGGAGCGCTTCGGCCGCGCCAAACCGGACCGGCTCGAGTTCATTCGCAGGGAATTTGAGCGTGGGGCCCGCGAACTCTCGCGCGAAGAATTCCGCGACCGCCTCACGCACCTTCTTGCCGAACAGTTTCCCGATGAAAAGCTCGAATCGCTCACGGTCTCTCCCGATCTCGAGCACTCCCTCTCGGGTAATTACGCCCGGGGAATTCTCTGCCGCGGCTCTGCGGATATCGCCGTGCTGGCCGTGCCCCGAGGTGAGTCATCGGAGGTGACTGACAATAGTTTGACCTTCGCGCTACTCTGGTTGCAGCAAGCGCGCCGCTTGAGCGCGCATCGAACGACAATTGGCGTTCGGTTGATTCTTCCCAAGGACACTTGCAGCACCGTCGCACACCGTCTTGCCGCCCTCGATCCGCAACTCACTTTCGAACTCTACGAGCACGACCCGGCCCTCGACATTCTCGAAAAGATCGATCCCCGGCGCGCGGGCAACCTGGACACCTGGCTCGTCCCGCATCGCGAAAGAGAAGCTCTTCTCAACCGGGCGCGGCCATCGCTGGATCCCATCGTCTCGCTGGGGCGCCAAGCCGTGACTCTGCATCCCGCCGCACAATCCCGCGAGGTGTGGCTGCGTTTTCGCGGTCTTCCCTTCGCCCGCTGGGATGATGGCCGCGTCTATTTTGGAATCAACGATGCCCGCGAGGAACTCACTTCTGCTTCTCGTCCTGCTCTGAAGCATCTTCTGCAGGATCTGGAAATGCACCGTCACCCGCTGGCCAGCGACGCGCGGCATTCGCTTTTCCGCGCCCAGCCCGAGCGCTGGCTGGAATCCATCGTTCGGGAGAACGTCACGCGTATCGATGCCATGCTCGACCAGCGATTCGTCTACGCTCAGGTTTTTGCCAATGCGGGAGGCGAACACGGCATCCTCGACCTGCTCACCGTAACGCGATTGGGACAGCTGGCGATCATTGAACTGAAAGCCAGCGAGCACATACACTTGCCGCTTCAAGCTGCGGATTACTGGCTGCGCGTTCGTCGGCAGTTACAAAGCGGAGAGATCGCTCGCTATGGCTATTTCCCAGGGATCACCTTGCAACAAGTTTCACCACTTGTTTATCTCGTTGCGCCGGCGCTGCGATTCCATCCGACAACGGACCAGCTTTTAGACTGTCTCTCTCCAGAAGTTGAGATCGTGCGCGTGGGGATTGTGGAAAGCTGGCGCCGGGGCCTGCGCGTGGTCATTCGCCAGTAGCTGCGAAGTGTAGATCCCTCGGCAGCTGTGACTACTGCGCGATCCACATCTATTTTTTGTTGCCCCGAAATTTTTCTGCACAAGTCTGCTTTCGCACAGGTAGAATGATTGCCCCGGCAGATCGGGTACGAACCGTGCAACCTGCAAATTTTTCCGTCACCATTCGTCAAGCCGGCCCGATTTCTCTTCTTGATGTGTCGGGCCGTCTGACTTCCTTCGAGATCGGCGCGTTGCGCGAATCCATTTTGCGGCTGCTGAAGCGGGGCCAAAAAAACATCGTCCTGAATTTAAGCGCGCTGCAATACTTGGACAGTTCAGGGATCGGCGAGCTCGCAAGAGTTTATGTCTCGGTGGTGAAAGCGAGCGGCCAAATGAAAGTGGTTGGCTTGTCGCCAAAAGTGGAAGAAATTCTGAAGATTACCCAGCTTTATCAGGTTTTCCCGGAATTCCCGAGCGAAGAGGCTGCGCTACAGAGTTTTCCGGAATCTGGCCCCAAAGAAACCATCTAAATTCATAAACTTTAAAAAAACTGCTCTAAAAGGAGAGAAGCGGTTAAGGCATTTGCCTTAACCGCCTCCCGGGGTGTGTCCTCGAAGTGGTATTAGTATATTAGATGGTCGCCAGCCAAAAAGGTTTCCCTGGGCGCAAACTTTTTTCGAAAAAACCGATTTAGCAGCGTAAATCTCAATAAAACAAATACTTACGCCACCGTTCGTCGCGGTGTCCAATCAGCCGCATCAGCTGCCGGGAGGTATGCAGAGTAAACGGCCGAGGTTTTCGCGCCAGCTTCAGTCCGGCTTCTTCCGGGGTCCGGTCGCCCTTGTTGTTGTTGCAGCGGTAGCAGCAAGCCACCAAGTTTTCCCAGGTGGATCGTCCACCTCGCGACCGCGGCACAACGTGGTCCAGCGTCAATTCCGAGCTTGGAAGTACCCGTACGCAGAACTGGCAGGTGTTGCGGTCTCGCAGCAAGATATTCTTCCGGGAAAGCGCACGGCTCTGCTGCGGAATATGCCGGTAGGCCAGCAGCCGGATCACGGATGGAACTTTATGGGCATGGGCCGCGGAATGCACTTCCGTATTGTGCATCTCTTCGGCCTGTGCCACGCCCTTCAGCATCAAAACCATCGCGCGCCGCACGGCCGTTACGTTGATCGGCTCGTACGTCGCGTTCAGAACCAGCACAGGCTCTTGCATCAGCGATGCACGGCGCGGCGAAAGTAAGTTGTGGGATCTACTGCCTGCGGGGCCCTCGGAACCGGGCATGGCCTCGCCCATTGCTTCGGGGGTATAGCGCCCCCGGGAATCCACCGACATGTGCCGGTTTGCGCCCATTGCGCCTTCTTCAGTTCATTTTACCACTCTCTGGTGCTTGACAGGGGATTTCTGATGGCCCGCGCCACGGTCAGCCCAATTACCGACTTGGCTCCCGCGTCGCGCAGCGCTCGTGCACAGGCATCCAGCGTCGCTCCAGTTGTCAATACATCATCTACCAGTAAGACGCGTAGGTTGTCAACTTGGCTGCCTGGACGTGTAGCAAAAGCGCCACGCACAGACTCCCAGCGCTCCTGCAAACTCAGCACTTGCTTGTCCGGCCGTGCCCGCGTGCGCACCAGGAGTACTGCTTTATGCGGCAATCGCAGGTTCTTCGCCAGAGGCTTGGAGAGCAGAGCTGCCTGATTGTATCCTCGTTCACGTTCTCGCTCCCGATGCAGCGGTACGGGCACCACCACATCCGCCGCCAGCGCGTCGCTTTCAGCCCTCACCAGTTCCGCCAGCCGCTCTGCAAACCACGCCCCCAGAGGCTCGATCTGCTCGAATTTCAGCAGCAGGATCGCCCGCACGACCGCGTTTTCATAAAACGCAAAGCTGCGCGCTCTCGCAAAAGCATAAGTCTTGTCCTGGCAAGCGGGGCAGAGCAGCGGCTGCTCCGGTTTCCGATTCAATCCAGGCAGCGGCCGCCCACAAACCTCGCATAATATGCCGAGCACACGTCCAAACGATGAAAGGCATTCTTCGCATAGAGGAACCCGGCTGGCGCTGGTCAGCAGTCTGTCGCAGATGCGGCATCCGGAAGGGAAAAACACGCTGACGAGCGCATCACCGATCTCCCCAAGCCAGCCTCGGCCGTGCCTAAACCAGCCGCGCACACCTCCGCGCCGAGCTGCCGCCATGCCGCTGGATGAGCTTCCGCCTCCCAAGACAGCAGCAATCTACTCTTTTTTACGTTTTAATTAAAGAGGGAATGTACGTGACAGTAACTTAGTCTTCTAAAATGGCTTCGTAGTGGCGGGTCTTCAGATCCGCAATTTCAGTCTTTTCTCGCCCCTCATTGCAGCAATCCCTGCTCCATCTTTTCCTGGCAAGCGATGCAATGCTTCGCCCACGGCACTGCTTCCAGCCGCTTCTGCTGCAGTTCCTCCTGGCAATTCGCGCACACTCCATAGTCGTCTGTCTGGATGCGCTTCAGCGCCGCATCAATCATATTCAGGATCGTGCGGTCCGTATTGGTCATCCCAAAGAGAAACTCCTTCGTATAGGAGTTCGCCGCCTTGTCCGCCAGGTCCACCGTCGGATCTTCGTCCGCCGTACGTCCCTCCTCTTGTGTGCGCGCGATGGTCTTCGTCAATTCGTCCCGCCGCGCCAGCAATTTTTTCTTGTAGTAATCGAGCCTTTTCTTGTCCATGCCTGTCTTAACCTTGTCTGGGCCTAACCCCTGTCGTCGATCAACGTCCCGCCCCTCAGTGTGCTTACCGGGACCATCTAAAAACTCCGTAGTGTAGGCCGAGTCAACACTCATGTCAAGGCGAAGCCCGTTTCCACAAACGAAATCGATGCTGTTCCCTCTATCAATCATGGCACCAGTGGGACCACCAGGGCCGAAGGATGTGCTTTATCGTGATAAATCACGTTGGTGGCTTTGACCATCCGCGTCGCGCGTGCCTGCTCCTCGCCCGTGTTCAGGTTCCTGTCGAACCGAGGGAAATTGCTGCTGGAGACTTCCAGCCGCAATTTGTGCCCTGCCAGAAACACATTGCTCGTTGCCCAAAGGTCCACGCTGATGTGATACATCTCTCCCGGATTCGCCAACTCCGGCTTCTCCTGCGAATTCCGGTAACGCAGCCGCAGGATTCCGCTCGTCAAGTTCTGCGCAAACCCGTTCGGCCACACGTCCACGAGCATACCCGTGAAGTCCGTATCCGCCGCCGAGCTGCTCACGTACAAGTCCAGTGAAACCGGACCGGTTACCTCAGTGTCTTTCGCAAACGCCGGCGTGGTGTACACCAGCACATCGGTGCGTGCCTCCGGCGGCCTCTGATCTTCGGGACCGATCCCTGTCGGCAACGCCCCGCAGCACAGCGGCCCGCCAATCGTCGGCACTGCATCACTCGGATCGTAAACGTACTGGTCAGCCTTCTCCTCTACCGGCGCTACCGTACTCAGCGCGCCGTTGCCTGCAATTCCGTTCGCCGCTCCTGCCGAATGCAGGTAATACTTCGTGTTTTTCGCACGCGGGAGGGGCCAGTCATCTTCCTCGCGCCATTCGTTCTTCCCCATCACGAAAATCTTCACCGGCTTTTCTTTCTCGACTCCGTTGGCTTCCCCCTTCAGCAGCCAGTCGTACCAGCGCAGCGTTAACTCATCCATATCCAGCGGCAATTTGCTGCCAAACTCCACCACGCCCACTTTTCCAGTGCTCGATTGTCCGGCGTGCCCTCCCACTGTGACCACCAGCCGCTGCCCTTTGCGCGCCGCCTCCGTTCCGCCCTCGGTTTTCAGCCGCACGTAGTTCTTCAGCGAACCGCCGAGGAAGATGTCGTACCATGCCGCAATGTTAAGCACTGGCACCTGGATCCGTGCGTAGTGGTCCTCGATGGAAATCTGCTTCCAGTACTCATCGAAATTCGGATGCGCCAGCCAGTCCTTGAAATACGGCGCGATCCCTTCACCCGAAGGCGGTTCCAGCACCGGGTACGAAATCAGCGGCAGCACTTTGGTCCCGCCTAGCGCATCGTATTTTTGTTCTGCTCGCCGGCGCATGGTGTTTTCCGCCAATCCCGATGCCCACGATTCGTTGAACCACTGCTCGAAGGCCCCGCCCTGATACGTCCACCCATCGTGATAATTCGACGCCGTTACTGTCGGACAAATTCCCGCCAGGTGCGGCGGAAGCGCAATCGCCGCCAGGAATTGCGTCGCGCCCACGTAGGACCCGCCAAACATTCCCACTTTTCCGTTCGAATAGGGAAGCGCCGCTGCCCACTCCACTGTGTCGTACCCGTCCTGCGATTCGTTTTTAAACACGTACCACTCGCCCTCCGAAGTGAATCGCCCCCGCACGTCCTGAGCAATCACGACGTACCCTCTCGCCGCCGCCTTCAATCCAAAATTTGTCTCGTTCGTCTTGTCATACGGCGTGCGCACCAGCAGCACGGGATATTTTCCCTCCCCCTTTGGCCGGTAAATATCCGCGCGCAGCGTCACCCCATCGCGCATCTTGGCCGCCACGTTGCGCTCCACCGTGACTTCGTAGCTTTCCGTTGCCGCTGCCGCAGGCAAGACTATCGCGGCGCACAACGCCATCCAGGCAAAAGCAGCGCGAGTAAATGCCGCGCGAACTCGCGCCAAGCGCACCGGTTCCCAGCGCCAGTCTGTTCTCACCTTGTTCATGGAATCGCCTCCGCTCGACTGTCCTTTGCGTCAATCTCCAAGCCGCGCGAGCGTAGGCCGACTATCCCAAGCTGTCAAGCCGTGCCGTTGGCTCCAGCCTCTCGATTTTCCGTGTAGGGCGGCTTTCTGGGCCGGCCCTTTGGTTTTTCAGTGTAGAGGAGAGTTTATATCGCCGGTTTTTTCCTATGGGAGGAACAACCCTTACGGCGAAACCGCCGCCGAATTCATCTGCCCGCCACCTTGCGCCATCCGGTCATACTCCGCACCAGACTCTTCCGGCAGCAGCACCCACAGCGTGTAAATCCCAAGCGCCGTGCCAAACGGAACGCGCACCAGCGCCAGAAAACCTAGCACCAGCCCCAGCATCCGCGCCCACGATTCGCGCTCGAAAAGCCCCCACGCCAGAACCAGGTGCAGAACCCCGAAGAGCGCCAGCACTATGCCCAAGGAAAAAATCCCTCGCGAAAGCGCGCTATCCGGGCTCCATCCGAAGCCCGGTCCCATCCAGCCCCGCATCGGGGGGATAAACATTCTGCCAAAGAGCATCACCCAGCCGACTCCCATCAGCCGGAGAATCCCGTTGATCATCCACAGCACCGCTAGACGGTGAATGTTTTGCCGCACTCGCCCATCGCCCCGCGCGCCTGACGCTACGTCGTAAGCCCCTGTAGGAGTAGTCGCTTGCCCCATACCTTGACCGGTCGCAGGAGCCGTGGCCGCCCCGCCCCCTACAATCACCTTCCCACACTTTGTGCAGAATTGCGCCGCCGTCGTGAGCTGTGTCCCACATCGATCGCAATACATGGTGCATCCCCCTGCCAAATGATACGCTTCGTCCCCCAATATGTTCCATGTTTTTGGCTGTCTTGGCAGCCTTCCGGGCCGGGCGAGAACCAACAGGCCTCCAGCCCGTGAAATGTCCCACCTGCGGCCACAGGTAAAATACACAACCAAGAAATACATACTTCACCTCATAGAAACCTTGCCTTTCACATACTATTAGCGCTTGCTGGGCCGTTCTAACGATTTTGGAAACAAGCGGTTTGGCGCCCGTGCCTCTGGATTGCCGAGATGCGAGCCACTCTCGGCCCGCGCGCGAAAAACCCAGTTGACAACTAAGTTCTTGAAGAGCATTTTACCGGTCGGGGGACAGTCCAAAAGCAGGACCTCGCTTGTCGATTTCGAGATACGGAGGGTGAGTATGAAAACCGCATGCCGCGTAAGTGTCTTTGTGCTATTCCTGAGCTTGGGGCTTTCGGGAATACTGTTTGCGCAGTCGGACCTTGGCAGGATTTCAGGTTTCATCAAAGACCCGTCGGGCGCGACGATTGCGAACGCCAAGGTCACGGTCCGAAACAACACCGGCGTCGAACGCCAGACGGCCACAAACGATTCCGGCTATTACGTCGTTACGAACGTGCCGCCTGGACTTTATACGATGGTCGCAGAGGCCACTGGTTTCCAGAAATACGAGACCCGAGACAATAAGCTCGATCCCAGCGCCGATCTGGTCATTGACGCGACGCTGACCGTGGGCACCGCTAGCCAAACAGTTGAAGTTTCGGCGTCGGCCGTCCAGATGCAGACGGAATCGGCGGCTGTGCAAAAGCTCATCACCCGCGAGCAGATTGACTTGCTCGAGTTGAATGGACGCAACCCCATCGGCCTCGCCGCGCTGGTACCCGGGGCGCGCAGTGGAACGGCGGCCAGCTTGACGTTCGCTTTCAGTCAAGGTCCGGCTAATTTTAACGGCTCGCGCAACCCGGAGAATTTGATTACCTACGACGGCGCTCCGGCTACCCGCACGCGCTCCAACGGCACTAGCTTGGGGGCTGCGGACGTTGACTCCACACAGGAGGTAGAGATCCTGACCGCGAACTACGCCCCTGAGTATGGCCGCACGTCCGGGGCGCAAATTCGCATCGTCACTAAGACCGGCACGCAGAACTTCCACGGCGCCGCTTACGAATACCTCAGGAATGACGCGTTTAACGCCAACACTTGGACGCGCAACACTAATCCTCGCACAGCGTATGTGGCGCCCATGAAATACAACCAGTTTGGGTACAACCTCGGCGGCCCGTTCTACATCCCCGGGAAATTCAACACCAATAAGAAAAAGGTCTTCTTCTACTGGGGAGAGGAATGGGTCAAGTACCACTTTCTCGAGTCCGGCTCGACGGTGGGCTCGGCTGGTCTGCTGACGGTTCCAACGCTCAAGATGCGCTCTGGTGACTTCAGCGAATTGCTTGACCCCAACAACCCTTTCGTCACTCGCACGGTCGTAAATCCGGCAGATCCGACGAAGACTAAGATCAAGGTTCCCGTGTACGTAACGGATCCACAATCGCCGATGGCGGCGCAATGCGGCCAAGTCATTACCTACACCCCGCTCCTCCAGAACACCAACGGATGTTTCATGGGCAATATTATTCCTTCAACTCGGCTCAGCCCCAACGGCATCGGTATTCTGAACGCATGGCCCATCCCCACACAATTAACGCCCGCCACCTACATCGGCGGCAACGGCAACTGGTTTGCCGCGAAGCTGCACACCTTTGACCAGCGCAAGGATACCGGGGGTGTCGATATAAACCTGACGGAGAAGCAGCGTCTCAGGTTCCACGCGATGAATTACGCTTATTTGGAGTACCAGCCTCTTGACGGCAATACCGACCGCACCCCGAAGTTCTTCAATCGCCCCAACAAGACCGGCTCACTCAACCATACGTGGACGCTGAACCCCAGAATGGTGAATGAGGTTCTGATCAGCGCCAGCGAGGACGTCGTGTTGATACCCGTCGACGCGGCGCATTTCTTTGATCGCACCAACGCGTGCGCCCAATCAACCGTGCCATGCAGCCTCAATTACCCTTACATATTTCCGACTGGGAAGGAGCTTCCGAACCGCATCCCAACCGTCAATTTGGCCAACTTCTCAGGACTGAGCGGCGGGCCCTACCCCTCGCACTCCTCCGGCCCCATTTACGACATATCCGACAGTCTCACCTGGATAAAACAAAATCACACCTTTAAATTTGGTGCTCTTTGGGAACGCTCCGGCGAAGACGACAATGACGAGATCAACGTACAGGCTTGCCCGACTTGCACCAACAACCAGAACGGCCAATTCCTGTTCACCGACGGCCTGACCGGCGGGACGGGCGTCGCTGTCGCCAATGCCGCTTTGGGAATGTTCGACAGCTACTCGGAAATCGGCCATCGCGCCTACACCATCTTTCGCGCCAACATGTGGGAGGGATTTGGGCAGGACACCTGGAAGACGCGGCAGAATCTGACTCTCAACTTCGGCGTCCGTTATTCCGTAATTGTCCCCTACCATGCCCTGTGGGGGAATATGATCGTTTTTGACCCGCGGTTTTATGATCCGGCCAAGGCGGTTACGATCAGCCCGACAACCGGTCTCATCCAAGGCACCGTTGATAAAATGACTGGCCTTGTTCTCGGCACAGGCGCCGATACTTATAACGGCATGGTCATCCCTGGCAGCGGCTTCCCCTCCTCCGCCAAAGGCCGAGTCCCCGAGGCCGACCCGGCTCAGTTCGATTTCAGCCGCCTGTTTCGCGGCGTCTCCGACCATTACTCCGACATTCAGTGGGGTGAAGTCCAGCCTCGTCTTGGCATTGCTTACCAGTTGAACAAAAAGAACGTGTTTCGCGTTGGCGCGGGGCGTTACACCACACGTTTGGGCGTGAGCGACTCCATCTTCCTCGGCGGGAATCCGCCATTCCAACCGAACGCCAGTGTCACTAACGGCTCCGCGGATAACCCCGGCATTGGCGGCGCAGCCAACATTCCGCGAGTAGTCACAACGCAGAGCAAATCCTTTAAGCCTCCCGAATCGTGGGCCTGGAACGTCACCTACGAGCGCGAGATGTTCTGGAAATCACTCGTGAGCGTGGGATACGTGGCGCGCCGCGGCTTGCATTTGCAGCGGGAAGCCGACATCAACCAGCCGACGACAGCAGTCGTGGCGGCGAACCCATGCCTTCTGCCGGGGGCGGCAAACGCCTGTAAACGCGATGCTTTCCGCCCGTATAAGGGCTTCGGCTCTATTCGGCAAACGGATAATGTTGCCAACTCCATGTACAATTCACTCCAGATTTCTTGGAACCGCCGCTACTCGGGCGGGCTCCAGTTCGGCGTGTCCTACACGCTGTCCAAGAGCATGGACAATGGCTCGAACCAGCGCGACGTTGTCCCGGACACATATGACGTAAGCATGCTGTGGGGCCCGTCGGAATTCGACGCCCGCCACATCTTGGTGTTCAACTACCTCTACGACCTGCCATTCTTTAAGAACCACTCGACCCTGGGCGGCAAGCTGCTCGGCGGATGGCAAATCAGCGGCGTCACCCAGTTCCAGACCGGGTTACCTTGCAGCGTGGCAGGCCCCACGGACTACACCGGAGTGGGCCTGGACTCCAACTTCGGTTGCGGTCAGAACGGCCAGTACTGGGTCGTCAACGGCACTCCAAAAATCATCGGGACCTTCGGTGCCAACGGTCAGTGGTTCGACACCTCGGTCTTCACCAAGCCAGCTACCGGAACGTTTAACACACAGCGGGTCCGCGACCTTATCTACCAGCCTGGATTCCAGAACTGGAACGTCGGACTGTTCAAGACATTCCCCATTACCGAGAAAACAGGTCTCCAGTTCCGCGCCGAGGCGTACAACTTCATCAACCACCCGAATTGGTGCGGCGGTAGCGGTTGCAGCGGGACAACCAATATCGGCCTCAACCCCACCAGCTCCACGTTCGGGAAAGTACTTACCAAGGGTGGCGGCGTTGGTGGAGGCGAGCGCAACTTGCAGCTTTCGCTCCGCGCCTATTTCTAGCACCGCGCGTTTAGGTGGGCATTCTAGTTTTTGTGGCACCGCCAGTTCTGGGTGTGCCCTTCTATCTTCTTGCATCGTCGCTATCACGAGGTTGACTTTCCGCCCT